>Ga0182745_1002111_pt1 | contig 18317 bp, 16 predicted proteins | sample eDN3rd30CKraftBY_FD_128523 | JGI IMG/M metagenome (GOLD analysis project Ga0182745, IMG submission 128523) | Enriched backyard soil microbial communities from Emeryville, California, USA - eDNA 3rd pass 30_C Kraft BY (version 2) (version 2) | ecosystem: Environmental > Terrestrial > Soil >...
GATGGTCGCCGAAGGCGTCACGCTCTCCAATGCCGCGTGGGGGTCACGGCCCGACCTGGCGCGCGTGCGCCGCATGACGCTGTTCCTCGATCCGTTTTCGCTCTTCCTTGGCGATGTCAAGATCGGACGGATCCTGCTTGAGGGCGCCGATATCTCGGTCGAGCGCAACGAGGTGGGCGACAGCAGCCTCGAGATGCTGCCGCCGCCCGATGGGTCGGGACCGCATCCCGGCGAGAACCGGTCGCTCCGGCTCCGCACGTCCGCGGCCTTTCCCTGGATCAATACCGTCGAAGTCCGCGATTCCGTCCTGACCGTGTCGGAAGGAGCGGGCCGGCCGCCGGTGGTGATCGACGTGCAGAACGCGACCTTCAAGGCGCAGGCCCCTAACCAGACCTTGCAGGTCGAGGGGAGATTCGGCGTGGCGCAGGGCGTGCCGATGGACCTCACCGGCACCGCCGGCTCGTTCAACGGCTGGATGGCCGGGCTGCCGGGCAACATCGACCTTCAGGGGGGATTCGGCGACGGCAGAATCTCGATCAAGGGCAGCATCAACGCCAAAGGCACGTCGCTTCAGATCAATTCCGAAGGTAGCGACGTCTCGGTCCTCGGGCCCTACATTCGCCTTCCCGTCCCGGTGGGCGGTCCCTACGTGATGAACGCCAAGGCCTCGACCCAGCGCAACGGCTTCAAGGTCGAGGTGACGTCACTGAAGGTCGGCTCGAGCGAGGCGGCCGGCGAGGCGCTGTTCCGCGTCGACCGCAAGGGCACGCCCACCGTCATCGTCAATGCCGACGTGACCCGCCTCGACGTGTCGGAACTCAAGGCACCGCCCGCCATCGCCGCGCCCGCCGCACCGGCTCAGGTGTCCGCGCCACCGCCGCGGCTCATTCCGACCCTGCCGTTCTCCGCCAGCTGGCTTGGCCGCTCGAGCCTGTCGGTGACGGTGAGGCTGGGCGAAGTCGTGGGGCTGGGCGCCAAGATGCAGAACGCCTCGGTGACGCTGGCTTCCGGCGAGACGCGCTTCACCTTCCGCGCGGCCGCGACCGTCGGCGGCGGCTCGGCGGGTGTCGATCTCGTCTACGACCCGGCCGGACGGATGGGCCAGACCACGCTGACGGCGACGGCGAACCGTGTCTCCCTCGGCGAGTTGTCGACCCTGCTCGGCCTCGATCTTGGGCTGCGCGACGGCGTCGCCGACGTCGACCTGCGCCTGCGCGGTGGTGGGCGCACGACGCGCGACGCGCTGAACTCGGCCAACGGCTCGATCGATATCGCCATGGGCAAGGGGTTGTGGCCGCACAATCAGCTCGTCAACTGGCCGCCGGAGACCCAGAGGCTCGTGGGCGGCAGCGATGCCGGCATACCGTTCAACTGCATCGCCGGCCGTTTCGAGGTGAGCGGCGGCGTTGCCAACCTCCGGCGTCTGGTCGTCGACACGCCCCGCGGCGTGCTGGTGGGCGGCGGCTATCTGCATCTGCGCACCGATAACTGGGAATTCATGCTGGCGCCCGAGGCGCGCGACCATCAGAACGCCGCGCTGGCCGTGCCGATGCGCATCAAGGGCGGCCCCGGCAAGGCCGCGGCGAGCGCCGTCGATCCCAACCTCTCCAAGCTGCTGGTCGGCGGCGGCCCGATTCCGAGCCTGGTCGCGCAGGTGGCGCAGGCCGGCCGGCAGGCCGGCGCCAATGCCTGCGCCGTCCTGGCGCCCCGGGTCGAGGCGCTTCGGCCCGGGCTGCGGGCGCAGCTGCCGGCACCCACGTCGGACGTCCGCCAGCGGGCGTCGCGGCCGCAAGCGAAGACCCCCGGTCCGCAGCGCAGCCAAGGCAGGCCGTGACGGGAGAGATGACGCCCGAACTCTCGGTGCCCATCAGTCGTTCGAAGGTCGGCTTTCTCGCGATCGCCAGCCTCGCGATGGCGGTGGCGGCCGGCTGGATGCTCCTGGCCGCACCGGGTGTCGGATCGAACTCGTTTCACCAGCTCGTGCTGGGATTTGGCGTCTTCTTCTTCCTGTTGCTGGGATGGGCGCACCTGAGAACCCTGAGCGGGAAAGAGCCGGGGCTCGTGATCAATCGCCAGGGATTCCTCTTTCGCCCGACGGGCCTGGCCTTTGGCTGGGTCGATTGGGCGGACGTGAGCGAAATCAGGGAAGGTTTGGGGAGGGGCGGAGCCTTCCTCTCGATCCGGCTGCGCGATCCTCAAAAGTACATTGCGCGCGGAAATGGCCTTCAGCGGCTGGCGAAATCCATCAACTGGCGCCTGGCCGGAAGCCCCGTGACTTTCACAAGCGGGTCGCTTCAAGCGGACCCGGCGGAACTCCTGCGGGTCATCCGGCTGTATTTTTCGGAGGCGAAACGGGCCGAAGCGGGGGCCTTGTCGTCAGGCCCACCTCCCATGTAAGCCCCTCGCGCGGTCGTAAGGTGTGATGCGGCAGTTTCGTATCGTGGACACCAGTGCTGTTCAGGAGCTGAATGAAGCGGTTCTACAAGGATACGGGCGTAGACGAGGGGGAGGGCGGTTTTCGCGTCCTGCTCGACGGCAAACCGATGCGGACGCCCGCCAAAGCAGTTCTCGTGGTCCCGACGCGGGCGCTCGCCGAGGCGATCGCCGCCGAATGGGCGGCGGTGCCCGACAAGGCCGAGATCAATGCCGCGCATCTGCCGCTCACGCGCCTCGCCGCGACCGGCATCGACAGGGTCGTGGCGCGTCGCGACGAGGTGATCGCCGACACCTCCAAGTACGCGTCTTCCGACCTGCTCTGCTATCGCGCCGCCGCGCCGGACAGCCTGGTCGGGTTGCAGCGCGAGCGCTGGGACCCGCTGCTCCTCTGGGCGGCCGAGCGCCACGGCGCCCGCCTGGTGACCGCGGAAGGGATCGGCTTCGTCGAACAGGCGGCCGAGGCCATGGCGCGGCTCCACGAGGCAGTAGCGTCGCACGGCGACCTGGCCCTGTCGGCGCTCTACAATCTCACCCACACGGCGGGATCGGTGGTCATCGCGCTGGCGGTGTCTGAGGGGCGCCTCGATGCGGCCGGCGCCTTTGCCGCCGCCCAGATGGACGAACTCTACCAGGTGGATCGCTGGGGCGACGATCCGATCGCGGAAAAACAGCGCGAGGGTGTGCGCCGGGACATCGAGGCGTGCGCGCGCTTTCTTTCACTTCTGGAAAACGCGCGTCTGCGCGGCTGAGGGGGATCATGGGAGCGGGCACCAGGCTGCGGAAGGTGATGGCCGAGAAGGGCCTGGTCGAGGCGATGGCGGCGCACAGCCCGCTCTCGGCGATGCTGGCGGCGGAGGCGGGCTTCGACGCGATCTGGGCCTCCGGCTTCGAACTGTCGGCCATGTACGGCGTGCCGGACGTCAGCATCGTCTCGATGACCCAGCATCTCGATATGACCCGCGCGATGGCCGACCGCTCGGGCCTGCCGGTGGTGGCCGACATCGACACCGGCTTCGGCAACGCCATCAACGTCCTCTACGCCGTCGAGCAGTACGAGCGCGCCGGCGTCGGTGCGATCGTGATGGAGGACAAGAGCTTCCCCAAGGTCACCAGCCTGATCGCCGGCGGCCGCCAGGACATGGTCCGCATCGAGGAGTTCCAGGGCAAGATCGAGGCGGCGCGCTCGGCACGGCGCGATCCCGATCTCGTTCTCGTGGCCCGCACCGAGGCGCTGATCGCCGGCCTCGGGCAGGAGGAGGCGCTGAAGCGGGCGCGGGCCTATGAGGCTGCGGGTGCCGACCTGATCCTTGTCCATTCCAAGCAGAAGACACCGGACGAGATCGAGGCCTTCATCAAGGCGTGGGACGGCAAGGTTCCGATCGCACTGGTGCCGACCGCTTATCCGCAGATGACGGTGGCGCGGGTGAAGGAACTGAAGAAGGTCGGCCTGCTGATCTGGGGCAACCACGCGATTCGTGCCGCGGTCGCGGCGATGCGTACGACCTTCGCGCAGATCCGCCGCGACGGCGGCATTCACGGTGTCGAGGCGAGTATTGCCTCGGTCGACGCGGTATTCGATTTGCAGGGAATGGGAACGGTGAAGGACAACGAGAAGCGATTCCTCCGCTAGACGTGATGGCGTTATTGGCCGAAAACTGACCGAGGGCCGGAGATTTTGATGCAGAAAATGTTGGAAGAACTCGAGCGCAGGCGGGCAGCCGCGCGTCTCGGCGGCGGCGAGCGCCGCGTCGAGGCGCAGCATGCCAAGGGCAAGCTGACGGCCCGCGAGAGGATCGATGCACTTCTCGATACGGGATCGTTCGAGGAATACGACATGTTCGTCGAGCACCGCTCGATCGATTTCGGCATGGAGAATCAGAAGATCCCGGGCGATGGCGTGGTCACCGGCCATGGCACCATCAACGGCCGGCTGGTCTACGTTTTCAGCCAGGATTTCACGGTCTTCGGCGGTGCTTTGTCCGGCATGCACGCCACCAAGATCTGCAAGATCATGGACATGGCGATGAAGGTCGGCGCACCGGTGCTCGGCCTGAACGATTCGGGCGGCGCGCGCATCCAGGAGGGCGTCGATTCGCTCGCCGGCTATGCCGACGTGTTCCAGCGCAACGTGCTGGCGTCCGGCGTGATCCCGCAGATTTCGATGGTCATGGGGCCCTGTGCCGGCGGTGCCGTCTATTCGCCGGCGATGACCGACTTCATCTTCATGGTGAAGGACAGTTCCTACATGTTCGTCACCGGCCCCGACGTGGTCAAGACCGTCACGCATGAGACGGTGACCCAGGAGGAGCTGGGCGGCGCGCTCACGCACACGCAGAAGTCGGGCGTGGCCGACCTCGCCTTCGAGAACGACATCGAGGCGCTGCTGCAGCTTCGCCGCTTCGTCGACTTCCTGCCGTCGAATAATCGCGAGAAGCCGCCGGTCCGCGCGACGCTCGATCCGGTCGATCGCGACGACTTCTCGCTCGACACGCTGGTGCCGGAGAATCCCAACAAGCCCTACGACATCAAGGAGCTGATCCTGAAAGTCGTGGACGAGGGCGACTTCTTCGAACTGTCGCCGGAATGGGCCGCCAACATGGTGGTGGGCTTCGGCCGCATGGCCGGCCGTCCGGTGGGCTTCGTGGCCAATCAGCCGATGGTGCTGGCCGGCTGCCTCGACATCGACAGCTCGCGCAAGGCGGCGCGCTTCGTGCGCTTCTGCGACGCCTTCAACATCCCGATCGTGACCTTCGTCGACGTGCCGGGCTTCCTGCCGGGTACGACGCAGGAGTTCGGCGGCATCATCAAGCACGGCGCCAAACTGCTCTACGCCTATGCCGAGGCCACCGTGCCGAAGGTCACGGTGATCACCCGCAAGGCCTATGGTGGCGCCTATGACGTGATGGCGTCGAAGCACCTGCGCGGCGACGTGAACTATGCCTGGCCCGGCGCCGAGATCGCGGTGATGGGCGCCAAGGGCGCGGTCGAGATCATCTTCCGGTCCGATGTCGGCGATGCCGACAAGATCGCGGCGCGCACCGAGGAATACCGCCAGAAGTTCGCCAATCCGTTCGTGGCGGCCAATCGCGGCTTCATCGACGACGTGATCATGCCGCACGGCACGCGCCGTCGTATCTGCAGGGCGCTGGCCACGCTCGAGACCAAGAAGCTCGAGAATCCCTGGCGCAAGCACGGCAACCTGCCTCTGTGACGGACGCCGCGTGCATCTCTCTCCCGAGGAGCGCATGAGGCGCGGCCGGATCGTGCGCAAGCACCTGATGGTCGGGCTTCTCGCGCTGCTCGTGATCATCCCGCTGAACTTCATCGTGAGTCGCCAGTATCCGTGGTGGCTCTGGGTCCTCATCGTCTGGTTGCCCCTGATCGGCGCGCACTCAATGTGGGCCAAGGGCTTCTTCGATCGCAGAAAAGAAGGAATGTGAGCATGGCCGCCAAGAAGAAGGTCGCCAAGGTCGCCGCCAAGAGCGCGCCCCAGAAAGCGTCCAAGAGCGTCGCGGTAGCGAAGAAGGTGCCGGCCGCGAAGCCCGTTGCCGAGGCACCGTTGTTCGACAAGATCCTGATCGCCAACCGCGGCGAGATCGCCTGCCGGGTCATCCGCACCTGCAAGCGGCTCGGCATCAAGACCGTCGCGGTCTACTCGGAGGCCGATGCCGACGCGCTGCATGTACGCGAGGCCGACGAGGCGGTGCTGATCGGACCGCCGCCCTCGGCGCAGTCCTACCTGCTGATCGACAAGATCGTCGAGGCCTGCAAGGCGACGGGCGCGCAGGCGGTGCATCCGGGCTACGGGTTCCTGTCCGAGAAGGAAGCCTTCCAGAAGGCGCTTGCCGAAGCCGGCATCGCCTTCATCGGTCCGGACGCTCATGCCATCTACGCCATGGGCGACAAGATCGAGTCCAAGAAGCTCGCGCAGAAGGCCGGCGTCAGCACGGTCCCCGGCTATCTCGCGGCGATTCCCAATGCCGACGAGGCGGTGAAGATCGCCCAGAAGATCGGCTATCCGGTCATGATCAAGGCCTCGGCCGGCGGCGGCGGCAAGGGCATGCGCATCGCGTACAACGACGCCGAGGCGCATGAAGGGTTCGGCTCGGCGACCAACGAGGCCAAGGCCTCGTTCGCCGACGATCGCGTGTTCATCGAGAAGTATGTCGAGGAGCCGCGCCATATCGAGATCCAGCTGATCGCCGACGGCCACGGCAACTGCGTCTATCTCTGGGAGCGCGAGTGCTCGATCCAGCGTCGCCACCAGAAGGTGATCGAGGAGGCGCCGAGCCCGTTCCTCGACGCCAAGACGCGCAAGGCGATGGGCGAGCAGGCCGTGGCGCTCGCCAAGGCGGTAAAATACAAGAGCGCCGGCACCGTCGAGTTCATCGTCGACAAGAATCGCAAGTTCTACTTCCTCGAGATGAACACGCGCCTGCAGGTCGAGCATCCGGTGACCGAGCTGATCACCGGCCTCGACCTGGTCGAGCTGATGATCCGCGTGGCGGCGGGGGCTAAGCTGCCGTTCCAGCAGAAGGACGTGAAGCTGCAGGGCTGGGCCGTCGAGGCGCGTCTCTACGCCGAGGACCCGTTCCGTAACTTCCTGCCCTCCACGGGACGCCTCGTGAAGTACCGCGAGCCCGAGGCGGGACCCGACGTGCGCGTCGATACCGGCGTCTACGAGGGCGGCGAGATCTCGATGTTCTACGATCCGATGATCGCCAAGCTGTGCACGCACGGGAAGACTCGCGACGAAGCAATCGACCGCATGCGCCGGGCGCTGGACGAGTTCTACGTCCGCGGCGTCTCGCACAACGTGCCGTTCCTCGCCGCACTGATGGCGCATCCGAGGTTCCGGGCGGGCAAGCTCACGACCAATTTCATCGCCGAGGAATTCAAGGGCGGCTTCACGGCCGAGCATTTGCCGCCGAAGGACCCGGCAGTTCTGGCGGCGGTCGCGGCGGTCGTGGATCGCATCCATGCCCATCGCTCCGGCGCGCCGCAGTCCGAGCGGGTCGTCATGCTCAATCGCACGGCAATGCCGGTGTCCGTGAGCGGCGGCGGCCTCGAATTCGCCGTCGACATCGACGCCCGCCGGATCGAGATCGAGTCCGGCTGGTCACCCGGCGAGCCGCTGATGCGGGCCAAGGTCGACCAGCACCCGGTGGTGGTGCAGGTCGATGCACTGGGCTCCGGCTGGCGCCTGACGCATGAAGGCGGGCAGGCGGACGTGCTGGTGCTGACGCCGCGCCAGGCCGAGCTCTACGCGCTGATGCCGGTCAAGGCGGCGCCCGATACCTCGAAGTTCCTGCTCTCGCCGATGCCGGGCCTGCTGGCCTCGGTCGCTGTGAGCGAAGGCCAGGAGATCAAGGCCGGCGAGGCGCTGGCCGTGGTCGAGGCGATGAAGATGGAGAACGTGCTGCGCGCCACGCGTGACGGCACGGTCAAGACGCTGCACGCCAAGGCCGGCGACAGTCTGAGAGTCGACCAGAAGATCATCGAGTTCGCCTAGCGCATGGCCCTGCAGGCGCGTCTGGCGATCACCGGCCGGGTCCAGGGCGTGGGCTATCGCGACTGGGCGGTGGCCACGGGGCAGCGGCTCGGCCTGAGCGGCTGGGTCCGCAACCGCACCGATGGTTCGGTCGAGGCGCTCGTCGTCGGTGACGACGAGGCGGTGGGCCGGATGATCGAAGCCTGCCGCCGCGGCCCGACCCTCGCGCGGGTCGACGCCGTCGATGTCGAACCGGTCGACCTCGATGTCCTGCCGTCGGGCTTTACGCGGCGGCCGACGGCCTGATTTCGCCGAACACTTCTTGGAAGGTCTCGGCCAGGGCCGCGTCGAGGTCGGCAAGGGTCACCGGCAGGCCGAGGTCGACCAGCGACGTGACCCCGTGGTCGGCGATGCCGCAGGGAACGATTCCTGCATAGTGCGACAAGTCGGGCTCGACGTTGATCGAGATGCCGTGGAACGCCACCCAGTGACGAATGCGCACGCCGATGGCGGCGATCTTGTCCTCGCGCGGGCTGCCGTCGGGCAGGGGCGGCTTGTCCGGGCGCACGACCCAGACGCCGACGCGACCCTCCCGGCGCTCCGCCTTGACGTTGAAGCGGCCGAGCGTGCGGATCGTCCATTCCTCGAGGTCGGCGACGTAGCGGCGCACGTCCTGGCGGCGCGCCCTGAGGTCGAGCATCACATAGGCCACCCGCTGGCCGGGGCCGTGATAGGTGTACTGGCCGCCGCGGCCCGCGACATGGACCGGAAAGCGCGCGGGCTGCAGCAGGTCCTGGGTCCGGGCACTGGTGCCCGCCGTGTAGAGCGGCGGGTGCTCCAGCAGCCAGACCATTTCGCCCGCCCGTCCGGCGCGAATGTCCGCGACCCGCGCCTCCATGGTGGCCAGAGCCTCGTCATAGGGGACGGCCTCGTCGGAGATACGCCATTCGAGCCTGTTCATTGTGGCAAAATCGGCAGTTCCCGACCTTTGTGCAAGCCTGCCTTGCCACTGGAGGGACGATTTGGTATCCCCCGCGCCATCGACCGGCGCGGCCATGGCGGAATTGGTAGACGCGCTAGCTTGAGGTGCTAGTGCCGCGAGGCGTGGAAGTTCGAGTCTTCTTGGCCGCACCATCGCCGGATCGAATAAGGTAGACGAGAGGTCGCCGCCTGTTGGTAAATCCCAACTGGCGGCCCTTTTGTTTTTCAGGCGAGGAGATGAGCTTTGGCGGATGAACTCAGCGAAAGCGCCCTCCGTTACCATCGCCTGCCGCGGCCCGGAAAGATCGAGGTCGTTCCGACCAAGCCGCTGGCGACGCAGCGCGACCTGTCGCTCGCCTACTCGCCCGGCGTAGCCGCCGCCTGCAACGAGATCGTTCGTGACCCCGCAACGGCCGCCGAACTCACCTCCCGTGCCAATCTGGTCGCCGTCGTCACCAACGGCACCGCCGTGCTGGGGCTGGGGGCGATCGGGCCGCTGGCGGCCAAGCCGGTGATGGAGGGCAAGGGCGTCCTCTTCAAGAAATTCGCCGGCATCGACGTCTTCGACCTCGAACTGGCCGAACTCGACCAGGACAAGCTGGTGGACATCGTCGCGGCCCTCGAGCCGACCTTCGGCGGCATCAACCTCGAGGACATCAAGGCGCCGGAGTGCTTCTACGTCGAGCAGAAGCTGCGCGAGCGCATGAAGATCCCGGTGTTCCACGACGACCAGCACGGCACCGCCATCATCGTCGGCGCCGCACTGTTCAACGCGCTGTCGCTGGTCGGCAAGGACATCACCAAGGTGAAGCTGGTCGTGTCCGGCGCGGGCGCGGCGGCCCTGTCGTGCCTCGGCGTGCTCGAGAAGCTCGGCCTGCCGCGCGAGAACATGTGGGTCACCGACATCGCCGGTGTGGTCTGGAAGGGCCGCAACGAGCAGATGGACCCGTGGAAGGAACGTTACGCCCGCGACACCCAGGCCCGCACCCTGGGCGAGGTGATCGGCGACGCCGACGTGTTCCTCGGCCTTTCGGCCGCCGGCGTCCTGAAGCCCGAGATGGTGGCCCGGATGGCGGCCCGGCCGCTGATCTTCGCTCTGGCCAATCCCAATCCCGAGATTTCGCCGGAAGACGTCGCGGGCGTGCGCGACGACGCCATCATGGCGACCGGCCGCAGCGACTATCCCAACCAGGTCAACAACGTCCTCTGCTTCCCGTACATCTTCCGCGGTGCGCTCGACGTGGGCGCCACGACCGTCAACGACGAGATGAAGATCGCCTGCGTGCGGGCGCTGGCGGCGCTGGCGAGGAAGGAACCTTCCGAGGTCGTGGCGCGCGCCTTTGGCGAGCAGGCCGGCGGCTTCGGCCCCACCCAGATCATTCCCAAGCCCTTCGATCCGCGCCTGATCGTCGAACTGGCGCCGGCCGTCGCGAAGGCCGCCATGGACAGCGGCGTGGCGACGCGGCCGATTACCGACTTCGACGCCTATCGCCAGCAGCTCAACCAGTTCGTCTTCAAGTCCGGTCTGGTCATGCGGCCGGTGTTCGCGCAGGCGCGCTCCGATCCCAAGCGCGTGATCTTCAGCGCCGGCGAGGACGATCGTGTCCTGCGCGCCGCGCAGATCATTCTCGACGAGGGCATCGCCAAGCCGATCCTGATCGGCCGGCCGGAGATCGTGCGCCGCCGTGCCGAGCGGCTCGGCCTGCGCTTCCAGCCGGGCGTCGATGTCGAGCTGGTCGATCCGTCAAGTGACCCGCGCTACGACAAGTACTGGGGCGCTTATCTCGAGCTGATGGAGCGGCGAGGGGTCACCGAGCCGACGGCGCGCAACCTCGTGCGCTCGAGCCCGACCCTGATCGCCGCCCTGGCGGTGAAGCTCGGCGACGCCGATGCGATGATCGCCGGCGCCTATGGCCGCTTCCGCACGCATCTCGCCCATGTGCGCGACGTCATCGGCCTGCGCGAGGGGGCCAAGAACATGGCGGCGCTCAGCCTGCTGGTCATGCCGACCCGCGCGCTGTTCATCGCCGACACCTACGTGAACTACGATCCCGATCCCGAGACTTTGGCCGAGATCACCCTGCTGGCCGCGGACGAGGTGCTGCGCTTCGGCCTCCAGCCCAAGGTCGCGCTGATCTCGCATTCGAGCTTCGGCGGCTCCGAGCATGCCTCGGCCAAGAAGATGGCCGCTGCGGTGAAGATCCTGCACCAGCGGGCGCCGACCCTGGAGGTCGACGGTGAGATGCACGGTGACGCCGCATTGAACGTCGACATCCGCAACAGCGTCTTTCCGCGATCGAGACTCAAGGAAGCGGCGAACCTCGTGGTCTGCCCGTCGCTCGATGCCGCCAACATATCCTTCAACCTTTTGAAGGAGGCGGCGGACGGGCTGCATATCGGCCCGATCCTGCTGGGCACCGATCTGCCGGCGCACGTGCTCACCCCCTCGGTGACCGCCCGTGGCATCCTCAACATGACCGCCCTGGCCGTGGTCGAAGCGCAGCGCCTCGCCGAGGCGCGTGGATGAGCGGGGAGATCGACCATCTCGACGAAGTGACGCCGGACCTGGTCCGGCGCGTCGAGGCGGCGCTCACCGAAGACAGGCCGGAGGATGCGCGGGGGCTGCTGAGCAATCTCAGCGCCACCGGTCAGGCCTCCATCCTCGAGCAGATATCCGAGGATCAACGTGACAAGCTGGTCGGCATCCTCAAGGGCGACCTCGATCCCGAGGCCCTGACCGAGCTCGACGAGGAGGTCCTGGAGGACGTTCTCCAGCAGCTCGACAGCAAGGAGATCGCGGCCGCGGCCCGCGAGCTGGAGGCCGACGATGCGGCCACGATCCTCGAGGACCTGACGGAAGAGGAACGGCAGGAAGTCCTGGCGGAAATCCCCGCCGACGAGCGCGTCGACATCGAGCGCGCGCTCGCCTATCCCGAGGACGCGGCCGGACGCCTGATGCAGCGGTCGCTGGTCAAGGTGGCCGATACCTGGACCGTGGGCGAGGTGATCGACCATTGCCGCGAGGCGACCGATCTGCCCGACGACGTCTATGACATCTTCGTCGTCGACGCGGACGGCCACCTGCGCGGCTCCGTGCCGCTCGGCCGCATGCTGCGCACCAAGCGTCCCGTGCCGATCCTGGAGATCGTCGATCCCGACATCCCGTCGCTGCCGGTCATGGCCGACCAGGCCGAGGTGGCGCACGTCTTCCGCGACAAGAACCTGGTCTCTTGCCCGGTTGTCGACGATGATGGAAGGCTGCTGGGCGTGATCATGGTCGACGACGTGGTCGACGTGATCGACGAGGAGGCGGAGGAAGACCTCCTCAAGATGGGCGGCGTCGGTTCCGACGACATGCACGCCGACACCGTGCGCACGGCGCGCCTGCGGGCGCCGTGGCTGCTGGTCAACGTCGCCACGGCGCTGGTCGCCGCCGTGGTGATCGGACAGTTCGAGGATACGATCGAGAAGATCGTGGTCCTGGCGGCCCTGATGCCGATCGTCGCCTCGATGGGCGGCAATGCCGGCATCCAGACCGTCACCGTGACGGTGCGCGCGCTGGCAATGGGCGAGCTGACGGCCGCCAACGCGCTGCGCTTCATCGGCAAGGAGGCGATGGTCGGCAGCCTGAACGGGCTGTTGTTTGCCACCCTGCTCGCGGTGGGCGTCATCCTCGTGTTCCACGACTGGCGGCTGGGGGCGGTCATTGCCGCGTCGATGGTCTGCAATCTCATGGCGGCGGCGCTGGCCGGCTCGCTGATCCCTCTCGGCCTGCAGAAGATCGGCGTCGATCCCGCCGTTTCATCCACGGTGTTCCTGACGATGGTCACCGACGTGACCGGCTTCCTGACCTTCCTCGGACTGGCGACGATCTTCCTGCTTTGAACTATTGTTGGCGGCGGAGGTAACCGTGTCGACAGTCCTTCGTCTCGTGGCCGCATTGGTCCTGATGCTGGGCGCTTCCGCGGCCCAGGCACAGAACAAGGTGCCATCCGACCGCGTGCTGGAGGCGCTGGTCAAGAGTTCGTTGCTCAGCCTCAACGACGCCAACGTGACCGGCAACTATGCCGTGCTGCACGCCAAACTTTCCAAGCCGTTCCGCGAGCAGTTCCCGCCCGAGAAACTCAAGGCCACGTTCCGGGAGTTCCAGACGAACGGTGCTGACTTCGACATCATCGCAGCCATGCCGCCGGCCTACGATCCCGCGCCCGTCGTCGACGAGGACGGGAAGCTGGTCGTGAAGGGCAGCTTTCCCACCGAGCCGTCGCGCCTGCGCTTCGAGCTGGAGTTCATTCCCTCGGACGGCGAGTGGAAGCTGATCCGAATCTACGTCAAGGTTGACCCGAAATCCTGATGTCCCTCGATAGGTAAGACAGATCATGATCCCGAATGCGATGCCGCCGTTCGATTTCGGCCTGGGCGAGACCGCCGATGCGCTGCGAGACCAGGTCCAGCGCTTTGCCTCGACCGAGGTCGCGCCGATCGCCGCCGAGATCGACAAGACCGACCGGTTCCCGCGCGAGCTGTGGCCGAAGATGGGCGAGCTCGGGCTGCACGGCATCACCGTCGAGGAAGAGTTCGGCGGATCGGGCCTAGGCTATCTCGAGCATGTCATTGCGGTCGAAGAGATCAGCCGCGCCTCGGCAGCGGTCGGGCTGAGCTACGGCGCCCACTCCAACCTCTGCATCAACCAGATCCGCCGGACCGGCACGGACGAGCAGAAGAAGCGCTTCCTGCCCAAGCTGATCTCCGGCGAGCATGTCGGCAGCCTCGCGATGAGCGAAACGGGCGCCGGCTCGGACGTCGTGTCGATGAAGCTGCGGGCCGAAAAGAAGGGCGATCGCTACGTGCTGAACGGCACCAAGATGTGGATCACCAACAGTCCGGACGCGCAGCTGGTCGTGGTCTATGCCAAGACCGATCCGGCGGCCGGGTCGCGCGGCATCACCACCTTCATCGTCGAGACCGACCGCAAGGGCTTCAAGGTCGCCCAGAAGCTCGACAAGATGGGCATGCGCGGCTCCTCGACCGGCGAGCTTGTGTTCGAGGATTGCGAGATCCCCGAGGAGAACGTGCTGGGCGCGGTGGGCAAGGGCGTCAACGTGCTGATGAGCGGGCTCGACTACGAGCGCGCCGTCCTGGCGGCGGGCCCGATCGGCATCATGCAGGCGGCGATGGACATCGTTGTGCCCTATGTCCACGAGCGCAAGCAGTTCGGCCAGGCGATCGGCGAGTTCCAGCTGGTGCAGGGCAAGCTCGCCGACATGTACACCACGATGAACGCCTGCAAGGCCTATGTGTACGCCGTCGCGAGGGCCTGCGACCGCGGCCAGACCACGCGCAAGGATTCGGCCGGCGCGATCCTCTATGCCGCGGAGAAGGCGACGATGGTGGCGCTCGACGCCATCCAGCTGCTGGGCGGCAACGGCTACATCAACGACTACCCGACCGGTCGCCTGCTGCGGGACGCCAAGCTCTACGAGATCGGTGCCGGCACCAGCGAGATCCGCCGCATGCTGATCGGCCGCGAACTGTTCGCCGAAACCGCCTGACGGAGCACTGAATTTGACCGCGCGAAGGCTTTTTCGTACACGGTGTGAATGAAAGGCCTTCGATGCCGCGCTATCTGACCGAGCAGGATATCGCCGACTTCCGTGCCGAGATGTGCCGGGTCGCCACCGGTCGGTTCGCCCGTTTCGGCTACGAGGGCGTCACCATGCGCCAGCTGGCCGAGGCGTTGGGCTGCAGTCCCAAGACGCCCTATCGCTACTTCAAGGACAAGGCCGATATCCTCGCAACGGTGCGGGCCGAGGCCTTCTCCCGGTTCGCCGACACGCTCGAGGCCGCGGCGGCCGGAGGCGAGGAGCCGCTCGAGAGGGCGCGCCGCGTGGGCGATGCCTATCTGCGCTTCGCAGACGAGCAACCGCATGCCTATCGCATCATGTTCGAGATCGACCAGCCGATCAGCGACGAGCATCCCGAGCTGCTGCGCCAGTCGAAGCGCGCCCGCAGCTTCGTGACCCGCCAGGCCGAGGACATGGTGAAGGCCGGGTTGATCGACGCCGATCCGCTGCTGTTCGGCTGGTCGATGTGGGCCGCGACGCATGGGCTGGTCATGCTGAAGCAGGCGGGCATGCTCGATCATGGGCCGGATATCCGGACGCTCGCCGGCTACCACGGCACGCTCATGTTCAAGGGCGCCCTGGCCGTACCGGGCAAGACGGGGAAGACGGGGAAGAAACGATGACTCCAGGCGTGACGGCGGGCGAACGGTTCCGAAGCTGGGCCGAGATCCAGGCCAATGCCGCCCGGGCGGCGGGCGGTCTCGAGGCGCTGGGCGTCGGCGAGAATGGCAGCGTCGCGCTGATGCTGCGCAACGACTTCGCGACCTTCGAGGTCAACATGGCGGCGAGCCAGCTCGGCGCCTATGCGGTGCCGATCAACTGGCACTTCACGCCCGAGGAGGCCAACTACATCCTGCGCGACAGCGGCGCGAGCGTGCTGGTGGCGCATACCGACCTGCTGGCGCAGATCGCCGGTGGCGTGCCCGAGGGCGTGAAGGTCTTCGCCGTTTCGACACCGGACGAGATCGCCGCCGCCTACGCGGTGCCGGACGACAAGCGTCGCGTGCCGGCGGGGGCCGAATCCTGGGACGCATTCGTCGCGGCGTCCGCCCCGCGGACCGGCCCGCCGCGGGCGGCGCGTGGCAGCATGATCTACACCTCCGGGACGACGGGACGGCCCAAGGGCGTGCGGCGCCAGCCAAGCACGCCTGAGCAGCAGGCGGCCGGTGCCCAGGAAGCCGCCTTGTTCTGGGGGCTGAAGCCCGATCCGTCGATCGTCGTGCTGATGAACGGTCCGATGTACCATTCCGCCCCGGCGGCCTACGGCATGGCGAGCGCAAGGCTTGGCCTGCACATGGTGCTGCAGCCGCGCTTCGAGGCCGAGGACATGCTGCGCCTGATCTCACGGCACGGCATCACGCACATGCACATCGTGCCGACCATGTTCGTCCGCCTCCTGCGCCTGCCAGCGGAGGTCCGGGCGCGCCATGACGTGTCGTCGCTGGGGTTCGTCAGCCATGGCGCTGCGCCCTGCGCGCCGGCCGTGAAACGCCAGATGATCGAGTGGTGGGGGCCGGTCATCAACGAGTACTACGGTGCGACGGAAACGGGCGTCGTCGTCTGGCACGGCTCGGAGGAGGCGTTGCGCAAGCCCGGAACGGTCGGCCGCCCGGTGCCCGGCGGCATCCTGCGGATCGTCGACGAGGAGGGGCAGGACGTGAAACAGGGCGAGGTTGGCGAGATCTACCTGCGTGGTCCCCATCTTTCGGAGTTCACCTACAACAACGACGACGCCAAGCGCCGAGAGATTGCGCTGGGCGATCTCGTCACGGTGGGCGACGTGGGCTACGTCGATGCCGACGGGTACCTGTTCCTGTGCGACCGCAAGCGCGACATGATCATCTCGGGCGGGGTGAACATCTACCCGGCGGAGATCGAGGGGGCGCTGATCCAGATGCCGGGCGTGCGCGACTGCGCCGTGTTCGGCATCCCCGACGAGGAGTTCGGCGAGCAGATCTGCGCCCATGTCGAACCGGCCGCTGGCGCGGCCCTCGATGCCGCATCCGTGCGAGCCTATCTCGCCGAGCATCTCGCCCGCTACAAGGTGCCCCGGGTGGTCGAGCTCACCGCCGCACTTCCCCGTGAGGATTCCGGCAAGATCTTCAAACGCAAGCTGCGCGCGCCATATTGGGAGAAAGCGGGCCGCAGCATCTGAGGGGTTCCATGGCCGATGACGACGTCACCCTGTCCGGCGGGATCAAGGGCAAGCTGGTCGACAGCAAGCAGAAGTGGGCCGAGGAAGGCCGCCTGCTGACCGGCAAGACCGCGGCGCCGTCCGAACGCCTGCCGCCCGGCCAGCGCCTGGTCGAGACCTGGCCGGTGCTCGACCTCGGCATCAAGCCCGAAATTCCCACGCACGCCTGGCGCCTGTTCGTCGACGGCGAGGTCGAAACTCCTGCAACCCTCAGTTGGGACGAGTTCAAGTCCCTGCCGAAGACCGAGCTGACGACCGACATCCACTGCGTCACCGCCTGGTCGCGCTACGACAACAGGTGGGAGGGCGTGAGCGCCCGCGACCTGATCGCCCTGGTGAAGCCCAAGGCGTCGGCGCAGCACGTGATTTTCCATTCCTACGACACCTACAAGACCAATGTCCCGCTGGCCGATTTCGCCGCGGACGACGTCATGCTGGCGTGGAACTGGAACGGCGAGCCGATCAGCCGCAAGCATGGCGGGCCGCTGCGCATGGTGCTTCCGAAGCTCTACTTCTGGAAGAGTGCCAAGTGGATCAAGCGCATCGAGTTCTCGGTGTTCGACAAGCCGGGATTCTGGGAAATTCGCGGCTATCACAACTATGGCGATCCGTGGCGCGAGCAACGTTACGACGACGAACCTTGAGAGGGAGGCCTGACATGGGCGCGCACGATTTCAGCTTCACCGCGATCGACGGCAAGCCGCTCGACCTGAAGACCTTGGCCGGCAAGCCGATCCTGCTCGTGAACGTCGCCTCCTATTGCGGGTTCACGCCGCAATACACCGACCTCCAGGCCCTGCATGAGACCTACGGTCCGCGCGGCCTCGTGGTGCTGGGCGTGCCCTGCAACGACTTCGGCGCGCAGGAGCCGCGCGGCGAAGGCGAGATCGCGACCTTCTGCCAATCGATGTACGACGTCACGTTCCCGATGACCGCCAAGCAGAGGGTGATCGGTCCCGAAGCCCACGACCTCTACAAGTGGATCGCGGCCGAGGCGGGCGAGGGTGCGGCGCCCAAGTGGAACTTCCACAAATACCTGATCGGCAAGGATGGCAGCCTGCAAGGTGCCTGGCCGAGCCGCGTTCGGCCGGTTTCCAGCGAGATCACCGCGGCGATCGAGGCCGCGCTGTAAAGCACCTGCGAGTGTGATGGCCTGAAGCTGGCAGGCCGTCGAAAAGCAGGGATCCCGGCGAATAAACGAAACAATCGAAATAAACGAAATAATCGAAGTGAGAGTCGCACCCCCGGGGTAAACGCCGGCGCGCGTCTCGAAGCGTGAGCGCCTGCCCAGGCGGCTTCTCGACAAAATGTCGGTAAATCAATCGGTTGCCGCACATGCCTCTGCGGTTTTGTGGCCTTGCGAGGCGCATGTGAGTGCCTACATTAGAGGCGCCGGTCTCGGTGGATACGAGCCCCGCTACCCGTCGGAAGACGCCGTCCTCCGAGGAGGGCAGCGTTTTCCCCAAGATTCCCGTTGACGGTCATCGGGGGTACCCATATAAGCCCGGCTCCCGACGACGAGCGGGGCCGCCGGAACCGCCTCAGACGCTGAGGTGGCCGGGTCGAGAGACCCACCGGAAGCGCCGCTAGA
>Ga0182745_1002114_pt1 | contig 18315 bp, 11 predicted proteins | sample eDN3rd30CKraftBY_FD_128523 | JGI IMG/M metagenome (GOLD analysis project Ga0182745, IMG submission 128523) | Enriched backyard soil microbial communities from Emeryville, California, USA - eDNA 3rd pass 30_C Kraft BY (version 2) (version 2) | ecosystem: Environmental > Terrestrial > Soil >...
AGATCCTGGTCAAGAACCTGGGAAGTGACACCCTGGTCGTCGAGCCGATCCTCGGACTTCCCGTGATCAAAGACCTGATCGTCGATATGAAGCCGTTCTTCGATCACTACAAGTCGGTCTTGCCGTTCCTGATCAACGACGAGCCCGCGCCGACGACCGAGCGGATCCAGTCGCCGGAGGAGCGTGCCCGGTTCGACGACTCAACCAAGTGCATCCTCTGCGCGTGCTGCACCACGGCCTGTCCTCCGTTTTGGGGCGATCGGAATTACGTGGGGCCCGCCGCGATCGTCAACGCGCACCGGTTCATCTTTGACTCCAGAGACCGGGGAACAGCCGAACGCCTCGAGATCCTCAACGATCGGGAAGGTGTTTGGCGGTGCCGCACGGTTTTCAATTGCACCAGCGCATGCCCGCGCGAGATCAAGGTGACGCAGACGATTCAGGAGGTCAAGCGGGCGATGCTGACCGGCAGTGTCGACTTCGAGGTAGAAGCGTACTGACCTTGCTCCGCCGATGTTGTGAAACATTGCGGTCGAGGGGCATTGCTTTGTCCACGCCCCAATTTGGGGTTGATCCGAGAAGCGTTTTTCCTTGGGAGCGAGGGCTTCCCGCCCGTCTTTTGACGTTGCGACGCGAGGGCGAGAGGCCCGCGCTCCCAAGGGAACACGATTCCCGCGTTTTAGCCGTGACAAGGCAGTAGCTTCGACGAAAAAAAAGCTCGGTTCACCCGCTTCTCCCGCGATCTGATCGGGGACGAATTCGTCGATATGATGAAGGGGAGGGCGTGGCGATGACGGCTCGGCTCTTGCGCTGGTCGATCGTACTGGGGTGGGTCTCTCTGTGCGGAGCGGGAGGGGCGCGGGCGGGAGAACCGCTGGAGACCCAGGTCGAATCGGTCTTGAAAACCAAAGGGTATGAGTCGGGCCACTGGGGAATTCTGGTGGTGGATGCCGCGAGCGGGGCCACGGTCTTCGAACGTAATGCCGACCAGTTGTTCTGTCCGGCCTCGGTGACCAAGCTGTTCAGCACCGCCGCCGCGCTCAGCGACCTGGGGGCCGACTTCCGGTTTCATACCCCCATCGTTCGCCGGGGTGAAGTGAAGGACGGGACGCTCCAGGGGGACCTGATCCTGGTGGCTCGGGGTGACCTCTGCATGGGGGGGCGAACCGGGTCGGACGGGACCTTGCAGTTCCGCGACAACGACCACACTTACTCGGGCGGCCATTTCGACGGCGAGCTGGTCGAGGCGGACCCACTCGCGGGGCTCGACCACCTGGCGCGCGCGGTGCGGTCGTCGGGAATCAATGCCGTTTCGGGTGACGTGGTGGTGGACGATCGCTACTTCGAGCCGGCTTCGAGCTCGGGGAGTGGACCGACCCGGGTGGGGCCGTCGGTAATTAACGATAACCTGATTGATATCCAGGTCACCCCTTCAGCCGACGCCGGGGAGCCCGCCCAGATTCGACTCATTCCCGAGACCGCCTTCGTCGCGGCCGATCTTCAGGTTGAGACCGTGGCTTCAGCGGAGTCCCCTCGGCTGGTCATCCGTCAAGTCGGCCCGCGCAGATTCTCCGTCCGAGGTCGGATTCCGGTGGGGCACAAGCCGATCGTCAAGGTCTTCGAGGTGGAGGAGCCCGCCTCGTTTGCTCGCACCCTCTTCATCGAACGCCTCCGCCAGCGCGGGGTGCATGTGGAGGCCTCGCCGATCGCCGAGAACCCCGTTCAGACCTTGCCGTCTCGCGACGAGGTGGCCAAGCTGCCGAAGGTGGCCGAGTACAACTCGCCGCCGTTTCGCGAATATTTGCGCGTGATCCTGAAGGTGAGCCATAACCTGTACGCCAGCACCTTGCCTTTGCTGATGGCGGCGGAGCACGGCGAGCGAACGCTCGAGGCGGGCCTGAAGCGCGAGGCGGAGCAGCTCAAAAAGCTGGGCGTGCCGGTTGATCAGATCTCGTTCGGTGGAGGCGCTGGGGGGGCGCGGGCGGATCTCGTCACCCCCAGGGCCACGGTGACCTTGCTCAAGGCCATGGCGGCCAGGCCCGATTTCGCTGTGTTCGACGGCGCCCTTCCCGTCCTGGGGCGAGACGGAACGCTTGCCAAGGCGGTCTCGCCCGACAGCCCGGCACGCGGGCACGCCCGCGCCAAGACGGGCACTTACTGGACCGAGAATAGCTTGAACGGAAAGTCGGTCCTGACGAGTAAGGCTCTGGCCGGTTACATGGAGACTGCTTCGGGCCGTCGTCTGATCTTCGCCTTCTTCCTGAACCAGGTTCCGATGGATGCCAGCGGGACCCAGGTTTCGGAAGAGACTGCGCGAGCCGGTCGCTTACTCGGATCGCTCTGCGAGGTTTTTTACCGCTCCGATGAGCAGCAGTCGGAGGGCAAGGCCGCCAAAGGTTCCGTGACCGAGACCAAAACCGATCCTGCTTCCGCCTCGGAGCCCTCTCCAGCCGCGACAAAAGCACCTTGAACGGTTGTCGGCGCCGAAGTTGAGCGACCTGATCGAATCAGCTAGCTCAAGCCGATCCACCAGACAAAAACAGATGGGCGGGCCGAGCCCTTTTGAGCTCGGCCCGCTCGCTTCCTTTACCTTTCTGGGGTTGGAGCGATCAACCCGCTTCTGACTTTAGACGGCTCAACGGCTCAATCATCGACCCCACGGTGGCATGACTCGACCGCCGGTGGCGCCTGTTGAGCCGGTGTCTGGGGCTGCGAAGCCTGAGGGTGCGGGCCGGGCGGAGTGGCTCGGCCCGGGTCGAGCCTGGAGAAGTCGATCGAGGTCGTTGTGATTCCTTCCACGATCGCGCCTGTGTCCCCTTCCGCCTGGAGGAAGATTTCATGGCGAGGGATCGGTACCGCGATCCCTTCACTGCTGAACCGGCGTTGAATCTGCGAGAACAACCGGTGCCGGACGCGCGCGGCGAGACTGGGGTCGGGAACGTGGGCGTGCATGACGAAGATCATGGCCGAGTCGCTAAAGTCTTCCATGAATGCGACGGGGATGGGGTTACGGAGTACGTCGGCGTCGTCGCGCGCCAGGGTGAGCAACAGGTCCGCGATCCGGTCGGGATCGGACTTGTGGGGGACCTTGACCCGGATCGAGATCCGAACCACCCGATCTCGGAGCGTCCAGTTCACCAGGTCACCCGTGATGAACGCCCGGTTGGGCACGATAATACTCTGGTTATCACCATTGGTGATGGTGGTGGCCCGAATATTGATCCGCTCGACTTTGCCGGTCATCCCCGCGACGGTGACCACGTCGTCCACGCGGATTGGGCGTTCCAGTAGGAGGATGATTCCGCAAACGAAATTCGAGACGATCTCCTGAAGACCGAACCCGAGCCCCACGCCAAGCGCGGCCAGCACCACCCCGATCTTCTCCAGGCCGAGATGGATCGCCGAGAGCCCCGAGAGGACTCCGATACCCAGTACCGTGTAACGGCAGAGGGTGATCACGGCGAATCGAACACCGGGGTCATCGCGCATGTGAGGATAGATCATCAAGGCGAAGATGGTGTTGAGGTTTCGCCAGATCGCGACGGTGACGACCAGGCTGAGGAGGAGCTTGGCGAAGTCGCTGACCAGGATCGGTGGGGTCGACGTGTCGATGTTCCACAAGGTCTGGGAACCGAGGAAGCGGAAATAGGCCCAGTCCACGTCCCAGATCCAGGCCACCATCAAGACGCCCAGCACTGGGACGAGATAACCTGTCAGTCGTCGAAGCTGCATGGCCATGTCGTCAGGGACGGTCAGATCAGTCGGGGCCGTATTCGCGACCGGGGCATGCCCCACGCGAATCCACCGCCAGGCATGATGATCAATGAGACCTCGGCACATTTGGTACAGGCAAAAACAGATGACGAGAACCACCAGGAATTGGCCTGCGCCCAGGGAGAGTCGTCTCGCGGAGTAGCTATACCCCGCCATGTCCATGACGATCACGCCGCCAATCAAGGTCAGGAGCGTCACGCAGACGGTTCGAGGGCGGCAGGTCAGCCAACCAAACCGAGACGGAAACTCGAGGAACCAGGAAACCAGCGGAGATTTCCCTCTGGCGAGCCGGAAGACCACACTCCAAACGATGAATTCGAAGGTCAGAAAGAGGAGTCGGCCCAGCGCCATGGCGGAAATAGGGCGGCCCTCCACGGTCAGCAGCCCTTGCCCAAGGATCCAGTAGGGCAAGAGGAGTGGCACTCCAGCGGCCACCAGGGCGAAGACCGTCCGGCGCAACTGGAGCGATACGTCAGCCGGGATCCTCAAGGTTCGTTCGGCCCAGCCGTTCGGCCGAAGCATCCAGCGCACCACTCCCGCCACGAAAGCCGCGGGAGCGAGCATCATCAAACTGTGCGAAACGGGAATGGCGATGCTCCGCAGCCAGGGGGCCTGCCTGGCGGTGTAAGCCGCGAGAATGAGATAGGCTGGCAAGATCGCGGAGTAAACCACGCTGACCAACAAACCCTTCAGCACCAGCACCCCAGACCCCGAGGGGAGGTACTCACCCGATTTCTCGAGCAGACGCCTCCTGAGCTTGACCAGCGGCCAGACCAGAAGCAGCATGCCCACGTACCCGCCGATGAACTCGAGCGAGACCCGGTCCCAGACCCGAAACGTGCTCAGGTCTCGGGCCAGCTTGACCAGGGCCTTGCCCGCGAGGTAGGCCTCTCGATTGGCCTGGGCCAGCGTGGATACGCTCAACGGCTCCTGGTCGCGCAACCAGAAGATATGGGTGCGGATGAACCCATAAAGGTCGTCTAGCGTGCGAAGCCTGCGGAGGACCTGGGAGTGAGTTTGCTCGGCCCGACGCGAGAGCTTTTCGAGAACGGCCCGGTTGCGGGCCAGCAAAACCTGGTGCTGGCGGTCGAAATCATCGAAGACCGCGATCGCCTCGTCATGTCTGGTCTTGGGGAGTTGCTCGAGCAGCGCGGCCTGCTCGTATTCGTCGTTGCGCTGGTCGTTCAGTTGCTCGAGCTCGATACTGGTCAGGGCATTGTCATAAAAGGTTGAGAGGAGTTCCGACTTCTTGAGGTCGTCGTTGACGATGCGCGCCCGCTGTGGGGCGATTCGGCGGAAGTCGTTATTTAAACGCAGCGCGTCGAGCTGGCTAACGAGGTTGTCGTCCAGCATCTTCTTCAGGTTTTCCAACTCGTTGACAGCGCGGTCGGCCAACTTGGTTTGTTCTTCGAGCGAAGGAGCGGGGCTGGAAGCCAGGTCTTTCTCGAAGCGTAAGGCCTGGACTTCCATTTCCAGGAGAATCGCCTTGGCCCGGCTCTTGAACTTGTCGATCGGATCCTCGGTGCGTGTGGCCCGGTCCTTCTCCAGGTTGGCGGCCTTTTTCAACTGAGTCTGCTGCTGCTTGTTCAGGGCCTGATGCAACTCTTGCATGAGGGCCAGGGCTTTCGAGGCCCGGCGAATCTGAGCGTCATAGAGCAGCTCTTCCACGCCGATCAGGTCGATGTACTTCGACTCGAGCGTGATTTTGGCCTCTTGGGTGGCGAGGCGAAGGTTCTCGAGCCGAGCTTCCCACTGGAGGTTGATCAGGCGTTCGTTCGCAAGCTCTTGTTCGGATTCGGACTTGGCGTCGCTGAGGCTTCCTTCACGTTCCGAGAGCCGAGGGGCGAGCGCGGCAACGCGTTGCTGGATCGCGTCGCGTTCCGCCTGGAGCACGGCGAGCGACTGGCTCGAGCCCCGCGCGGTGTTGGACTTGCAGTTCGCAAGGCGAACTTGCCACTCCTTCAGGTCGTTCTTCGCGTCGTCGATGGCGTCGTGCATTTCAGCCAGGTGCGTCTGCGGGACCTGGTCGTTGACTGGCTTTCGAAAGACTGAAGGGAGAATGGATTTCGGGTCGGTCTTCGCCTGGTCAAGCTGGATGTTGAGACGCTCGAGTTGAGCCTTCCAGGTCGCTTCCTGGCTTTCTGGGCTTGGCTTGGGATTCTGCGCCGCCTCGAGTGAGCGGGTGGTCTCCTCGAGTGCTTTGAGTAAAGCTTGCCGGTCTTCCAGAACGACGAGCAGCGCTTTTGAGGCGGCAGAGGGGGATGTATTCTGAAGCGTCTGAAGAGTTTCGAGCCGCTGCTTGAGCTCGGCCTGGGCTTTGGGGATGTCAACGGAATCGGCTTGAGGAGTTGTTTCTGGCGAGGTCGGTGTCGACGTTGCTGTCGAAGCTGAGGAACGGGCCGGTTCTTCGGTGTGGCCCGGTGAGAGGAATCCAAGCATCACGAACGCTACCGCCAGGCGTCCTGCCCAGGTCGCTCGCATCCTGTTTGGCTCGCTTTCAATCAATAGGAGGAACGGCTCAAGTTAGGGATGTCTTGGCTCGTGCCCTTTCCTTGGGCATCGGATGGCCATTTTCTTGAGAACGGAAGCGTGTCCCGCTTGGTTCCGTCGACTTCCCAACTCGACCGGTTTGCGATAAGCGGGGCGTAGGCTAGCGGAACCCGCGCGGAGCGACAAGCCGAAAACGGGAGTTCGCTTTGGGCGGTCTTGACCCCACGTTGGTTCTTTCTATGATTCGAACACTTCCGATGGAATCAGTCGCATCTCAGCTCTCGATGCACTGACATCGCCAAGCTCCTCAGTCTGGTTCGATTGCATACTTGAGTTGATCGAGTGGGTGCCCGCACCGCGCTTCGGTCTCAAAAGGGTGTGCGCCCCGCTCGGTTCATTGAGGTCCTGTTTTTCAAATGGCGTTTCTTCCTCGTCTGGCTCTGGCGACTCCCGGGTCCGGGCCCGAACCCGCGCCCGCGAGTCTGGCATGTCTGGCCGGCTTGAGCGAACAACGCTGGCGCGTTCAGCATTTTCGATCTCGGGCCTGCCCATTCGGTACCGAGGCGGTGAGCCAGGTAACCGGGCTTCCGGGTCGGCATCTCGATGCCTGGCTGATGCCCGACGACCTTTGCCGCCGGTTGTTCGTCCGGGGAGCGCAACGGTCCGACCTCTGCCTGGTGGAGGGGACCCTCGAGCAGCCCAAGTCTCGCCCGGACTGTGCGCCCCATGACCGGCCCGGGGGGCTTCGGCCGATTGTCGAAGCACTCGACCTGCCCGTGGTGGCCCTGGTTTCCTGCCAACCCCTCTCCGAGTTTCACTTACCGTACCTCCCCCCGCAGGTCGATGCGATTTTGCTCGACGGCCTGGAAGATCCCGCCCAGTACGAGGTTTATCGCAGCCTCGTCACCTTGATCTCCCGCAAGCCCGTACTGGGGGCTGTGGAAGCTCTTCCCGAAGTCCGAGCCGCCTTGCGTCTGACACCGCGTGATCGGATGGTTCCCGAAGAGGTCATTGGCAAACTTGGCGCAAGCTTTCTGCGGTTCGCCGATCTCAAGGCGATCCGTCAACTCGCAACGAGCCGACCTTTTCCCCAATTTACCGTTCGCCCCGATCCCGCGCCGGCCAATCGGTTCCGCGTGGCCTATGCCCAGGATGAGGCGTTTGGGTCTTATTTCCCCGACACGCTCGAGGCGCTCGAGTCGCTTGGGGCTGAACTGGTCGAGTTCTCCCCCTTGCGCGATGAGACACTCCCCGATGGGGTCGACCTGGTGATGATCGGCTGCGGGTTTCCCGATCGGTACGCCGATGCCCTGACGGCCAACCTAAGCCTGATTAGCTCGCTGCGCAACCATGTTTGCCGGGGCCAGCGCATCTATTCGGAAGGGGGAGGCACCGCCTATCTCGGACGGTTCATGATCCTCGATGGTCGCAGGGTGCCGGGCGCTGGGATTCTCCCCTTCGACGCCGAACTGCGGGCCTTCCCAAAGCCGCCGAGCCCCGTGACGCGCGTTCTCAGTCAGGACAGTTGGCTTGGTGCCAAGGGGACCGAGGTCCGAGGTTACAAGGCTCGCCGATGGCGACTGATCCCAGGGGTTGTCCCCATGGCCTGTCCGAACTGCTACGGCACGCTCACTTCGCAATGTGACATCACGTACCATCACCACGCGATCGGGAGCCTGATCCACCTGCATCTCGGGGCACTTCCCCAGGTCGTCTCCGCCTTCGCCGGGCCCCATCGCGCCTCGCTCAGCCTTCCCTCGCCTCGGTTCTGACCGGTACGACGCGTCGCTAAATCGACGAGGGAAGGGCTTATCTCGCCCGCACTCTCAACGCGGTCCTCTAAGCCGATCGACTTCCGCCTGAATGACCCCTTGAGCGGTGGTCCCCTTCAGCGCTCGTAGCTCGGTATGCAAGAAGTTAAGCCACTCCATCTGGTGACCTGGCGTACCGGTTAAAGGTCTGAGCCGGCTGATTAGTTGTTCGAGAACCTCTCGCGGAAGATCGGAATGGGCCAGCTCGCTCCAGACCCGTACGGTGCGCCGGAAGTCGCCATGCGTGCGGTACTGCTCGAGGAGGAGGAAGCGGCACGTTTCGAGGATTCGCTTGGTGGCCGGCCCCCGTTCGCGGACGGGAATGGCCTCGAGACGCGATTTCAAGACCCCTGGCCGATTGGCTTCCAGCAGGGCGTCGGAGAGGAGGGCGTCGAAGAAAGGTTGGAGGGGTGGAGATAGGCGGGCCCGTTCGATGGCCAGGAGGGCCTCGTCGATCTCTTCGTGGGGCATGGTTTGAGCGTTGTTGGTCCGTTGGAGCTGGGCTACCGCCGTTTTGACGATCCAGCCGAACCGAGCGTCGTCGGGTTCGTTGGCTCGAGGCCTTGCCGAGGCTGAGTAGCGCGGCCAGGAGTTTCCCGTCGTCCAGTCGTCCGGTGGAACGCGGTTTCCTGTGCCGCCATGACGGAGCCGATAGAGCGGATCGCCAAGATAGACGAGTTTCCATGGCTGCCCGAACGGTTCCAGCGGCATTCTTCGAAACGCCGCGCCGAGGGGAACTTCGTTCTCAATCAGCCGGCTGATGAGGTCGGGAGGGCGAAACGCGGAAAGATAGGGCTCTTGCATTGAGCCGTAGTAGATGAACGCGCCGTTGGCCAACCAGCGTCCGGCGACGGTATTCGGGTCGTTCGGGTCGGTCGCCGAGAAACTGTGGATGATGTGGATCGCCGTGGGAACGGATGGCGGGATGTCTCCCGGTACGCCGGTGTCGCCCCCCAGACCGAATTGGAAGGGAGACCCATGGGTATTGATCAGCATGAGTCCAAATGGGTTGACCGACCCGAGAACCTGATGCCACCCTTTCAGGCTGACCATGTCTCCCGACCGATGCGTGACCGGCGCGATCTTGATAAGCTGCCTCGCGGCGGTTCGCATGGAATAGGTGGCCCAGCTCCGATCCTTCTCGTCGTACGTGTTGAAGAGCAGGGCGGACCGGGGCGAGAGGAAAAGGCTGCACATCGCCCGGTAGAGACTCTCGGCTGGATTCCCCAGGAGCCGGCCGGTGAACGCCCAGCGCGAGCGCCCATCGGGCGTCCTGGCCAAGAAATCGTCCAGGGCGCTGGGCCCCTGGGCCGTCTGAAGTGGGTTGTATCGATAAGGGTAATCTCCCGCCAGGGTGAGGAAGTCGCAGGAGTCTCCTAACCGGCTGTGGCTCAAAACGAGGTCGGAGACTCTCTCTTCGAGCGAGGCGACGAGCTTCTGGGCCTCGGGAAAGCTGAGAACGTCTCCAAAGCGTTTTTCGACATCCCAGCGCACCAAAGGCTGGAATCGGCCCGCGGCCAGGGCGACCGCTCCGGCGAGCATCGGGCTGTCCGGCTCCGAGAAAACCAGTCCAGGTGGAGTTGGGCCCAGGGAATTTGGGATCGCATCCCCCGCGAGCTCCTTGCCGGTATCCCCAGAGGGTTGGTCGCGACTCCAGGCTCGTCCCACCGACTCCACCGCACGGGTCCAAACCTGTTCGGGCTCGATGGTTTCGACTCGTTTGGGATAACGGACCACGCGCGCGGGGCGGAACGCGCGAATGAACTTGAAGTTCAGCTCGATATCGTCGATCAAGATCGGGAAGAAATGACCGTCATCCCAGGTACCAATCACTTCGAGGAAAGTGGCGAAGTCGGGGACGAGACAAACCTGATCGACGACCCGACGTTCCGGCCCCCCTTGACGTTTCCAGGACTCGGCGGCGGTACGGAGCTGGTCGATTCCCCGTTGCAACTCCACCAGGTCGGCGGAAGTCGCTTGGGCCGAGATCGACCTGGGGTGGCCGAGTAACAGGGCCAGACCAAGGACGGACCAGAGCAAGAAATGACGGGGCGGCTTGGACATCGAGCTTGCGTCCCCCAGAGTCAAAGGGTGTGGAGGCGAGTGGGGAAAACGAGTATACTGGACGTTTTTGATGAGCAAGGTCTCGGGTTGGAGCCAGCTTCAACCCAGACCTGTGGTGGTAGGGCGCCCCCGCGCCGACAAGGGATCTGTTCCGATGAAAAAAGGTGGCATCCTCAACCCGGCAATCTGTTCGCTACTTGCTGAGCTGGGACACTTGGACGAATTGTTGATCGTGGATGCCAGTTATCCTCTGCCTTCCGACAGCCATGTGATCGACCTCACGCTGACTCGTGGAATTCCTCGATTCCTCGACGTGTTACGGGCCGTGGCCGACGAGATCGTGATTGAGTCGATCACGGTCGCCAGCGAGGTCTCCGAATACAGCCCCAAGTTGTATCAGGACATTCTGGACATCGTTGGCGAGGTGGATGTGGATGAGGTTCCGCATCATGAGTTCAAGGAGCAATCGTTAGGGGTCAAGGGGATCATACGAACGGCGGAATTCACCCCTTACGCGAATGTGAGACTCCAATCGGGGTCGGCCTTCTGATCTCGCTCCCGGCTTTAGGCCTGGGCTGAACAACCGCCAAGCTCCAGGGTTCTGAGTCATCCGCCCTTGGTGCTTGGCTCGTGGGAGGGGCTTCCCAATTCCGCCCTTGGGTAATCGCCCCCCATCTCGTCAGGTTGCCGGGACACTCGGGACCGCAACGCCGAGCGCTTCGGCGAGTTGGGTAAGTTTGGCCCAGTGCGCGTCTTCGAGCAAGATGCCCTGGGCGGTTCGCTTCGCCAGCATGGAGCGTTCCGGGTCGCCGGGTAGGAGGATTGCCTCCACCCCTTCGGCGCGGGGAGTGCTCCGTACGTAGTTCGCGACCTGGGTTGACTCGCGGAGCAAGGCCTCTTGACCAGCGAACTTGCTGGGGTCGAGGACCAGGAAGACCACGTTGTTCCCCTTGGCCGGCGGTGCTCCCGGATGGCTGGAGCACCCCCCGGACAGACCGCCGGAGAGCATGTCGAGCACCAGGCTGAGGCCGAACCCCTTGTAGGCCTGTGTTCCCCCCATCGGCAGGATCGAGCCGAGCGGCTGGTTGTACAGGACCGACGGGTCGGTCGTGGGCTTGCCCAGGGGGTCGAGCAGCCACCCGTCGGGAACGGGGCGCTGGTTGATGTGGTAAACGCGAACCTTGCCCTCGGCGACGACGCTTGTACCGAAGTCGAGTACCACGGCTTCGTCACTCGTGGGGACCGCCGCGCAGAGGGGGTTGGTGCCCAGTCTCGGCTCGAGGCCGCCGGGCGGGGCCACTCTCTGCCCCGCGCCACAGTTGTTGACCGTCGAGATCAGGACGAGCCCTTCCTCCGTGGCCCGTTCGGCGTACTCCCCTAAACGGCCGACGTGTCCGCAGTTGCGCGCGGTTCCCGCCGCGAGACCGAATTGCCGGGCGCGGGGGATTACCAGGTCGAGCAGACGATGGGCCTGAACCTGGCCGAGCCCCCACTGGCCGTCGCAGACGACTACCGCCGGGCTGTCGTGCTCGACCTTCAGGTCGACCCCGATATTGTAGGTACCCGTTTGGAGGAAATCGACGTATTGAGGAACTCGCATGACACCATGCGAGTCGTGCCCGCGCAAGTTCGCACCGACCAGGCTCCGCGCGACGATGGACGCGTCTTCTTGAGGGACGCCCGCCGCCGAGAACAGGCGGGTGACGAATTCGGTCAGGTCGTTCGCGGCGAAGCTCGGCATCTCTTGGGTCTCCTCCTGGGTACGTCCTTTTGGCGTTTTGAACTATGACGCGAAGGGCGATGAATTGCAATCCAGGCCCGTACACGATCGAATGGACGCAAGTTCGGGCTTCGTGTCCGATTCCCGCATCCGCAAGACCAGGCTAGATGAGGTTGATCGCGATCATGGCATATCGGGTTAGCACCGAGGCTCGCGGGGGTGGAAAGGTCTACACGCTTCACGACGACTCCACGGGAGCCACCGCGTCGATTCTTCCCGCGTATGGGTTCAACCTGTTCGACTTGCGCCTGCCGGTTGCCGGGCAGGTTCGGCCGGTGATCGTCTCGGCGTCCGACTGGGCGGACAAGCCGGGCAACCCCGCCCGCAACGGAATTCCGATCCTCTTTCCCTACCCCAACCGCGTTCGGAACGCCGCGTACGAGTTCAAGGGGAAGTCGTACAAGCTTCCCGTGGGCCTGGCGCCCAACGCGATCCATGGTTTCGCGCTCGACGCCAAGTGGGACGTGGTTGAAGAGAAGGCCGACGCCTCGGGGGCTTCGGTCACCGGCCGTTATCAGATTTCGCACTCCACGCCCCAGCATCTTGAGGAGTGGCCCAGCGACGCGGTGCTCGAAGTGCGGTACACGCTCACCGGGCGGAAGCTCACCATGTTGATCACGGTGAACAACCCCACCATGCAACCGCTTCCGTACGGTTTCGGCATTCACCCCTATTTCCGGCTCCCGCTTGGAGGGGGGGACGCGAACAAGACGAAGGTGATCTTGCCCGCCTCTCAGGAGTGGGTGCTCGAGCAGTTCCTGCCCACCGGAGAGAAACGGCCGGTCCCCGAACGCGTTGACTTCCGGAAGGGGCTCCCGCGAGCGGGTTTGAAGATGGACGACGTGTTGACCGGCCTCGCGTTCGAGGGCGATCGCTGCGTTTGCCGGCTCGTCGACGAAAACCTGAACGCGGAATTCCGCATCAGCTTCGATAAGATGTTCCGCGAGTTGGTCGTCTACACCCCCCCAAGCCAGGACGACGTGATTTCGCTGGAACCTTACACCCAGACGACCGATGCCATCAACCTGGCGGCGAAGGGGGTCGACGGCGGCCTCAGAGTTCTGGAGCACGGCGGCCACGAGACGATGACCATCGTCATGGAGACCTTGGGCTAAGGTTAAGCACCACGCGAGTTGAGGACGCAGTCCGAGATCCCACAACAACTTTGGGATAGTGGGTGGAATTTCCAAAGGCCCCAACACCAGCTTGCCCCAAAGGCTTCGGTCCTCGTCCGACGTTGAAGCTGGTCGAGCGAGGACCGAAGGACTGGGCGGCGCTTTTGAGGTATGCCGAACAGGCTCAGGCGGTGGACCAGCCAGCCCTCCGTCGTACGAAGAGCATGAACTGGTCGATCAAGATGATCAGCACCATGGAGATTCCGGCCACGGGCATTGTGATGCCGGCGACCAGGAGCACGAGCCAACCCCAGCGCGGCAGGCTCTGGGCGGGGGGTCTGCGGGGGATTCCGGTTCGGCCCTTCGGGCGGCGAATCCACCACATCCAGACACCGGTGAAGGAGAGGCCCAGGAGGACCAGGCTGGCCAGCAAGGCCAGGAGCTTGGTTGTCAGTCCGAAAATTTTGCCCATGTGGATGGAGACGGCCCACAAGCGAATCCGGTACAGCAGGCGGAGATCCTTGGGATCAGCGACCGAGAGGACCTTTCCGGAATAGGGGTCGACGGAGACCGTGCGTAAGGTGTTTTTATCCTCGTCGCTCATCATGAAGGACCTGAAGGCCTTGGTGGGGCCTTCCGCCAGGCCGATTTGCACGCTATCTCCCGGCCGGCTCTTGGCCAGGAAGATGGGAACGAGGGTGTCGAGCGGCAGCGGCCGGGCCTCTGGGGTGGGTGGAGTGACGGTGGGGGTCGTGAACCAGACCGCGGGCCAGTGACCAAGCTTCTGGGTCGTCGTGTTGAAGCCGGTTCCCCAGACAAGCGTGAAGAACAGGCCGGTGAAGGCCACCAGGCCCATCAAGGGAACGAGATAAGCTCCGATGACGGAATGCCAGTCGCGCAAGACCGCGTAAGGCTTGCCTTGCCATCGCGGAGCCCAGACGCCCACGTTCTTCTTTCCCCGCGGCCACCACAGGTAGATGCCCGTCGCGAAGAGGATCAGGGCCCAACTGGTTGCCAGCTCGGTGAGGATTCGGCCCGTCGATCCCATCAACAGGCTGCGGTGCAACTCGAGGACGATCGCGAAGATGTCGTCCTCGGCGATGCGGGTGCCCAGCACCTTGCCCGTGTAGGGGTCGATAAAGCAGCGATGGTGACGATGCTCTTCGGGGGTTGTGCCTTCCTTCTCCGCGAGGAACATGACGGAACGGTCCGCCTCGGGATGAACACGGATCGCCTCGATCTCCTCGGACCCAAGTGCCTCGGCCGCGACCGTCCTGAGCGCGTCGTAGCTCAAGCGAGTCGCTCGAGGTTCGACTTGCAACAGGGGGCGATCGCGCCAGGACGCGAGCTCGGTCTGGAACACGTAAAGCACGCCGGTCAGCGTGACGGCCCAGAGAATGGGCGCGGTGATCAAGCCCGCGTAAAAGTGCCAGCGCCAGACGACCGCGTAGAGACGCGCCGAGTCTTTTGGTCGGCTGGGAGTGCGAGTATGCTTATCATTTGAAGGGACCGTGGATACGGCCTGGGACGGATCCGCCTCGTCGAGAGAAGTTGACTCGGGATCTTGCAACGTTTTCGACATGAAGTCCTCGATCGGCGAATCTCAAATCCGGCCAAACTCGAGGAGTGGTCACGAGGGTTGGCCGGGCGGGGGTGTAACCTGGGGGGCTATCGAATGACAAGTGCGAGGGGGCCGGCCTGTCCGCTTCCAATCCACGCATGAGCGTTCAATGAGAAACGGATGGCCGGACCCTGATATGCGGATTCGATTTTGAGAATGAGGAAGCCTTGATCGACGAGCAACGTGATCAAGGTTCCCCAAGGGCAAAGCGGACCGCTCGGCTCGCCGCGGGGACCACGGCTGAACCATGCCCTTCCTCGGGAAGTTCGCGAACGACGACTTCGACGCCCTCAACCTGCCCCTCCTTGAGCGCGGTGGCGAAGTCGCGGGGCGTTCCAGCGGATCGGAGTCGGGCGAGCATCTCCGCCCGGTTCTGGTCGGTGCCTGGTTCGGGATTCTGCTCCCATTCGCCAAAGCTGATGAAGACCCGAGCCTTGAGTGGACTTTTCGCGTGCTTTGCCAGAAAAGCCTTTTCTTTCTCGAGAATCTCCCCGCGATTCCACCACACGGAGGGACTCGAGGCGAGGTACGTTTGAAAGGCTTTGGGTTCGGTCAAGAGCACGTGCAGCACGAAGAGGCCGCCAAAGGAATGGCCGAAGAGGGCCTGCCGATTTCGGTCGATCCGGTACTTTCGCTCCACCACCGGCTTGAGCTCGTCCTGGATAAACCGGAGGAACGCGTCGTTGCCTCCCGAGGGGAACCCGGGGCCGCGTCCCGGGGCCGGCTCGGCGCTCGACTCGTCGACCTTGGAGGTGAGGTCGAACGCCCTTCGTTCACGATGGTCCGATTCATTCGGCTCGGGATAGCCAATCCCGACCAGGATGGCCCGGGGGCCGTTGCCCGCTCGCCCTCGAACGGAAGCATGCAGAAGCGGAAAGTTCGAGTTCGCGTCCGAGAAATAGATGACCGGGAGTCCCGGCTCGGGGGTTTCCTCCCGAGGCGCCGCGATAAAGATTCGGTACACCCGACCCGACTTCGAGCGGAGGTCGAACTGCTCGGCATCGGGGATCGTGATCGGTTGACTGTTGCTAATCCGTTCATCCGAAGCCTCGGACGCTGGCTTCGTCGGCCGGGATGTCTCGTTAGCCGTGGCCGAGCTGAAGAAAAGACATCCCAAAATCATTGATAGATAGGTGTGTTTGAGCATGATGTTGATGATGAATGAAGCGGACCTCAAAGGTTCGATGCTCACGCCGATCTTATACTTAGTAGCGGCTGATCGTGTCGATTTCACCGCCTCTTCGCGTCCAGGACGCATGCCAGACCGATCGCGCGACGGAGCTACTCACGAATCGCACGCTTCCATCGACCATGCAGGCATTTACACCACCGCTGTGCCGGCTACGGGCCGTGGTGATCTTGGCGGACCTGTAGACGAGGTCGGGAACGCCGGCATTGGGCACGAATCGACCATTGAGCATGGGCCCATCGGGGACGCTGCCCCGCAACCAGTTGTTATTTCGCGTGCCGTTCCAACCACTGACCATCGAGCTGATCGCGCTATATCCCCCGGAGTCGGCCAGGTTCGCGATGTTTTGGTCCCCCGCCGAGGTTGAGGCGCGATAGACTTGCATGTCGGGGGTGGAGGAGGTTGTGGGAGAATTCCCTGGGCCAATCAGCGTTTCGGTGAAGGCGAGTGTGTTACTTGTGCCATCAGTGATGCCCGCGAAAGTGACCAAACCGTTCACCCAACAGAGGCCGTCGCTGGCTTGCCCGTTTCCCGGGTGAAAGACACCGTCGAGCCCGCTGCCGTGGTTCATCGCGTAGTTGGTGGAGGCGAATGGGATCTTCGCTCCCGAAGGCATTGTGTAATCGTGGAGCGGGGTAGCCCCGTCACTTGGGCAAAGGTACGAAGCGATGGTCATTCGGGCGGCTGTGTGGAGCGCGGCGGGAAGATCCGCCGATCCGGGATGGCCCATGTCAACGTGAAAGTTGATCACATTGTAAAGATTCGCCTGCTCCATGTAAGGGAGCAATCGAGCCTGTGGCGAGTGGTCATTTGGGTATGTCGGACCACTGTAGCCATTGTTCGGTAGCGCTTCGGAAAAGGAGGAAGCGTAGTTGTGGATGGCGAGACCAATTTGCTTGAGGTTATTCGTGCATTGCATCCGACGCGCAGCTTCTCGGGCCGCCTGGACAGCCGGCAAGAGCAAGGCGATCAGCACCGCAATGATGGCGATCACCACGAGGAGTTCAATCAAGGTGAACGCGGACGGACGATGGGTGCGAGTTCTCATGGTGGACCGAAGCGCGGTAAGCGACCAAGGGGGGACTGGTTCCGAGGGACCACATCGAAAACCTTGTGTTGAATTGATATGGACATTGAGACTCAGTCTCAGATTGGCCGATAGGTATTATGTCTGAGGATCAGGTTCGGCGTCAAGTCGATCGCGCCGCGTAGAGGCATTCCTCTAGGCTGGCGGCGTTGGGTGATCGACTTCGACGCCGAAGGGATGGAATCGTTGCTCCTGGATCGGTAGGTGGGTTAACCCGCCGCCAGGGCCATGAGCGCATAGGAGGTGACGATGTTGGGGTCTCCTTCCATGAAGCGATCGTCGGGGTTGGCCCAGGCGCCGCTTGGCTCCTGGCGTTTAGCCAGGGCACCAGCGAGCTCGGCTTTCCAGTCGTGCTTCGTGCCGGAGCCATCGGTGAAGGTCGGTTCACCCAGTGCGGCCATGGCACGGGCGAACATAAGATAATAGTAATAGAGTCCGCGCTGGCCGCCCCCTGGGTTTTGATCCAGCGTGTAATTCTGGGCGATGTAGCCGAGGGCGGCTTTCACGCGCAGATCATCGGGCTTGAGCCCGGCGTAGACCATGCTTTTCAGACCGGCGTAGGTCATGCCCGCGGTGGAGCGAATCCCGCCGTTGAGGGCCTTGGAGTCGGCCTTGGCCTCTGCGCGAGCACGCGCGGCTTCTTTCTCTCGCCCGGGCGCGGCCCGCCCCGGCGCTGGCGCGACCGCCCCCGAGGTGTAGATGAAGCCGCCGTCGTTCACCTTGTCGGCCCAGGGCTGGTCGTTGAATTCGCTCTTCAGGTTCTGGCACCTTGAAACGAAAATCAGGGCCTTTTGCAGAGCGGGGTCATCCGGCGGCAGACCGCTGTCATGAAGCGCTTCCATCATGAACGAGGTGTTCGAAAGGTCGGGCCGGCTCGGGCCCCCGCCGTATCCCATCCCGCCATAATGAGGGTCGGAGCGATCCTTGCTTTCCCCTTCGTCATACTGGGAGTTTTTCAGGAACTCCTGGCTGCTCTTGATCACCGACTGATATCGACCTCCCTTGTTGGCTTCGTGAAAGGCCATCAGGGCGACCGAGGTGGAATAGACCGAGTGAGGGGCGTTTGACAGGCCCCCTTCCGGCCCCACGAATCCCTGGAGATACTCGAGGGCCTTGGTGATCGCCGGGTCATCGGCGGTCGCTCGTTTCGACCGGAGCAATGCCGTCACGACGAGCGCCGTGATTCCCGGCTCCTTGCGGTCGCTGGACCAACTTCCGTCCTGACCCTGGCGGCTCCGTAGGTAATTCGCCCCCTTGGTCATCAAGGCCACGCGGTCAACCTTCTCCTCGGTATCGGCCCAGGCGGCAAGTGGTCTGAGCCCCAGTCCGAGAACGCCGGAGACGCCAAGGCTCGCGCTGATTCCGTTGAGCATCAAGGCGCGTC
>Ga0182745_1002120_pt1 | contig 18287 bp, 16 predicted proteins | sample eDN3rd30CKraftBY_FD_128523 | JGI IMG/M metagenome (GOLD analysis project Ga0182745, IMG submission 128523) | Enriched backyard soil microbial communities from Emeryville, California, USA - eDNA 3rd pass 30_C Kraft BY (version 2) (version 2) | ecosystem: Environmental > Terrestrial > Soil >...
AAGGGGCGGTCGCGATCAGGTCGAGGTTGAACTCGCGCTCCAGCCGCTCCTGGATGATTTCCAGATGCAGGAGGCCGAGAAAGCCGCAGCGGAAGTCGAAGCCGAGCGCAGCCGAGGTCTCCATCTCGAAGGAGAAGCTGGCGTCGTTGAGCCGCAGCTTGCCCATGGCGGCGCGCAGGTCCTCGAAATCGGCGGCATCCACCGGGAACAGCCCGCAAAACACCACCGGAACGGCGGGGCGGAAGCCGGCCAGCGGCGTCGTGATCGGCTTGCGGTCGTCGGTAATGGTGTCGCCGATCGCGGTGTCGGCGACTTCCTTGATATTGGCCGTGAAGAAGCCGATTTCGCCGGGACCAAGCTCGCTCACCGCGGTGAGCTTGGGCTTGAACACGCCGACGCGGTCGATGTCATAGGCCGCGCCCGTACCCATCATGCGGATGCGCTGGTCCTTGCGCATCACGCCGTCGATGACACGGACCAGCACGACGACGCCGAGATAGACGTCGTACCAGGAGTCGACCAGCAGCGCCTTCAGCGTCGCCGCGCGGTCGCCCTTGGGCGGCGGCAGGCGGGTGACGATGGCTTCCAGAACGTCGCCGATGCCGATACCGGTCTTGGCGGAAATCAGGACGGCGTCCGAGGCGTCGAGCCCGATCACATCCTCGATCTGCGCCTTGACCTTGTCCGGCTCGGCGGCGGGAAGATCGACCTTGTTCAGGACCGGCACGATTTCGTGATTGTTGTCGATGGCCTGATAGACATTGGCCAGCGTCTGCGCCTCGACGCCCTGGCTCGCGTCCACGACCAGCAGCGAACCCTCGCAGGCGGCCAGCGAGCGGCTCACCTCATAGGCGAAGTCCACATGGCCGGGCGTGTCCATCAGGTTGAGGATGTAGGTCTTGCCGTCGGCGGCGGCGTATTCCAGACGGACGGTCTGCGCCTTGATGGTAATGCCGCGCTCGCGCTCGATATCCATCGAGTCCAGCACCTGCTCGACCATTTCCCGCTGTTGCAGGCCGCCGGTCATCTGGATCAGCCGGTCGGCCAGGGTCGATTTCCCGTGGTCGATATGGGCGATGATCGAGAAATTGCGAATCTGGCTGATGGGTTCGGCGCTCATTGCGGCGAGATAACACCCGCCATGACAGCCGGCAAGGAGACCGCGGCCGGTATCGAGCCGGATTCCGTCCGGAAAACCGGACTATTCGGCAGCGGCCGCCAGCGGAACCGGCTTGCCCGGTTCGGCCTCGGCGGCCTGTTCGTCGCGCAGGAATGGCAGGCGTTCCACCGGACGGCCGCCCCGGACGACGACCATGCTGCCGGGCGGCACCGACTCCCAGTGCGAGCGGTCGAGGTCCAGCGGCTCGGACACGATCACGGCGTCGTCGCCGGCCTTGCGCAGATACAGCGTGTTGGCCGAGCCGTTGAAGGAAAACCGGAAGGCATAGAGATCGCGGCCGTTGGCCAGCGCCGCCGTGAACCGCAGCGGCTCGTCGGTGCCGCTCTGGCGGACAAGCCCGGCGATGTGGCGGACGGTCCGCTCGGCCGCGCCGACCGGATCGCTCTCCAGCCCGGCCCCCAGCATGGCGAGGAACATCGCCTCGGAATCCGTCGTGCCGATGCGCTGGCCGTAATATTTGTCCGGGATCATCGCCTCGACCTGCCGGCGGATCAGCGACCAGTCCCCGAGCTGGCCGTTATGCATGAACATCCAGCGCCCCGAGGCGAAGGGATGGCAGTTCTGCCGCGTGGTCGGCGTGCCGGTCGCGGCGCGCACATGGGCGAAAAACAGATCCGAGCGGATGTGATGGGCCAGATGCCGGAGGTTCTCGTCCGACCAGGCCGGGCGCACCTCCTTGTAGAGTCCCGGCGTGTCGAGGCCGGGCGAATACCAGCCCATGCCAAACCCGTCGCCGTTCACGACCGCGTTGCCTTCGAAGGAATTCAGGCTCTGAACGACGAGAGAATGCGCCGGCGCCGTGACATAGCGATCCAGCGAGATGGATTCTCCGCGATAGGCGATCCAGCGGCACATGGGGAGTTCCGGAAGCGGCGTTCGGGCAGCGGGACTGTAGCCTTGCTTCCATTGAAGGCAAGACAATGATCGCGGCGGCGGGACCGGCCGGCGGACAGCCGCCGAAAGCAGAATGCCCGGCGCGAGGCCGGGCATTCCGTGGGGCTCTGAGGACGGCCGCGGGAGGCGGCCGCCGCGGGGCCGATCAGTAGCGATAGGTGTCGGGCTTGAAGGGGCCCTCGGCCGGGATGTTGATATACTCGGCCTGCTTGGAGGACATCTTGGTGAGCTTGGCGCCGACCTTGTCGAGATGCAGGCGGGCGACCTTCTCGTCCAGATGCTTCGGCAGCACGTAGACCTTCTTCTCGTACTTGCCGTCCTTGTTGTTGGCCCAGAGTTCGATCTGCGCCAGCGTCTGGTTGGTGAAGGAGGACGACATCACGAAGGACGGGTGGCCGGTCGCGTTGCCGAGATTCACCAGGCGGCCTTCCGACAGCAGGATGATGCGCTTGCCGTCCGGGAACTCGATCTCGTCCACCTGCGGCTTCACGTTGTGCCACTTGAAGTTCTTCAGGCCGGCGACCTGGATCTCCGAGTCGAAGTGGCCGATGTTGCAGACGATGGCGCGGTCCTTCATGGCGCGCATGTGGTCCACGGTGATGACGTCGAGGTTGCCGGTGGCGGTGACGAAGATGTCGGCGCGCGGGGCGGCGTCTTCCATCGTCACGACCTCGTAGCCTTCCATCGCCGCCTGCAACGCGCAGATCGGGTCGATCTCGGAGACGAGGACGCGGCAGCCGGCGTTGCGCAGCGAGGCGGCCGAGCCCTTGCCGACGTCGCCGAAGCCGGCGACCATGGCGACCTTGCCGGCCATCATGACGTCGGTGCCGCGGCGGATGCCGTCAACCAGCGATTCCTTGCAGCCGTAGAGGTTGTCGAACTTGGACTTGGTGACCGAGTCGTTGACGTTGATCGCCGGCCACAGCAGTTCGCCGCGCTTCTGCATCTCGTAGAGACGATGCACGCCGGTGGTGGTCTCCTCGCTGACGCCCTTGATGGACTCGGCGCACTGCTTGAAGAAGCCGGGGCGGGCCTTGAGCTGCTTCTTGATGGCGGCGAAGAGATATTCCTCTTCCTCGTTGGTTGCCTTGTCGAGGAAGGCGGTGTCGCCGTTCTCCGCACGCAGGCCGAGATGGATCAGCAGGGTGGCGTCGCCGCCGTCGTCCAGGATCATGTTGGGGACGCCGCCGTCACCCCATTCGAAGATCTTGATCTGGTAGTCCCAGTAGTCCTTCAGGCTGGAGCCCTTTACGGCGAAAATCGGTGTGCCGGTGGCGACCAGCGCCGCGGCGGCGTGATCCTGGGTCGAATAGATGTTGCAGGAGGCCCAGCGGATGTCGGCGCCCAGCGCCTGAAGGGTCTCGATCAGAACGGCGGTCTGGATCGTCATGTGCAGCGAACCGGCGATGCGCGCGCCCTTCAGCGGCTTGGACTGGCCGTATTCGGTGCGGGTCGCCATCAGGCCGGGCATTTCGACCTCGGCGATGTCGAGTTCCTTGCGGCCCCATTCGGCCAGGCTGATGTCCTTGATGGCGCAGTCGGTTGTTGCGGTCATGGCGTTTCCTGCGATCTGTGAGTGGCGTACCGGCCGGTCGGAAAGCTGGTCGCGGGACCGGCCCCGGTGCCGCTGCCTATAGCAGCCGGGCCTTGCTGCGGCAACCGACACATAAAGATTTCTTTATATCGATTCTTGCCCACTCCGGACCACCACTCTGGCCGCGCGGTGGGACGGAAATACGGCCGGCAGCCGCTCATGACCGGGACAATGGGAAGGAAATTTCCGGAAAACGAGCTTGGACGAGGGGACGCCGCGGCCGGCGTCAGGCCCACCAGCCGGCCGGACGCACCGGAGCCGGCGCTATTCCTCTTCGCCGAAGCGATTGCTGACGAGGCTGTCGAGCGCCGCCATCACCGCGGCGGCCTCCCTGCCGCTGGCATTCACGGAAATGGTGGTGCCGACAGCGGCCGCCAGCATCATCAGGCCCATGATCGAGCCGCCCCCCACGGTTTCACCGTTGCGGGTGACTTTCACGTCCGCGTCGAACTTCTCGACGGTCTGCACGAATTTGGCGGACGCGCGGGCGTGCAGGCCCTTCTTGTTCACGATATCCAGAACACGGGTGATGTTCTGGTCGTCCATGGGCTCGGAAGCGCTCATTTTCCCGTCAGAACCCGGCTGGCGATGGTGCAGTATTTCCGGCCCGCCTCCTGCGCCGCCGCGACGGCGTCCGGCAGCTCTGCGGTGCTGCGCACCTTGGCGAGCTTGACCAGCATCGGCAGGTTGATACCGGCGAGAACCTCCACCTTCGGCCGGTTCATGCAGGAAATCGCGAGATTCGACGGCGTGCCCCCGAACATGTCGGTCAGGATCACAACGCCGTCGCCGGTGTCGACGCGATTCACCGCTTCGATGATGTCGAGGCGGGCCTGCTCGACGTCATCGTCGGGACCGATGGTGATGCCCTCAATCTGCTGCTGGGGGCCGACGACGTGCTCCAGTGCCGAACGAAACTCGACGGCGAGGCGCCCGTGCGTGACAAGGACGAGACCGATCATCAACCACTCCTCGCGGGCGCAATGGTGCGCCGCACGAAAGACCCGCATTCATGACCATTCGCTCCGCGAAGCGCAAGGGCCTGCCTATGCCGGAGGGGGTATAACCGCGGGTGACAAGTTTCCGGACGGACCCAGGCGGACACACGGGGCCTAACCGGCCTTCCGGAGTCCCGTTCGCTCCGGGTCACCTTATTGCACTTCAGATATGAACGCGCGGGCTGACTTGCCAGTCCTCACGGCGGGACCGCGCCGGCGGAGGCGGCGGACGACCCCACGGCAGCGAGAACCGGCGGCAAAATGTCATACCCCGGTGGAATCGCGATCCGCGGCAGGCGGATATCCTCAATCTCCGCGAAGGCCTGTTCCGGCCCGGGTAGCCGCTGCGCGTCCCCGGCCGCCAGGTCCACGATCCAGCCCGCCACCGCCGCCGGCTCCCACGGCAACCGGCGCAGGCCGAGGCCGCGCACCTCCAGAAGGCCCGCCAGCGCCGGCGGCGGCCGGAGAACCAGCCGGCCATGAACCGCCGCCGCATGGACGCGGTCGTCCGCCACCAGCCGCCCGAACGGAAGAATTCCGCTCTGCGCCGCCCGCAGCAGGGCCAGCACCAGGCTGCTTTTCCCGGAACCGGCCGGGCCGCGGATGAGCATGGCTTTCGCCCCGATCAGGACCGCCGAGGCATGCAGCGTCGCGCTCATGCCGCCGCCGGCAGGGTCAGCGTGAACCGCGCGCCGAGCACGCCGGGCCCGACCTTGCCGGCATCGTCTCCGGCCGGGCTCGCCAGCTTGGCCATCCTGTTTTCCACCGTGATGCGGCCGCCATGGGCTTCCATGATCTGGCGGGAAATCGAAAGGCCGAGACCGGAGTTCTGGCCGAACCCCTGATGGGGCCGGTCGGTGTAAAAGCGCTCGAAAATCCGGTCCTGATCCTCAGCCCGCACGCCGGGCCCGTCGTCGTCCACCGTGATCTCCACCGTCGCCTTGCGGCGGCGGCAGGTCACCGCGACCACGCCGCCCTGCGGCGAGAAGGAACGGGCATTGTCGATCAGGTTGTGGATCACCTGGCCGAGGCGTGAATCATGGCCCGGCACGACGAAATCCTTGCCTTCGAAGACCAGCTTCACGGTGACGCCGTCATCGCGCTTCACCTCGTTGGCGACGTCCGCAACGGTCGTGAGCAGCCGTCGCAGGTCCACCGGGTCAGCGTCCTGCCGCTGCAATTCCGCATCGAGGCGGCTGGCGTCCGAAATGTCGGAAATCAGCCGGTCGAGCCGCTTCACGTCATGCTGGATCACCTCCAGCAGACGTTCCCGCGAGGCGTCGGTCTTGGCCAGCGGCAGCGTCTCGACGGCGGAGCGCAGGGAGGTCAGCGGGTTCTTCAGCTCGTGCGCGACATCGGCCGCGAAGCTCTCGATCGCCTCCATGCGGCTGTAGAGCGCGCCGGTCATCTCCCGCAGCGTGCCGGACAGATGGCCGATCTCGTCGCGGCGGCGGGTGAAATCCGGAATCTCGACCCGGCTCTTGATGCGGCGGCGGACCCGGTCGGCCGCATCCGCCAGTCGCCGCACCGGCCCTGCGATGGTGCCCGCCAGCAGCACCGACAGCACGAGCATGACGGAAGCGGCGATGAGGAATATCTTGAAGATCGCGGCGCGTTCCGCACTGACCAGATCGTCGATGTCGCCGCCCTGGGTCGAGAGCATCAGCACGCCCCGCACCGCGCGGAACCGCTGCACCGGCACCGCGACCGAGACGATCACCTCGCCCCGGTCGTTGACGCGCACCATGCTGGCCTTGAGACCCATCCGGGCCTGGGCGACCTCCGAATAGCCGGCGCCGTTGTCGGGGCCGAGTTCGCGATAGGGCGGCAGGTCGCCACGCCCGAGCCAACCGCGGAAAGCGAGATAAGTCCGCTCCAGCCAGCCCGGTTCGGTATCGGTCGGCGGCGGCAGATCGAACCGCAGGACGTCGCCGCGCCCATAGAGATTGCGGCTGTCCAGGATCAGCCCGCCGTCGCGGTCATAAATCCGGGCCCGCGTATTCGTCGGCGAAATCAGCCGCCGCAGCACCGGCGCCACCCGCTCGGGATTGATGGGGAATTCGAGGCTGTAGACATCCTCGCTCGGCCCGTAGCTCTGGCCCGGGATGAGTTCGAGCAGCTTGTCCGGGTCCATGGTGATGGAACTGTCCGGATCGGCCGTGGCCGAGGCCGCGATCGCCCCGGCGATGATCTCGCCCTGCACCAGCAGGCTCTGGATGCGGGCGTCGATCAGCCCCGCCCGGAACTGGGACAGCGACAGGATGCCCACGAACAGCGCGAACAGACCCGCAAGATTCAGAATGACGATGCGGCGGGTGAGGCTCGAAAAGCTCTGGGCGACGAAGAAATCGCCAAGCCCGCGGAACATGGCCGGCACGCGGATGCGCCAGAACGGGCGGCGGGGGGCCCGGCCTCGTCCGGCCGCCGGCACGTCAGACCCCTGCGCATCAGATAGCTGCGCCGGCCCTGTCTGTTCTGCGTTGTCGCTCGTTCGGTCCAGCACCGTTCACATCCGCGCGGGTGAGGTCCGCGGGCCGGCGGCGCGCCACCGGCCGGCGCCGGGCCGAGTGTAGCGGGATCGCGCCGCGGGGGCGAGATGCGCCCCGGAAAACATCAGCGGCGCATCCGCTCAGTTCTCCTTGAAGCGGTAGCCGACGCCATACAGCGTCTCAATCATGTCGAAGTCGTCGTCGGCGCTCTTGAACTTCTTGCGCAGGCGCTTGATGTGGCTGTCGATGGTGCGGTCGTCGACATAGACCTGATCGTCATAAGCGGCGTCCATCAGCGCATTGCGGCTCTTGACCACGCCCGGCCGGCTCGCCAGCGCCTGGAGAATGAGGAATTCCGTCACCGTCAGCGTCACCGGCTCGTTCTTCCAGGTGCAGGTGTGGCGCTCCGGGTCCATGCGCAGCAGGCCACGCTCCAGCACCTTGGCGTCGGTCTCCTTCGGCGCAAGGCCGTCCTTGGCGACCGCCCGGCGCAGCACCGCCTTGACCCGCTCGACCAGCAAACGCTGGGAGAACGGCTTCCGGATGAAATCGTCGGCGCCCATCTTGAGGCCGAACAATTCGTCGATCTCCTCATCCTTCGAGGTGAGGAAGATCACCGGAATGTCCGACTTCTGGCGCAGGCGCCGCAGCGTCTCCATGCCGTCCATGCGGGGCATCTTGATGTCGAGAATGGCGAGATCCGGCGGCGAGCTCTTGAACCCGTCCAGCGCCGAGGAGCCATCGGTATAGGTCATGATCCGGTAGCCCTCCGCCTCCAGCGCGATGGAAACGGAGGTCAGGATATTCCGGTCATCGTCGACGAGCGCGATTGTGGGCATGCAAGCTGTTTCCGTGGCTGGTCAATCGGAGGGCGAAACGCCACAAAGGGAAAACGTGTCAGGGCGGCCTAAATATGTCTTTCCGCTGACAGACTTAAGACCCGGGCGAGGTTTTCGCCAGTCTGATACCGCCGCTTTTGTGACAACGCCCCCGCCGCCCATTGGTTGCGGGAGACGCGCCGCGCTCTGCGGGCGCCTCGCGGGGAGGGAAAAACTCCGATATCGTCGGCTGCCATGATCCGCGACGAGGCTGCGACGAGGCTTGCGCAATGACGGCGTTCGATCCCCGCTCCATCGCCCGGAACCTGCTGCGGGAGACCGGCACGGGGGCGCTCTCCTCCCTCACGCCCGGCGGAGGCGCGCCCTACGGCTCGCTGGTCGCCACCGCGACGGCGCAGGACGGCGCGCCGCTGTTCCTGCTGTCCGGCCTCGCGCTCCATACCCGCAACATTCTGGCCGACCCGCGCGCCGCGCTGCTGCTGGCGACCGCCGATGCCGGAGACCCGCTCCAGTCGCCCCGGCTCTCGCTCGGCGGAACCCTGACGCCGAGCGAGGCCGCCGCGGACCGCCGGCGCTATCTCGCGCGGCATCCCGACGCGGAAGACTATGCCGGCTTCAAGGACTTCGCTGTCTACAAGCTGACGATCTCAACCGTCCATCTGGTCGCGGGCTTCGGCCGCATCGCCGATCTTGCGCCGGATGAACTGCTGACCGATCTGGCGGATGCCGCAGCGCTCGTCGCGGCGGAGACGGATATCCTTTCACATTTGAACAGCGACCATGCCGCGACGCTCAAGCTTTATGCAACACGGCTCTGCAACGAGCCGGAGACGCAGGACTGGCAAGCCATCGGATGCGACCCTGATGGCCTGGACATCAGATCAAAAGCAAAGGTGCGCCGCATCAATTTTTTGCAACGCACAACATCGCCTGACGGCGTTCGGCTTCAGTTGAAGACGCTTGCTGAAAAAGCGCGCCAGACCGCCATCGAATGACATCATCCTGCCGCTTTATTCTTGGCAGAACCCCGGAAGCTTACTATAGCTCGCGGACTTTCAAGGCGGCGGTTCCAGGCAGCCGCACGCGGCTATCAAACAGGGAGCCCGGTGCGGACCCGGGCGACGTTGGAGGGGTTCTCCGTGAAAGAAACGGGTGTCAGAAACAGCGCCCATGGCGCTGATAAATTCGGGTTCAAGGATCTCGCCGAGGTCCACTGGAACCTGACCGAACCCTTTCTCTACGAGCATGCCCTCTCCGCCGGAGAGGCCACCATCGTCGCAGGCGGCGCGCTTTGCGCCGAGACCGGCCAGCACACCGGCCGCAGCCCCAAGGACAAGCATACCGTCGTCGATGCCCTGACCGAGAATACCGTCTGGTGGGAGGGCAACCGCAAGCTGGAAGGCGACAAGTTCAAGCTGCTGCGCGAGGATTTCATCGCCCATGCGCGCGGCAAGAAGCTGTTCGCGCAGGACCTCTATGGCGGCGCCGATCCCAAATACCGGATCAAGACGCGGGTGTTCACCGAATTCGCCTGGCACTCCCTGTTCATCCGCCAGTTGCTGATCCGTCCGGAAGTCGCCGAACTCGCCAGCTTCGTTCCAGAGCTCACCATCGTCGACCTGCCGAGCTTCAAGGCCGATCCGGAACGCCACGGCGTGCGCTCGGACACCATCATCGCCATCGACTTCACCGCCAAGATCATCCTCATCGGCAACACTTCCTATGCCGGCGAGATGAAGAAGTCCGTCTTCACGACGCTCAACTACTTCCTGCCGGCACAGGGCGTGATGCCGATGCACTGCTCCGCCAACGAGGGCAAGGATGGCGACGTGGCGCTGTTCTTCGGCCTGTCCGGCACCGGCAAGACCACCCTCTCCGCCGACCCGAACCGCATCCTGATCGGCGACGACGAGCACGGCTGGAGCCCGGACGGCGTGTTCAATTTCGAAGGCGGCTGCTACGCCAAGTGCATCCGCCTCTCCCCCGAAGCCGAGCCGGAGATCTACGCGGCGACCAACCGTTTCGGCGCGGTGCTGGAAAACGTCGTGTTCGATCCGCAGACCCGCAAACCGGATTTCGACGATGATTCCAAGACCGAGAACACCCGCTCGGCCTATCCGATCCACTTCATGCCGCGCTCGTCCACGACCGGCCGCGGCGGCCAGCCGAAGAACATCATCTTCCTGACCGCGGATGCCTATGGCGTCATCCCGCCGATCGCGAAGCTGACGCCGGCCCAGGCGATGTATCACTTCCTCTCCGGCTACACCGCCAAGGTGGCCGGCACGGAGAAGGGCCTCGTCGGCGTCGAGCCGGAATTCTCCACCTGCTTCGGCGCGCCGTTCCTGCCGCGGCATCCGTCCGAATATGGCGCGCTGCTGCGCGACTATATCGCCGAACACAAGGTGGACTGCTGGCTGGTCAACTCCGGCTGGACCGGCGGCATCTACGGTGTCGGCCGCCGCATGCCGATCAAGGCGACGCGAGCGCTGGTCACCGGCGCGCTGGACGGCTCACTGAAGAATGCCGACTACCGCACCGACCCGTATTTCGGTTTCGCGGTGCCGACCTCGGTGCCGGGCATCGAGCCGAACCTGCTCTATCCGGAAAAGACCTGGGCCGATAAGGCCGAGTTCGACAAGACCGCGCGCAATCTCGTGGCGATGTTCCAGAAGAACTTCACCAAATACGAAAAGCATGTCGACGCGGAAGTGCGCGCCGCCGCGCCGGAAGTGCGCGCCGCCGCCGAGTGAGCGGCTTGGTGTGACGCGAGTGCAGCGGCGGCCGCAAGGTCGCCGTTTGCGTTTGGAGCATGATCCCGAGAATGCCCGCTCCCGACTCGATCCGGGAGCGGAAACCGGCTTTCGGGCAGGACCATGCTTGAACGACGAGACCGTCAGCGGGTCCGATGCCCCCGGTCGGATCGGGCTTCGGGAGAATGACCAGGATGCAGCTTCTCGTGGTCGGCGCGGGCGTAGTGGGCCTGGCGGTCGCGCGCCGGGCGGCGCTCGCCGGCCACGATGTCATCGTTGCCGAGCGGACCGGCGGCATCGGCAACGGCGTCTCCTCGCGCAACAGCGAGGTGATCCATGGCGGCATGTATTACCCGACAGGATCGCGCCGCGCGCGCCATTCCATCGCCGGCCGCCGCATGCTCTACGACTACTGCGCCGCCCATGGCATCGCCCATCGCAAATGCGGCAAGCTGATCGTCGCCACCAGCGAAGCCGAACTCGTCAAGGTCGAACAGATCCACGCCCAGGGTCTCATCAATGGCGTGGAGAATCTTGAAATGCTCGACGCGGCCGCCGTGCGGCGCCTCGAGCCGGAAGTGCGCAGCCTCGGCGCGCTGCATTCGCCGCAGACCGGCATCGTCGACAGCCACGGCCTGATGCTCGCCCTGCGCGGCGACCTCGAAGACCATGGCGGGATGATCGCCTTCCAGACGCGGGTCATGACCCTGTCGCCCGTCGCCGGGGGATGGGAGGCGCGCTTCGAGGATGGCGAATCCGCGACCTTCGATGCGATCATCAACTGCGCCGGCCTCGGCGCGCAGGCGCTGGCGGCGGCGACGGAGGGTTATCCTCCCGCGCGCGTGCCGCGCCTCGTCATGGCGCGCGGCAATTATTTCAGATACGCCGGCAGGCCGGTGTTCTCGCGCCTCATCTATCCCGTGCCGGTGGACGGCGGCATCGGCATCCATGTCACGCTGGACCTTGCCGGGCAGATGCGGTTCGGGCCGGATGTCGAATGGATCGCGGCGGAAAACTACGATGTCGATGCCATGCGCGCCGATGCCTTTTATGAACGCATCCGGGGTTACTGGCCCGGCCTGCCGGACCATTCGCTGCTGCCGGATTATTGCGGCATCCGCCCCAAGCTGACCGGACCGGGCGAAGCGCCCGCCGACTTCCTGATCGATGCGCCCGCGGATCACGGGCTGCCGGGCCTCGTCCACCTGTTCGGGATCGAATCCCCCGGCCTCACCAGCGCACTGGCGCTTGCCGAAGAAGTCGGCACCCATCTGGACGCACAATGAGCCCTCCGCCAGCGGGCCGGCATCACCGGATCAGGTGCGCCTGCCGGTCCGCGGCGGCCGGCTGCGCATCCATGAGCGGCTCGTCATCGCCGACTTCGCCCACCTCTACCGGGCCGTTCGCATCCACCTCGGTCCGGGACAGCTTGGCCCGGAGATCGTCGGACAGCGCGGAATAGGCGCTGACCGGGGTGTATTGCGCGGTGCGCGTCTGCCGGTTGAGGCCGCGATAGGCCATCAGCCCGTCGGCCGTCGCGACGATGTCGCCCTGCCGCAATGTCGGATCGGTATCGACATTGAGGCTGGCAAGGCCAGCAGGGCTCTTGCCGTCGCAGGTGCAGCCCGGGACGAACCGGTCGCGATAGACATAGGCGTTGCGCAGACCGCTATAACGCGAGCCGTCGCGCGCGACGGCATGGTCGATGGCGCTGCCGGAAAAGATCCGTGTTTCCGCGGCCGGGCAGAACGAATTGCAGGCTTGCTCGGCACTGACGCCGGACTGCCGGGATACCGGGAAATAGCGCCCGTCGCAGGTTCGGACACAGAAGGCCACGCCCCCTCCCGAGCCCCGGCTTTCGGCCGGCGCCCGGCGCTCCGCCGGCGGCTCATACACCTGCGCGGGCGGCAGCGTCCGGCGAAACCCGCCGAACAGAGCTTCGAAAAGGCCCTGCGCGGAAGCCGGCGCGGGGCTGAGGCACGTCGCGCCTGCGATGGCCGCGACCACTGCGGCACGGCGGAAAACGGACACAGGCATGCGATGGGCCGTCATGACCCCCTCCGGTCGAATGATGTCAGCGAGTGAATGCCCGGGGTAACGCCACACCCGCACGGCGGTTCCGCTGCACCGCTCCATGATGCCAGACCTGTCTTAAAGTTTGGTTCTGCCGGCGTCCCGGCAGCCCTGCCGCCCCGCATCGGCCGACGCGCTTTTGCGCGCCCGGTCTGCGGCCCCTGAGGCGCACGGCCGCAGGACTATGGCGGGCCTTTCGCCTCCTCCCGTTTTCCTCTAGATTTGCCGCAACAACATGGAAGGGAACGCAGACATGTCTAAGGGGCATTGGATCAAGGGGGTGGCATGTGCCATCGCGGCGGCGGGGCTTTTTGCCTCCGCACCGGCGGATGCGCAGAAGAAGCCGGTCGATGTCAACATCATCTACGGCGCTCCCTCCAGCACGAGCTGGCCGCTCTGGCTCGCCAAGGAAGGCGGCTATTTCGAAAAATACGGCATCAACGCCAACGTGACCTTCGGCATGCACCCGGCAGGGCCGGCGGCCGTGGTCTCGGGCGATGCCCTCACGCACAATCTCGGCCTCGATACGTCGATCCTCGCCGCCATCAAGGGTGATCAGCTCGTGCTGGTGGCCTCGCCACTGTATGTCGGCCAGTTCGTGCTGCTCGGCCGCAAGGAGGTCGAAAACGCCAAGGCGCTGGAAGGCAAGCGCGTCGCGGTCGGCCGCATCGGCGATCCGCCGTATTTCTATGGCATGGCCCTGCTGGAGGCGCTGAAAGTCGACACCAGCAAGATCAACTGGGTCTCCGCCGGCGCGCCGCCCCAGCGCGCGCTCGCGATCCGCAACAACCTTGCGGATGCCGCGATGATCACCCCGCCGGACTATTACAAGATGGCGGACGAGGGCTTCAAGGTTCTCGGCCGGTTGCAGGAGCACCGCAGCATCCCCATCGCGACCAGCTATCTGTTCCGCCGCAAGACGGTGACCGAACAGCCGGAACTGGTGGAGAATTTCCTCAAGGCGCATCTGGAGGCGGTGAAGCGCTTCTATGACGACAAGGCATTCTCCGTGGGCGTCATCAAGAAATACGCCAAGATCGAGGACGACGCGATCCTGTCGCGGCTCTATGACGAGACCAAGGCCGGCAACATCTACGAGCGCGTGCCGTATGTGCCGGCTCAGGCCGTGAAGGGGATCGTCGAGCGCAACAAGGCGGACACGCCGGAGCTTGCGACCTACGACCTGAAGCGGGCGATCATCCAGACGCCGATCGACAAGCTGGTGGATTCCGGATTCATCGAGCAGCTTTTCGGCCCCTCGGTGAAAGAGCAGATCAAGAAGAACCGCGAAGGCGCGTTCCGCTGAACGCGCCGTCCGACTCCGGGAGCGGGGCAGGACCTGCAACAGCCCGGCCGGCGGCGAGCGCCGCCTGCCGCGGCAACCCGGACAACGCGGGGCCGGCGGCTTCGCGTCACCGGTTTCAGGCGAGCCTGGCGGAGCGGCGCAGATGCGTCCGCCGCCGGGGGCCGGACAGCCGGCAGGAGACCGGGGCGCGTATCATGCTCCGGGTCGGTGCGGCTCCGTGCGCCCGACCAGGTGTCGCGCCCAGGCTGCCGGAATTCGGATCGCCGGGGTCCATGGTCGGGACCATATCCGGCGACAAGGCATCAGGACCACAGATGGAAGGCCCATGCTGCAAGTGAACCCCAACGCCACGCGCCTCACCGCCCGCAATGTCAGCAAGCTGTTCTGGGTGGAGGGCGAAACGGATCCGACCATCGCGCTGCATGACGTCTCGCTCGACATCAAGGACGGCGAATTCGTCTGCGTCGTCGGCCCATCCGGCTGCGGCAAGACCACCTTCCTCAACCTCGTCGCGGGCCTGCTGCCTTACGATGGCGGCGAGATCAGCATCAGCGGCAACCGCGTCGACGGCCCCGGCCGCGACCGCGCCGTGGTGTTCCAGCAGTCCCGCCTGCTGCCCTGGCGCACGACCTTCGACAACGTGAAATACGGCATGGAGCTGCATCGCCGCTTCGCCAAATCCGAGATCGGCGACCGCGCCCAGCATTTCATCGACATGGTCGGCCTGCGCGGCTTCGAGCGCCGCCATCCGGCCCAGCTCTCCGGCGGCATGCAGCAGCGCGTCAACCTCGCCCGTGCGCTCGCCACCGATCCCGAGATCCTGCTGATGGACGAGCCCTTCGCCGCGCTGGACGCCCAGACCCGCGAATTCATGCAGGCCGAACTGCTGCGGATCTGGACCGAGGCCAACAAGACCGTGATGTTCATCACCCACCAGATCGACGAGGCGGTCTATCTCGCCGACCGGGTCTTCGTCTTCGGCACCCGGCCAGGCCGGATGCGCGCCGAATTCGACATTCCGTTCGAGCGGCCGCGCAAGCTGTCGCTCAAGCGCAATCCGGAGTTCCTCGCGCTGACCGACCAGATCTGGACACTGATCGAAGAAGAAGCCTCGCGCGCCGGCCTGATGCAGGCCGCCAACCCTGCGGAGAGCCGCTGATGACCGCCATCCACCCGAGCGACCTCGCCAGCGGCGTCAAGCGCGAGGCGCTGATCCGGCCGACCAAGAGCTTCTACCAGCGCAACGACACGCTGATCATCGGCATCATCTCCGTCGTCGTCGTGCTGATCGTCTGGGAGATCGCCTGGCTCGCGGGCCGGATCGACCCGCTGTTCTTCAGCGGCCCCTCGGCCATCATCGAGCGGCTGTGGAGCGGCCTCGTCACGCGCGGCGACATGATCCCCCACATCATCTTCTCCGCGCAGAATTTCGCGGCCGGCTTTTCTCTGGCCGCCATCATCGCCATTCCGCTCGGCATCGCGCTCGGCTGGTACCGCATGCCGCGCATGATCCTCGACCCCTTCATCACCAGCCTCTATTCCACCCCGCGCATCGTCTTCGTGCCGCTGTTCGTGATGTGGTTCGGCCTCGGCTTCGCCTCGAAGATGGTGATCGTGTTCATGTCGGCCTTCTTCCCGATCCTGCTGAACGTCATGGCCGGCGTGCGCACCACCGACGACCAGTTGCTCGGCGCGGCGCGGTCCTTCTGCGCGACGCAGGGCGACCTGTTCCGCACCATCGTGCTGCCCTCCACCGTGCCGTTCATCATCGTCGGCCTACGCCAGGGCGTTGCCCATGGCCTCATCGGCGTCGTCGTCGGAGAGTTCTTCGCCGGCAGCAAGGGCGTCGGCTATCTCGTCGGCGAGGCCGGCACCACCTTCAAGACCGACCTGCTGTTCGCCTGCGTCATCGTCATCGCCACCGCAGGTCTCACCATGGCCGCCATCCTCAAGAAGGTCGAAGACCACTTCCAGAGCTGGCGGCCCCCGCAGAACTGAGCCGGATTCGGGCCTTGCGGCGGGCGCGCCGCCGCAAGATGCCTCTCGTTCGCGAGAGCTGCCGTTCGGATAGTTGCCGTTCGGGATAGCTTGTCGTTTCGCGATATCCGTCGCGTCAAAGCCATCAGGGCAGCGGGAGGACTTCGGCGACCCGGCGGCATACGGCGCGGGATCGCGAGACTGCGCAAATCTTCCTGGCGGCGCTTGCCTGCCTTGCGCATGATCCTGCCGAAAGCCGGCTTTCCCGTCCGGCATCCGGCGCTCAAGCGGCGGCGACAGCCTTCGCGCCGATCGTGCGCGGCTCCGGAACATAGCAGTCGCCGAACTGCATCATCTCGCGCGGCTTCACGAGAATGGACAGGAGCCGGTCCCGCAGCGCCTGGGGCGATGTCGGCTTGATCAGGAACTCATGCACGCCGAGACGCATCGCTTCGCGCACGCGCGAACGCTCCGCGTTGGATGTCAGCATGATGATCGGCAGGTTGGGTTTCGGGAACACGCCCGGCGAGCGCACGATCTTGACGACCTGCGGGCCGTTCAGCACCGGCATGTCCCAGTCCAGCACCATGATGTCGGGATTGAGGCCGCGGATCACCTCGAGCGCGGCGACGCCGTCCCCCGCCTCATAGATGGCGCGCACGCCCGCATTCATCAGCATCATGCGGGTCAGCTTGCGCATATACGGGTTGTTGTCCACGACCAGGACGACGAGATTCTCGACCAGTTTGTGAAGGCGGAGGGATTTCATCGCGGGCGCGGCATCCGTTGTTGACGCCTTACCCTTACCCCACCACCGCTGTGCGTTTCCTGAGCGGATTCGCTCAACTTTTATCGACCGCCGCAATGCGCCGCTGTCATGCACCGTCCTGCGGCGGCGCTCAATGCAGGCTGGGCTTCCACAGCAGGCTGTTGCGGTCTCCGGAAACGATGCGGAGCTTCAGCGTCCGCCCATCGCGATAGACCGTCATCGGCACGACGGCCCCGCTGTCGCCCTGCGCCCAGATCAGGCGGAAAAATTCCGCCAGGTCGGACACCTCTTCCCCCGCGATATCGAGCACGATGTCCCCGACCTCGAGCCCGGCCGCCGCAGCGGGGCCTTCGCCGGTGAGGCCCACCACCACGATCCTGTCCTCCACTTCGGTAGCGTAAAGCCCGAGCCAGGGCCGCGCCGGCCGGTTCGGCCGTCCATAGGTCATCAGATCGTCCAGGATCGGCTTCAGCAGATCGATCGGCACGACCATGTTGAGATGCTCGCTCCGGCCCTTCTCGCGGGCCTGTTCGAGTTGCAGCGAGCCGATGCCGAGCAATTCGCCGCTGGAGCCGATCAGCGCCGTGCCGCCCCAGTTCGGATGCGACGGCGTGGTGAAGATCGCCTCGTCCACGACATATTCCCAGTTGCCGGCGAATTCCTCCTTGGCGGCGATGCGCGCGGCCACGGAGGCGGAGCGGCCGCCGGCGCCGCCCAGCACCACGCGCTCGCTCACCCGGACCTTGGCGGATTCGCCCAGCGGCAGATACGGCACCTCGATACGCGCCAGCGCCTGCACGAGCCCGAAGCCGGTCTCCTGGTCATAGGCCACCACATGGGCCTCGACGGTGCGGCCGTCGGACAGCGTGAGCCACACTTTCTGCGCCTCGGTGATGAGATAGCCGATCGTCACCGCCAGCCCGTCGCGGCGGATGAAGACCGCATTGCCGGACCGCTCGGTGCCGAGAATATCGGCCGTGAACGCATCCTGCGGCACAATGGCGCGCAGGCCGACCACCGCCGACAGCGCCTGATCGAGGTCATAGGCATAGTCGTCCGGCTTGGGCTGAAGCGAGGCCGAGATTTTCCAGTCCGCTATGGAAGGCATCTTTTGTCCCTTTCACTCCGGCGGAGCCGGGCCGATCCCGCCGGAACTGTCCCCGCCCCCGAAGACGGCACCGCAACCGTCCCAGGGCGCTGCGGTCTTGCATCGGGACGATCAACCTGACACTGCAAAATGGCGATGGGGGCTCGCAAGAGCAATGCCCCGGCCCGCGCTGCGCACAGGGCGCGCCGGACCGGGCAAGTCATCCCGCTGGAGCAAGCCATATGCAGGGTTTTCCCGCGCCCAATCGGTCCGGCCCGACGACTGCGACCTTCCGACACAGGCTGCCGATGGGGACAGACGCCGTGAG
>Ga0182745_1002122_pt1 | contig 18273 bp, 20 predicted proteins | sample eDN3rd30CKraftBY_FD_128523 | JGI IMG/M metagenome (GOLD analysis project Ga0182745, IMG submission 128523) | Enriched backyard soil microbial communities from Emeryville, California, USA - eDNA 3rd pass 30_C Kraft BY (version 2) (version 2) | ecosystem: Environmental > Terrestrial > Soil >...
ATCTCGACTTCGCGGATCAGCTGCTCGCGCAGGTTCAGACGCTTGATGAAGTGGTTGGTCACGCCGATCGTGTTCAGGCGCGACATGATGAATTCGCTGATGCGATTGTTGATGACGCCCTTGCCTTCCAGGGTCGCCTTCTTCTGCGCGTTGAAGGCGGTCGCGTCGTCCTTGAAATACTGGATCAGCGTGCCCGGCTCAGGCCCTTCGTACAGGATCTTGGCCTTGCCCTCGTAGAGCTTCTTGCGCTTGGTGTTCATCTTCGGGTCCCGGACGGGAAGGAAACGGACGGCCTCAAAACGAAAAACGCGCGGCCCGAAGGTCGGGGCGGCGCGGTCCTTGAATCGACGGCGGCTCTAATAGAACCACGCGCCCTTTAACCGAAGGGCGTCTGTGACACAAATATCCTGAAGCGACCCTGCGTCAGCATCCGCGACCGAAGTCTGGTTGCGTTCGCTCGCGCCGGGGGCCATAGAGCCGTTTGCGGGCGAGACTGGCCCGTGACTGGAGTTACGACGCGCATGACGACCTTCGACGATCGGGAACAGGCCTTCGAGGCCAAGTACGCCCTCGATCAGGAACAGGAATTCAAGGCCATCGCGCGTCGCAACAAGATGCTGGGCCTGTGGGCGGCCGAGAAGATGGGCCTGTCGACCGAAAGCGCCGAGCAATACGCCGCCGCCGTGGTCCGCGCCGACTTCGAGCAGCCGGGCGAGGAAGACGTCTTCCGCAAGGTGGCCGGCGATTTCAAGGCCTCGGGCATGACGGTGTCCGAGGGCGAGCTTCGCTCCAAGATGGACGAACTGGCCTCGATCGCGCGCGAACAGATCCGCGCCGGCGAATAGGGCGCATCGCCACCCGATGACAGAAGGGCCGCAACCGGCGACGGTTGCGGCCCTTCTTCGATCTGCCTCCCGCCGGGGAAACGGGGGTGACCGGAGGCGCCGGGGCGCATCTGATCAACGCGCCTGAGGCCTATCAGTTCGATCGGTTCGGTTCGATCCGGCGCCTATTTCGGCATCAGCACCGTGTCCACGACGTGGACCACGCCGTTCGACTGGGCGATGTCGGCCTGGGTGATGGTCGAGGTTCCGCCCTTGGCGTCGGTGATCCGCCACTGGCCGGCGCCGGCGTCCTTGACCGTCAGCTTCTCGCCCTGAACCGTGGTCAGGGTCGCGGTTCCGCCGTTGGCCTGGGCCTGGGCGGCGATATCGGCGGCGGTCAAACGGCCCGGCACCACGTGATAGGTCAGGATCTTGGTCAGTTCAGCCTTCTGGGCCGGCTGCATCAGACTCTCGCGCGTGGCGGCGGGAATCTTGTCGAAGGCGGCGTTGTCAGGGGCGAAGACCGTGAAGGGGCCGGGGCCCTGCAGGCGCTCGGTCAGGCCGGCGGCCTGAAGCGCGCTGACCAGGGTGGTCAGGTTGGGAGCCTTGGACGCGTTGGCGACCAGGTTGTCGGAAGGATTCATCGCGGCGCCGCCGACCATGGGTTCGGTCGTGGCGGGAACGGCCGAAGGCGTGGGGCCCTCGATCATGGACGGTTGTTTCTTGCCGTCGTTCTGACCGCAGGCGGCCAGGGTCAAGACGGCGACGCTGGACACGGCGAGTACTGCAATGCGGATATTCATGGCGTCTCTCCTTCGATAGCGGCGCACGGGACGACATGGCCCCGGTGGAAGGGATACGGCCCAGATACGCAAAAGGATGCGAGCGGGTTCAAATTTTCAGGCGTCGGGCGTGAACCTTCAGCCCAGATAGGGGTCGAGCATCCGCCAATGGGCGAGCTTTTCTTCGAAGGCGCGGGCGTGGGCCGGGCTGGAGGACGGCAGGTCGATCAGGGCGGCGGTCGTCGCGCTTTCCAGGATGCGCCGCCCGTGTCGCGCGGCGGTTCCGCCGTTGAAGGCGATCGCCCGCAGGTCGGGCAGGCGGTGCGTCAGGGCGATCAGATCGGCCGCCTCGGGCGTGCGGATGGCGGCGTCCAGACTGCCCTTGCGCTCGGCCGAGGCGATCACGTCCCAAAGACCCACGTGACGCGCCAGCAAGGCGGCCAACCGCGCCTCATAGGGCAGGGCGGTCAGCTCGACGCCGGTCACGCTCCCGATCAGCCGCCAGAAGGCGTTGCGCGGATGGGCGTAATATTGCGCCGCCCTCAACGAGGCGTCGCCCGGAAGACTGCCGAGGATGAGAAGCTGGGTGCGATCATCGACAACAGGCGCGAAGCCGACCGCGCGCATGATCAGGCGCCTGCGTTCCGAAACCAGCCGACCACGGACAGCCGCGCGCCCTGGGCATAAGCTGCTACCGGCGCAACGGAGTGGTTCTGAGGGACGCGAAAAAGCGTCAGGGTGTTCCATCGCGGCGCGAAGCCTCGGGAGACGTCCCCTGCGTCGTCATGGAACAAGAGCTGGCCGCCCCAGTCCGGACGCCAATGCCGTGTCAGCCCTAAAGTATAGGCGATCAGGCGATCGCTCCGTTCAGCCCCGATGTCATTATGCAGGCCGATGAAGTCGCCGGGCCGATAACGCGTAAGCTGCCCGTCGGCTTTCACGATCTCCGACTGCCCGCTGATCGCGACGCCCAGCCGAACAAACTCGTCATTGAGGAACTCAGTGAGCCTGTGAATGGGGTGACCAGAGTCTCGCCCGCTCAGATAGGCCGTTATGAGTGGGTAGGTCAGATACAGAAAGCCGTAGGCGGCGCCTGCCCTCGTCATCATCGTCGCCAAGCGTCGCCGAAGCTCCTCGTTTCCGGCGGCCTTGGCTTGGGTCTGGTTGAACAGGCTCGGCCGACCGTCCTCGCCCTGGAAGACCAGATCCCAATCGATACGGGTCTCGAGGAGGTGAAGAAGGTGTTCGGCCACCGCAGGCTCGAAGATTTCGTCTATCTGTACGAAGCCGTCGCGTTTGAAGGCGTCGGCCGCTTGTCCGATGTCAATCTTCGGGTTGATGCGGATCGCCGGGCCGTCCATCAGCGCCTCCCGAACACCCGGTCGAAGACCACGTCCACGTTCTTGGTGTGGTAGCCGAGGTCGAACAGGGCCTCGAGCTGGTCGTGGGGCAGGGTGACGCGCGGGTCGGCCTTCAGGAAGTCGATGAAGACGCCTTCGCCGCGCCAGACCTTCATGGCGTTCTCCTGAACCGCCGCATAGGCGTCTTCGCGTGACACGCCCGCCTGGGTCAGGGCCAGCATGACCCGTTGCGAGAAGACCAGGCCGCCCAGGCGGTCGAGGTTCTTCTGCATGTTCTCGGGGTAGACGTTCAGACGTTCGATCACGCCCGCCAGACGGTGCAGGGCGAAGTCCAGGTGGATGGTGGCGTCCGGGCCGATGCCGCGCTCGACCGAGGAGTGGCTGATGTCCCGCTCGTGCCACAGGGCGACGTTCTCCATCGCCGGGGTGACGGCCGAACGGACCAGACGGGCCAGGCCGGTCAGGTTCTCGGTCAGGATCGGGTTGCGCTTGTGCGGCATGGCCGACGAGCCCTTCTGACCCTTGTCGAAGAACTCCTCGGCTTCGAGGACTTCGGTGCGCTGCAGGTGGCGGATCTCGACGGCCAGACGCTCGACCGAGGAGGCGACGACGCCCAGGGCGGCGAAATAGGCCGCGTGGCGGTCGCGCGGGATGACCTGGGTCGAGACGGGCTCGACGGCCAGGCCCATCTGATCGGCGACGTATTGTTCGACGGCCGGATCGACGTTGGCGAAGGTGCCGACGGCGCCCGAGATGGCGCAGGTGGCGATCTCTTCACGCGCCGTGATCAGGCGGCGTTTGGCGCGCTGGAACTCGGCGTGATAGCCGGCCAGCTTGAGGCCAAAGGTGACAGGCTCGGCGTGGATGCCGTGCGAGCGGCCGACGGTCGGGGTGTATTTGTGCTCCTTGGCGCGGGTCTCCAGCGCGGCCAGAACCCGGTCGACGCCGCCCAGCAGCAGGTCGGTCGAGCGCGCCAGTTGCACCGCGAAACAGGTATCCAGCACGTCCGAAGAGGTCATGCCCTGGTGCAGGAAGCGGGCTTCCTCGCCGACGATTTCCGCCACATGGGTCAGGAAGGCGATGACGTCGTGCTTGGTGGTGCGCTCGATCTCGTCGATGCGGTCGGCGTCGAAGGTCGCGTCCTTGCCCTTGGCCCAGATGGCCTCGGCCGATTCCTTCGGGATCACGCCCAGCTCGGCCATCTTGGTGGCGGCGTGGGCCTCGATCTCGAACCAGATCTTGTACTTGGTCTCTTGCGACCAGATGGCGACGGCGTCGGGGCGGGAATAGCGCGTGATCATGGACCGGTCGTGTCGGGCGAGAGGGCCGGTGAGTCAAGACGGGGCGCACCAATCCTCCTTTCCCCGTGAGGGGGAATGCGGTCGGCGAAGCCAGTCGCAGGAAGGGCCGGACAGGGGGGGCGTTATCCCGATCTCCTGATCGACGCCTTCCTCAAGAGACAGGACGGATCGCGGATCAGGCGGCGGGCGCCTTCAGCCGCAGGTCGTCGGTGACGTCGCCCGCCTTGGTCGGCTCGCCCTGGAATTCGCCCGCGTATTCCGGGGACAGGGCGCTCTGGAAGGCCGACAGCGGCAGGGTCAGATAATAGGCGCCCTCGACATAGGGGCCGACCGCATAGGCGTCGAGCAGGAAGGTCAGGCCGCCCGCCTTGCCCGGAACCGTGCCCGGCGCCAGCGTCACGGCCACGTCCTTCAGCTTGGGGCAGGCCCACATGTCGCCCGTGGTCGAGACCGGCGTGGAGCCGGGGCGCTTGGTCTTGGCGGTGTTCACCGCCTGGCAGAGGGCGCGCTCCAGGTTCGTCGTGTCGGCCCGATCCGCAAACAGGTCGGACGCGGCGATGCGGCGGGTCTCGGCCTTGTCCCACAGCAGGCCCGTGGCCACCGTGTTCGGGTGGGCGCCGCCCGAATAGTCGAAGTCGGTCCGCATCAGGCTGAACAGGCGGCCGGTCTCGATCGGGGCGCCGTAGACGATGGTCTTCTCATAGGGCGGCATGCCTTCGGGCGATCCGGCCTCGGTGCGGTCGGCCTGGGCGCCCTCGGCGTATTCCTTCAGCTTGGCCACCTCGTCGCGGTACAGCGGGGTGTAGAGCGCCGGATAGGACAGCACGGCCTCGGGCAGGCTCAGGCTGACCTTGGCGTAGGGCGTGGCGCTGTCGTACTTCAGCGGCCCCTCGACGGCGTGGGCGGAGGCGGCCGGCGCGGCGGGCGTGTCCTTTTTCTCATTGCGCTGGCAGGCGGCGAGCGAGGCCGCGACGGCGGCGGTGACGAGAAGGACGCGAAGGGGGCGCGAAGGGATCATGCCGGGCTCCTTTGGAACGGTTCGATCAGAAAGCTAGGCCGTTGAACGCGATGGCGGCCAGAAGGATCAACCCCGCATCGCGATTCGACTTGAAAAGACGCAGGGAAAGTTTCGGATCGTCCAGCTGCAGCCGCCGCACCTGCCAGACGAAATGCAGGGCGTAGAGCGCCAGACCGAGATAGAAGACCGGCCCCAGACCGGCGACGTAGCCCGCCGCGCCCGCCAGGACCACGGCCAGGATGTAAAAGACGGCCACGCCTTCCTTCACCTTGCCGCCCAGCGCCCGCGCCGAGGACTTCACCCCGGCCATGACGTCGTCCTCGATGTCCTGAAGCGCGTAGATGGTGTCGTAGCCCAGGGTCCAGAAGACGCCGCCCGCGTAGAGCAGCCCCGCAGACAGGGCGAGGTTCCCCATGCGGTTCAGGCCCTCGGCCATCCAGTAGCTGTCCCCGCTGGCCTTCACGCTCAGGACATAGAGCCAGCCGAGCGCGAACAGCCCGCCCGTCGCCGCCGCGAAGCCCAGCAGGGCGCCCCAGTTGAAGGTCAGGCCCAGCCAGGCCTGCGGCCACCAGGTGATGCGCTTCATGAAGGGATAGGCCGCCACCAGTCCCAGCGACAGGGCGCCCAGCAGCACCGACGTCAGGTTCATCGTCAGCAGGATGCACAGGCTGATGAGGCTGAGGCCGCCGACGAAGGCCCAGGCCTGCTTGACGCTGATCTGGCCCGCCGGAATGGGGCGCAGGGCGGTGCGCGCCACCTGGGCGTCGAAGTCGCGGTCGACGATGTCGTTCACCGCACAGCCCGCCCCGCGCATCAGGGCGGCGCCGACGGCGAAGCCGACGACCAGCCACAGTTCATAGCCGCCGAACGGCCGATCATACTGGTTCAGCGCCAGCATGATCCCCTGCCAGCCGGGCAGCAGCAGCAGCCACGTCCCGATCGGCCGGTCGAAGCGGCCCAGCTTCAGCCAGGGCTTCAGACGCTCGGGCGCATGACGGTCGACCCAGTTCTGGCCGGCGGCGTCGGGAAGCGGGGCTGTGTTCATGCCGACCGTCTTAGACCTTGATGACGCTGCGGGTGAAGAGGGGGCTTCGAACCGGCGTCTCTCCAGACGGTTGCATCGGCTCGCCGCACCGCCTTTACTCGCAACCAGACAGAAGCGAGCCGCCGATGACCGAAGCGCCGATCAAGGGCCCAGCGTCCTATTTTCCCTCCATCGAGAAGAAGTACGGCCGCCCCGTCGCCGAGTGGAAGGCGGAGATTCGCGCCGGCTACCCGGCCAAGCACATGGACCTGGTCGCCATGTTGAAGAACGAGCACGACATGGGACACGGCCACGCCAACGCCCTTGTGGCGCACACCCTGGCGGAAGACGGACTGAAATAGCGCTCTGACCGCCATCTGGCGGAAAGGCGAAGTCTCAGATTTATGAAGTTTGCGGCCCAGGCTGGACAGTGAGCGCCGTATCCGCCACTGGGCGCGAATGGCTCGCAGCTCCATCCCCCGCAGTGTCTGGATTCTGGGCCTCGTCAGCCTGTTGATGGATGTCTCGTCGGAGATGATCCAGACGCTTCTGCCCATCTATCTGGTGGTGGGGCTCGGCGCCTCGGCGGTGATGATCGGTCTGGTCGAAGGCTTTTCCGTCGTCGTGGCGACGGCGGTGAAGTTCCTGTCGGGCTTCTGGTCGGATCGTATTTCGCGGCCCAAGTGGCTGGCGGTCGCGGGCTATGGGCTGGCGGCCCTGTCCAAGCCGATCTTCCCTCTGGCGGCCTCGGTCGAGGGGGTGTTGCTGGCCAAGGGCGTGGACCGGATCGGCAAGGGCGTCCGCACCGCTCCGCGCGACGCCCTGGTGGCGGCGGTGACGCCGCCGGACATTCGGGGACGCGCCTTCGGCCTGAGAAAATCGCTGGATACGGTCGGCGGTTTCGTCGGCCCGCTGCTGGCGATCGGGCTGATGGTGGTGCTGGCGAACGACATCAAGGCGGTGTTCTGGCTGGCCTCCATCCCCGCCTTCCTGGCCGTGGCCCTGCTGGTCGGCGGCGTGTCCGACCCGCCGCGTCCCGACGAGGGCGCCAGGAAGCCGCCGAGCCTGAAGGGGGCGCTGCGTCTGGACGCCGCCACCTGGACCATGATCGCCCTGACGGCGGTGATCGGCCTGGCGCGGTTCAGCGAGTCCTTCCTGCTGATGAAGGGGCTGGACGTCGGCGTTCCCGCCGCCTTCGCGCCGGCGGCCATCGTCCTGCTGCACCTGGTGTTCGGCCTGGCCGCCTTCCCGGTGGGGGCGCTGTCGGACCGCATCGGCCGCACCTCCCTGCTGCTGCTCAGCCTGGTCTTCCTGGCCGCCGCCGATGTGGCGCTGGCGCTGGCGAGCGATCAGGTCGTCTTCTATCTGGGCGTGGCGCTGTGGGGCCTGCACATGGGCTTTTCGCAAGGGTTGCTGATGACCCTGATCGCCGATGCGGCCCCCGCCCATCTGCGCGGCTCGGCGTTCGGCCTCTTCGCCCTGATCTCGGGTCTGATCGCCCTGGCGGGCAATGTGGCGGCGGGCCTGCTGTGGGACGGCTTCGGGCCGCAGGCGACCTTTGCGGTCGGCGCGGTGCTGAGCCTTGTCTGCGCCCTGGGCATCGCGGGGTGGATGCGGCTTCAGGCGGCGCGCAGCCGCTCCAGCGCTTCGGAGTAACGGCGCGACAGCGGGACGTCCAGGGCGCCCAGCTCCACCGTCCAGTCGCCCGAGCCTTCAGGCCGCAGTCCGGTCATCCGCGCGGCGTTGACCAGCCAGCCCCGGTGCGTCCGCACGAAGCCGAAGCGCGCCAGTTCGCCCTCGACCGCCGCCAGGGTGACGCGCATCAGCGGCCTGCGTCCGTCGGCCAGGACGAACTCGACGTAGTTGCCCGCCGAGGTCGCGGCCAGGATGTCGTTCAGCGGCGCCCGGATCAGCCGCGCTCCGTCGCGGATGTCGAAGCTGACGGGCCGCAGCGGCGTCTCGCGCGCTTCGCGCAGGCCGTGCACGCTCCAGAAGGTCCCGACGAACAGGGTGTAGCTCAGCAGATCCTTGCGCAGTTCATAGACGAACCGCTCGATGGGCGGGCCATAGTCATAGACCTCGCCCATCAGGGCGTAGACGCCGTGCCGCATCGCCACCATCATCAGGACGTGCAGCAGGCTGTAGAGGCAGACGGCGCCCAGGTGCAGGGCCAGGAACCGCCCTCGTGCGCGCCAGCCGTCGTGTAACAGGTCCGTCGGCGCGGCGGCGGCCGCCATCCACGGCAGCCAGATCAGCAACGCCAGGGCCAGGGCGCTCGATCCTTCCCACACCCAGGGCGCCCATGACCGCAGGCTCGGCCAGTCGGCCTGAACCGTCAGGGCGTTGACGACGAGAAAGCCCAGGGTGACGGCGATGATGATCGGCGCGCCGGTCAGCAGGTCGCGCCGGTCCGCCCCGTTCGTCCCGGCGGACGCGCCGCTCGTCCCTGGCGCCAGCGGTCCGGCCCTCGAGTCTGACCGGACGGCCCCTGCGCCTTGCCGGACGCGGGGCGCCTCAGGCACGGCGGATGGCGTCGTTTCCGTCATTTCAGGTCGTCCATGTCCTCAGAACCCCTCGCATCCGAAACCCCGGCAATCCTGCGCCGCCATGACCTGGACTGGATCCGGGTCGGCGCCTTCATGCTGCTGATCCTCTACCACGTCGGCATGTTCTACGTGCCCTGGGACTGGCATGTGAACAGCCCCCGGCCGGTCGAATGGCTGGAGCCGGTGATGCAACTGACCAACCCCTGGCGGCTGACCCTGCTGTTCCTGGTCTCGGGCGCGGCGACGCGATTCCTGTTCGACAGTTTCGAACGCGAGGGAAAGGGCGCCGCGCGCCGTTTCGCCGGATCGCGCACCTGGCGGCTGCCGCCGCCGCTGCTGTTCGCCATGTTCGTGATCGTGCCGCCGCAGTCCTACTATGAGGTGGTCGAGGCGGCTTCGGGGTTGGGCGTTGTCGATCCGGCGCGTTCGCCCTGGCTGGCCGACTTCTGGGTGAAATACGCCACGGCGTCCGGCGGCTGGTGCGACGCCGACGGCTGCCTGATCACGCCGACGTGGAACCACATGTGGTTCGTGGCCTATCTGTTCGTCTACAGTCTGGTGCTGGCGGGCCTGCTGGCGTTCGGGCGCGGGTTGCTGCCCGTGATCCAGTCCGGGCTGGAGCGCGCCTTGAAGCGTTGGGGCCTGCTGATCTGGCCGGTGCTGTGGCTGTTTCTGCTGCGCTGGACCCTGGCGCGCATCTTCCCGACGACCCACGCCCTGACCGACGACTGGTACAACCACGCGGTGTCGTTCAGCGCCTTCCTGTTCGGCTTTCTCAGCGTCCGCTCGGTGGTGCTGAAGGCGACCTATGAGCGGCTGCGGCGACCGGCGCTGATCCTGGCCCTGGGCGCCTGGGCGGGATGGGCCGCCTATGCCTGGACCTATCGCGACAGCGGAACGCCGCCCGAAGCGCTGAGAGCCGCCATGCGCCTCGTCTATGCGCTGGATCAGTGGGCCTTCATCGCCGCAGTGATGGGCTATGGCGCGCGCTATCTGAACCGGGGCGGGCCGTGGCTGCGCTATCTGACGGGCGGCGTCTTCTGCTTCTACATCGTGCACCAGACGATCACCGTCGTCGCGGCCTATCACCTGTCGAAGCTGGGCCTGCCGCAGGGGCTGGAGGCGGGGCTGTTGATCGCCGTCACCTTCGGCGGCTGCTGGGCCGCCTATGAGGTCGCGCGTCGCCTGGGACCGCTGGGCCTGGTGCTGGGGGTGAAGCGCAACGCCGGGCTTGCGCCTCGGAGCCGTCCGGTTAGGCTCGAGACCCGAGAACAGCAGCCGGTCGGACAGGACGGATGACGATACGCAGGAAGGCCCCGTTCCCCTGGCTGCTCATCCTGACCTGGCTGGTGTTGCTGGGCGCGGCCGTCGGCGGCCTGTTGACGGGGGAGTTCAGCGTCACCTTCGTCGGCGCCGGGACCTTCCTGCTGACGCTTGTCCCGTTCTGGCTGGCGCCGCGCGTCGGGCTGAACCTGCCGATCGGCTTCGTCACCGCCATCGCCGTCTTCCTGTGCGCCACCCTGTTCCTCGGCGAACTGGGCGACTTCTACGAGCGTTACTGGTGGTGGGACGTGGTGCTGCACGGCGGTTCGGCCGTGGCCTTCGGCCTGGTCGGCGCCCTGCTGATGCTGATGCTGGTGCAGGGCAGCCAGTTGAAGGCTGCGCCCCTGACGGTGGCCTTCTTCGCCTTCTGCTTCGCCGTGACCATCGGCGCCCTGTGGGAGATCTGGGAGTTCACTCTGGACCAGGTGTTCGGCCTCAACACCCAGAAGTCCGGCCTGGTCGACACCATGTGGGACCTGATCGTCGACTCCATCGGCGCCCTGATCGGGGCGGGCGCCGGCTGGGCCTATCTGAAGGGGCGCGGAGGCGGGCCGCTGGTGCGGGCCATGCGCGCCTTCATCGACAAGAACCGGCGCCTGTTCGGCGGTTAGCCGCTCAGGCTTCGCCGGGGTGCCGTCCTGCGCGTTGAGGTAGAAGCAAAATAAGCGCCACGATCGCCGCCGCCAGAACAACCGACGCCAGCGGGCGGCTCAGAGCCAGGCCGCCGTGATCCAGCGGCTTGTCCAGGAAGTCTCCGACCGTGGCGCCAAGCGGCCGGGTCAGAATGAAGGCGGCCCAGAACAGCAGGACCCGGTTCGCCTTGGTCCAGAAGTAGAGGCCCGCGACGACGGCCAGCAGGGCGCTGAACACGAGGGCGGCGCCGATATAGCCCAAGCCGCCCGTGTCCGCAGTCCAGTCGCCGAGCGCCGTGCCGAGCGTCTGCGAGAAGGTGATCGTCAGCCAGTAGAAGGCCTCGGCGCGCGGCGTGCTGATCGTGTCGGAGGAGATGGACCCCGTGCTCCAGCGCCAGACGGCCAGGGAAGCCAGGACGCAGGCCAGCAACAGCAGCGATCCGCCTGTGTAGCCTATGCCCAGTGAACGGGTGGCGAAATCGGCCAGGGCGGTGCCCGCCGTGGTCGAAGCGATGATGGTCGCCCAATAGAGGAAGGGGCGGAACCGTTTCGCCGTGATCTGGCCCCAGACCAGGACGATCAGCACGGTCATGAAAATGACCGTTCCGGCCAGGTAGCCCAACTTCATCGTCATGGTGACGGTGTCGCCCGCCGTCTCGCCGAGCGTGGTCGCCAGAATCTTGATGATCCAGAACCCCAGGGTGACGGCGGGGACCTTGCTGAGAATCTGGCGTTCCTGCTCCGTCATGGTCCATCTCCTCGTGGTGTGGGGCGTTCTATTCGGCCAGCCGCCCTTGCGCCTCATCGCCGGGGAAGACCACGTCCGGGTCCGGTTCGCGGCACTCCAGGCCGGGACGGTTCAGGCGGCGCAGGACATGGCGTAGGATGTTCAGCCGCGCCGTCTTCTTCTTGTCGGTCGCCACCACGGTCCAGGGCGCATAGTCGACATGGGTGCGCTTCAGCATTTCGTCGCGCGCCTTGGAATAGTCGCTCCAGCGCGCCTGGGCCTCAGCGTCCAGGGACGAGACTTTGAAGCGCTTCAGCGGGTGATCGACCCGCTCCTCCAGACGGCGGCCCTGTTCGTCGCGGCTGATGTCCAGCCACAGCTTGATCAGCAAGGTTCCGGACTGGGTCAGCATCCGCTCGAAATGCGGGGCGTCGTGCAGGAAGCGTTCGTATTGCGCGGGCGTGCAGAAGCCCATGACCGGCTCGACCCCGGCCCGGTTGTACCAGGAGCGGTTGAAGATGACGATTTCGCCGGCCGCCGGCAGATGGGCGGCGTAGCGCTGGAAATACCACTGGGTCGTCTCGCGATCGGTCGGCTTGGGCAGGGCGACGACCCGCGTCTGTCGCGGCGCCATGTATTCGGTCATGCGCTTGATCGCCCCATCCTTGCCGGCGGCGTCGCGCCCCTCGAAGACGATGACGACCTTCAGCCCCTGTTCGATGGCCCAGGCCTGGGTCTCGACCATCTGGATCTGCAGGGCCTCCAGCATGTCGTCGTAGTCGTCCTTGGCCATGGGCGTGTCCTTGTGTCGCGATCGGCGAACCTTGCGGCGAATTCACTGGCGTCGCCAGCCTCGCCGTTCAGGGTGCAACGCAAAGGAGCGTGAAATGATCAATCGACGTCATGTCCTGGCCGTCGGCGCTGCGGCTGCCGTCGCGCCTTCGGCCGCGCGCGCGGAAGGGGAGGGGGCGTTCGAGGCCGCCCTGGTGGCGGCCTTCGACGCGGTCAAGCCGGTCGCCCTGGCGGGCGGCGTCGTGACGGACGAGGGCCTGGTCTGGTCCGGCGTGCGGGGCGTGCGGCGGGCGGGGCGAGACGATCCGGCGACGCTGGCCGACCGCTGGCACCTGGGCTCCAACACCAAGGCGATGACGGCGGCCCTGTTCGCCCGTCTGGTCGAGCAGGGGCGGGCGCGCTGGGCGATGCCGCTGGCCGAGGCCTTTCCCGACCTGACCATCGAGGCCGGCTGGGACGGGGCGACGCTGGACGACTTCATGACCCATACGGCGGGGCTGAAGGACGAGGCGGTCATGGGGATGGCCTGGCTGATGACGGCGCGCGCCGATCCCCGGTCCCTGGCCACGCAACGCCGCGCCATCGTCGAACGGGCGCTGTCTGCGCCGCCGTCGGGCGTGCGCGGGACGTTCGCCTACGGCAACGCCAACTATGTGCTGGTCGGGGCGGCGATCGAGGCGATCACCGGCGGGTCGTGGGAAGAGGCCATGCAGGCCGAGGTGTTCGGACCTCTGGGCCTGACTTCGGCGGGTTTCGGCGCTCCTGAGACCAATATCTCTGGGGGAGGGAACGCCTGGGGCCATCGCCGTACGGGCGAAACGGCCCTGGCGACGGACCCGGCCGATCCGGGATCGGACAATCCGCTCGCCCTGGGCCCCGCGGGCACGGTGCATATGACGGCGGCCGACTACGCCCGTTTCCTCAAGGTCTTCCTGACCGAAGGCGACGGCTGGCTGAAGCCCGAGACGGTGCGGCGGCTGGTCACGCCGGGCGAGGGGCGGACCTACGCCTGCGGCTGGATCGTCCTGCCGCCCCAGCCCTGGGCCAGGGGCCCCGTGATCGCTCACGAAGGCTCCAACACCCTGTGGCACGCCATCGCCCTGGTCGATCCGGCGGGCGGTCGGGCCGTGCTCGGCCTGTCGAACGACGGGGGCCGCGGCGGCCCGGCCTGCCAGGCCCTGGCGATGGGGATCCTGCGCGCGCTCTGAGCATTGGCTCAGCGATGACCTCCCCTTCCGCGCCGCCAAGGTCCAAGCCCCCGCCGTCCACGCCGTCTACCCCTCTGGCCGATCTCTGGAGCGAGGCGTGGATTCTGGCCCTGGCCGCCTGCGGCGCCTTCGCCCTGATCGACGCCTGGGCCCCGCCGCAGGATCTGCCGTGGAAGCCGCTCGACCTGCGCCTGCCCATGGGCGCCGCCACGGCCGCAAAGATAGGGGCGCTGGACCTGCCGCCGACGGCGACCGCCGCCGAGGTCGAGACCAGCACGACGCGCTGCATCACCCTGCTGCGTCAGGCGGGGGTCGCGGTCGAGCGGGCGCCGGATCGCGACGACGGCGGGTTCTGCGTCGTGCAGGGGGCGGTGCGGCTGACCGGCGGCGATTTGACGCCCCTCGACCCGTCGGGCGTGGCCATGCGCTGCCCCATGGCGGCGCGGTTCCTGTTGTGGGATCGCGAGGTCGTCCGTCCCGCCGCCCGCGAGATCATGGGCGCCGAGGCCGTCCGGATCGACAATCTGGGAACCTACGCCTGCCGTCGCGTCTACGGCTCGGCCGACACGGCGGCGCGCCCCAGCCAGCACGCGCGCGCCAACGCGCTCGACGTGGCGGGCGTGGGCCTAGCGGACGGCCGCCGGACGACACTGGCCGCCGATTGGGACGGTCAGGGCCCTTCAGGGGCCGCCGGGGCGGCGTTTCTTCGGCGTTTGCGGGACGGGGGATGTCGTCTGTTCGGCAATGTGCTGACGCCGGACTACAACGCTGCGCATCGCGACCACTTTCACCTGGACGCAGCGGGCCGGGGAGTATGCGCGCGGCGGCGAAATTAACTGTAACGACTGTCAGTTCGGTTTCGCTTTACAGTTGACCGCTGTGGATAGTCGGGTGACAACATCGCCGCAGTCCGGATTTCACGTGGGGTCCAAACCCGCGTCTCGCTCCTTCGCCTGAACGAGCTTGTCCAGATGGGCTGACGGGCTCTCCTGCATGGAAGCCCGCCTGGCAAAGCGCGTTTACGGAGACGCAATATGGCGACCGGCACGGTCAAGTGGTTCAACCCCACCAAGGGCTACGGCTTCATTCAACCCGACACGGGCGGCTCGGACGTTTTCGTCCACATCACCGCCGTCCAGAAGGCGGGTCTGGCGGGCCTGGATGACAACGCCAAGGTCGAATACGAGCTGGAAACCCAGCGCGGCAAGACCTCGGCTGTGGAGCTCAAGCTCCTCTAAGGCCTGACGGACCTTCGGGTTCATCAAACAGGAAGACGCGGAGGGCGACCTTCGCGTCTTTTTTGTTGGCGGATTGTCAGCACGCGGCCGCTCAGCCGCGTCGAACGCGGGATCGAACCGCGCGCCTGGGGTTTCTCTTCAGCAGAAGAGGAGAGACCCATGCTCAAGAACAAGAATTCCTCGGCCATTGTGGCGGTGAAGGATCTGGAGCGCGCCCGGACCTTCTACTCGGACGTGCTGGGGCTGAATCTGGCGGACACCGGGATGGACGGGGTGCTGGGCTATCGCACCGGCGCCACCTGGCTGACGGTCTATCGCTCGGACTTCGCCGGGACCAACCGGGCCAACGCCGTGGTCTGGGACGTGGGCGTGGAGGTAGACGACATCGTCGCCGATCTGAAGGCCAAGGGCGTCGCCTTCGAGCGCTACGACGGCATGGAGCATGACGGAGACATCCATGTCGCCGGGGGGCTGCGTCTGGCCTGGTTCAAGGATCCGGACGGCAACATCCTGCACCTGTTCGGCGGAGCGGGCGCAGCCTAGCCCTCCAGCGAGACGACCGGCTGGCTGACAGGCTTTTCGCGGCCCCGCGCCTTCAGCCAGGCGCGGATGGGGTTCTGGATCGGCTGATCGATCAGATAGTGCAGGCCGAAGGCGAAGACGAAGGCGGCCAGCACGCCCAGGCCCCACAGGCCCCAGCGCCAGGCGTCGCCCAGGGCCAGCTTGTCCGCGAAGGCCTCGGCCAGGCCGAACCAGGCGATGCGCACCACCTCGTTGGAGATGAACATGGAGAAGGACACCATGGCCGCCTGTTCGACCAGCTTCGACGGCTTGCGGCCCGGCGCCGCGCCCGCCGCCACGATGATGAGGCTGATGAAGACCAGCGAGATCAGGGCGTGCTTGTCGAAATGCTGCACCCCCGCCAGGGCGACGGCGGCCAGCGCCCCGGTCCAGCCGGCGACGCGCGGGTTGATCCACACCCCTTGCGCGAACCAGGCAAGCCCCATGCCGAGGATGAACAAGGGCAGGGCGCGCCAAATGCCCAGGTTCAGCGGCATCTGATAGACGGGATACTTCAGGATCGCCCAGCTCAGCTCATTGGCCGCCAGATAGCCGACCACGACTAGGGCCAGTGCGGTCCACGGCCCGATCCGGCTGAGACCGCGCAGCACGAAGGGGAAGGCGACATAGCAGCCCAGAAGGGCCGAGATCGACCAGGTCGGGGCGTTCCAGCCGATGCCGCCGTACACGCCGAATGACTGCACCAGGGCGACCTGGGCGGGCAGTTGATCCCAGGCGAACCACTCGGGATGGCTGGGCGGCTTTCCGGCGAGCGTCGCCGCCAGCACCAGGGCGACCAGCAGGCCCAGCACGATCAGGTGCGCCGGATAGACCCTCAAGGCCCGCTTGAGGAAGAAGTCAGTCTTCGACATCCTCCCCGAGCCGACCGCGCGGCCGTAGACCCGCATTAGCACATAACCGCTGTCGATCAGGAAGAAGTTGGTCAGCAGGAAGCCGCCCCGTTCGAACACGGGATGGAGGCTCTCGGCCAGGGGAACGGGCGCCGACATCTGGAAGTGATGCAGGATGATCAAGGCGGCCACGATGAAGCGCAGCGCATCCAGCCATCCGCCGCGCGAGATCGGCGGCGGTTCATTCCGGGACGAAAACACGGCCTGCAGCATGGCGACCCCCTTGTTCCGGGCGAGCCATGCAGGAACGGGGCCGGACCATTGCAAGATTAATCGCCCTTGATGTAACGCTGTAATGTATTGGCGAGACTCGTATGTCAGCAAGGCGGCGATCATGAAGACGGCTACAGCAAGGATAGGCGGCGCGGCTGCCCTGGCCATGGCCCTAGTTCTTTCGGCGCCGAGCGATGTCCGCGCACAGCAGGTTTCGACGCCCCAGGGTTCTTCCAAGATGGAGGAGCGGCCGACCGTAACGTTGAATATCGTGAGCGGCGACCTTTCGGGGCAGGAGAAGCGGGACTTCGACCTGGTGGAACGGGCGATGCGCGACATACAGACGCGAGGTTACGCAGGCCTGGACCGTCATCTCCCCGCGCTCAGGCGTGCCTTGGCGCGCGCGCCGGCCATCTACCCGTACGTCGAAAAGCGGAACGCCGACGAGTGGATCGTGCGCACGCTGGAAATCGGCGAGACTGTGCTGACGGCGACGATGCTTCAGGTTGCGGCGCAGGAAGACGGCGCGTCGTCCGTGACGGTGCGGCAGCAACCCAACGTCTACCAGCTTGTCGCGCTGATGCTGGGCAGCGAGGCTGTCGAACGCAGGCGCCTGGACGAGGCGATCGCCGTGCTGGATCAGGGGCTGGCGCGTCAGCCCGACGACTGGGTGCTGATTAAGGAAAAAGCGTCGGCTCTGCAGGCAGCCGGGCGCAATGAAGAAGCTCTCAAACTGGCGAGCGAGGCGCTGGCGTCCGATTCGGTCCGCATCCTGCTGAACGCCGGCGCTCTGCATCGCAGCCGGGGCTTCAGCCTGATCGAACTGCAGCGGTTGCCGGAAGCTCGCGCCGCCTATGACGAGGCGTTGAAGTTGGACCCTGAAGATCGATCCGCCAAGGCTCAGCTAGCCTATATCGACGGTCTGGAAACGGGGCAGGCGCCCACTGCGCCGGTCGTCATGACGCCGTCGGCCGCAGCGGGAAAACCGGCGAACCCTTAGGACCCGCCGGACGGCAAGCCTGGCCTCACCCCCGCACGAGCCGCAGGAACTCCTCGCGGGTGCGCGGGTCTTCGCGGACGGCGCCCAGCAGGCAGCTGGTCGACAGACTGGCGCCCGGAACGTCGACGCCGCGCATGGTCATGCAGCTGTGCTCGGCCTCGATGACCACCCCGACGCCGAGCGGACGCAGCACGTCCTGGATGGCGTTGGCGATCTCGGAGGTCATCTTCTCCTGGATCTGCAGGCGGCGGGCGTAGCCGCGCACCACGCGGGCCAGTTTGGAGATGCCGACGACCCGGTCGGTCGGCAGATAGGCGACGTGCGCCTTGCCCACCACCGGCAGCATGTGGTGTTCGCAGAAGCTGACGAAGCGGATGTCCTTCAGCACGACCAGTTCGTCGTAGCCGCCGACCTCCTCGAAGGTCTTTTCTAGATAGTCGCGCGGCTCGACCTCATAGCCCTGGAACAGCTCGCGATAGGATTTGGTCACGCGCTTGGGCGTTTCGATCAGGCCTTCGCGGTCAGGGTTGTCGCCGGCCCAGCGGATCAGGGTGCGGACGGCGGCTTCGGCTTCTTCCTGGGAGACGGCGGGGGAAAAGGGGGTCTGGTCGCTCATGACAGGCTGCATACCCCCCCTGCGCCGGTTTTGGAAACGGCGCCGCTGTTTAAAACAGTCTCTTTCCGGCTCAGGATAAACGAACCAGCTCGACGCGGCGATTGCGGGCGCGGCCTTCGTCGCTGGCGTTGTCGGCGACGGGCTTGTCGGCGCCGAAGCCCTTGGCCTCCAGTCGCTGGGCGTCGATCCCCTGCTG
>Ga0182745_1002124_pt1 | contig 18271 bp, 13 predicted proteins | sample eDN3rd30CKraftBY_FD_128523 | JGI IMG/M metagenome (GOLD analysis project Ga0182745, IMG submission 128523) | Enriched backyard soil microbial communities from Emeryville, California, USA - eDNA 3rd pass 30_C Kraft BY (version 2) (version 2) | ecosystem: Environmental > Terrestrial > Soil >...
CAGGCCCAAGGCGTGCGGCCGGGCGATCGCGTGGCGCTGATGATGCCGAACTGCCTGCAGTATCCGGTGGCGTTGTTCGGCGTGCTGTTCGCCGGGGCGGTGGTGGTCAACGTCAATCCGCTCTATACGCCGCGCGAGCTGCAGCACCAGCTCAAGGACAGCGGCGCGGCCGCCATTGTCGTGATGGAGATGTTCGCCTCTGCCCTGGAACAGGCGATCGAGGGCACGGATGTCCGCCATGTCGTCGTCACGGCCATGGGCGACATGATGGGGCCGGTGAAGGGGACGGCGATCACCGCCCTGCTACGCCATGTCGAAAAGCTGGTGCCGAAGTGGCGCATTCCGCAGGCTGAACGCTGGCCTGCCGTGATGCGTCGGGCGCGGCGACTGTCGCTGAAGCCGGTCGAGACGAAGGCGGAAGACCTCGCCTTCCTGCAATATACGGGCGGCACTTCCGGCGTGGCCAAGGGGGCCATGCTGACCCATCGGAACATCATCGCCAATGTGCTGCAGGGGCGCGCCTGGATCATGGCCCAGATCCCGCAGGATCAGGTGGTGGGCAACGTCACCATGCTGCCTCTCTACCATATCTTCTCCCTGACGGCGAACCTGCTGATGTTCGTGGGGGTGGGTGGGCGCAACATCCTGATCGCCAATCCGCGCGACGCGAAGCGGGTGGAGTGGGTGCTGAGAAAAGAGCGGTTCGCGGCCTTCACCGGGCTGAACACCCTGTTCGCCGGCCTGCTGAAGAATGAGGCCTTCCGCGATCGCGACTTCACCGATCTGCGCCTGACCGTGGCCGGGGGCATGGCGACCCAGGCGTCGGTGGCCGAGGCCTGGCAGACCGTGACCGGCGCACCGCTGATTGAAGGCTATGGTCTGACCGAAACCTCGCCGGTGGTCTGCATCGGCTATGTGGATATCGAGCGGCCCGAGACGATGGGCTTCGACGGTACAGTCGGACTGCCGGTGCCCTCGACCGAGGTGCGGATGCGGCGCGATGACGGAAGTTGGTGCGGGATCGACGAACCAGGCGAACTGTGCGTGCGCGGCCCTCAGGTCATGCGCGGCTATTGGAACCGGCCAGAGGAAACGGCCAAGGTCCTGTCGTCCGACGGCTGGCTGGCGACGGGCGACGTGGGCGTGATGCAGGCGGACGGTCGGGTGCGGCTGGTCGACCGGATCAAGGACATGATCCTGGTCTCCGGCTTCAACGTCTATCCGAACGAGATCGAGGATGTGGTGGCGGCCCACCCCCTGGTGGACGAGGTGGCGGCTGTCGGCGTCCCCGACCCGGTGCAGGGCGAGCGGATCAAGGTGGTCATCGTGCCGCGCTCGTCCGAGCTGACAGAGGCGATGATCGTCGCCCACTGCCGTGAGCGGCTGACCGCCTACAAGGTGCCGCGCATCATCGTCTTCCGCGACGAGCCCCTGCCCAAGACCAATGTGGGCAAGGTGCTGCGCCGCGACCTGCGTGACTAGGCCATGCCGGGCTTTCTGCGCGTGATCAGGAAGCCGAAGCCCGCCGCCAGCGGGAACATCAGCACGCCATAGACGGCGCCGGGCAGGGTCATCTCGGGACTGTTCAACACCGACTGAGCGATGACGATGGCCAGGGTGGCGTTGTGCAGCCCGACCTCAAAGGCGCTGGCGACGGCCTGCGGGCGCTCGATCCTGAGCAGGCGCGGCACGCCGTAGCCGACGCCCAGGCTGAGCAGGCAGAAGGCGACAGTCACGCCGGCAAGTCCGCCGATCTGGCTCATCAGGACGTGGAAGCTGGAGGCGGCGGCGCCGAGGATCACCAGCACGAGGATCAGAATGGAGGCGATGCGCACCGGCTTGTCCATGGCGGCCGCGAAGGCGGGCCGCCATCCGCGCACCAGCATCCCCAGCGCCACCGGAGCCAGCACGATCATGAAGACCTCGATCGTCTTCCTGAACTGCAGGCCGACATGCAGGTCGCCCGGCTGAAAGAAGGCGATCGCCAGATTGACCACGACCGGCAAGGTCACGACGGCGATGACGGAGTTGATGGCCGTCAGGCTGATGTTCAGCGCCACATCACCCCGGAACAAGTGGCTGTAGAGATTGGCGGTCGTCCCGCCGGGGGAGGCGGCCAGCAGCATCATGCCGACCGCCAGAACGGGCGGCAGGCGGAACAGCAGCACCAGCCCGAAGCAAATGGCCGGAAGCAACAGCAACTGGCAGGCCAGGGCCACGCCGGCCGCCTTGGGCCGCTGGGCCACGCGGGCGAAGTCTGCGGGCGTCAGTCCGAGGCCCAGGCCGAACATGATGATGCCCAGCGCGACGGGCAGGCCGATGGTGGCCATTGCGGAATCCATGCGTCGTTTCTCCCCGTGCGCCAGATGGCGGCGCGATTGTCCCTCTTAGGCCTGGCCCGCCAGCGCGCGCCCCGCCGCCCGTCCCGAGAAGATGCATCCGCCCAGGAAGGTGCCCTCCAGCGCATTGTAACCATGCAATCCGCCGCCGCCGAAGCCCGCAGCTTCGCCTGCGGCGTAGAGTCCTTCCAGCGGCGTTCCGTCCGGCGTCAGCACGCGGCTGGACAGGTCGGTCTGCAACCCGCCCAGCGACTTGCGCGTCAGGACGTGCAGCTTGACCCCGATGAGAGGCCCGGCCGTCGGGTCCAGCACCCTGTGCGGCGTCGAGGTGCGCGTCCAGCGGTCGCCGCGATAGCGCCGGCTGTTGTGAATGCCCTGAACTTGCGCATCCTTGGCGTAGGGATTGGCCATCTGGGCGTCGCGATCCTCGATCTGGGTGCGGATCAGGGCGGCGTCCAGCAGCGGTCTGTCGGTCAGGCCGTTCATCCTGCCGACCAGGGTCTCCAAGTCGTCGGCGACCACGAAGTCGGCGCCCTTGTCGCGGAAGGCGGCGACTTCTCGAGGCGCGGCCTTGCCCAGGCGCGAACGCAAGACGCCCAGAAGGTTGCGGTCGGTGATGTCCTGGTTCTGCTCCGAGCCCGACAGGGCGAACTCCTTGGCCAGCATGGTCTCGGTGACGATGAACCAGGAGTGGTCGTGCTCGATCAGGTCGGGCGTCGTGCGCAGATGTTTCAGCGTGGCGATGGTGTCGTAGCCGGGCAGGGCCGGGAAGGGCAGGCGCCGCCCCAGGGCGTCGAACCACAGCGGCGACGGTCCCGGCAGGATGCGGATCGCATGGTCGGGCCAGATCGGCGCCCAGTTCTGCACGCCCTCCACATAGTGCCACATGCGGTCCCGGTTCACGAGGCGCGCGCCGGCCCCGGCGGCGATGTCCAGCATTCGTCCGTCCACGTGGGCGGGCACGCCGGTGATCATGGTCTTCGGCGGCGCGCCCAGCCGTTCGGGCCAGTAGCGGCGGACCATCTCATGGTTGCCGCCGATGCCGCCGGTCGCCAGGATCACCGCGTCGGCCTTCAGGGTGAAGTCGCCGATGACCTGGCGATTGGAGGGGGCGCCTCGCGGCGCGTCGTCGGGCGCCAGCACGGCGCCTGCAACGCCGGTCACCCGCCCGCCTTCGACCAGAATCTGATCGACTCTATGCCGGTGGTGAAAGGTCAGCCGCCCGGTTCTCGCTGCTTCTCTGGCTCGGTGCGCAAACGGCTCCGACACGCCCGTTCCCGTGCCCCAGGCGACATGAAAGCGAGGAACCGAATTGCCGTGGCCGAACGCCTTGCCGGCGCCTCTCTCCGCCCAGCCCACCATGGGCGTCAGCTTGATGTCATGCTGACGCAGCCAGTCGCGTTTTTCACCGGCGGTGAACTCAACATAGGCGCGGCCCCAGCGCATCGCCCATTCGTCTTCGGCCAAGGGGCCGTCCAGCCGATCCCAGCCCGCGCTGCCCCGCCAATCCCGCCAGGCAAGGTCGAAACTGTCGTGCACGCCCAGGCGTCGTTGCTCGGGCGAGTTCACCAGGAACAGGCCCCCGAACGACCAGAACGCCTGACCGCCAAGATTGCTCGCGTTTTCCTGGTCCACCAGCAGAACGCGACGACCTGCCCTTGTCAGTTCGTGCGCCGCAACCAGGCCTGCGAGCCCGCCTCCAACGACAATGACGTCCCCGTCCATCATGTCCTCCTAAAAAAGCGAATGCAGCATGATTTCACTAACAGTTATGTAAATACAAGTGCGGCGTTCGCATTCGTTCAAACAAATCCGAGACATCGGATGGGCGTGGGTGGGCGGAAACAACGAGTGCGCTGCGGGAGAAGATGAAAAGCTTCCGTAAGGTCACAAGACATCCATGTAAGTAGGCTGTTGACATGCGTATGAATAGGTGGATCGATAGCGTCAGCTTTCGGCGCATCCGCCTCGTCGTCAGCTCAACACAAAGGCGGGAGGAAGCATTCGGTCCAGCTGGGGAGCAGGGCCGTGCAGGGGAGGGTTTTCATGGCTTCAGCGGCCTGTAATCGCGCGCGTCTGGCTGTCACCGCGTCGGCTTTCGCTCTAGTTGTCGCGGCTGGCCCTGCGCTGGCTCAGGATGCAGCGCCTTCCCAGGACGCAACGTCGGTCGGCGACATCATCGTTACCGCCCAGAAGCGTGAACAATCCATTCAGGATGTGCCGATCGCGGTCTCGGCTTTCTCAGCCGAAAATCTGGACGCCATGAAGATTGAAGGCGGTTCCGAACTCATGCGGGCCGTTCCTAATGTCAGCTTCTCCAAGAACAATTTTTCCATGTACAATTTCGCGATTCGCGGGATTGGCACCAAGGCCGTTTCGGCTGCATCTGATCCGGCGGTGGCCGTTAGCTTCAATAACAGCCCCCTGATCCGCAACCGGTTATTTGAGCAGGAATACCTGGATGTGAACCGGGTCGAGGTTCTGCGAGGACCCCAGGGCACGCTGTACGGTCGAAATGCCACTGCAGGCGTGGTCAATATGATTCCTAACCTGCCGAGTCCTGACTTTGAGGCGATGCTCAAGGCGGAAGGCGGAAACTATGGGTCACTCCGTGGTCAGGGGATGATCAACCTGCCTCTGGGTGAACAATTCGCTGTCCGTGTGGCGGGGGGACTTACTCAGCGAGACGGCTTCGACTACAATAGTTTCAACGATACCAATATTAACGGCCGTGATCTGTGGTCTACACGGCTATCGGCGGCTTGGACGCCGAGCGATCGATTCAGAGCCAATCTGATCTGGGAACACTTCAACGAAGACGATGATCGCTCGCGCACGGGCAAGCAACTGTGCGCTAATGATCCTGGGCCAGAGACGGTCGGCGACGCTATCGATTTCAATGATGCAGCCCGAAGCCATCTAAGCCAGGGCTGCCGCGCTGTAAGCTTGTATGACGATGCATCATATGGGACGCCTAACGGTGGGGCGGCGGCTATTGTCTTCATTTCAGGCGTGGGGGCGGGGTTCGACGAATTTGGAAACGTTATCCCGGCTACCAATGTAACGCTCGACCAGATGAATCCCTACTTTGGAGTGACGCAGTCACGCGATATGCGTGATGTGGCGACTTACTTCGACCCAACCTATCGAGCGAAAAACGATGTTGTCCAACTAAACTTAGAGTACGATCTGACTAGTAACCTCAAGTTCATATCGCAGACGGCTTATTCAAAAGATGATTTTAGATCTACTCAAGATTATAATAGATATGTTTCAAATATTATATTCAATAATATTGATGGAGCCTATAATTATATAGGAGAAAAGATTCCACAAACTGCGATTGTTAATGGATATTATAGCGACCCCCAGCTCGGTTCTTCTAATAGAATGGTTTCGCTGGATCTAAGTCAATCTAATAACAAGCAATGGTATCAGGAGTTTCGTATTCAGTCTAATTTTAGCGGAGGCTTTAACTTTAATGTTGGTGCAAATTATTTAGACTTTAAAACTCAAGATGACTATTATGTGTTTAATAACCTCTTCAGCTTTGTATCTGAGTATTTTTACAATAATGGATCACCATCTCCGGGCAGTCCGACTTTAACGACTACAGCGTGTGACGAGACGGCGATCAAGGAGTGTATCTATGTCGATCCAACATCGCTTGATAATCTTGCAGGAGATGGACATAACTATTTCCGAAGCAAGAATGTCGTGCATACGCGGTCGTGGGCTCTGTTTGGCGAAGGGTACTGGAATTTAAGCCCTGAGGTTCGTTTGACGATCGGGCTACGCTACACAAATGATGAAAAGGTATCGACTCCTTATCCTAGTCAGCTGCTGCTAGGGGCCGAGCCGGATGGAAGTTGGGGCGCTTCAACTGGCGGATCAATCAGTCGCGGCTATCGTGCGATGGACGATATAAAGCAAAATTGGGATGCTGTTACTGGTCGTTTGGTGGTGGATTGGCGGCCGCGTGAAGACACGCTTGTCTATGCTTCCTACTCACGGGGCTACAAGGGAGGGGGAGCTAATCCTCCTCGGGCGGATATCAACTCGGAAGTCGTTCAGTATCAGAGTCTGGCGGAAACGTTTGATCCTGAATACGTCGATGCTTTCGAGATCGGGACAAAGAATAGCTTTTATGATGGGCGCGTTCGCTTGAATGCGACGGCCTTCTATTATGACTACACGGACTACCAAGTTTCCCAGATTGTCGATCGAATTTCTCTGAATGAGAATTTCGACGCGAAATCAATGGGACTAGAATTGGAGGCGGTGTTTCGTCCCATCCCCGATTTCCGTATTGATGCAAACTTGGGCTTCCTGAAAACGAAGATCGGCGATGGCGAGGGCTCCATCGATGTCATGAACCGCACGCAGGGCAACTCTGACTGGATGGTTGTTCGGCCTTGGCTGCAGGTTCCGTCCAACTGCGTCGCTCCGACCAAGCACGTGGAGACGATCCTTCAAAGTCCGCTTGCTGCTGACTTCGGGGTCGTGGCGCTTTCGGCTCTGTGTTCGGGGTCTCAGCGTTGGGGCACGTTTGATCCGAACTTCGACAGCATTCTGCCGTTTTGGGCCTTTTTTGGCTTCACTTACGATCCAATGACCGAGGCGCCCAATTTGGGGCGCGGCTTTACCGCGGACCTGTCAGGAAATGAACTGCCTAACGCACCGCGCATGACAGCGAACATCGGCGCTCAGTATACGTTCCATATCAGGGACTGGGATTTGACTGTTCGTGGCGACTACTATCGCCAATCATCAAGCTATTTCCGTGTATACAACACGGATTACGACCGATTGAAGGGCTGGGACAACGCCAACCTGACCATCACTATGGAGAACATGGGCGAGAACCTTGTTGTTCAAGCTTATGTGAAAAATCTGTTCGATAAGGCTCCGATTGTCGATGCCTTCACGAACAGCGACGATTCCCTGCTGACGACGAATGTATTTACTCTCGATCCCCGCATTATTGGGGTCAGTCTTTCTAAGCGCTTCTGACTGTCTGCTGATTTGCAGTCGCCTGGAAAAGGCGACTGCTTTTTAGGTCTGCCCGCATGTCGCGCGTGGATCGGTTAAGCTATGGGTCATGATAACCGATTGATTTTAAGAATCTTTTTATATTGACAGTTCTGATAGTTTTGGTGATGGTTAGGCGTCAACCATCTAGGGTTGTGAAAAAGGGAGGAAGTGAAATGTTCAAAAGCTCAATCACTGCCGCTGTCGCCGTTTGTGTTCTGAGTGTCGCCGGGAACGCTGCCGCTCAATCCGCTTGGTCCCCGCAAGGCGCGACGGTTAACGTCACGCAAGCTGGCAGCACCGCCACTCTGTACAATACTGTGACGCTGAACTGTAAGCCGGCTTCAAACACTGCATTTCAGTTCGGCACGCCGGCTGCTGGCTCCCCGCAGAATAAGTTTACCGTGACCAGCACTGCGAATCCGTTCGTGGGCAACGGCGGCCTGACCGACTCGCTGCTCTGCCCTACCATCGTCCTCTACAACCAGCCTTGGACAGGTACGGTCGTGTCTGGCGGGCCGAGTGTTTGGACTGTGGCTCTGGCCAACGTCCGAGCCAAAACCACGACGGGCACCTTCTGCGAAGGGACCCTCACCGGCACCTTGACCGAGAAGCGGGACTTCTCCGTTTCCGGCACCTTGGGAGCTTGCCAAGTAACCTTGAACTTCAAGCTTGCTCAGGATGTCGACATTACGCCTTAAGCTGATGGGTGCGCCGATGTTTTTCGGCCTCTGATGTCGCAGGTCGGGCTTATCGCCCGGCCTGCGATATTTGCGTTAGCCATATTTTGAGTGTGATCCATGTTGCGTGTTGAGGGCGTCAGCAAGACCTATGACCGTGGATTAATCGTTCTTGAGGATGTTCGGCTTCATCTTGCATCCGGTGAATTCGCCGCGCTTGTCGGACCTTCTGGATCCGGCAAGAGTACTCTGCTGAATCTGATTGGTCTCTTGGATCGTCCGGATAGAGGTGAGATTATCCTGGACGGTGTCCCGGTCTCTAATTTATCTCGCGTAGAGGCTGCCCGAGTTCGCAATTATCTGATTGGCTTTGTCTTTCAGTCGTTTCACCTTCTGTCTCGACTGACGGCGTGGGAGAATGTGGCCCTGCCGCTACTTCATCGCGGCGTCGGCGGCGCCGAACGCAAGGCGCGAGCTTTAGCCATGTTGGAGCGTGTCGGTTTATCTGATCGCGTCTTTCATCGCCCTGACCAGATGTCTGGCGGCCAACGTCAGCGAACAGCCATCGCTCGTGCGCTGGTTGGCGAGCCGCGCCTGATTTTGGCTGATGAACCAACGGGAAACCTGGACAGCACGACAGGCTCGCAGGTCATTGAGCTTTTGCGCTCATTCAATCGTGATTTCGGCGTCACCGTTTTGATGATCACTCATGATCGGGACATGGCGATGCTATGCGATAGGGTAATCGAGATTTGCGATGGGCGGTTGCTGCCGCAAGGGGATGCGGGTTGAGGCGCGGGCGCGCAGATCTGACGAAACTTGCGCTTGAGGCGGTGGCCAATTTGCGTGGCCAGGGGCGGCGCTCGGTCCTGGCTCTGCTTGGGATAGTTATTGGCTCTGCCGCCATCGTCGCGCTGATGAACATCGCCTACATCGCCCAGATTGAAGCGATGAAGAGCTTTCGGCAGACGGGTGTAGACATTCTAGCGGTGCAAGCGGAAGGGGCCGCGGGCCTCGATCCAGCTAGAATAGATGCTGTGGTGAAGATGGATACGGCGGCGTTATCAGCGGCGCCGCTTGCCACAGCCATGCTGGAGGCGGGCGCCAATGGAAAGACAAGCAACGTTACTGTGGCCGGCGTCACTCCTGCGATCAGCACATTGGCTGGCTTGTCGACGTCCAGCGGAAGACTGCTGCGGGAGCTTGATGATTGTAGCCAGGTCGCCGTCCTAGGGCCGAAAGCAGCATTGAATCTTTCTTCCCCTGGGGCGGCGATGATGCCGGGAAGCTTAATCCGTATCGGCAGCTACGCCTTTACCGTCGTTGGGGTTCTGACTCAGACCCCGCCTCAGGCGCTTAGCCCCGTTCAATATGATAATGCTGTTCTTATTCCTTTGACTTGTGCACGTCGCGTGATGGCAAGTGATACGGCTACCGGAGCCCTGATACGCCTCCAGCCTGAAGCCGATACCGAGGCAGCGGTCATCCGGTATACGGCCGCATTATCGACGCCTCAGGCGCCTGTGCGGGTTCAGGACGCCCGATCGATGATCCAGGCGATGAAGAAACAAATGGCCATGCTGGGCGGAGTCCTGGTGGCGATCGGCTCCATTTCTCTGCTGGTCGGCGGGGTTGGGGTCATGAACGTCATGTTGATGACGGTGATGGAGCGGCGGCGCGAAATCGGCCTGCGGGCCGCCATCGGCGCGACGCCCGGCGACATCCGCATGATGTTCTTGATCGAGGCGGTCGTCCTGGCTCTGGGAGGCGGCGTGCTGGGCGATGTGTTGGGCGTGGGGCTGACGTGGTTGGCGACGCTGTTCCTGCCTTTTGAATTTGCGGTGAACTGGGGCGTCATGATTCTGGGGGCGGGGGTCGCAGCGAGTGTGGGATTGGTGTTCGGTCTCTATCCCGCCATTGCGGCGTCGCGGATTCTGCCGATTGAGGCTCTGCGTGGGGACTAGAGTTTTCGTAAACCTGGGCGTGTCGAGCCTCTTGGCGATGATCGCGGTGGACGCGCGCGCCCAGGCGACGCCCGGTCCGATTTCACCCGTGGTCGTGCCGTCCGCCGCGCCTATTCCGGCGGGAGCGCCGCTGGAGTTGACGCTGGATGAAGCCGTCGCTCTGGCCCTGCGTTATAATCGCGGAATCCGCTCGGCCTACCTGCAGCGGGTGGTTCAGCGTTTCGACCTGCGCGTGGCCGAGCGCGCCTTCGTCCCTCAAGGCGGGATCGGCATCGAGGTCGCGCAGCGACGTCAGGATGGCGAGACCGACGCCGACATCGTCATCAGCCCCTCAGCATCATGGCGTACGCCGTTGGGAGGGACGGTGAACTTCATATGGGCTCGGGCAGACCCTTTGACCGGCGAGGGGCCTGAGTATGAAACGGCGGGAGTAAGTCTGAGTCAGCCCTTGCTGCGCGGGGCCGGGTTGGCGGTCAACATGGCCCCGGTCCGCATTGCTCGTCTCCAGGAAGAGATCAACCGGCTGCAGTTGGAGGCGACGGTCGCCGGGACGGTCAGCGCCGTCATCACGTCCTATCGCGCCTTGATCCAGGCTCAGGAGCAGGCGCGCCTGGCCGAAGAAGCTCTGGCGCGGACCCGGATACTGCTCGAAACGAACCAGGCGCTTATCGCGGCAGGGCGTATGGCGGCTTCTGACATCGTTCAGACAGAGTCCGGCGTAGCCAATCAGGAAGTGGCCGTGTTGCAGGCGCGCCAGCAGGTGGTTTCGGCCCAACTGGGACTTCTGCAATTGCTGGCCCTGGCCTCCCGCACCAATGTCGTGGCGGTCGATCCCGTTGCGGCGGCCCGTGTTGAGGTGGATCTGGACAGCGCGATGGCGACGGCCTTTTCTTCGCGTATCGATCTTCTGGCCCAGCGCACGTCTCTCGAACAGATGCGTCAGTCGCTCATTGTCGCGCGTAATCAGCGGCTTTGGGACGTGTCGCTGGAAGCCTCGGCCACGCGTGATGACGGCCCCAGGTTCCTTGATCGCTTTAATGAAACCGACACGAGGGTCGGACTGCGGCTGAATATTCCGATCGGTGATCTATCAAGGCGCCAAAGCTGGCTGGCGGCGGACACCAATATGCAGACGGCTGAACTGGCCTTCGAGGAAATGAAGCAGTCGGTGGAAAGCCAGGTGCTGGACGCGGTTCAGTCGGTTGAGGCCAGTTGGCTTCAGGTGGAGGCGGCGCGGCGGGCTCGCGCCTTGTCGGAGCAGGCGCTTGAGATCGGACAGGAACGCCTGCGTTTCGGCAGGGCCTCGAACTTTGAGGTCCTGTCTCTGCAGGCCGACCTGCGCGCCGCCGATGCTCAGCAGTTGTCGGCCAACATCGCGTACCTCAATGCGCTGACGGCGCTGGATCAGCAAATCGGGAGCACGCTTGAGACATGGCGCATTTCCTTGAACGACTGAAATCTCGCAAAGTGCAGGGCGCCCTGGCTGTCGTGGCGGTTCTGACTGCTGGAGCCGCGTTCGGCTTGACGCGCGGCGGGGCGGACCAGGGCGCGATGGAGGAGCAGCGCGCCACGATGACGCGCGCGCCTTTTGTTGTTTCCGTCAACTTTTCAGGCCGGGTGACGCCTGGCGAGCGTATTGATCTGAGCGCCCCGTTCGACGCCCGGGTGACCCGCGTCCTGTTTGAATACGGGGATCAGATCGATGCCGGGCAGCGCTTGCTGGAACTTGACGCCGCGGATGTCCTGCGGAGTCGGGCGGAAGCGGAATCCGCCTGGCTGAAGGCGGACGCCGAGGCTGACCGAATGGCCGGTTGGGAAGGGGGCGTAGAAGTGCGTCGCGCGACCCGGACGATCGCCGCAGCCGAAGCTGACCTGAGCGACCTTGAGGCGAAAATCGCGGAAACCCAGGCCTTGCTCGAGCGAGGGCTTGTGCCCCGAAGCGAGCATGAGGGGCTTCTACAGCAACGGCGCCAGCGCGAAGCCGCGCTTGTTTCCGCGCGCGAAGATCTCGCTGAAACGCTCAGGCGAGCCGGCGCTGGAGAAAAGCGTCTTGCATCGCTGCAACGCGCTGTCGCTGCGGCGCAGTATGATGCGGTGCGAGACGGGGGCGACGGCGTCATCATCGCGCCGCAGGGCGGCGTGATCGTCCGGCCGGAGTCGCAAGGCGAAAGCGCCGACAAGGTCGTGCGGACCGGAGGGCGTGTCGCCAAAGGGCAATCCTTGGCGGTGATCGCCAGCACAGCTGCGCTTGACGTGGTTTTCACGCTCGACGAGCTGGACCTCAACGCCATTCAGCCCGGACAGAAGGCCGTCGTCACCGGGCCTGGCTTCGGCGGACAGACCTTGACGGGAGTTGTCACAGGCGTCGCGGGCGAGGCCAGCACGGACGCTGGCGCGAACAAGGCCGTGTTTGAGGCGCGCGTGAGGCTGGATCCCCTGTCGCCCGAAGCCGCGCGGGCTGTGCGGATCGGCATGACCGCCAACATCTCGATCGTGGCCTATGAAAATCCGAGCGCCCTGGTTGCGCCCCCTGAAGCGGTCCAGGGGGCGGCGCCCAACGCCTTCGTCATGGTTCGGGCGCGCGGCGCCGAGCCCGTCCGGCGCGATATTGTCGTGGGCCAGGTCGGTCCGATGGGTGTCGAGGTGTTGTCGGGGCTCAAGGCGGGCGACGTTGTCGTTTGGACGCCGCCGCCGCAGTCCTTGCAGCCTTAACGCAGAGGTTGGCCCGTGCGCAGGCGGGCGATGATGGCTTCCAGCTGGGCTCGCGGCATTCCGCCCGGGATCAGATAGCCGTTGATGATGAAGGCGGGGGTGCCTTGCAGACCCATGGCCATGGCTTCCTGCATATTGAGCATCAGCACGTCGTCGATCTCGGCGCGGTGCGTCGCCAGATCCTGGTCTAACCGCGCCAGATCAACCCCGGCGCCTTGAAGCAGGCGGCGTATCTCATCGTCGGTGACCCGCGAGGGATGCTTCATGAACGCGGCGTGGACCGCGTGGTACTTGCCTTGATAACCGGCGGCCAGGGCGGATCGGGCGGCGTTCTCCGATACGGCGCCGAAGATGGCCCAGTCCTTATAGAGAACCCGGAGCTTGGGATCCGCCTTTAGAACCTCGTCGATTTCGACGTACATCTTCTTGCAGTAAGGGCAGTTGTAGTCGACGTACCCGATGATGGTGACGTCAGCGTTCTCGGCGCCCAGGAACGGCGTGGCCGGATTGTGCAACAGATCGTCGAAGCCTGTCCTGGCGATGGGCGGCATGTCCTGAACGACCGCTGTCCCGGCGGCGCCGTTGTCGGCATCGGCGGGGCTGCAGGCGGCCAGCGCCGCCGCGGCAGCAGCGAGGGCGGGGACGAATTTGCGGATCATGGGACTTCCTTTGAGCATGGCGGGCTAGTTCAGACGCGCGATTTCGGTCGCGATCTGCTCGGGGGCGATTTCACCCAGATGAGCCTTGGCCAGACGGCCGTCGGCGTGAAGAAACAGGGTCACGGGAATGCCGACTGTTCGATAGTGGCGCGGAACCTCCATCGCCGTGTCGAACAGGACGGATTGAAGGTTCAGATCTTCATTCGTCAGGAAGCGACGCACGACGACATCGCCTTCGCCCTGATTGATGAAAAGGAAGCGTACGTCCGGGTGTTCGATCTGGGCTTGCGCCAGGGCGGGCATTTCCCGACGGCAGGGCGGGCACCAGGTCGCCCACAGGTTGATCACGACGGGGCGACCGTCGACAGCCGACAGGTCGACAGGGGGCCCCTCAAGCGCGCTCAGGGTGAGATGGGGCGGAGGCAGGGGCTCGGTGGCGGAGACCAGTTGATAGGCTGTCGTCCAGACGAGCGCGCCGACCGCCAACGGCGCCAGGGCCCAGACGCGTTCTCGCCTGGTCCGCAGCACCACGACCATCGCGGCGACGATGACCGGCACGGCCCATATCCAGCTGAAGCCGCCTTGCCAGACCGCCAGGGCGCGCCACGGATCGTCCTGGAAATACTCCCAATGGGTCAGGACATGACCGAGGCGAGCGGCTGCGATACCGCCGAAGGCGACGACGCTGCTCCAGAGATTGAAGCGAGGGCTGACGCGAGTGGCGAGAAGGCCCGTTCCAATGATGAAGACGAAGACGCCGGCCAGGATGGCGAAACGTTCGCCTGACAGGACCAGCGGGCCCAGGGAGACGGCGTTCATGACCTCGCCCCGGCGTGTTCCAAAGCCGTCTGGACCTGTTGAGCCGTCATATCGCCGATCAGGCGGGCTCCGGTCGCCTCGGTGGATGAAGCGGTCAGGAAGATCATGGTCGGCGGCCCGGCCACCCCGTAGCGCTTCATCAGGTCACGCGTCTCAGCCGTATTTTGGGTAACGTCGACCTTGATCAGGTCTGCAGCGGCGAACGCAGCGATCGTCGCCGGATCGGCCAGAACGCGACGATCAACGGCCTTGCAGATCGTGCACCAGTCGGCGGTGAAGTAGAGGACGGCCGGACGGTGGACATCGGCGGCGCGAGCCAGGGCCTGCTCCAGCGTCGCCTGATCCTCGACGATAGCGGTTGGGACGACAGATGGCGTCGCGGCCGCGCCTGAATTGGCCGACATCAGGGGCGCAAGCGGCCGCCAGGGGTCGACCGCGCCGAGACCGAGGCCGATCAGGATGAGGGCGCCCCATAGGCTCGCCGCCAGTCCGGCGCTTCGGGCGAGGTTCGAGATCAGATTGTTCGTCGCGGGGCTGAAGAGCCCGAGCACAGCGGCGGCGGCGAAGCTGAGCGCCGCGCCCGTCGCCAGGGTGACGGCCGGCGGCAGGATACGTCCGGCCAACCACCAGGCCATGCCCAGAAAGGCGAAGCCGAAAGCCATCTTGACCCGGTCCATCCAGGGACCCGCCTTCGGAAGGAAGCGAGCTCCGGCGGTGCCGAACACGATCAGGGGCACGCCCTTGCCCAGACCCAGGAAAAACAAGGCCGCTGCGCCCAGAACTACGTCTCCCGTCTGGGCGATATAGAGCAGGGCCCCGGCCAGCGGTGCGGTGACGCAAGGGCCGACGATCAGGGCTGAAACGAAACCCATGGCGGCGGCGGATGGCGCTGAACGCCGCCCCTGTCCTTCTTCGCGCGAGAAGCGACTGGTCCATGCCGAAGGCAGTTGCAGCTCGAACCCGCCGAACATGGAGATCGCCAGGGCCAGGAAGATGAGGCTGAGGCCGCCGACGGCCCAGGCCGATTGCAGGGCGACCTGCAGGTTCTGACCCGACCAGGCGGCCGCGACGCCCAGCAAGGCGAAGGCGGCGGCCAGACCCAGAACATAGGCTATCGACAGGATCAGGCCTCGCCTTGTTCCTCGGCCGTCCACGCCGCGACCGATGACGCCCGCGAGGATCGGGTACATGGGAAAAACGCACGGGGTGAAGGCCAGCAGAAGGCCGAAGCCGAAGAAGGCCGCCAGCACCCACACAGCGCCGCCTTTCAGCGCCAGGCTGTCGATCAGGCCGTTCGAGGTCGGAACCGCCTCAGACGGTGCGAGAGGCGACGGCTCAGGGGCTGCCGGTTCGACCAATGGCCCGGTCGGCTCGGTCGAGACGTCCTTCGGCGGTTGAACGACGGAGACGACAGGCGTGGCGGGCGCGGGCGTCGTCGGGGCCGATGCCGGCGATTCCGGTTTCGCGGGCGTTTCGACGGTCCGCGTCGTCGGCGGGTAGCAGATGGCGTCCTCAAGACAGCCCTGGAAGGTGACGTCGATCGAACGGGGCGCGCCCGCCGCAGCCAGGGCCTCGGCCGACAGGACCGCGCGGCCCTTGCCGTACCAGACGTCCACGACGCCGAAACCTGGATCATCCTTGCGCTCGCCAGGAGCCAGTCTCAGCGGCAGGGCGTCCTTGGCGCCTGACGCCGTTGCGGCTGTATGATCCCGATAAAGGTAGTGTCCCGGCGCGATGGCCCAGTCGAACGCCACGTCGCCGTCGGCTTGGCGCGACACCTTGAGCACGAAGGCCTGGTCGAGAGGCAAGGGCGCTTGCGCCAATGCTGATCCGCCCAAACCGATGATGAGCAGAAGCAGCATGACGCTGACGAAGCGTTGGAGAGACATCATGGCGGGGACAGGTCGTAGAATGAACTTAAGTCAGGCTTAAGCCGCGACCCGCAAATCGAAATCATGAGAATTCTCGCCATTGAAGACGATCCGGTTCTGGCCGACGGGCTGAGCGTCGGCCTGAGCGCTTGCGGCTGGACCGTCGAACAGGTCGCCACGGTCGAGGAGGCGAGGGCGGCGCTGGAGGCGTCGCGCTTTGACGCCGTCGTGCTGGACCTCGGCCTTCCGGACGGCGACGGTCTGTCGGTGCTGCGATATGCGCGCGAGCGAGACATGGATGTCGGCGTCGTGGTGTTGTCCGCGCGCGACGAGAGTCGCGACCGCATACAGGCGCTTGACGCCGGCGCGGACGACTATGTGGGCAAACCCTTCGACCTTGACGAACTCGCCGCCCGACTGAGGGCGGTGCGGCGGCGGTTGCTGGGACGGTCATCACCCGCCTTGCGCCACGGGGATCTGACCCTTGATCCAAAGGCCCGACTGGCCTGGCGTGGGGATGGCGACCTGTCGTTGTCGCGTCGCGAGTTCGCCGTTCTCGAAGCCCTGATGGAGCGGCCGAGCCAGGTGCTTTCGCGCGCGCAGCTCGAAGAGCGGCTCTATGGCTGGCAGGAGGATATCGGTTCGAACGCCGTCGAGGTTCATATTCATCATCTACGCGCCAAGCTGGGCGCCGGCTTCATCCGCACGGTTCGCGGCGTCGGCTATACGCTGCAATGAAATCGATCCGCTTCAGGCTGTTCGCCACACTGGCACTCGTCACCGCCCTGGTATGGGGCGGGGCGGTTCTGTGGGCCGAGGTGCATACCCGCGCCGAGGTGCAGCAGGTTCTGGACAGCCGTCTGATGGAATCCGCCCGCATGGTGTCCTCGATGATGCGGGCGGGCGATGTTCGTCCTGTCATCCAGGCCTCTGAAACGAAGGCCGGCCACGTCTATGATCGCCAGCTCTCCTGTCAGATCTGGTCGATGGACGGCCAGTTGCTGGGACGATCCCAAAGCGCGCCCGTAGAGCAGTTGTCCGGCGGAGAGGACGGGTTCTCCGAGCGAGAGATTCGAGGGGAGCGATGGCGCGTCTATACAGTCAGCGATCCGCAGGCCGGATTTCGGGTGATGGTCGGCGACAATCTGGCGGTCCGCGAACATCTGGTCGGAAGCGTCGTGACAGGCCTGATCGGACCGGCGGTTCTGGGGCTGGCGGCGCTGGGCGCCCTGATTTGGTGGTCGGTGGGGCGAGGCTTGGCGCCGGTCCGTCAGATGACCGACGCTTTGAGCGCGCGCGATGCCGATGATCTGGCTCCCATCGACGTGTCCCACGGCGCCCGTGAGTTGCAGCCGTTCGTCCTGGCCTTGAACGAACTGATCGGCCGCCTGGGCGCCGCACGGCGCCGGGAGGCGGAGTTCACAGCGGCGGCGGCGCATGAACTGCGAACGCCGCTGGCGGGTCTGCGGATACAGGCGCAGATCGCCGCCGCTACGGACGACCCGTCGATCCGGCGACATGCGCTTGAGCAGATCCAGTCCTCGGTCGATCGCACGGCGCGGCTGGTGGCGGGGCTGCTGGCGCTGGCGCGCGAGGATGAGACCCCGATCCGGGACGAAAACCGCCGATTGATCACCCTGAGGCAGGCCTTTCCTGCGGCCGCCTCGGATGAAAGGGTTCAGTTCTTCGGGGAGGACGGCCTTCTGTATGTCGATCCTGTTCGCTTTGGCGCGGCCGCCGACAATCTGCTGGCGAACGCCCGGCGTCATGCGGACAAGCGGATACGCATCGGACTGGAAATGACGCTCCGGTCCTCGCGTCTGGTCGTCGAGGATGACGGGGCGGGGGTGGCTGCGGACGAGCTTTCACGACTTGGACAGCGCTTCTTTCGGGGAGCCGGCGGTCGTCATGAAGGGGCGGGGCTGGGACTGTCGATCGTTCTGGCGATGATCAAGGCCCATGGCGGCGAAGTTCGCTTTCTGAACTCGCCTCTAGGCGGCTTGCGCGTCGAACTCCTGCTTGATCGGATCAACATCCGAAGCGCCGGTTCCGGCGGGGAAGGGCGAAAGCCGGATTGACGCCCGTGCTGTCGAGCGATCCGATCATTGCATTCACACGGCGACGCTGGCAGGCAAAGCTATATCGGGTGGGGCGCAGGCGCCCTGGGGGTTGATGGGATTGGAGCTGACGTGAACA
>Ga0182745_1002125_pt1 | contig 18269 bp, 19 predicted proteins | sample eDN3rd30CKraftBY_FD_128523 | JGI IMG/M metagenome (GOLD analysis project Ga0182745, IMG submission 128523) | Enriched backyard soil microbial communities from Emeryville, California, USA - eDNA 3rd pass 30_C Kraft BY (version 2) (version 2) | ecosystem: Environmental > Terrestrial > Soil >...
CATGCCCGGCCTGCTCCGGATGGAGCACCTCGCGCCGCTGGCCCGGCGCGTGGCGCCGCTCGGATGGCACTGCCAGGTGAATGCCTCCGAGGCGATGCTGCTGGCGGCCGAGCCGGTGCTGTCGGCCCTGCCCTGCCCCCTGGTCCTGGACCACCTGGGCCAGTTGCCGCAGCCGGCCGGCACACGCGGCCCCGGCTTCCCCGCCATCCGCCGGCTCCTCGATGCGGGCCAGACCTGGGTGAAACTCTCGGGCGCCTATATCCGCAGCCTTGCCGGCGCGCCGTCCTACGAGGACGCGGGCGCCGTGGCCACTGCCCTGGCGCGCGCCGCGCCCGAGCGCATGCTCTGGGGAAGCGACTGGCCCCACCCCACGCAGCCGCCGGACCGCAAGCCCGACGACGCCACCCTGCTCGACCTGCTGGCGGACTGGGTTCCCGAGCCGCGTGACCGCCACCGCGTGCTCGTGGACAATCCCGCTGCCCTCTACGGCTTCGGCGCGTTCCACTGAGGCCGGTCCAGGGGCGCCGCCCCTGGACCCCGCTGGGGGAACTGAGTTCCCCCAGACCCCCCATCATCCTGGCAAAGGCTGAGGGGGGAAGCGCAGTCCCCCCCTCTCCGGCTCAGAAGCCGACCTTGTCGCCGCCCTTCAGCGACAGCATCTCGCGCGCCTCGTCAGGCGTCGCGACCTCCAGGCCCAGTCCCTCGATGACCTGCCGCGCCAGCCGCACCTGCTCGGCATTGGACTCCGCCAGCTTGCCCGGCCCGGCCCAGAGGCTGTCCTCCAGCCCGACGCGCACATTGCCGCCCATCGCCGCCGCCATCGCCGCGATCGGCAACTGGTTGCGCCCCGCACCCAGCACGGACCAGCGGTAGTCGTCGCCGAACAGCCGGTCTGCCGTGCGCTTCATGTGCAGCACGTCCTCGGGATGCGCGCCGATGCCGCCCTGCAGCCCGAACACCGTCTGCACGAAGAGCGGCCCCTTCACGATGCCCTGGTCATAGAAATACTTCAGGTTGTAGAGGTGCGCCGTGTCGTAGCACTCGAACTCGAAGCGCGTGCCGTTCTCCGCGCAGGTCGTCAGGATGTACTCGATATCGGCGAAGCTGTTGCGGAAGATGATGCCCTTGTCGGAGAGGTAGTCCTTCTCCCACTGGTGCTTGAACTCCTTGAAGCGGTTCAGCATCCCGAACAGGCCGAAGTTCATGCTGCCCATGTTCAGGCTGGCGACTTCCGGCTTGTGCGTCGCCGCCGGCCGCACGCGCTCCTCGATGGTCATGGTCGGCGCACCGCCGGTGGTGATGTTCACCACCGCGTCGCAGCGCTGCTTGATCACCTTCAGGAAGGGCGCGAAGCCCTCCGGCGTCTGGTCCGGCCGCCCGTCCTCCGGGTTGCGCGCGTGCAGGTGCACGATCGCCGCCCCCGCCTCCGCCGCGCCGATCGCAGCCTGGGCGATCTCCTGCGCCGTCACCGGCAGATGCGGCGACATGCTCGGCGTGTGGATCGCGCCCGTCACGGCACAGGTGATGATGACCTTCCGCTTGGCCATGGCTTACTCCTCCGCTTGGGAATTCTTGTGCGCACGCAGCGCCGCCAGGCGCCGGTCGCGCCAGCGCATCCGCGCCGGCAGGTCCGCCGCCGCCTGCCATTGGTCGAGGATGCGCGTCGTCGCCGGCGCCTCATAGACCTCCGGCTTCGCCGGATCGGCCGCCAGCCGCTTGTAGAAGCCGGTGTAGCGCGCGCAGTAGTCGGGAATGCCGCCCGGCGCGTTCAGCTCGATGGTCGCGAAGGGCCCCATGAAGGACCAGCGCAGCCCCAGCCCGTCCTTCACCGTGGCATCGAGATCCTGCGGCGTGATGTAGCCTTCCGAGACCAGCCGGAAGGCTTCCGCCAGCAACGCGCCTTGCAGCCGGTTGAGCACGAAGCCCTCGATTTCCTTCTGCACCGTCACCGGCACCTGTCCGATGCCGGCATAGATCGCCCGCGCGCGCCCGATCACCTCGGGCGAGGTCCAGGGCGCGCCCGAAAGCTCCACCAGCGGGATCAGGTGCGGTGGATTGACGGGATGCGCCACCAGGCAGCGCGCCCGCCCTTTCAGCTTCTCCGTGAAGGTGGAGGTGCGGATCGCCGAGGAGGACGAGGCCAGGATCGCATCCTCGGGCGCCAGCGTGTCGAGCGCGCTGAACAGCGCGATCTTCACCTCCAGCCGCTCCGGCCCGTTCTCCTGCACCAGCGTGGCGCCCTCGGCCGCCTCCGCCAGCGAGGTCGCGGCCCGGATGCGCCCCGCGGCAGCGTCGGGATCGTCGCACAGCCCCTGCGCGCAGAGGTCCCGCAGCCCTTCGGCGCAAAGCCCGACCGCCGACTGCGCCACACCCTCGCCGGCGTCATGCAGCGCCACGTCCCAGCCGGCGCGCGCGAAGATCATGCCCCAGGCGCGGCCGATCAGCCCGGCGCCGACAATGCCAACCTTGGACGTCATGTCCCTGCACTTTCGTTCTGGTTCCACCCGGCCCTGGGGAGGGCGCCGCCCTCCCCGGACCCCGCCATCAGTTGCACTACTCCAACTGACAGAAAAAAGATGGGGGCCTGGGGGAATTCATTCCCCCGGCCTTTTCCTTGCCCCCTCACAGCCACAGCACCTTTCGCCGCAGTTCCAGATCCTCGCGCAGCGCGCGGGACGCCCCCGTCCAGGTCACCGCCCCCCGCTCCAGCGCCACGGTGCTGTCCGAGAGCGCCAGCGCCAGGTCGAGGTTGTGGTCCACGATGATGATGGAGATCTCCTGCCGCAGCTTGTCGAAGGCCTCGAAGAGTTCCTCCGTCACCGCAGGAGACAACCCTTCGAAGGGTTCGTCCAGCAGCAGCAGCCGCGTGTCGCCCGAGAGAGCGCGCGCCACCGCCACCATCTGCTGCTCGCCGCCGGAGAGCGCATCGGCCGGCGTCCTCCAGCGCTGCTTCAGGCGTGGGAAGAACTGCAGCACCTTCTCCTCGTCCCAGTGCTTCCCTGCGCCGGTGAGGCGCTTCAGCCGCCCCAGCGCCAGGTTCTCCGCCACGCTCATGCCGGCGAAGAGCCCGCGCCCCTGCGGCACGAAGCCGACGCCGCGCCGCGCGATCTGGTCGGAGCTGAGCCCCGCCATCTCTTCCCCGGCGAGTTGCATCGAGCCGCTGGCCGGCCGCGTGATGCCCATGATGCTCTTCAGCAGCGTGGACTTGCCCGCGCCGTTGCGCCCGAGCAGCGCGGTAATCTCGCCCTGCCGCACCTGCATGGTCACGCCCTGCAGGATGTGGCTCTTGCCGTAGAAGGTGTTGATGCCCTCCAGCTTCAGCAGCGGCGTCTCCACCACCGCCGAGACGCGCGGCTTCGCGGCAATGGCGCTGGCGCCGGAGCCCAAATAGACCTCCTGCACGCGCGGATCGGTGCGCGCGTCCTCCACCGTGCCGTCCACCAGCACCTCGCCGTCATTCATCACCGTCACCCGGTCGGCGAGGGCGAAGACGCGGTCGATGTCATGCTCGACGAGCAGCACGGGAATGTCGGCCGAGACGCGCTTGATCAGCTCGCCCACGCGGGCCCGCTCGGCGGTGGCGAGCCCCGCCAGCGGCTCGTCGAGCAGCAGCACGCGCGGCCGGGTGGCGACCGCCACCGCCATGTCCACCAGACGCTGCCCGCCATAGGAGAGCGCGCCCGCCTCCGCCCGCTCGATGCCGGCCAGCCCCATCCAGCGCAGCAGCACATCGGTGTCGTCCGCCATGTCGGGATAGCTGTAGGCGCTGCGCCAGAGGCCGAAGCGCGCGGGATGCCGCGCCTGGATCGCCAGCCGCAGGTTCTCCGCGATGGAGAGGTCGGGAAACAGGTTGGTGATTTGGAAGGAGCGCCCGATGCCGGCCTGGGTGATGCGCTCCGGCGAGAAGCCGGTGGCATCCTTGCCGTCCAGCATCACGCGCCCCGCATCGGGCGGGAACATGCCGGAGAGCAGGTTGAAGGCGCTGGTCTTGCCCGCTCCGTTCGGACCGATCAGCGCGTGCAGCGTGCGGTCGCCGACGGCGAAGCTCACCCCCTGCACGGCATGGATGCGCCCGAAGCTCTTGCGCAGCCCCTCCGCCGCCAGCACCGGCCCGCTGGCCGTGCCCGGGCGGACGAAGCGCGGCGGCACCGGCTCCGGCTTCTCCGTGCGCCGCGCGGCCATCGCGGCGCCCTCGACATGCTTCTTGCGGAACGGCGCCAGCACGCGCCGCCCGACGCCCACCAGCCCGTCCGGCGAGAAGACGATGAAGCCGACGAAGAGCAACCCGAAGAACAGCAGCCAGTTCGGCGTGTAGATCGAGAGGAACTCGCGGAACAGGATATAGAACAGCGCCCCCAGGGCCGGGCCGAGGAAGCTGCGCATGCCGCCGATCACCACCATCGCCAGCAGTTCGCCGGAGAAGGCGATGGCGATCGGCTCCGCCGAGGCGAAGCGGTGGTTGTAGGCCGAGAGCACGCCCGCGAGGCCCGTCACGCTGGCCGAGAGCACGAAGGCCAGCAACTTGTAGCGGTTGGTCGAGTAGCCGATGAAGCGCGCGCGCTGCTCGTTCTCGCGGATGGCGACAAGCACCGTGCCCGCCGGCGCGTGATGGAAGCGCCAGAGCAGGAACACCACACCAAGCGCCACCGCCGCGGTCAGGATGTAGTAGGGCAGCATGTCCTGCAGGAAGGCGTAGCGGGTGATGCCGCCGAAGCCGTTCTCGCCACCGGTCAGCGCCGTCCAGCGGAAGGCGATGGTGTAGAGCATCGCCGTCAGCGCCAGGGTCAGCAGCGAGAAGTAGACGCCGCGCCGCCGCAGGATCAGCGCGCCCGCGACGGCGGCCAGCGCCGCCACCACCAGCACCGCGCCGATGGCCGGCAGGATCATGTCGCCGGGAAAGAGGTAGCGCTGGATGATGCCGACGGCATAGGCGCCGATGCCGAACCAGGCGCCATGCCCGAAGGAGACCAGGCCGGTATGCCCGACCAGGATGTTCAGCCCCATCACCGCGATCGCGTAGATCACCACATCGGTCGCGGAGATCAGCGTTAGCCCGAAGAGCGGCAGCGCGAAGGGCAGCAGGATGACCGCCGCGAGGGCGACGAGCAGGGAACGGATGTCGCTTCGCATGGCGTTCACTCAAACCGGGCGATGCGCTCGCCGAACAGGCCGCGCGGGCGCAGCAGCAGGACGAGCAGCATGAGGAGATAGACCGAGGCCTCGGTGGCCGGCGGGAAGTAGAAGGCGGCGATGCCCCTCACCACGCCGACGATGATGGCCGCCAGCACCACGCCCCAGAAGGAGCCCAGCCCGCCGATCACGACGACGACGAAGGCGAAGGTCAGGATCTCCGCACCCATCGCCGGATGCACGCCCGTGATGGGCGCCAGCATCACCCCCGCCAGGGCCGCGAGCCCGACGGCAATGGCAACCACCGCCGACATGTAGGGCCGGAGCGAGATGCCGAGCGCGCCCACCATGTCCGGGTTCTGCACGCCCGCGCGCACCACGCGGCCGAAATAGGTCCGCTGCAGCAGCAGCCACAGCCCGAGCACGCAGAGCGCCGCGACGCCCAGGATCATCAGCCGGTACTGCGAGAGCAGGAAGTCGCCGATGATGATCTGCCCGCGCAGCATGGTCGGGATGGAGAAAGGCACCGGCGCGGCGCCGTAGATCATGCGCAAGGCCTGCTCGGCCACCATGGCGAGGCCGAAGGTCAGCAGCAGCGAGAGGATCGGGTCGGCGCGGTAGAAGCGGCGCAGCAGGAAGCGCTCGATCACCATGCCGAGCAGCCCGACCAGCACCGGCGCCGCCACGAAGGCACCGCCGAAGCCGATATGCGGCGCCAGCGTCACCGCCAGATAGGCGCCGATGGCATAGAAGGCGCCATGCGCCAGGTTGACGATGCCGCCCAGGCTGAAGATGAGCGACAGCCCGAGCGCGATCAGCAGGTAATAGGCGCCGATCAGCAGGCCATTCAGCACCTGCTCGAACAGAAAGACGAATTCCAAGGCATGGCCTCCCGGACGAGGGCTCCTGCGGCACGGCGGCGCGCGCGCCAGCGGCGTGGCGCGCGCGCCCGGTTCGGCGTCAGGCCGCGCTCAGCTCGGGAAGGTGCAGGTCGCCTCTTCCGGCGTGGAGGCGATGGCCTCCAGGCTCTCGTCCGGCCCGGGGATCGGGCCGGAGGAGGTGAAGATGTCGTAGGGGTCGGTCTGCTTCTCCGGCGGCAGCGCGGTGATGGCGTACATCGGCGTCATCAGCTGGTGGTCGCGCGCGCGGAAATAGCTCTCGCGCCCCTTCAGCACGTCGAACTTGGCGCCCTTCTCCAGGTGGTCCACCACCTGCATCGGATCGACGCTCTTCAGGTCGTTCATGGACTGCGCGATGATCTTCACCGCGTTGTAGTCGCCCCAGGCCTGGTTCTCCGGCGGCTTGCCGAAGTGCTTGCGGAACTCGGCGGTGAACTTCTTGGCCCCGGGATTGTCGAGCAGGTGGTGCCACATGGTCGGCCAGGTGCCGAGGAAATTGCCCTTGCCTGCGCCCCAGGCCAGCGCCGTGTCGAAGCCGAAGCCCGCCAGTGGGAAGCGCAGCCCGTATTCGGTGTACTGCTTCAGGAAGTTCGTGATCTGCGCGCCCGCCAGGTTCACCACCACCACGTCCGGCCGCGCCTGCCGCAGCTTCAGCAGGAAGGGCGAGAAGTCCGTCAGGTCGGTCGGCACCAGGTCCTCGTTGGTGATGCTGCCGCCGTTCTGGTCGATGAAGCGCCGCGCCACCTTCAGCAGGTCATGCCCAAAGGCGTAGTCGGCGGTCAGCGCATAGGTCTTCTTGCCCTTGATCAGTCCCTTCTCCACCAGCGCGCGGCCGACGGCCTTCACATACATCGAGTTCTGGCCCTCGACGTGGAACATCGTCTTGCGGCAGTCGCTGCCGCGCAGCGCGTCGGAATTGGCGCCGGTGTTGATGAACAGCGCGCGCTCGCGCTGCACCACCTGGCCGATCGCCAGTGCCGAGGCCGAGTTGATCTCGCCCACGATGCAGGAGACCTTGTCGCGCTGCACATAGCGCTCCGCCTTGGCGCTGGCGGTCTGCGGATTGACGCTGTCCTCGAACAGCATCTCCAGCTTGCGGCCGTTGATGCCACCGGCGGCGTTGATCTCATCGGCCGCCAGCTGCGCCGCCTGCACGGCGAACTCGCCGAGCGGCCCGAGGAAGCCGGTGCGCGGCGTCAGATGGCCGATTCGCACCACGTCGGACTGGGCATGGGAAATGGCGGGGGCGGCCAGCACCGCGGCGGCGCCCAGCAGCGCGCCGCGCCGCGTGATGCGGGGAAGCTCGGTCATCTCGTGTTCCTCTCCTCGATCGGCGGGGCCTGTCGCCGGCCCCTTCGCCGTGATCCGATCCCTTGTCGTGATCTGTGATCACAGGCAGACTTGCCGAACCGCGCCGGATTGTCCAGAGGGATTGCGTGAACCACGCCCTCACCGCTTTGCCATTGCTGGAGCGCCGCACGCTGACCGATGCGGCCTATGCCCATCTCTGCGACCTGCTGGTTTCCGGCCGCGTCGCCCCCGGCGAGAAGCTTTCCCTCCGCGACCTCTCGGAGGCGCTCGGCGTGTCCGTCATGCCGGTGCGCGAGGCGGTCAGCCGGCTGATCGCCGACCGCGCGCTGGAGGTGGCGCCGAACCGTGCCGTGCGCGTGCCGATCATGACGCGAAGCCAGTTCCGCGAACTCTCGGTGGTCCGCGCGGAGGTGGAAGGCTGGGCCGCCGCCCTCGCCGCCAGCCATCGCAGCGATGTCCATCTTGAGGCGATCATCGCCGCCGAGGCGGCGCTGCACCGCACCACGGCGGGCGCCGATGCCGGCGAGGCGGTGCCGCTGAACCGCGACTTCCACTTCGCCATCTACGCCGCCGCCGGCCTGCCGACGCTGACGGCGATGATCGGCGGCCTTTGGCTGAAGGCCGGCCCTGTCATCAACCTGGACCTGCGCCACTCGCGCGACCGCCTCTCGGCCGGTCACATGCTGCGCTGCCATGCGGCCGCGCTTGCCGCCATTCGCGACGGCGACGCGGCGGCCGCACGCGCCGCCATCGCCGAGGACATCACCTGCGCCGCCGACTTCATCATCGAGCGGGGCGGCCTTCCACGGGGGTGAAAAGGCTGGGGGAATGAATTCCCCCAGGCCCCCATCTTTTTTTTCGCGTTCCCCGCGCTGGCATTCCGCACAGCGCCAAAACTGACAAAGAAAAGAAGGGGGTCCGGGGGAATTCATTCCCCCGACCTTCTCTCCCCCGGCCAAGGAAGGAAACGAAGGATCATGGATCTCGAACTGAACGGCCTGCGCGTCCTCGTCACCGCCGGCGCGGCGGGCATCGGCCGCGCCATCGTCGAAGCCTTCGCCGCCGAGGGCGCGAAGGTCTTCACCTGCGACGTGGACGAGGCGGGCCTTGCCACCCTTCCCCCCGGCATCGGCCATCGCCGCACCGACGTGGCCGACCGCGCCGAGGTGGGCGCGCTCTTCGATGCCGCCCTGGCGGAGCTCGGCGGCCTGGACGTGCTGGTGAACAATGCCGGCATCGCCGGCCCCACCGGCAAGCTCGACGAGATCAACCCGGAGGACTGGGACCGCTGCCTCTCCGTCTGCCTCACCAGCCAGTTCAACTGCGCCCGCCTGGCCATCCCGCATCTGCGCAAGAGCGCCAACCCCAGCATCGTCAACCTGTCCTCGGCGGCGGGGAAGTTCGGCTTCGCGCTGCGCGCGCCCTATGCGGCGGCGAAATGGGGCGTCATCGGCCTGACCAAGTCGCTCGCCATCGAGCTGGGGGATGACGGCATCCGCGTCAACGCCATCCTGCCCGGCCTGGTCGCCGGGGACCGCCAGCGCCGCGTGCTGGAGGCCAAGGCGCAGCAGCGCGGCGTCAGCTTCGCGGAGATGGAGCGGCTCGCCTTCTCCTTCACCTCCATCAAGGATTACGTCACGCCGCAGCAGCTCGCGGACCAGATCCTGTTCCTCGCCTCGCCGCGCGGCCGCACCATCTCCGGCCAGGCGATCAGCGTGGACGGCGACACCCGCATGCTCTCCTGAGCGAACCGCGGCCCGCGGCGGCCCCAGCCGCCGCGGGCCGCGCGGCAGATCAGCGCCACCCTTCCAGAGGCGCCCCGGAGTCTGCCCCGTCAGCCTGCCCCGATCCGCGCATAGGGCAGCCGCCGTGCCAGCCAGCAGCCGAGCTCCACCCCCTCCACCCGCCCGCCCGCGCCGCGCCGGAAGGCCAGCGTCCAGTCGCCGGGCGGGGTGTGGTCGAGCGCGCGCGGGCAGGGCAGCATCCAGACATCCGGCCCCACCGGCTCCAGCAACTCCATCCGTCCCTGGCCCAGGAAGCCGGAGAAGCCGCCATAGAGCACCCCACCGGCCTCCACCACGCTCAGCTCCGCCTCCAGCTCGTCGCAGCGATAGCGTCCGGCGAGGTCGCCCAACGCTTCCCCCTCCAGTGGCCGCAGGCCACTGCTCTGGTTCTCCTGCGGCCGGTCCATCCACAGCCCGCCCGCGGCAGGCCGCAGCCGCGTGCGGCCATTGTCGGCGCTGCCGTCGGCGCGCGCCTCCAGCCATTCGGCGGAATGCCCGTAGCGCAGCCGCACCCGCCCCTCCACGAAGTCAGCGCGCACCGCCAGCCCGCTCTCCGGCTCGACATAGGCGCCCATCCAGTCCGGCGCGGCCCCGGCCAGGGCGGGCTTCGGCCGCGCCTCCCCCAGCGTGGCGGCGAGCAGGTCCAGCGCCGCCTCATGCGCGTCGGAGAGGTGGTTGAACAACACCACCACCGAGATCCGCTCGCCCGGCAGGTAGAGGCGGTGGCTGCGCCAGCCGCGCAGCGCGCCGCCATGCCCGGTCGCCTCGCGCCCCAGCGCCTGCGCCCGGTTCAGCCCGAAGCCGTACTCGGCCGGCCGCCCATCGGCGAAGCGCACCGGCGCCGAAAGCCGCCGGTAGGGCGAGGTCTCGTCCTCCCGCAGGGCGTCGATCCAGCGCTCCCAGGCGATCATGTCGTCCAGGCTGGCGCCGAGCCCGGCATCGCCGGTCCAGAGGACGCGGTTCTCGGCCGCGCGGAAGCCGGTGGCCTGGCTGCCCTCGTAGCCCTCGGTGCCATCCGGCAGGGCGCGCGTGTCGGCGGCGAGCAGCGCGCCCGCCATCCCGGCGCGGTCGAGGACGCGGTCGCGCAGCAGCTCGCCGAAGCCCCGCCCGAGGCGCTCCTGCAGGATGTCGGAGAGGATGCGGAAGTTCTGGTTGACGTAGGAGTAGCGTGTGCCCGGCGCGAAATGCAGCGAGCGCGTGCCGCCGATCACCCGCGCCGCCTCCGCATCGCCGAACGGCGCCTCCACCGGGGAGCCGTGCAGCATCGCCACCGCCCAGTAATCCCGCAGGCCGGACTGGTTGTGGGCGAGGTGCAGCGCGCCCGGCGCCGGCCCTTCCAGCCGCGGCAGCCGGGCCCGCACGTCGCCGTCCAGCACCGAGGGATCGGGGAAGGCGTCCAGCAGCAGGGCGCAGGTGAACTGCTTGGTGATCGAGCACATGCGGAACAGCGTGCGCGGCGTGAAGGGGATGCGCCGCTCGGCATTGGCCCAGCCCCAGGCGTGCCGGGCCAGCACCTCCCCTTCCCGCAGCACGGCGACGGCGCCGCCCGGCCCGGGATAGGCGCGCGGCAGGGTTTCGAGGGCCCGGTCGAGCCGGTCGGCGAGGCTGTTCGTCATGCCCGCCAGTCTCGCGCCGGCCGCCGGGCCCCGTAAAGCCCGCGCTATCCGGCGGCCGCCGGACCGCCGCGCCGACCTCCGCCAGCACCGCATCCCGCGCCGCGCTCTCCCCGGGGCTGCCGGTCAGATAGGCCGCCACCAGCACCGGCGCCCTGCCACCCGGCGGACAAAGCAGCCCGACATCGTTGCGCGTGCCATTGGCCCCGGAGCCGGTCTTGTCCTCCACCTGCCAGCCCTGCGGCAGCCGCGCCCGCAGACTGGCATCGCCCGTCCGGCAGCCCCGCAGCCAGCTCCGCAACTGCGCCCGCGAGGCACCGGAGAGCGCGTCCCCCAGCGTCAGCGCCCGCAGGTCCGCCAGCATGGCGGCGGGGCTGGTGGTGTCGCGCGGGTCGCCGGGGCGGGCCTCGTTCAGCTCGGTCTCCCGCCGGTCCAGCCGGCTCACATCATCGCCCAGCCCGCGCAGCCAGCGCGTCAGCCCCGCCGGGCCGCCCAGGCTGTCCAGCATCAGGTTCGCGGCGCCGTTGTCGCTGAGGGTGATCGCCGCCTCGCAAAGCTCCGCGACGGTCATTCCCCCCGCGCCCGCATGTTTCTCCGTCACCGGAGAATAGGTCACCAGGTCCTCCTTCGCGTAGCGGATGCGCCGGTCCAGCCGCTCCTGCCCCGCATCCACCCGCGCCAGCACGGCGCCGGCCGCCAGCAGCTTGAAGGTGCTGCACATCGGGAAGCGCTCCTCCTGGCGATGGCCCGCCTGCCGCCCGCTGCCGGTGTCGAGCACCGCGACCCCCAGCCGTCCGCCATGCGCCGCCTCGATCCGCGCGAAGCTTTCCGCCAGCCCCGCGAAGCCCGCCGCCGCACGAGCACGCCCGCCCCAGGCTGCCCAGCCGCCCAGCGCCGCCGCCCCCGCCCCCGCCATCCATTCCCGCCTGCCGATCATGCCCTGCCTCCGTTCCGTTGCTGGCCGGCGGAAACTGCGCGGCGGGCGCGGCGCGGACAAACGATCATCCTTCGCAAGAGCCCTTAGGAAAACTAATGCTGGGCCGCATGAGCCTCAGCCATCTTCCCCTCAACGCCCTGCGCGCCTTCGAGGCGGCGGCCCGCCATCTCAGCTTCACCCGCGCCGGGCTGGAACTGCGCGTGACCCAGGCGGCGGTGAGCCACCAGGTGAAGGCACTTGAGGAAATCTTGGGCGTGCCGCTGTTCCGCCGGCTGCCGCGCGGCCTCGCCCTGACCGAGGAGGGCGAGGCCCTGCTGCCGGTGCTGACCGACGCCTTCCGCCACATCGCCGGCACGCTGGAGCGCTTCGAGGGCGGCCGCCTGCGCGAGGTGCTGACCCTCGGCGCCGTCGGCACCTTCGTCACCGGCTGGCTGCTGCCGCGCCTGCCTGCCTTCCGCGCCGCCCACCCCTTCGTGGACCTGCGCCTGATGACCAACAACAACCGCGTGGATCTCGCCGGCGAAGGGCTGGACGGCGCCATCCGCTTCGGCGACGGCGCCTGGCACGGCACGGAAGCGACCCGCCTCTTCGCCGCCCCGCTCTCGCCGCTCTGCGCCCCCGCGCTCGCCGTCCGCCTGCGCCAGCCCGCCGACCTGCTGCGCGAGACCCTGCTCCGCTCCTATCGCCTCGACGAATGGGAGCGCTGGTTCGCCGCCGCCGAGCTGTCCGCCCCCGCCATCCGCGGCTTCGTCTTCGATTCCTCGCTGACCATGGCCGAGGCGGCGGCGCAGGGCACCGGCGTCGCCCTCCTCCCCGCGCGGATGTTCGAGCACGACCTGCGCCAGGGCCGCCTGCTGCGCCCCTTCGGCGCCGAGGTCACGCTCGGCGCCTATTGGCTGACGCGCCTGAAGTCCCGGCGGGAAACCCCCGCCATGGCCGCCTTCCGCGCCTGGCTGCTGGCCCAGCCCGAGATTGCCGCCGCTTGACACCACCCCGCGCGGACGCAACGAAACGGCAAACCGCAGGAAACGCCCCGCCCATGCTCCGTCGCCCGCTGCTCGCCTCCGCCCTCGCCCTGCCCTGGATCGCCCGCGCCGCGCGCGCGGACGCCGCGCCGCTGCGCATCATCGTCCCCGCCCCGCCGGGCGGCCCGACCGACATGCTGGCCCGCCTCCTCGGCGAGAAGGCCCAGCCCGCGCTCGGCCGGGCGGTGGTGGTGGACAACCGCGCCGGCGGCGGTGGCGTCATCGGCACGGAGGCCGCCGCCCTGGCCGCACCGGATGGCAACACGCTGGTGCTCGGCCACAACCAGACCCATGCCAGCAACCAGGCGATGATGCCGCGCCTGCCCTACGACGTGATCAAGAGCTTCACCCCCGTCGCCAAGCTGGCCACCGTGCACCATGCCCTGGTGGTGCCCGCGAACTCCCCGTCGAAGACGCTGCGCGACCTGATCGAGCGTGGCCGGCGCGAGCACCTGAGCTACGCCTCCTCCCAGGCCGGCTCGGCCAGCCACGTCATCTCCGAGACGCTGGTGCGGCGCGAGAAGCTGGACGCCACCCACATCCCCTATCGCGGCGCCGCCCCGGCGGCGACCGACACCGTCTCCGGCATCGTGGACTTCTACACCGCCACCTTCCCCTCGGTGGCCGGCCTCATCCGCGACGGCCGCCTGCGGGCCCTGGAGGTCGGGGCCCCCGCCCGCCTGGCCGACTTCCCGGACATCCCGACCGCCGCCGAGGCCGGCACCCCCTACCTCGCCGTGGATGCCTGGTTCGGCCTCTTCGCCCCCGCCGGCACCGCGCCGGAGGCGGTGGAGCGCATCGCCAAGGCCATCCTGGCCGGACTGAACGACCCCACCATCGAGGAACGCCTGACCGCCGCCGGCTTCACCACCGACCCGATGCTCCCAGGCCCCTTCGCCACCTTCCAGCAGCAGGAGGTGAGCCGCTGGGCCGAGATGGTCCGCCTCACCGGCGTGCAGATCGAGGGGTGAACCTCCCTCAACCCGGGCGCGACGCCGCGCCCGGCTTTTCCTTCCCGCCGCCCGGGCTTCCCGCATGCGCAGAATGCAGGCCTGGGCGGTGGCGCCCCTCGCCTTGCTTTGCTATAGCCCCACCGGCACCGCCGGCCCCCGCTTTCGGCGGCGAGAGGGATTCGTGAATCATGGCGCGACGCCGGCAGCTCTATGAAGGTAAGGCAAAGGTCCTGTTCGAGGGACCGGAGCCCGGCACCCTGGTTCAGTACTTCAAGGATGACGCCACCGCCGGCAACGGCGCCAAGAAGGGCGTCATCACCGGCAAGGGCGTGCTCAACAACCGCATCAGCGAATACCTGATGACGCGGCTGAACGAGATCGGCATCCCCACCCACTTCATCCGCCGCCTCAACATGCGCGAGCAGCTGATCCGCGAGGTCGAGATCATCCCGCTCGAAGTGGTGGTCCGCAACGTCGCCGCCGGCAGCCTGGCCACCCGCCTGGGCCTGAAGGAAGGCACCCGCCTGCCGCGCTCGATCATCGAGTACTACTACAAGAACGACGCCCTGCAGGACCCGATGGTCTCCGAGGAGCACATCACCTGCTTCGGCTGGGCCTCCACCCAGGACCTGGACGACATCGTCTCCCTCACCCTGCGGGTGAACGACTTCCTCTCCGGCCTGTTCCTCGGCGTCGGCATCATCCTCGTGGACTTCAAGCTGGAGTTCGGCCGGCTCTACGAGAACGACGAGATGCGCATCGTCCTCGCCGACGAGATCTCGCCCGACAACTGCCGCCTCTGGGACGTCCATACCGGCGAGAAGATGGACAAGGACCGCTTCCGCCGCGATCTCGGCAAGGTCGAGGAAGGCTACCAGGAAGTGGCCCGCCGCCTCGGCATCCTGCCCGAGGCCGGCGCGCGCGACATGAAGGGCCCGGAGGCCATGCAGTGATGAAGGCTGTTGTCACCGTCATGCCCAAGGCCGGCGTGCTCGACCCCCAGGGCAAGGCCATCGGCCACGCCCTCGGCACCCTTGGCTTCGAGGGCGTCGGCGAGGTCCGCACCGGCAAGATCATCGAGCTGGAACTGGCCGAGACCGACCCCGCCAAGGCGAAGGCCCTGGCCGAGGAGATGGCCCGCAAGCTGCTCGCCAACACCGTCATCGAAAGCTTCCGCGTCGAGCTGGCCTGACCGCCCGCCCCGCGAGGCCCGCCGCCCGGAGAGCCGCGCCGCATGATCAAGGTTTCCCTCCTCATCATGCTGCTGCTCACCGTGGTGATCGGCATGGGCCTCCGCTGGCGGCAGGACCGCCTGCCCCAGGTCGCCGCCGCGCGCCGCCGACAGGGCCTCGTCGCCCGCGGCAAGGCGCGCCTCGATCTCTGGGTCACCGCCGCGGCCATCGCCACCGTCAGCACCATCCTGGTCGTCGGTGGCCTGCACTGGCTCCGCGTCTGGTTCGAATGAACCGGCCCGCACCACCCCACCCCGTCGCCCCCCGCCCGCCGAGGACGCACCAGCCATGAACGCCGTCATCCTCCTCTTCCCCGGCACCAACCGCGAACGCGACATGGCCATCGCGCTGGAAAAGGCGACCGGCCGCAAGCCCAGCATCCTCTTCCACCAGGAAACCGCCCTCCCCCCCGGCACCGACCTCGTCGTGCTCCCCGGCGGCTTCTCCCACGGCGACTACCTCCGCTGCGGCGCCATGGCCGCCCGCTCCCCCATCATGCCCGCGGTGCAGGACTTCGCCGCCCGCGGCGGCCACATCCTCGGCGTCTGCAACGGCTTCCAGATCCTGGCCGAGGCCGGCCTCCTCCCCGGCGCCCTGCTGCGCAACGCCTCGCTGCGCTTCCTGTCCATGGACTGCCACCTGCGCGTCGAGCGCACCGACACGCCCTTCACCTCCCGCTGGCAGCAGGGCGAGGTCTTCCGCGCCCCCATGGCCCATGGCGACGGCAACTACTTCGCCGACGACGCCACCCTGGAGCGCCTGGAGAAGGACGGCCGCGTGGTCTTCCGCTACGTCACCCCCGAGGGCGAGGTCACCGAGGCCGCCAACCGCAACGGCGCCCGCAACAACATCGCCGGCATCGTCTCGGAGAACCGCCGCATCCTCGGCATGATGCCCCATCCGGAGGACCTGGTGGACCCGCTGATGGGCGGCACCGACGGCCTCCCGCTCTTCGAGAGCATCGCCGGCGCCTTCGCCACCGCCTGAGCCGCCCGGAGAGGGGAAGGCGGCGCGCCTCACCCGCGCGCCGGGCACTCCGCCCCGCGCAGCGTGAAGCCATAATCGCCCTTTTCCGGCTCCCCCGTGCGGGAGTCGCCGTGCCTGGCATCCTGCGTATAGACCGGCTTGCAGCTCGCGGGGCCGCCGCTCCGGTCGCCGATATCCTGCGTCGTGTCCATTTCGCCCTTGGGGATGCCGGTATCCGGCGCGCCGTCGAAGGCCCAGGGCGGCGTCTCGGGCCACATCTCCGGCTGCGCGGCCGGGCGCCCCCAGGCGACCCCGGCCGCAACCATGGCGCCAAGGACCACGGCGCGCGAACCTTCCGCCGCATGGAACCTCATGGCGAACCCTCCTGCCTGGGCACGGCCGGCGAGGCTTTCTCCCGGCGAAGGCGCGCTCCGCCGGAGGCCGTGCGTCCGGCATTGGCGCATGTCCGGCGCCCGGCCGCCATCAGGCGCTGCCCGCCTCAGCTACACATCACCGGGCGCCTTGGGCCATGCAGAGCGCCAGGCGGCGCCCCAGGCAGGGGTTCCGCCCCCTGCGCCCCGGCGAGAGGCCGGGGTTTATCCCCCCACACCTCCTGTTTTCAGAAATCCGCTTCCTCTTCCCTCGCGAGCGGTGAATCCGCCACCTCATAGGCGGCGACGACATGCGCCAGGTTCACCGTCGCCCGCACCCGGCCCGTGGGCGCGACCAGCACCCCGCCCGGCGCCGTGAAGCCCTCGGCCTCCCGCTGCATGTCCACATCCACCAGCACCATCCCATGCGGGGAAAGATGCACCGCCTCGATGCGCCGGATCAGCATCACTTGCCCTGTCGAGAGCAGCAGCGCGAACCGCCAGTCATCCGCCATCATTCGCCCGGCAAACCACGCGGGCATCACCTCGCCCAGACGAAGATCATCCGGGCTGTCCAGGGTTGTCCAGCTCTCGTCCATAAACAACCTTAACGCGGGCTGAACCCCTGCTTCAATCACCCACGCGCTGCACCCCCCAAACCCCTCAACCTTGTTTGCCTTCCCAACCCACACGATTCCGTGAGCGCGTCGCTTCCCCGCTGCCCTCGGCCCGCGCCGCCACCCCATAATTGTATCGGATTCGATACATTTCCCACTCGCCCCGCCCCGCCGAGGAGCCGCGCCATGCAAGCCGAGACCGAGACGGCCAAGGCCTTCTTCACCGCCTGCGAGACCGGCCAGGGCTGGGAGGCCTGCCGCCCCCACTGCACGCCGGACGCCACCTTCGCCGCCCAGTCGGACGTGCTGGCCGAGGTCAGGACGCTTGAGCAATACACGGAATGGATGCGCGGCATCCTGGCGGTCCTGACCGACGGCACCTACGAGCTGAAGTTCTTCGCCGCCGACCCCGTGCGCAACGCCGTCTGCGCCTATGCCACCTTCATCGGCACGCACCTGGCCGGCGGCCCCTGCCCGCCGACCGGCCGCACCACCCGCACCGACTATGTCTACGTCATGCGGTTCCAGGGCGGCCGGATCGCCCACATGACCAAGATCTGGAACTCTGGCTATGCGTTGAGGGAACTGGGCTGGGCGTGAGCAGCCGCCCACCATGCCGGAGTGGTTCGCTCTGGTCCTCGGTGAAAACCCGATCAGGAACGGACCTTAATCCGCCCCAAGCGACAGCGCCGTTAAGGTTGGCTGCCCCTTGCGGTTGCCAGGCCAGGCGGATGCTTCTTGGATGGAAAATGCGGTTGCTTCTCACCCACTTCGGAAGCGAGTGAATGGGGAAGCAGGACCGAGAACCCGGCTTCCAGGGAGAAAGCACGCAATGGCAAAGAATACGATTTGTCTCTGGTACGACAGGGATGCCGAGGCTGCCGCTCGCTTCTATGCCGAGACCTTTCCTGACAGTGCGGTGAATGCCGTGCATCGTGCCCCCAGCGACTATCCATCCGGCAAGGAGGGCGATGTCTTGACGGTGGACTTCACGGTTGCAGGCCTTCCTTGTCTCGGCCTCAACGGCGGCCCCGCGTTCAAGCACAACGAAGCCTTCTCGTTTCAGATCGCCACCGACGATCAGGAGGAGACCGACCGCTACTGGAATGCCATCGTCAACAACGGCGGTCAGGAGAGCGCATGCGGCTGGTGCAAGGACAAATGGGGGATTTCCTGGCAGATCACGCCGCGCGTGCTGACCGACGCACTGGCGGCTGGCGGCGCCGAAGCAAAGCGCGCCTTCGAGGCCATGATGACCATGACGAAAATCGATGTTGCGGCGATCGAGGCGGCGCGGCGCGGTTGACGATCCACTGCCTCCCACGGCCAAACCGCTGCTGAAGCGGGTCTGCTCAACCACCCACCGCAGCCGTTCCTCCGTAGGCCGGAGTAAAAGGGAGAGAGCCGCGACAAGAGTTGTAATAGGAAAAC
>Ga0182745_1002129_pt1 | contig 18236 bp, 19 predicted proteins | sample eDN3rd30CKraftBY_FD_128523 | JGI IMG/M metagenome (GOLD analysis project Ga0182745, IMG submission 128523) | Enriched backyard soil microbial communities from Emeryville, California, USA - eDNA 3rd pass 30_C Kraft BY (version 2) (version 2) | ecosystem: Environmental > Terrestrial > Soil >...
GCAGGCGCGACGACGACCGGGGCGGCGCCCCGTGCGCGCTGCAACCGGGCGAGGATCTGCCGGACGCCCTGGTCGCCGAGCGCGGCAGCCGTCGCGATCGTGGTCGACGCGACGGGGAGCACCCGCCCGTAGGCCGACCGGACCGCGCTCGCGCCCTGCAGCCTGGCCTCGTGCGCGACCTTGCCCGCTGCGGCGAAGACTTCCTGCTGACGCTCCCAGAGCGCCTCCGCGTGCGCCTTGAGGATCTCGAGGTCGGCCTGCTGCTGGGTCTTGGACATGGGGGTCATTCTGGCACGCGTGATTGAATGTCACCATGCCGCAGCCCACCGCCGTCGCCGTCCTGCACACCAACCACGGGGACATCACCCTCAATCTCTGGGCGACGCACGCTCCGAAGACCGTCGCGAACTTCACCGGTCTCGCGACCGGCGCCAAGGAGTGGACGCATCCCGCGACGGGTGAGGCCCAGGTCGGGGTCCCGCTCTACGACGGCGTCATCTTCCACCGGATCATCCCGCAGTTCATGCTGCAGGCCGGCGACCCGCTCGGGCGGGGCACGGGCGGTCCGGGCTACAACTTCAACGACGAGATCCACCCGGAGCTCCAGTTCGACCGTCCGTACCTGCTCGCGATGGCGAACGCCGGCAAGCAGATGAACCGCATCACGGGCGAGGTCGAGGGCACGAACGGGTCCCAGTTCTTCATCACGACCGTCGCGACCCCGTGGCTGAACGGCAACCACACGATCTTCGGCGAGGTCGCCGACGACGCCTCCAAGGCGGTCGTCGACGCGATCGAGGGGGTCCGGACGAGCGCCGGCGACCGTCCGGTCGAGGACGTCGTCATCACCGGTGTCGACGTCACCGAGCTCTAGCCCCGCGTGACCGACGCCCCGGAGCGCTCCTCCGACACCTGCTATCGGCATCCGGGCCGGCAGAGCTATGTCCTCTGCCAGCGCTGCGGGCGCACGATCTGCCCGGACTGCCAGACCGCCGCGGCCGTCGGCGTGCAGTGCCCGGACTGCGTGCGAGAGGGGCGCGCGTCGCACCCCCGGGTGCGGCGCACGAGCCGCCTGTCCCGCGTCTTCCGTCCGGGCGACCGCACGCCGGTCGTCACGTGGTGGATCGTCGGGATCACGGTCCTGGTCTTCATCGCGCAGCTGATCGGGCAGTGGGCCGGCGCGGACTACGTGACGGCGTACCTGCAGTACTACGCCCCGTTCAGCCCCGTGCTGCCGTGGACGATGCTGACGTACGCGCTCGTGCACGGCGGCGTGCTGCACATCGTGCTCAACATGTACTCGCTCATCATCGTCGGGCCGCTGCTCGAGCTCACCCTCGGCCGATGGCGATTCCTCGCGCTGTATGCCATCGCCGCGTTCGGCGGGGCCGTTGCGGTGCTGTGGCTCGCGCCGGGCTCAGCGGTCGTCGGCGCCTCGGGGGCGGTCTTCGGCTGCTTCGCCGCGCTCGTCGTCCTGCAGCGCGGCCTCGGCGGCAATCCGACGATGCTGCTCGTCGTCATCGGCCTCAACCTCGTGATCGGGTTCCTGCCCGGCTTCAATGTGTCGTGGCAGGCGCACGTGGGCGGCCTCGTGACGGGCGCGGCGATCGCGCTCGTCTACCTCGCGACCCGGCACCGCAGCCGGCGCGCCGTGCAGCTCGGACTGCTCGCGCTCGTCGTCGCGGTGCTGCTCGGCGCGACGTTCCTGCGCTTCGCGATCGCCTGATCCGGAAGAGGTCCGGCGGCTTCGCTAGCGCCAGCGGGTCGTCATCAGGAAGCCGACGAGCATGATGCCGATGCCCACCGCGATGTTCCCGTTCCCGAGCTCTCGGATCGGCAGCGTCGAGTCGCTGATGTAGTAGACGAGGAGCCAGGCCAGCCCGAGGAGCATGAAGCCGAACATGAGCGGCTTGAACCACACCGGGTTCGGGGCGCGCTCGCCGGTCGCCTCCGCGCGCGCGGCGCTCTCCGCCTTCGCGACGGCCTTTGCGGACTTAGCCTTCGGGGACTCGTCCGGCTTGCTGCGAACCATGCCGGGCAGTCTACCGTGACGCACCCGGGCTTCAGCTTGCCTCAATAGAATCGCGCGGTGGACACCGATCAGGGGGCGCCGGCGTACCGGCGGCGCGGCGCGGGCGTCGAGGCGCCCCAGCCGTCGAAGCCGCCACGTCGCGCGCGCGGCGCCTCGCGCATCGTCCTCGGAGCGGTCGGCGTGCTCGGTGAGCTCCTGCTCACGGCCGGAGCGTTCGTCTTCCTCTACCTCGGCTGGCAGCTCTACCTCAACAACGCGATCGCGGGCAACGAGCAGACGCAGCTCGCGCAGGAGCTGAGCCGGACCTGGGCGGCCGAGTACACGGAGGGTCCGATCACCGCCGAGGTGCCGAAGGCCGGAGCGCCGGCCGCGAGCACCACGGTGCCCGTCTACGCGGGAGCGCCCGGCAACGCCGAGCAGTTCGCGACGCTCATCGTGCCGCGCTTCGGTGCCGACTGGACGAGGCCCATCGCGGAGGGCATCGGCATCTACGACGTGCTCAACACGTTCGGGATCGGCCACTATCCCGGCACGGCCATGCCGGGAGCGGTCGGCAACTTCGCGGTCGCCGGCCACCGCACGAGTCACGGCGACCCGCTCATCAACATCAACCAGCTCGACGTCGGCGACTCGATCTACGTCGAGACGCAGGACGGCTGGTACCGCTACGCCTTCCGCTCGCACGAGTACGTCCCGCCGACCGGGGTCGAGGTGCTCGCGGCGGTCCCGCAGGCGCCGGGCGCCGCGGCGACCGATCGGATCATCACGCTCACCTCGTGCAACCCCGTCCACTCGGTCTCCGAGCGCTACATCGCCTATGGCGTACTCGCCGACTGGATCCCTCGCTCGGCAGGGCCGCCGGCCGAGATCGCCCACCTCTACCCGGATCCGGTGGCCTGATGTACGGTGCCCTGTGGAGACTGCTCCCCGGACCCGCCTGGGTCCGGGCGCTCATCCTCGTCCTGCTCGTCGCGGCCATCCTGACGGCCTGCGCCCTGTGGATCTTCCCCTGGGTCGAGCACACGTTCTTCATGGAGGATTCGACAGTGGTGGATTCAGCAGGGGGGAGTGCGTCGTCGTGACCAGGGTCCTCGTAGTCGACAACTACGACAGCTTCGTCTACACGCTGAACGGCTATCTGCTCGAGCTCGGCGCGACGACCGAGGTCGTGCGCAACGACGCGTTCTCGGCGGAGCAGGCGGCCGAGCGCGCCGCGGAGTACGACGCGGTGCTGCTCTCGCCCGGCCCGGGCACGCCGGCCGACGCGGGCGTGAGCATCGCGCTCGTGCATGCCGCGATCGCGTCGGGGCAGCCGCTGCTCGGCGTCTGCCTCGGACACCAGGCCATCGCCGAGGCGCTCGGCGCGACCGTGACCCATGCCGAGGAGCTCATGCACGGCAAGACCTCGCGCGTGACGCACGACGGCAGCGCCCTCTTCGACGGGGTCCCCGAGCCGTTCACGGCGACCCGCTACCACTCGCTCGCGGTCGTCGACGGCACGGTGCCGGACGAGCTCATCGTCACGGCGCGCACCGACGGCGGCGTCATCATGGGCCTGCGGCACACGACGCGGCCGATCCACGGCGTGCAGTTCCACCCCGAGTCGGTCCTCACCGAGGGCGGCTATCGGATGCTCGGCAATTGGCTCGCCGGCGCGGGGCTGCCGGAGGCCGCCGAGCGCGGCAAGCGCCTCTCGCCGCTGCTGCGGGCCTGATCGCCCTGGCGACGAGCGGCTGCTACACGCAGCTCGTCAGGGTGATCTGCGTGCCCTGCGGGTAGTCGCCGGGCGAGAGGGACTGGGACTGGATCGTCCCCTTCTTGTCCGTGCACACGACGAAGTTCGACAGCACGTTCCCCGTGCCGAGCAGGGACTGCAGCAGCTGGGTGCCCTCGCTCGTCGGCCGTCCCTGGACGTCGGGGACGCTGACCAGGCCGTTGGACACGTAGAGGTCGACCGCCGTGCCGCGCGCGGCCTGGATCGGGCTCTTCGGGCTCGTCTCGATCACGAGCCCGGCGGCGACGGTGCCCGAGTTGACCGAGTAGACCGTCCCGACCGTCAGCCCCGCGTCGGTGAGGATCGTGCCGGCCTGGTCCTGCGGCAGGTTCGCGACGTCCGGGATGTCGATCTTCCGCGGCCCGGTCGAGACCGTCACGGTCACGGTGAACCCGCGGTCGACGCGCGTCCCCGGCTCCGGCGAGGTCCCGATGATCGTCTCGGCCGCGACGCTGTCGTTCGTCTCCTCGGTCCGCTCGATGGTGAGGCCGAGATCCTTCAGCTGTCCCGAGCCGGCGTCGTACGACATCCCGTAGACGTCGGGGATCTCGACCGTGAGCGACTCGGTCAGCCTCGCCGGCTGCAGGGTGAAGATCCAGTAGACGACCGCGCCGACGATCGCGATGAGCACCACGATCCCGGCCCAGAGCCAGATGACCGGCGGTCCGGTCTGCGTGCGCGTGCTCCGGTTGTCGCCGTCGGCCGAGAGCTGCCGGGCGGTCTGCGCCGCCTGCGCCGCCGCGTTCGAGCCGAAGAGCGCGGCGTTGAAGTCGTCGGGCTTGACCTGACGGCCGACGGGGAGCTGGCCCGCCGCCGCGGTCTCGAGGTCCGTGCGGAACTCGGCGGCCGTCTGGTAGCGGCGGGCGGGCTCCTTGGCGAGCGCCTTCGCGACGACCAGGTCGAACGCCGGCGCGATGGTCGGGATGATCCGCGTCGGCATGGGCGGTTCGGCGTTCACATGCTGGTAGGCGATCGCGACGGGGTTGTCCCCCTCGAAGGGCGCGCGCCCGGTCAGCAGCTCGAAGAGCACGATGCCCGTGGAGTACAGGTCGGTGCGGGCGTCGATCGTCTCGCCCTTGGCCTGCTCCGGCGAGAAGTACTGGGCGGTCCCGACGATCTGGCTCGTCTCGGCGAGGGTCGAGGCCGAGTCGGAGACGGCGCGCGCGATGCCGAAGTCCATGACCTTCACCTGACCCGAGCGGGTCACCATGATGTTCCCCGGCTTGATGTCGCGGTGGATGACGCCGGCCCGGTGCGAGTACTCGAGCGCGATGAGCACCTGCTCGATGATCTTCGCCGCCTGCTCCTGCGGGACGGGACCATCGGCGATGATGTCGCGCAGCAGCCGGCCGTCGACGTACTCCATGACGATGAACGGGATGAAGCGCTCGGTCCCGTCGGGGTCGGTGACGGCCTCCTCGCCCGCGTCGAAGACGCGCACGACGGTCGGGTGCGCCATCTTCGCGGCGTCATGCGCCTCGCGGCGGAATCGGGCGCGGAACGCCGGGTCGTCGGCGAGGTCGGGGTGCAGGAGCTTGATCGCGACCTTGCGGCCGAGGCGGCTGTCGGTCCCGAGGTGGACGTCCGCCATCCCGCCGTGACCGATCGCCTCGCCGACCTGGTATCGGCCGGCGAGCGTGGTCACGGTCTGCGAGACGTCGTCAGACAGCGGGACTCCTCTGGGTGCGGTGCGGCAGGAAACTCCCGAGAGTCTAGCGGGAGGCTCTGCGCGGCATTCTGGGCGGGCTCAGGAGGTGACCGTGAGCACGAGCGGCGAGCTCGTCGCCGTGTACTCGCCGCAGTGCGGCGAGTACGTCACGGTGGTCTGGTCCCCGACGTTGTCGCCGAGCAGCACATCGATCCACGTCGTGTCCGGAGGCAGCTGCGTCACGACCGGATCGACGTTCGTCATGCTCACCGTCACGGTGTAGCCGGACAGCGGGTAGTCCGCGTTGCAGGCGCCGTAGGCGGGCCAGGTCACCCGCACCGTCCGGTCCGCGGGTGTCGTCTCCGTGTAGGGCGGGGTCGGCGTCGCGGTCGGCGTCGTGGGCTGCGTCATGACGGGCGCGGACGGGACGTACGCCGTGTAGAAGCGCACGGTGATCGTCGTCCCCTTCTCCACGACGCCCGACTTGTCGACGTCGTAGGAGAGATTGGCCTCGCCGGGGCTCGGCGCCTGGTTGCCGTCCTGCGCGTTGAGGCCGAGGCCGAGGCCGGTGAGGATCGCGTCGACCTCGTCCTTCGTCTTGCCGATGATGCTCGCCCGGTCGAGCGTGACGGTGTTCGCCGTCGGGGTCGGCTCGGGGGGCGCCACGGTCGAGGTCCCGGTCGGCGGGGTGGTCGGCTGGGCCCCGGAGCCGCTGGTCAGCACCGAGACGAGGACGATCGCGAGCGCGACGAGGAGCACGCCGACGACCGCGATGAGCGTCCACAGCCAGGCGTTCGAGCGCTTCCGCGCCGGGGCGGGCACGATCGGGTTCGGCCTCGTGCGCGGGCCCCCGCCGGAGGCGGACGACAGCACCTCGGTCGCCGCCGCGGGCGCGGGGGCGGCGACGACGGCCATGACCGAGGGCGTGAGGATCCCGGGCACCGCCGCGGCCGCGCCGGCGACGTCGCCGCGCCGGAGCATCTGCGCCGCGCGCGCGAGATGCTGCGCGGTCGCGGGCCGGTTCTTCGGGTTCTTCGCGATGCAGGACAGCACGAGGTTGCGCACCGGCTCGGGGATCGCCGGCGGCAGCTCGGGCGGGGCGTCGTTGATCTGCGCCATCGCGATCGCGACCTGCGACTCGCCGGTGAACGGGCGCTTGCCCGCGAGCGCCTCGTAGGCGACGATCCCGAGCGAGTAGATGTCGGTCGAGGGCGATGCAGGCTTGCCGCTCGCCTGCTCGGGTGAGAGGTACTGGACGGTCCCCATGACCTGACCGGTCGCGGTGAGCGGCACCTGGTCGGCGATGCGCGCGATGCCGAAGTCGGTGATCTTGACCCGGCCGTCCGGCGTGATGAGGAGGTTGCCCGGCTTGATGTCGCGGTGCACGAGACCCGCGGTGTGCGCGGCGTGCAGCGCGGCCGCGGTCTGCGCGACGATGTCGAGGACCTTGTCCACGGGAAGCGCGCGCTCGCGTTCGATCAGCGCGGACAGCGCCTCGCCGGGGACGAGCTCCATGACGAGGAAGGCGCTGCCGTCCTCCTCGCCGTAGTCGTAGACGTTCGCGATCCCCTCGTGGTTGACGAGGGCCGCGTGGCGCGCCTCGGCCCGGAACCGCTCGAGGAATCCGGGATCGCCGAGGTACTCCTCCTTGAGGATCTTGATCGCGACGGTGCGCTCGATGACGAGGTCGGTCGCCTGCCAGACCTCGCCCATGCCGCCGATGGCGATGCGGTTGCCGAGCTGGTACCGTCCGCCGAACGTCATGCCGCTCTGGGGTCTCATTCCGCGGTCACCTCCTGATCGCCGCCTCGAGTACAGCCTTGCCGATCGGCGCCGACAAGGTGCTCGACAGCTGCTCGTCCTGCGGGAGTCCCCCGCCGTTCTGCACCACGACCGCCACCACGATCTGCGGGTTCTCCGCGGGCGCGAACCCGGTGAACCACAGGGTGTAGGGCTGGCCCGCCCCGTTCTCGGCCGTCCCCGTCTTCCCCGCGACGCTGACGCCCTCGATCGCGGCGTTCTGAGCGGCACCGCTGTCGACGCTCGCCACCATCATGGCAGTGAGCGCGCGGGCCGTCGCGGTCGTCATGGGCTGTCCGAGCGACTGTGGCTCAACCGTGACGAGCGGCGTCTGGTCGGGCGAGATGACGGAGTCGACGAGGGTGGGCGACATGAGGACGCCCTGGTTCGCGATCGCGGCCGCGACCATCGCCATCTGCAGCGGCGAGGCGCGCACGCTCGACTGGCCGAAGGACGAGAGCATCGTCTGCGGCGCGTCGGGCGCGGGCGGGTACCAGCTCGGCGTCGAGTACATCGGGCTCAGGTTCAAGTCGTCGTACGGCGTGCAGCCGTACTCGATGACGGGCTGAATGCGGGCGACGTCGTAGCCGTGGCAGAAGCCGAGGGCGTTCGCCATCGACTTGATCGGCTGGTAGCCGAGCTGGTCGGCGAGCTCGGCGACGGGGATGTTGCAGGACAGGCTGATGGCGTCCGAGAGCGTCACGGTGTCGCCGCCGCCGCAGGCGTAGCCCGACGAGTTGTAGATGACCGAGCTCGACTGCGGGAGCTGGAGCGATCCGGGGTTCGGGAAGGTCGAGTCGGGGGTGAACCGGCCGCTGTCGAGCGCGGCCGCGGCGGTGACGAGCTTGAACGTCGAACCGGGCGGGTCGAGGTCGCCGTTCATGGCGCGATTGATGAGCGGCTCGCCCGGATCGTCGAGGAGCAGCTGGTACGCGTCCTCGACGGCGTCCGGATCGTGCGATGCGAGCGCATTGGGGTCGTAGGTCGGCTTCGAGACCATCGCGAGGATCCGTCCGGTCGCCGGCTCCATCGCGATGACCGCGCCGGCGAAGTCGCCGAGCGCGTCCCAGGCGACCTGCTGGAGGTAGGGGTCGATCGTCGTCTCGACCGCGGCGCCCTGCGGCTCGCGGCCGGTGAGCACCGCGTTCGCGATGTCGAAGAACTGACCGCCGGTCGAGGCGGTGAGGTAGTCGTCGTAGGCGGCCTCGAGACCGGTGTTCAGCCCGTCGAGCGTGTAGCGCCCGGTGATCGGCGCGTAGAGCGGGCCGTTCGCGTAGACGCGCTGATAGCGGATCTCCTCATCGGTCGCGATCGACTGGGCGATCGGCTCGCCCTGGACGAGGATCGGTCCGCGGTTGACGTTCTGGTTCGCGAGCGTCGTGCGGCGGTTGCGGTCGTCGCCGCGCAGCTCGTCGGCGACTCCGACCTGGATGACGGAGGTCGAGATGAAGAGCGCCGCGAACATCGCGATCACGACGACGCTGATCCGCCGAAGGCTCCTGGTGATGCCCGCTCCCGTGCTCATGCGCCCACCACCAGCCTCGGCTGATCGCCCGTCTCGGACTCGATGACGAACCGCGGGCCCGAGCGGATGCCGTCGGAGAGCCGCAGCAGGAGCGCGACGATGATCCAGTTCGCGACGAGCGAGGAGCCGCCCGCGGCGAGGAAGGGCGTCGTCAGCCCCGTGAGCGGGATGACCCGCGTCACACCGCCGACCACGACGAAGACCTGGAGCGCGAACGCGAACCCGAGACCGACCGCGAGCAGCCGGCCGAAGTCGTCGGTGCCGGAGAAGCCGATGCGGAACGCGCGGCCGACGAAGAGGAGCAGCAGCGCGAGGATCGCGAAGAGGCCGACGAGGCCGAGCTCCTCGCCGAGCGCCGCCATGATGAAGTCGCTCTCCGCGAGCGGCGTGATGTCGGGGCGTCCCCGGCCGAGGCCAGTGCCGAACATCCCGCCGGCCGACAGGCCGAACATGCCGACGACGAGCTGGTAGCTGCCGCCGATCGCCTCGAAGTGCTCGGGGTTGAACGCGTCGAGCCAGGACGCGAACCGGCTGTTCACGTAGCCGAGGAGCTGACTCGCGACGATCGCGCCTCCGGCGAAGAGGACGAGGCCGATCACGATCCAGCTCAGGCGACCCGTCGCGACGTAGAGCATCCCGAGGAAGAGGCCGAAGTAGAGCAGCGCCGTGCCGAGGTCGCGCTGCACGACGAGGACGAGCATCGACGCCGCGAACACGACGAGGAGCGGTCCGAGGTCGCGGGCGCGCGGCAGTCGCATGCCGAGGAAGCGCGTGCCGACCATCGAGAGCGAGTCGCGCGCGGTCACGAGGTAGCCGGCGAAGAAGATCGCGAGCGCGACCTTCGCGAACTCGCCCGGCTGGAACGACATCGGCCCGAGCTCGACCCACAGCCGGGCGCCGTTCACCTCCTTGCCGATGCCGGGGAGCATCGGGAGCACGAGGAGGACGATGCCGACGAGCATCGCGAGGTAGCGGTAGCGGGCGAGCACCCGATGATTGCGGATCACGAGGAGCGTGACGATCGCGAGGGCGAGGGCGATCGCCATCCAGACGACCTGACGATTCGCGTACGCGTCCCAGCCGGTGAGCCCATTCGCGATGTCGAGCCGGTGGATCTCCGCGATGCCGATGCCGCCGAGGACGACGGCGATGGGCACGACGAACGGGTCCGCGTCCGGCGCCGTGACGCGCAGCACGATGTGGAGCACGATGACGAGCACGACGAGGGAGGCGAGCTCCCAGCCGAGTGTCGCATCGAACGGGGCGCCGGTCCCGAGATCGACGAGCGTGATCGCGGCGGCGGTCACCGCCATCGCGCCGAGGAGGAACGGCACCTCCATGTTCCGCAACCGGGCCGGCTTGCGGAGCTTCACGACGATCGCGCCGGTGAGCGCGCTCACCCCGCTACTCCCGCGCGGCACTGCGCAGCTCCTTCACGGTCGCATCGGCCTCGGCGAGGCTGCCGAGGCTGATGGTGCGCTCGACGCCCTCGCGCCGGAACGTCGGGAGGTCGTCGAGCCGGATGTCCGTCTTATAGGTGAGGTGGTGCAGCGAGATCGGCCCGAGGTCCTGCTGGACGCCCTGGAAGACGGCGACATAGCCGTCCTGCGGGCCGACGAAGAAGCGCGACTGGGTCCACTGGTACGCGAGCCAGAGCCCGATGGCGACGACCGCGGCCGCGACGAGGATGAGCGTGATCGCCACCGCGCGCCGCCGCCGCAGCCGGCGGCGGTCCTCCGTGACGAGCGCGGCGAGGTACTCGTCCGTCTCCGGCTCGAAGTGGGAGTCCTCGATCGTGGCCGAGCGCAGCGGATGGCGCAGGATCGAGGGCAGGCGCGCGTGGCTGCGCGTCCTCGGGGCGGAGAACTCCAGCGGGGCGGCCGCTGAGCCGACCGTGTGCGGCTCGGCGCGCTCGGCGGCGCGGTCGCCGACATCGACGATGACGACGGTCACGTTGTCCGGCGCGCCGGCGCTGAGCGCGTCGCGCAGCAGCTGGGTCCCGGCGGCCTCCGGGCTCGACTTCGACTGCAGGGCGCGTCGGATGTCGACCTCGGTGACGTAGCTCGACAGTCCGTCCGAGCAGAGCAGCCAACGGTCGCCCGGTCGGGTCTCGAGGATCTCCGAGTCGACCTCGGGCACCTGATCGATGTCGCCGAGCACGCGCATGAGGACCGAGCGGCGCGGATGGTGCGCCGCCTCCTCCGGGGTGATCCGACCCGTCTCGACGAGGCGCTGGACGAAGGTGTGGTCGCTCGTCATCTGCTCGAGCGCGTTGTCCCGGAGGCGGTAGATGCGCGAGTCGCCGATATGCGCGATGACGGCGAGGTCCCCGACGATCGCGAGCGCCGAGACCGTCGTGCCCATGCCCGCGAGCTCGGGATGCTCGGCGACCATGTCGGCGATGGCCTCCTGCGCCTCCACGAAGCCCCGGCGGATGGCGTTCTCCGCCTCCGGCGCCGAGTCGTACGAGCGATCGAGCGCCGCGAGACCTTTGATCGCGAGCGCCGACGCGACGTCGCCACCGGCGTGCCCGCCCATGCCGTCCGCGACGACGTACAGGCCGCGGCCGGCATAGCCCGAGTCCTGGTTGTTGGACCGGGCGAGTCCGACGTCCGAGATGGCGTGCGCGCGAGTGCTCGTCACCCGCTACCCCCGGAGTTCGAAGGTCGACGTGCCGATCGTGATCGGCGTGCGCAGCGGCACCGGAGTCGGCGTGTGGACGCGCACCCCGTCGAGGAACGTCCCGTTCGTCGAGTCGAGGTCCTGGATCACCCAGCCGTTCGGCCAGTTGAGCAGCCGCGCGTGACGGCTCGAGGTGAAGTCGTCGCGGATGACGAGACCGGAGTCGCCGGAGCGCCCGATCGTGAGCTCCTCGTCCGGCAGCTCGATCTCGAGGCCCGCCTTCGGGCCCTCCGTGATGACGAGGCGCTTGGCGACCCGGCCCGGCGACTCGGTGAGGTCGGGCCCCTCCGGCGCCGGGCTGCGCAGCGGCGCCGCGGCGGGCACCGCGCCGGCCTGCGGTCGCGTGCTCTGCGAGCGGGCCGACACCTGCTCCTCGCGCGCTCGCGCGACGACCTTCCGGATGCGCTGGCCGAACAGGTCGGAGCGCAGCGCGTAGACGACGCCGAAGACGAAGACCCACATGAGTGCCAGGAAGCCGAACTTCAGCAGCATGTAGGTGAGTTCGCTCATCGGGCGGCGCCCTTCCCGCGCCCGTCGCCGGACAGTCCGGCGGATCGGGCGAGGACGCGGAAGACGATGCGGGTACGGCCGATGTCGATGACGGAGTCGGGCTCGAGGAGGGCCTTCTTGACCGGCTTGCCGTCGAGGCGCACGCCGTTCGTCGATCCGAGGTCGTTGACCTGTGCTCGCTTGCCGTCCCAGATGATCTCGACGTGCTTCCGGGAGATGCCGGTGTCGTCGACCGTGATGTCCGCCTCGCTGCCGCGACCGATCACGGTGCGGGCACTGCGGATCTCGTGCCGGACCCCGGCGACCTCGAGGACCGGCGTCCAGTCGACGCCGCCCTCGATGCTCGCGGAGCGGACGTCGATCATCCCCTGGGACAGGCTCGGATCGGCGACGAATCGGATGTCGATCCCGCCGGGGAAGGAGTAGCGCTGGGCGACGGCGTGCCGCTGCACGAGCTCGGTGAGCTCGCTCACGAGCGCGGGACCGATCGCCACGGTGCGCTCGTGGTCGATCGTCGACAGCCGCACCGTGAACTCGTTCGGCACGAGGATCCGGTCACGGGAGACGATCGCGGCCTTGGTGTCGAGCTCGCGGCGCAGCGCCGCGGAGATCTCGACCGGCTGCACGCCGGACTTGAACGTCTTCGCGAACGCGCCGTTGACCGCGCGCTCGAGGCCGCGTTCAAAGCTGTCGAGAAGTCCCACGCCGCTCCCATGTCCGTCCGGTGACCGCGACTAAGGGTAACCGAGCGCTCTGCGCCGGGCTCGGAGGGCGCTCGGAGGCGCTGAGGTGCTACCCTCGATCGTTCACGCGCAAGTGGCGAAATGGCAGACGCGCACGGTTCAGGTCCGTGTGCCCGAGAGGGCGTGTGGGTTCAAGTCCCACCTTGCGCACCCAGTGCTTTCCGTCGTCCTGTTCGCTGTGCCGCGGCGCCGGCGATGACGACGAGCGCGATGCCCACGATCTGCAGGATCGAGGGCAGCTGCGCGAGGACGAGCAGTCCGAGCAGCAGACCGATCGCCGGCTCGATCGCCATGAGCGTGCCGAACGCGTTCGGGTTCATCCGACGCAGGGCGAGCATCTCGAGTGCGAACGGGACGACGGGCAGCAGCAGCGCGAGACCGATCGCGATGCCGACGACCTCGAGGGTGATGTGCCCCGCGGCCTGGGGGATGCCGACGATCGCGGTCGTCAGTGCGGCGATCGGGATGGTGATCGACAGGGCGCGGATCCCGGTGAAGCGGTCGCCCACCCGTTGGGTCAGCACGATGTAGCCACCCCAGCCGATGCCCGCGATCGCGGCGAAGCCGATCCCGATTAAGTCGAATGGCGCGTGCCAGGGCTCGGTCAGCAGCACGACGCCGGCGAGTGCGAGCGCGGGCCAGATCAGGGCCGTCGCGCGCCGGCTGTGCACGGCGGCGACCGTCAGCGGCCCGAGGAACTCGATGGCGACGGCCGTGCCGAGCGGGATCCGCTCGATCGCGGCGAGGAATGCGATGGTCATGAGTCCGGTCGCAACGCCGAGTCCGAGCAGCGGCAGCAGGTCCCGTCGCCGGATCGAGCGCAGGGGCGGCCGGGCGATGATCAGGAAGATGATCGCGCCGGCGGTCAGCCGGAGCCAGGCGGTGCCGCCCGCGCCGACGACTCCGATGAGCCCGACCGAGAGTGCGGAGCCGAGCTGTACCGAGAGCATCGCCGTGACGGCCAGCGTCCACGGCGGGATCGCCTTCGCCCCGAGCGCCAGTCGATTCCTCACGATCGAGGAGCCGTCAGGCATGCGCGGCGTCGGATCGGGGGGCGCCGGCGATCGGCTCCGACACCCCGAGCGAGAACCGCACTGGTGATGCGGTGCGGTTCGAGTAGGAGTGCGGGACGTCTCCGGGGAACGAGATCGCGTCGCCGGGCCCCAGCGTCGTCGTCTCGCCGTCGACCTCGATCGTGAGCGCCCCCTCGTGCACCTGGACGAGCTCCTTCGTCCCCGGTGTGTGCGGCTCGCTCGTCCGGGCGTCGCCCGGACCCATGGTCCAGTCCCAGAGCTCGAAGGCGCCGCGGTCATCCGCGCTCGCAACCAGCAGGCCGCGCCCGCCCGCCGCCCCGGTCCAAAGCGCGATGTGCTCGCCGGCGCGGGTCACCCGGATCGGTCTGGGCTGCGGCGATTCGACGAGGACGGGCAGTCCGACCTGGAGCGCCTCGCTGATCCGCAGCAGGGTGCCGAGGCTCGGGTTCACCGCCCCCTGCTCGACGCTGACGATCATCCGCCGGCTCACGCCGGCTCGGTCGGCCAGCTGGTCGAGCGTCCAGCTGCGCGACTGGCGTTCCTGTCGCACTCGCGAGCCGATGAGCGCCGCGAGCGCTGCGGTTTCCGTCTCCATGAGAGTGCACGATACTGCACTTGAAGTGCAACCCAATGCCATATGGAGAACGGCGGAGGGATCGTCGGCACCCTGGCGAGGGGAAGTGGCCGAGGGGAGGGCTGGTGGGCCTCGAGCACCCTCGCCTCGGACGATTGCCCTCGTCTGACTCAGGCGACGCCGAGCAGCACCGTCACGGAGACCGCGACGAGGCCGATCAGCGCGAGCAGCAGGCCGCAGAGCCAGCGCGGGAAGTCGGTCCAGCGGCCCCAGAACCAGCCGACCCAGTAGAGCGCGGCGACCGCGATCGCGTTCGACACCCAGACCAGGATGCCGACCGGCGCGGGCACGAGGAACGGCGCGACCGCGGGCAGCGCCGCGATGAGGGTGGCGCAGAGCGCGGCGAGCGACGTCATCCAGTCCTCGCGCCCGAGCCGCACGGGAGCCGGCGTGCGGCCGGCCTGCTGCGCGGCGAGGCGCTCGCGCCCCTGGATGAAGACGCTGACGACGAGCAGGAGCCCCGCGTCGATGACGCCCCAGGCGATCGCGAGGTACAGCGCGGTCTGGAAGATCTCCCCGCGATCGGGCGCGACCTCGATGAAGGTGTACCGGACGGCGCTCGTCGTGCCGATCAGCATGATCATGCAGAACGCGATCGTGACGAGCGAATGGCTCGCGTCGAGCGTGTTCGCGAGGCGGTGGAGGAATCCGCCCTTCGGTCCGTGGCGCTCGCTCAGCGAGCCGGTCGAGCTGCTCAGCGCACGCCCTTCATGAGCTTGAGCGACAGCGGCGTGAGGAGCAGCATGATCACGCCGAGCACGAGCGTCGCGATGCCGAGCGCGGCGAAGTACGGGGCCTCGTTGGACTCGTTGTAGAGCTGGGCGAAGATGCCCGAGATCGCGCCGCCGATCGCCATCGACAGGAAGTAGAGCGCGAACATCTGGCTCGTGAACGCCGTGGGCGAGAGCTTCGTGGTGAGCGACAGGCCCGTCGGGCTGAAGAGCAGCTCGCCGACCGTCCAGACGAAGATGATCATCGTGACGCCCCAGAGCGGCGTGCCGTGGTCGCCCGTGCCGACGAACGGGAGGAAGAGCAGGTACGCGACACCGCAGAAGAAGATGCCGAGGGTCCACTTCACGAGCGTGTTCGGCTGACGTCGCCCGAGCTTCGTCCACAGCGCCGCGAAGAACGAGGAGAGGATGAGGATGAAGATGGGGTTGATCGACTGCACCCATGCCGCGGGCATCTGCCAGCCGAACAGGTCGAGGTTCGTCCGGTCGTTGCCGTAGACCGCCGCGAGCGTGAACGACAGCAGATAGACCGACCAGAACCCGACGTTGACGAGGAAGAGCGGGACGAACGCCCAGACGCGCGAGCGCTCGGTCGCCGTGATCTTCGGGCTCGACAGGATGACCGCGAAGAGCGCGATGGCGGCGAGCGAGGCGACGACCGTGATCGTCTCGGGCAGCTCGTCGAGGTCGAGGACCTGCATCCCGATGAGCAGGGCGACGACGCCGACGACCGCGATCGCGACGACGCCGTACGCGGCGAGGCGGCCGCGACTGACCGGGTTCGGGACCTCGCGGGATACCGCCGGCAGGCCCTTGCGACCGAAGGAGTACTGCACGAGTCCGATGGCCATCCCGACCGCGGCGGCGCCGAACGCGATGTGGAAGCCGAGCGAGGTCTGCAGCCAGCCGGTCAGCAGCGGGCCGAGGAAGCCGCCGAGGTTGATGCCGAGGTAGTAGAGCGAGAAGCCGGCGTCGCGTCGGGTGTCGTCCGGCGCATAGAGCTTGCCGACGATCGCCGACGCGTTCGACTTGACGCCGCCGGAGCCGACCGCGATGAGGATGAGGCCGATGACGAGGCCGGGCGCGTTCGGCAGGATCGCCATCGCGACGTGGCCGAGCGCGACGACGATCGCGGAGTAGAAGAGGGTGCGCTCCGCCCCCAGCACGCGGTCCGAGATCCACGCCGCGAGGATCGTCGACAGGTAGACGGAGCCGCCGTAGGCGCCCATGATGCCGAGCGCCGTCGTCTTGTCGATCCCGAGGCCGCCCTGGGCGACCGTGAAGTACATGTAGTAGAGCAGGATCGCCTGCATGCCGTACCAGGAGAAGCGCTCCCAGGTCTCGACGCCGAAGATGTGGACGAGCGGCCACGGCTGTCCGAAGAACTTCCTGCCCGATTCGCCGCTCGCGGGAGGGACGCCCTCGCCTGAGACCTTCGTAACGATCTGCTGAGCGTTCTCATCCGACATGCCTGACATGGTGGCAGATGCGCGGGCCGGGTGGGCATACTCGCCGCATGATCATTTCACGCTTCTCTGCGCTGGCCGGTGGCATCGCCATCGCCGCTTCGGCGCTCGTGCTCACCGGATGCGCCGGTGGAACCGCCCCCATCGGCGGCGACACCCTGCCTCCCATCACCAAGACCGCGGACGAGCTCCAGGGCGCGACGGTCGAGATCAACGCCAAGCAGCCGCTGAACATCGACACTGGCTCACTCGCCGTCGACAGCTACACGCTCGTCTCGGCCACGCCGGAGGGCATCGTCGAGTTCGTCCAGGGTCGCAATGACGGCTCCGCGACGTTCAACCCCGGCTTCACCGCCGTCAAGGAGGGCTCGACCGAGGTCGTGCTCAAGAACGCGCAGGGCGGCATCCAGAACCTCACCTTCACGATCGAGGTCGTCCCCGCTCCGTAGCCGACGGCTCCCTGAGCGAGGCCGAAGGCCGAGTCGAAGGGCCTCAGAACAACCGATCCGGACGCTCGTCGAGTCCCCGCATCGCGTCGTAGTCGAGTACGACGCACGCGATGCCGCGGTCCTCGGCGAGCGTCCGTGCTTGGGGAGTGATCTCCTGCGCGGCGAAGACGCCGCGGACGGGCGCGAGCAGGGGATCCCGGTTCAGCAGCTCGAGGTAGCGGGTGAGCTGCTCGACGCCGTCGATGCCGCCGCGGCGCTTGACCTCGACCGCGACGTGCCGGCCGTCGGCGTCGGTGACGAGCAGGTCGACGGGTCCGATCGCCGTCGGATACTCACGCCGGACGAGCCGCGTGCCATCGCCGAGGAGCTCGACCTGCTCGGCGAGCAGGCGCTGCAGGTCGGCCTCGACCCCGTCCTTCTGCAGCCCGGGATCGACGCCGAGCGCATGCGAGGAGTCGTGCAGCACCTCGTGGATCGAGATGACGAGCAGGTCCGCGGTCTTCGCCTGGTTCACGCGCCACACGGCCGTCACCCCGGCCTCGAGCTGGTCGTCGTCGGGGTCCATCTCGACGACCGTGCACGGCGGGCTCATCCAGTTCAGCGGCTTGTAGCTGAGGGAGTCCGAGTGGACGAGCACGCTGCCGTCGGCCTTGATGAGCAGCAGCCGGGTCGCGAGCGGCAGGTGCGCGGAGAGTCGACCCGCGTAGTCGACCGAGCAGCGGGCGATGACGAGTCTCATCGGATCGCCGGATCGTCGAAGACATCGGTGGCCGCTCGCGCTCGCGGGACCGTCGGGCGGGCGGCCGGGCTCGCCGCGATCGCGATCGCGATGAAGGCGAAGATGATCGTGAGCGCGGGGAGGATGCCGGTCGAGTCCGCGATGAAACCCACGAGCGGCGGACCGGCGAAGAACGCGACGTAGCCGATGAGCGACACGGCGGCGACACGGCTCGACGCGGTCGCCGGGTCATCTCCCGCGGCCGACAGCCCGAGCGGGAAGCCGAGGCAGGAGCCGAGCGCCCAGACGATCGTGCCGACGATGACGGCCCACGTCTCCGGGATGAAGATGAGCAGCGAAAGCCCAGCTGCCGCGAGCAGCGCGGAGACGATGAGCACCGCGACGCGGCCGAATCGATCGATGACGGGGGCCGCGACGAGTCGCCCGACGGTCATCGCGGCCGTGAAGACCCCGAGCATGAGGGCCGCGC
>Ga0182745_1002131_pt1 | contig 18230 bp, 14 predicted proteins | sample eDN3rd30CKraftBY_FD_128523 | JGI IMG/M metagenome (GOLD analysis project Ga0182745, IMG submission 128523) | Enriched backyard soil microbial communities from Emeryville, California, USA - eDNA 3rd pass 30_C Kraft BY (version 2) (version 2) | ecosystem: Environmental > Terrestrial > Soil >...
AAAGGTGCACGTAGGCCTAGGATTTCAGGGAGTTTTGCTTGAGATCGCCCGGTGCCCGCGCGTACAATATGCGGCTCTTAAACGGCCCCCCAATCGAAATTCAAGTCATTAGGATCGAGCAAGATGTCACTGTCGACCGAGCAAAAAAGCGGAATCGTCGAGCAATATCGCCGCAATGCGAACGACACGGGTTCACCGGAAGTGCAGATCGCGCTGCTGTCGGCGCGCATCAACGAGCTCGGCGGCCACTTCGTCGCTCACAAGCGCGATCACGCCTCGCGTCGCGGTCTGCTGAAGATGGTCAATCAGCGCCGCAAGCTCCTCGACTACCTGAAGAGCAATACGCCCGAGCGTTATCAGGCCATCGTCGCCAGCCTCGGTCTGCGGCGCTGACCGCGGACCCAAGGGATGACGCCTCTGCCCGCGTTCGTCCCGCCCCAGCATCACTCGTCCTAATCAATTCCGCCTGCCGGTAGGAAGTATCGTGAGCGCAATCAAGAAAACTTTTGCTTTTGGTCAGCACCAGGTCACCCTGGAAACCGGTGAGCTGGCGCGCCAGTCCGACGGCGCCGTCCTGGTTTCGATGGGCGAGACCGTCGTGCTGGTCACGGCCGTTGCGCGCAAGCAGGCGGACCCGAAGAAGGACTTCTTCCCGCTGACCGTCAATTACGTCGAGAAGACCTATGCCGCGGGCCGTATTCCCGGCGGCTTCTTCAAGCGCGAAGGCCGTCCTTCGGAGAAGGAAACGCTGACCTCGCGCCTGATCGACCGTCCGATCCGGCCGCTGTTCCCGGAAGGCTTCCTCAACGAGGTCCAGGTGGTGGCCACGGTGGTGTCGGTGAACCCGGATATCGATCCGGACATCGCTGCCATGCTCGGCGCTTCGGCCGCGCTCGCCCTGTCGGGCGTGCCGTTCCAGGGCCCGATCGGCGCCGCGCGCGTCGGCTACATCGACGGCCAGTACGTCCTGAATCCGACCAACACCCAGCTCAAGACCTCCAAGCTCGACCTGGTGGTCGCCGGCACCTCCGAAGCCGTGCTGATGGTGGAGTCCGAGGCCGACAACCTGTCTGAAGAAGTGATGCTCGGCGCGGTGGTGTTCGGCCACCAGCAGCAGCAGGCGGCGATCAAGGTCATCAACGAGCTCAAGGCCGAAGCGGGCAAGCCCGCTTGGGACTGGCAGCCGGCCCCGGCGAATGCCGCTCTGGAAGCAGCCGTGGCCGCCCAGGCCGAAGCTAGCCTGTCCGACGCCTACAAGGTGACGGTGAAGCAGGAGCGCCAGGCGCGCGTCGGCGAAGTGAAGCAGGCTGCCCTCGCGGCGCTGGCTGCCGGCGAAGCCCCGGCCCACAAGCCCGAAGACGTGTCCAAGGAACTGGCGAATCTCGAATACCGCATCGTGCGCAACCGCGTAATCGCGGGCGAGCCGCGCATCGACGGCCGTGACATGAAGACGGTCCGCCCGATCTCGATCCGCACCGGCGCTCTGCCGCGCACCCACGGTTCGGCGCTGTTTACCCGCGGCGAGACGCAGGCGCTAGTCGTGACCACGCTGGGCACGGGCCGCGACGCGCAGATCATCGACGCATTGGCCGGCGAGCGCAAAGAGCCGTTCATGCTCCACTACAACTTCCCTCCCTTCAGCGTCGGTGAGACCGGCATGATGGGCTCGCCGAAGCGCCGCGAGATCGGCCACGGCAACCTGGCCCGTCGCGGCATCTCGGCCGTGATGCCGGACATGACCACCTTCCCGTACGTGATCCGCGTGGTCTCGGAAATCCTCGAATCCAACGGTTCCAGCTCCATGGCCAGCGTCTGCGGCACCAGCCTGGCGCTGATGGATGCCGGCGTGCCGATCAAGGCAGCCGTGGCCGGCGTGGCGATGGGCCTGGTGAAGGAAGGCGAGCGCTTCCAGGTGCTCACCGACATCCTCGGCGACGAAGACCACCTGGGCGACATGGATTTCAAGGTGGCCGGCAGCCGCAGTGGCGTCACCGCCTTGCAGATGGACATCAAGATCAACGGCATCACCAAGGAGATCATGCAGGTGGCGCTGGAGCAGGCGAAAGCCGGCCGGCTGCACATCCTGGACGAGATGGACAAGGTGCTCGCCGCGCCGCGCGCCAAGATGTCCGAGTGGGCGCCCTCGATCATCACCATCAAGATCGATCCGGAGAAGATCCGCGAAGTCATCGGCAAGGGCGGCGCCGTCATCCGCGCCATCACCGAAGAGACCGGCACTTCGATCGACATCGAGAACGACGGCACGGTCAAGATCGCCTCGGTCGACGGCGCCTCGGGCCGCGAAGCGCAGCGGCGCATCGAGCTGATCACGGCTGAAGTCGAAGTGGGCCGCATCTACGAGGGCCGCGTCGCGCGCCTGATGGATTTCGGCGCGTTCGTCACCATCCTGCCGGGCAAGGACGGCCTGGTGCACATCTCGCAGATCTCGGACGAACGCGTGGAGCGCGTCAGCGACAAGCTCAAGGAAGGCGACGTGGTGCGCGTGAAGGTGCTCGAAGTGGACCGCCAGGGTCGCGTACGCCTGAGCATGCGCAACGTCGACGAGGCCTGAAAGCCCAGTAAGGCTCAGCCTCGCGCTGCCGGCTGAATCCAAGCCCCGCCATCGATGATGGCGGGGCTTTTTTGCGGCCGCCATCTCTGGCCGCCACTCAGGCGGGCCATCGCTGCGCGATGTCGCAAATCGCTCCCGGCGATTCTTGAAGTCTCAGACCCGCTTTTCCACCGGCTCGTCTTCCGGCTCGTCGTCGCGTTCCTTGCTGCGCGAACCGCTCGTCGCACCGCTGACGCTCATTGCCCGGAAGATGTCGTCCTGAATGGAGCGCCAGCGCTCCAGGTTCTGCTGCGTGAGCGTGGTGATGGTGTCGAAAGCGTCGCTGCCCATGGTGCCGCGCATGTGCTCGCGGATCTGCTGCTGCTGGCTGGCCAGCAGCTTCAGACTCTGCTCCAGATAGCTGCCCACGAAGCTCTGCATCGCGCCGCCGTAGGAGCGGATCACCTGCGACAGGAAATCCTGGCTCATCAGCGGCTCGCCGCTGTGTTCCTGCTCGGCGATCACCTGCAGCAGGATGGAGCGGGTGATGTCTTCCTGGGATTTCTTGTCGATGACGACGAAGTCGACCTTGTCCATCACCAGCCGGCGAATGTCGGCCAGCGTGATGTAGCGGCTCTCTACCGTGTCGTAGAGGCGCCGGTTCGGGTATTTCTTGATGACTCTCGGCTCGATCATGGGCGCTCCTCATACTGCTTAGGAGCCAAAGAACCGGTCGTAACTCAAGGCGCAAACATACTAATGCATCCTTGGCCGGGTGCCTGGCGCGGCGAGCCGCTCAGGCGTCAGTTACCGGTGCGCTGCGCATGCCGCGTATCGGTGCGGTCGTCCAATGAACGATGGCCCAATTCCATAGCTCGGCGAGACTGCCCTCGAGCAATTCGCGCGGAGGATCCTGTTGCAGAAACCGCAGCGCCCGCCATAGCTCCCCATTCGGCCGCGCCAGATCGATTGCCGCAGCGTCCTCCGATTTGGAGAGTTTGACGCCGTTACGGTCCGTGGCTACCGGCACATGTGCGTATGCGGGATGTGGCACCCCCAAAGCCTGTTGAAGTAACAACTGGCGCGGCGTGTTACGAAGAAGGTCGGCACCCCGGACCACGTGGGTGATGCCCTGTGCGGCATCGTCGACGACCACGGCCAACTGGTAGGCGAACCATCCGTCGCGGCGCTGAATGACGAAATCGCCGACCTCAGCCGCGACGTCGACGTGGGTCACGCCCTGAATCTGGTCCTGGAAGGCTACATCGCCGGGTGGAGTACGGAAGCGGACGGCCGTTGCACGTTCTGGCATGCGTATTCCAGCGCGGCACCATCCAGGATAGCGAAGCTCCTCGCCGGATGCGGCTGTGCTGGTAACCGCGGCTTGGATTTCCGCGCGGCTGCACGAGCATCTGAAGGCGTCACCGGCCGCGAGAAGGCGCTGAACCGCGTCCTCGTAAAGCGGGCGGCGGGTGCTCTGGCGAACGATAGACTCATTCCATTCGAAGCCCAGCCGGGCCAGCGCCGCGACGATCTGGTCGGCGCTGCCGGGCTGCTCGCGCGGCGGATCGAGATCCTCGATGCGCACCAGCCACTCGCCGCCGGCCTGCCGTGCAGCCAGATAACTGGCGACGGCAGCGACCAGCGACCCGAAATGCAGCGGGCCGGTGGGCGAGGGGGCGAAGCGGCCGCGATAGGCAGGCAAGCGGTGCGGCGCTGGCTGCCGATCAGCGGTAGCGGTCGTCCCGATCGCCGTACTGCTTCTCGCGCCGTTCGCGGCGTTCCTGCGCTTCCAAGGACAGCGTCGCCACCGGGCGGGCCTCCAGGCGCTTGACGCCGATTTCTTCGCCGGTTTCCACGCAGTAGCCGTAGCTGCCGTCGTCGATGCGCTTGATCGCTTCCTCGATCTTGCGGATCAGCTTGCGTTCGCGGTCGCGGGTGCGCAGCTCCAGGCTGAATTCGGATTCCTGGGTGGCGCGGTCGTTCGGATCGGGGAAGTTCGCGGCTTCGTCCTTCATGTGCAGCACGGTGCGATCCACTTCCTGCATCAGGTCCCGTTTCCAGGTCTCCAGGATGTTGCGGAAGTGATCGAGCTGCTCCTTGCTCATGTACTGCTCGCCGCGGCGCGCAACGTACGGTTTGACGTTGCGCGGACCGGCCAGCAGGTTGAGACCGGAGATCTCCTGGCCTTCGCTGTCGTCGAACTCGTTGGCCGTGTTCTGGTCGATGTCGAGAGGGCGATTCACTACAGGTCTTGCGGGCATCTGGGCTCTGGGGGCGGTTGGGATCTTCTCGGCCGGCTTGGGCGCGGCCGCGGCCACTTCCTTGGGCACGGCGGTCGGGGTTGCCTTGGGCTTGGGCTTGGGCGTCTTCGCGGCCGGTTTGGCCACGGATTTCACGGCCGGACGCGCCGGCGCGGGCTTGCTGCGGGCTGCAGCGGGTTTCCTGGCAGGTGCCGATTTCTTTACAGGGGCAGCTTTCTTGACGACAGTCTTCTTGGCCTTGGTCGCCTTGGCAGCCGGTTTCTTTGCGGGCATCTAGAGCCTCCACTCACCTCAACATCGAGCAGTCCAGGGCAGTCGACACTTCAGGGTCAATTCCAACGAAGGGCCGCGATTATACAGACGCGGCATGGCACGTACAGAGGCATGGGAAAGACCGATTTTTTCCTGCTGATACTGTCGGTTGCGGCAGACTGGGCCGTCCCGCGACGCGCCGGGTGCGCGCAGCTCGAGGGTTGGTCCGACACCGTCTCCAGCGTGGCTGCCGCGGCTCCACATTAGGCTGCGTGCGCCGGCACGTTTTAAGTACACTACCGCGCCAAATTCTTCCCTCTCTTCTCGCGGAACCTGATGCGACTCAACAAGATCAAGCTGGCCGGCTTCAAATCCTTCGTCGATCCGACCGCCGTCAACCTGCCGGGCAACCTGATCGGCGTGGTCGGGCCGAACGGCTGCGGCAAGTCCAACATCATCGACGCGGTGCGCTGGGTGATGGGCGAGATCTCCGCCAAGCACCTGCGCGGCGATTCCATGGCCGACGTGGTCTTCAACGGCTCCAGCTCGCGCAAGCCGGTGGGCACGGCTTCGGTCGAGCTGGTGTTCGACAACTCCGACGGCACGCTGGCGGGCCAGTACGCCGGGTACAACGAGGTTTCGCTCAAGCGCGTGGTGTCGCGCGACGGCACCTCCGCGTATTTCTTGAACGGCATTCGCTGCCGTCGCAAGGACATCACGCAGCTGTTTCTCGGCACCGGCCTGGGCGCCCGCAGCTACGCCATCATTGAGCAGGGCATGATTTCGCGCGTGATCGAGGCCCGCCCCGATGAGCTGCGTGGCTTCATCGAGGAGGCCGCCGGCATCTCCAAGTACAAGGAGCGGCGCCGCGAGACCGAGAATCGCATCTCGCACACCAAGGAGAACCTGGAGCGTCTGAGCGACGTCCGCGAGGAAGTCGAGAAGCAGCTGCGCCACCTGCAACGCCAGGCCGCCACGGCGCGGCGCTATCAGACGTTGAAGCAGGACGAGCGCAAGCTGACGGCCGAGCTGCTCGCCTTGCGCCTGCGCGTGATCGAGCAGGACTCGCAATCGAAGGAAGGCATCCTGCGCGAGCGCGACACCCAGATGCAGGCGCTGATCGCCGAGCTGCGCTCCATCGAAGCGGCGACCGAGTCAACGCGCGAGGAGTTCACCGAAAAGTCCGAAACGCTGAACGCGGTCCAGGGACGCTATTACCAGATCGGCGCCGAGATCTCGCGCAATGAACAGTCCATCCAGCACGGCCGCGAATTGCGCCAGCGCCAGAAACACGACCTGGAACAGGCCGAGCGCGGTGCTGCCGAAGCGACGCTGCACCTGACCCGCGACCAGGGGCAGATCGACGAGCTGCGGCGTGATCTCGAGCAGCTCGAGCCGGGTTTGGAGGCAGCACGCGAACGCGAGCACGCCTCGGCGGAGGCGCTGTCGCAGGTCGAAGAGTCCATGCAGGACTGGCAGGAACGCTGGGAAGACTTCAACCGCGAATCGCGCGCCGCCAGTGAGAAGACACAGGTCGAGCGCGCCCGCATCGAGCAGCTGGAACATCAGTTGCAGCGCCTCACGACGCAGCGTGACAGGTTGACCGCGGAGCTCGCAACGCTCGGGACGGCGGATATCGAAATGCGCATCGCCGCACTCCAGGAGCAGGAGCTGCAGGCGGCCGGCGCCAGCGAGTCGGCGACCAGCCAGCTCCAGGCAGTCACCGAAGAGCTGCAACAGTTGCGCGAACGCGAACGCCAGTTGCTGACGTCGGCTGACAGCAATCGCAAGGAGCTGCAGGAAGCCCAAGGCCGGTTCCTGTCATTGCAGGCCTTGCAGCAGGCTGCGCTGGGTCTGGCGCAAGGCAAGGTTTCGGAATGGCTCACGACCAATTCGCTGCATGAGCGTCCGCGCCTGGCGCAGCAACTGGTGGTCGAGCCGGGCTGGGAGCGGGCGGTCGAAACGGTGCTGGGCTCGTATCTCGAATCGGTATCGGTGGATGCCATCGACTCCATCGCCACGCGCCTGGATTCTCTGCAGGTCGGCGCGGTCAGCTTCTATTCGGAAGGCGGCGCAGCCTCGACCGCGGTCGATTCCGGCAGATTGCTGGCGCGCGTGCAGGGGCCTGCAGCCATTTCTGCGCTGCTCACCGGCATCATCGCCGTGGATGGTCTCCAGGAAGCGCTCGCCCAGCGGCACACGCTGCTCAACGGCGAATCCGTGATTACACGCGACGGTATCTGGATCGGTCGTGACTGGCTGCGTGTCAGCCGCGACAAAGACGTGCATGCCGGCGTCATCGGCCGCGAAAAGGAGATGCGCGAGCTGCGCGAAGCCGTAAGTGCCGCCGATGAACGTCAGGAATCGTTGCAGGCGCAGGCTGCCGAAGCGCGAGAGCGATTGGTGGAGCTCGAAGGTCGCCGCGACACGCTGCAGGCGGATGTGAACCGTCTGCACCGCTCGCAGAGCGAGCTGAGCGCCCAGGCTGCTTCGCTGCAGTCCAAGGCCGAGCAGACCGCCGAGCGCGTCCGCAAGATCGAAGCCGAAACGGCCGAGCTGGCCACCGAGCGGGAGAGTGCGGAATCGTCGGTCGATGCTGCCCGCGCGCGCCTCGAAGAAGGCCTGGAGCAGATGGCTGGGTTCGAGTCGACGCGTGTCGCGCTGGAACAGCAGCGCGATGAGCTGCGCCAGAACCTGTCCTACAAGCGCTCGCAGGCCCAGGCCGATCGCGATGGCGCGCAAGAGGTCGCCATCAAGGTCGAATCCAAGCGCTCCGCTCTGACCTCCATCTCGAACGGTCTGGAACGACTGCAGCATCAGCTCGAGCAGATGACCGCGCGGCGCGACGAACTCACCAGTCAGCTGGCCGAAAGTGAGGCGCCACTGGAAGAACTCGCTGCCAAGCTGGAAGAGTTTCTGCAGCAGCGTCTCGAAGTCGAGCAGGAGCTTTCCGCTGCGCGTGAGACGCTCGAAGGCGCCGAAGGTCAGATGCGCGCGCTGGATCAGCGACGCCTGGAGACCGAAACCAGCATCGATGAAGCCCGCACCCGTCTCGAGGACGTGCGCATGGCTGCGCAGGAGCTGAAGGTCCGGCGCGAGACGCTGCTGGAACAGTTCCAGGCCACCCAGTTCGATCTCGCCACCGTCTATCAGGAAATGCCGCCCGAGGCGGACGTGTCTGTCTGGGAGCAGACGCTGCAGGACCTGTCGCAGAAGATCGAGCGGCTGGGCCAGGTCAACCTGGCGGCCATCGACGAGTTCAAGGAACAGTCCGAGCGCAAGGAATACCTGGACCGGCAGTTCAAGGATCTGACCGAAGCGCTGGAAACGCTCGAGACAGCCATCCGCAAGATCGATCGCGAGACCCGCGCGCGCTTCCAGGACACCTTCGACCGCGTCAACGCCGGCCTGAAGGAGCGCTTCCCGCGCCTGTTCGGCGGCGGACACGCCTACCTGGAGCTGGCCGGCGAGGATATCCTCAACGCCGGCGTTTCGATCATGGCGCGGCCGCCAGGCAAGCGCAACAGCACCATCAACCAGCTGTCGGGCGGCGAGAAGGCGCTCACGGCGGTGGCGCTGGTGTTCTCGATCTTCGAGCTCAACCCGGCGCCGTTCTGTCTGCTGGACGAGGTGGATGCGCCTCTGGACGACAACAACGTCGGCCGCTTCTGCGATACGGTGAAGGAGATGTCCAGCCGCGTGCAGTTCATCTTCATCACCCACAACAAGAGCACGATGGAGCTGGCCTCGCAGCTCATCGGCGTGACCATGCACGAGCCGGGCGTGTCGCGGCTGGTAGCGGTGGACGTGGACGAGGCGGTTCGGATGGCTGCGATGTAACGGCAGGCGATGTCAATGAGCGAGCTGCGCTGGATACTGATCGTCTTCGGAGTCGTGTTGCTGGCGGGGGTCTACTTCTGGGGACGGCGCAGCAGCCGGCAATCCTCGGAACCGGAAGAAAACCGAATGCAGCTGCGGCCGGAACCGCAGCTGGCGACGCACGAAGCGGCGCTTCACGATCGGCTGCCACCGCCTTCTTACGAGGAAGAAGAGACGGACGAGGACGAGCCCGCGATGCAGCGTGGCGCCGTCGACGCAGAACCGGAACGTCCCGCACCTGCGGCCACCGATTCGCGTCGTGGCCGCGTGGAGCCGACATTCAGCGAGCTCGAGCCGATGGAATCCGATTTGGAGGAGCCGGCTGTCGACAGCGCGGTCACCGAGGAGCTGCCGGCGCGTGAGCCGCAGGCCGCCGCGCCAACCCTTTCGATGAGCGAGACGCCAGCGCCGCGTCGCATCGAGCGGCGCAAGATCATCGCGCTGCGTCTGGCCGCTTCGTCCGATCGCTTCTCTGGTCAACAACTGCGGCAGACACTGGAAGCCGAGCGGCTCGAGCATGGCAAGTACGATGTGTTCCATCGTCTGCACGAGGACGGCGTCAGCATTTTCAGCGTCGCCAGCATGGTCGAGCCGGGCACCTTCGATCTGGAGAAGATGCAGGGCCTGAGCTATCCCGGCGTCACCTTGTTCGCGCAGCTCCCGGGGCCGGTGGTCGGCGTGCAGGCGCTGCACGATCTGGTTGCCTGTGGCAAGCGCTTGCAGGAAGCCCTCGGCGGCACCTTGCAGGATGATCGCGGCGTGCCGCTCACCGTGCATCGCATCGACCGTCTCCGGCAGGAGATCGTGGAGTTCGAGCGCGCACCGGGTCGCGAGGCGGCTCATCGCAGCCCGGTTTCGCCGCCGGCACACTAGCCGCTTCGACATCAACGGCCCGCAATGCCTGCGTCCGCCACACCCGCAAAGCGTGCCCGCGAATTGCGCGAGCAGCTCGATCGCTATAACTATCGCTACCACGTTCTCGACGATCCGGAAGTTTCCGATGCCGAGTACGACCGCCAGCTGCGCGAGCTGATCGGTATCGAAACTCAGTATCCGGATCTCATCACGCCTGATTCACCTACGCAGAGGGTGGGGGCCACGCCCGTCAGCGGGCTGCGCGAAGTGGTGCATTCCACGCCGATGCTGTCGCTGGAGAACGCGTTCACCGAGGAGGATCTCGTCAACTTCGACCGACGCGTGCGCGAGCGGCTCGACAATGTCGACACGGTGGAATATGCCGCGGAGCCCAAGCTCGACGGCCTTGCGGTGAGCTTCCGTTACGAATCCGGTCGCCTGGTGCAGGCGGCGACGCGCGGCGACGGAACGCGCGGTGAGGACGTGACTCACAACGTGCGTACGGTCAAAGCCGTGCCCGTACGCCTGCGAGGATCGGCGCCCGAAGTGCTGGAGGTTCGCGGTGAGATCTTCATGACCATCGCCGGCTTCAAAGCGATGAACGAGCGCGCACTGGCAGCTGGCGAGAAAGTGTTCGTGAATCCGCGCAATGCCGCTGCCGGCAGTCTGCGTCAGCTGGATCCGCGCTTGACGGCGAGCCGTCCGCTCGATGTTTTCTTCTATGGAGTCGGCGAAACACAAGGTTGGAAGTTGCCATCCCGACACAGCGAATCGCTCGAACAGCTGCGTCAGTGGGGTTTCAAGATTTCGCCGCTGCTGCGTGTGGTGCAGGGCGCGGAAGGATGCCTCGCGTATTACCGCGACATCGGCGCACAACGCGGGCAGCTCAAGTACGAGATCGACGGCGTCGTCTACAAGGTGAACCGGTTTGCGCAGCAGCGCGATCTCGGTTTCGTCGCACGCGCACCTCGTTGGGCGATTGCGCACAAATTTCCTGCACATGAAGAGAACACCGTAGTTCGCGGCGTGGAGTTCCAGGTCGGTCGCACAGGCGCATTGACGCCCGTGGCCAGGCTCGAGCCGGTGTTCGTCGGCGGCGTAACCGTAAGCAATGCAACGCTGCACAACATGGACGAAGTGCGTCGCAAGGACGTGCGCATCGGCGACACCGTGGTGATCCGCCGCGCCGGCGACGTCATTCCGGAAATCGTCAAGGTGATGCTCGAGCGCCGGCCGGCAACGGCGCACGAAGTGCAGCTGCCGGCGAAATGCCCGGTCTGCGGTTCCGACGTCGAGCGTGAGGAGGGCGAGGCCGTCGCTCGTTGCACTGGCGGTCTGTTCTGCGCGGCGCAACGAAAAGAAGCGCTACGCCACTTCGCCTCGCGCCGGGCGCTGGACATCGAAGGACTCGGCAGCAAGATCATCGACCAGCTCGTCGACAGCGGTGTTCCGGGTGGCGAGCCGGTACGCAGTGCGGCCGATCTATACCAGCTCACCGCCGAGCAGCTCGCGGAACTGGATCGCATGGGCGAGAAGTCCGCGGCGAATCTGGTGGCCGCGCTCGAACATAGCAAGAAGACGACGCTCGCACGCTTCCTGTATGCGCTCGGAATCCGCGATGTCGGCGAAGCCACCGCCGCTGCATTGGCGGCGTACTTCGGCACATTGGAAGCGCTGCTCGATGCCACCGAGGAAACCATCCAGGAAGTCCCGGATGTCGGTCCCGTAGTGGCCGCTCACGTGTTCCACTTTTTCCAGCAGCCGCAGAACCGCGCAGTGATCGACGATCTGCGACGGCAGGGCGTGGAGTGGCCGGCGCAGGCACCGCGCGCGGTTGCAACCGAAGGCACGCTGAGCGGCAAGACCTTCGTGCTCACCGGCACCCTCGAAGACATGAGCCGCGACCAGGCAACGGACCGGATCACCGCACTCGGTGGCAAGGTCTCAGGCAGCGTCTCGAAGAAGACCAGCTACGTGGTGGCCGGCGCCGAAGCCGGATCGAAGCTGAAGAAGGCGCAGGAGCTGGGCGTGGAGATACTGGACGAGGCAGGATTGAAGAAACTGTTGGGAGAGCCATGACTGACAGCCGGTAGCCGCACGAGCGCCGGAATCGAGAGGGTTTCAAGGATGAAAGTCTCTGAAGTACTGCACCTCCGGTAACAATTACTCTGCATACGTTCCAGATCTGCCGGGCTGCGTGGCGGCAGGCGCAACCGTTTCCGGAAGTCGAGCAGGCGATTCGTACGGCGATCGAGCTTCACTTGGAGGGACTGCGAGAAGATGGCAGTCCGGGTCCCTCAGCCTTCCAGCCGTGTCGAATATATCGAGGTCGCTGCGTAGCCAGCCGTGATGGAAACGACGCTCGAAAGAAAGCGACGATTCCTAATCTTTTCCGGAGGCGTGCTCTCCGAGCGCCACGGCACGACAAGTCTCTGCGGTTCCGGTAGGGGTGTCTCGTTTCGGGAGCCTCGAAAACAGGATGTTTTCGTGGCAGCCCCCAGGGAGGGGTTCACGGTGGTCCCGAAACGAGACACCCCTCGGAACTGCACACTCTCAAACGAGAGCCATCTCTGCAATCCGAATCCGGCGGACTGTCTGGCTGAAAAGAGCACTGTGGCCGCAGCTCGCAGCCACAGTGCTCATGGCTCGTCAGATCTTCTTCTCGATCTTCGCGCCCTTGCGCAGCTCTTCCAGATAGTTCTGCAGGCGCTTGCGCTGGACCAGCACCTTCACGCGGTCCTTCACGTCGTCGAAGGCGGGCGGCGACGGAGCGCGGGACTCTTCCAGCTTGATGACGTGCCAGCCGAACTGGCTCTGCACCGGCTGCTCGGTCAGCTGGCCCGGCTTGAGTGCCAGCACCGCGTCGGCGAACGGCTTGACCATGGTGTCGAGCGTGAACCAGCCCAGGTCGCCGCCGGTCTTGCCGGACGGATCCTTGGACTTCTCCTCGGCGACCTTGGCGAAGTCGGCGCCGCCCTTGAGATCCTTGGTGATGGCGTCAGCGGTGGCCTTGTCCTCGACCAGGATGTGGCGAGCGTGGTACTCGCGCGGCATCGCTGCGACCTGCGCGTCGTACTCCGGCTTGAGCTCGGCGTCGGTCACTGGATGCTCGTCCAGGTACTTGGTCAGGCCCGCATCGACGATGACGTTCAGGCGCGCCAGCGCCAGCTGGTCCTCGACCTTCTGCTCTTTCTGGATGCCGGCTTGCTCGGCAGCCTGGGCGGCGAGCTGCATGCCGATGAACTGGTCGAGCAGTTCCTTTCTCTGCTCTTCGGTCACCTCACCGCCGGACTGGCGTGCGACATTGGCGACGTACAGGTCGAACTGGCCCTTGCTGATCGACTTGCCGTTGATGGTGGCGATCGATTCCGCGGGAGTCGCGCTGGAGGGAGCCGCAGCCTTGCCGCAGGCGGCCAGCAGCAGCAGCGGGGCGACGAACGCGAAAGCTGTATGGCGACGATTCATGATGATCCTCGGGTGATGAATGGCAGGATGTTCCAAAAGCGGCAGGTCAGCCGACGGTTTTCCCGGCTGGTTCTTCTTCGGGCGTCAGCGCTGCGATGTTCAGCGCATGGATGTCGGTCTGCATCAGCTCGCCCAGCGAGCCGTAGACCAGCTGATGCCGCTGCAGCGTACGCAGGCCGGCAAACCGCGGCGAGACGATGCGGACCCGGAAATGGCCGCGACCGTCACGCGCGCCCGCGTGACCGGCGTGCAGGTGGCTGTCATCGATCAGCTCGATGGCATCAGTGTCCAGCGCGCGGCGCAGCCGCTCGATGATTTTCTCGGCGCGGGTCATGATGCGGAGTCGGCGTCGGCCGGATCCTCTTTCGGCAGCTTGGAGGTCAGCCAGGCGCCCTGCGCCAGGGCGAACACCACGGTCAGACCCAGTACGCCGAACACCTTGAACTTGGCCCAGGTGTCGGTGCTGAAGTTGTACATGACGTAGAGATTGATGAAGCCGAGCGCCAGGAAGAACAGCGCCCACATGGTGTTCAGCTTCAGCCACAGCGGCCGTTCGAGCGTGACGCTGGCATCCAGCAGCCGCTGGATCATGGGCCGCTCGCCGACCACCTGGCTGATGAGGAAGCCGGCCGCGAACAGCCAGTTGACCACGGTGACTTTCCACTTGATGAAGGCTTCGTCATGGATCCACAGCGTCAGCCCGCCGAACACCAGCACCAGCGCCGCCGACACCAGCGCCATGGTGCTCACCTTGCGATGACGCAGCCACTGGATCGCGGTCTGCAGCAGCACCGCCGCGATGATCACGCCGGTGGCCACGAAAATCCCCGCGAACTTGTAGGCGACGAAAAAGACGATCAGCGGGAAGAAGTCGAACAGAAGCTGCATGAGGCCGCGGAACAGGCGAAGGGGCGAGTATCATACTGAAAAGGAGGACCGCGTTCGCGAATGCCGAGCCAGTATTTCGAGATCCATCCCAAGGACCCGCAGCCGCGCCTGATCCGCCAGGTCGTGACCCTCATCCGCGAGGGCGGCATCGTGGTTTACCCGACAGACTCCTGCTACGCGCTGGGTTGCCATATCGGCGACAAGGCGGCGAAGGAGCGGATCGAGCGCATCCGCCAGACCGACAAGCACCATCATTTCACGCTGGTATGCCGCGATCTGTCGGAAATCGCCAAGTACGCTCGCGTCAGTAACCAGCAGTACCGCACCCTCAAGGCCTTCACGCCAGGGCCGTACACCTTCATTCTCGCGGCCACCCGGGAAACGCCCAAACGCCTGCAGCACGCCCGCCGCAGCACCATCGGCATCCGCGTGCCCGAGCATCCGGTGCCGCGCATGATCCTGGCGGAGCTGGGCGAGCCCATCATGAGCTCGACGCTGCTGCTGCCCGGCGATGTGCTGCCCATGACCGACGCCCGGGAGATCCAGGAACGGCTGTACCACAGCGTCGATGCCGTGATCGACGGCGGCAACTGCGGCCTGGAGCCCACCAGCGTCGTCGACCTGGCGGGGCCGGCGCCGCTGATCGCACGCCGCGGCAAGGGTGATGTCAGCGCCTTCGAATAATGTCGGGTGCAAGCTGCGTATAATGCTGGCCGCCTGCAGCGTGGCCTGTACGCTCATTGAAGAACACGCTCCAAGGCATTGGAATCACTAGCAATTAATTGTCGAATCTTGAAGTCGGACGAGCCCGCCCCGACGCGCGGCGCCGTTCGAAGGGACCAGCATTGAGCGCGATCAACAGCAGCAACCGACGGGTTCTTTCCGGAATGCGCCCCACCGGCGCACTGCACCTGGGCAACTACCTCGGAGCGCTCAAGAACTGGACCGAGCTGCAGTACCAGTACGAGTGCTACTTCTTCATCGCCGACATCCACGCCCTGACCACCGGCTACGACGACACCTCGAAGCTGGAGTCGAACACCTGGGAGATGGTGATCGACTGGCTGGCGGCGGGCCTGAATCCGGCGGCTTCGACCATCTTCATCCAGTCGCGGGTACCGGAGCACTCCGAGCTGCACCTGCTGCTGTCGATGATCACGCCGCTGGGTTGGCTGGAGCGCGTGCCCACCTACAAGGACCAGCTGGAGCAGCTGAAGGAGAAGGACCTGGCCACGTACGGCTTTCTGGGCTATCCGTTGCTGCAGAGCTCGGACATCCTGCTCTACAAGGCCGCTTACGTGCCGGTGGGCGAGGATCAGGTATCGCACGTCGAGTTCACGCGCGAGCTGGCGCGCCGCTTCAATCACGTGTACGGCCGCGAACCGGACTTCGAGGCCAAAGTTGAAAAAGCCATCAAGAGTCTGGGCAGCCGCAACGGTACGCAATACCGGGAGTTGCGGCGCCTTTATCAGGAACAGGGCGACCAGGCGGCCATCGAAAGAGCGCGCGCGCTGCTGGCCGGCAATGCCCGCCTGACGCTGGCGGACCGTGAGCGCCTGCTCGGATCCCTCGAAGGCACCGGCCGCAGCATCCTGGTGGAGCCCGAAGTGCTGCTGACGCCGACGCCGAAGGTGCCTGGCCTGGACGGTCGCAAGATGTCCAAGTCCTACGGCAATACCATCGGGCTGCGCGAGGAGCCGGATTCGGTGGCGAAGAAGCTCAAGGCCATGCAGACCGACCCGGCGCGCGTGCGACGCACCGATCCGGGCGACCCCGAGAAGTGCCCGGTGTGGGATCTGCACAAGATCTACTCGGATGCCGACACTCGCCAATGGGTATGGGATGGCTGCCGCAGCGCCGGCATCGGCTGCCTGGATTGCAAGAAGCGTGTCGCCGACGTGATCGTCGCGGACATCACCGCGATCCGCCAGCGCGCCGCTGAATATCAGGAGAACCGCGACCTGGTCCGTGGCATCGTCGCCGAAGGATGCGAGAAGGCGCGCGACGTGGCCCGCCGTACGCTCGAAGAGATCCACCAGGCGATGGGCATGAACTATCGATGAAGACCGTCCGATGAAACCTGAACTCAAACTCGTCGAGGACACCGGCTCGCAGCGGGTGGCGGAAGATCAGTTCGATCCACCGCCGCAGCAGGCCGAGATGCCCTTTGCCGTCGTCGACGGCGAGCCGATCACGGAGCTGCCGCGCGATCTGTACATTCCGCCGGACGCGCTGCAGGTGTTCCTGGAGGCCTTCGAGGGGCCGCTGGATCTGCTGCTGTACCTGATCCGTCGCCAGAATCTCGACATCCTCGACATCCCGATCGCCGAGATCACGCGTCAGTACATGAAGTACATCGACGTCATGCACGAGCTGCAGCTGGAGCTGGCTGGCGAGTACCTGCTGATGGCAGCGATGCTGGCGGAGATCAAATCGCGCATGCTGCTGCCGCGGCCGCCGTCTACTGATGGCGCCGAGGAAGAGGATCCGCGCGCGGAGCTGGTGCGGCGCCTGCAAGAATACGAGCGCTTCAAGAAAGCTGCGGAAGACATCGACCAGTTGCCGCGCATGGAGCGCGACGCGCTACCGACTTCGGTCGAGCTGATGGAGCGCAAGGTGGTGCGCATCCTGCCGCAGGTGACGCTGCAGGAAATGCTGCTCGCGCTGAAAGACGTGATGTCGCGCGCCGAGATGTTCGCGCACCACCAGGTGCAGCGAGAGCGCCTGTCGGTGCGTCAGCGCATGTCCGACATCCTGGGCGGACTGCGTGAAGCCTCTTTCATGGAGTTCACTCGCCTGTTCCGGTACGAGGAAGGCCGCATGGGCGTGACGGTGACGTTCAGCGCCATCCTCGAGCTGATGAAGGAAGGGCTGATCGAGATCGTGCAGGCCGAGCCGTACGCGCCGATCCACATCCGGCCGGCATCGGGCTCGCGGCATCTCAAGGTCGTCGGCGAGGACGAAGGCCTCGATACCGACGCGGACGCGGAGAACCAGGCCGCGCTGGCGCAGCCCGCGTATCCGGATGAGAACGACCTCGACGAGGAGGACGATCTCGCGGACGAACCAGCCGCCGAGTCGGATCTTGCCGAGGTCGAATCGGAAACCTCTGCCGTGAACGATGCCACGCCTGCACAGGAACTCGCCGACGCGTCTGACGTTGCAGTCGAAGCGGCTGCCGGTGAGGCCACTGCCGAGAGTGACGTCACGAGCGAAGAGCAGGCCGCACTCGATGCGCAGCCCGGCGAGGGAATCGTGCAAGAGACCGAATCGCATGCGGCCGACAACGTGACCGCCGCGACCGGGCAGGACGAGAATCAGGAACCGCCGACGGCCACGGACGGGCAGGAACCCGAGCCGCAGCCGTAGCGAGCAAGTGAGCAGCCAATGAACGAACAGGATCTCAAACACATCATCGAAGCGACGCTGCTGGCGGCAGGCCGTCCGGTGACGACGCAGCAGCTGCTGGAGCTGTTCGAGGAGCGTGACCGTCCCACGCCCGAGCAGTTGCAGACGGCGATCGAGTTGCTGGCGGCGGACTACGAGTCGCGCGGCATCGAGCTGCTTCAGGTCGCGAGCGGCTGGCGTATCCAGGTGCGCGCGCGCGCCATGGATGTTGTCTCGCGTCTGTGGCAGGAGCGTCCGTCGCGTTATTCGCGTGCACTGCTGGAGACCTTGGCGCTGGTGGCTTATCGTCAGCCGATCACCCGCAGTGAAATCGAAGAGATTCGCGGCGTGGCGATCAGCTCGACCATCATGCGCACGCTGCAGGAGCGCAACTGGATCCGCGTCGTCGGACATCGCGAAGTGCCGGGACGCCCGGAGCTGCTGGGCACGACGCGCGAGTTTCTCGACTACTTCGGTCTGAAGAGCCTCGACCAGCTGCCCACGCTGGCCGAACTGCGCGATGTCGAAACCATCGGCGTACAGCTGGAGCTGCCGGGCGGCGAGGCGACGGCCGAAGGCGAGGCGGCTGCCGGCAATACGCTCGCGGAAGCGGTCGAGAATTTCGAAGGCCGCGATCCGGTGGCTGCGGCCGAGGACGAAGCAGCCGCCGACGCTGAAGCAGTCGCGCA
>Ga0182745_1002134_pt1 | contig 18225 bp, 22 predicted proteins | sample eDN3rd30CKraftBY_FD_128523 | JGI IMG/M metagenome (GOLD analysis project Ga0182745, IMG submission 128523) | Enriched backyard soil microbial communities from Emeryville, California, USA - eDNA 3rd pass 30_C Kraft BY (version 2) (version 2) | ecosystem: Environmental > Terrestrial > Soil >...
CATGGCATCACAGGGTATCAAGATGGTGGTGCAGGCTCGCTATTTACAAGCTGGAATGAAGGACGTTGGGCTATTACTGCTCGTTCTACAACAGAAAAATCGGAAGAAAGCCTGGCAACAGCAAAAGAGACTGTAGAATTTTTGGAAACGAATAAGATGCCGATTCCAAAGCAATACGGACAATTGCATATTGATGCCGAAAATTCAGGAAGTATGGCAAAATGGCAAAAAGAAAGCTATGTTTATACGTTAGCAGACTTCGGTGATAACACACTCAATTGGCTTGTGACTTTTGATTAAGAGCATTAGTAAACATCGATAATGGAAAAACTCGAATACGATTTGTATTCGAGTTTTTTATTATCCCTGTAGATTGTTAAAAAGTGAAAATATATTTATGGTTAAGTTAATTTCAGTAAAATATGAGGTGCCATATGAAAGAACTTTCATTAGATAAAAATATTTTAGAACCCATTCATTTCTTAAGTACAGATGAAGAAGCCATGGATCAATTAGATCGGTCAAACGATCAGGATGTACTATGCTTATTGGAGCAATTACAAGAGGATATTATTTTAATAGAAGATGAACTAGAATTTGACTTTCATATGAAGCAAAAAGAACGTTTGATTGACCCATCCATCTGGTTGGACGGTCAATTTATTAAAGCCTCTACGATTTCCAAGAAAGTTCAACTGTTAAACTCCAACGCTTCGTTAAGGGCGAGAAAAGGGATTTACTTGAGAAAGATTTCAAAGTGATTAATCTTTTATAGACTCTGCATAGGGCATCCTTTTAGAATAGCATCTAATATCCAATAAAGGGTGCTTTAGCTAATCGAATTTCACCATAAAAAATTGTAATATTAATGTAATGTTTTTTTGATAAAATTTTAGTTATTATGTAAATATAAACAAAAATATTACATAATATGAGGTCTATACTATATGAATATACATAATCTAACAAAAAAGGTTGCATCCCTTGCATTAGGAACAACCGTATTATTTGCATCTGTTACAGGTGTGTCTGCTGCAACATATACTGTCAAAAGTGGTGACACACTTTCGGCAATTGCTAAAAAATATAACACATCTTATACAGCTGTTATGAAGGAAAATGGGTTAAGCTCAACAAATATCCGGATAGGTCAAAAACTACATATCGGAGAGAAAACTTCAACTGGCACAACAGTAAAAGCAAAAAGCACTGCTAGTACATCTAAAACTACATATATTGTTAAAAGTGGTGATACACTTTCAGGCATTGCAAAAAAATACGGTATTAAATACACAGCAATTATGAGTTCAAATAATTTAAAATCAACAGCTATTAAAATTGGACAAAAGCTAACAATAACTAGTACAACTACGGTTAAGGCATCCACAACAACTACTAAAGTTGCTGCTGTTTCAAAAGGGACAAAAATTCGAAATGTTGCGGAACAGTATTTAGGAACACCGTATGTATTTGGTGGAAATTCTCCAGCAGGTTTTGATTGTTCAGGCTTTGTCTATTACGTATTAAAAAAATCAGGTACGTCGATTAGCCGTACAAATGCAAATGGCTTTTACAATATGGCTAAAAAAGTAAGTACGCCACAGGTTGGAGACTTAGTATTCTTTAGCAATACATATAAAGCGGGTATTTCTCACATAGGTATATATATCGGCAGTGGGAAAATGATTAGTGCGAGCGGTTCAAAAGTAAATATTACTACGTTCCAATCTGGCTATTGGAAGTCGCATTTTACTAGCTATGGTCGTATTTAACAAATCAGAGAGCTAGCAAAAATCTTACTGTTGCTGAGATAGCGTTTGAAATAACTTTATATTGAAACTCGAATACGATTTTGTATTCGAGTTGTTTTAAATTGTATATATGACTTAAATTCATGCTCTAAGAGAGGCATGCGAAATATAGTTAACTTAAAAATAGAAAAACAATCAAAACTCTGCTAACCCAAAGTTTTGATTGTTTTTATTTTGTATATTTATTTTTAGTGTTCCATCATTTCATGTGCAATCGCATGTCCATCCATTGAAGAAGGGTAGTAGGTTGGCCAATTTTCGACTTCTTCTAGTAATGCTGTACGATCATCGCCCCAATATAAATGATAGTGGCCAGCTTTTTCTGGTGCGATTAGGTGGTCGCTAAACTGAATATAAGCCGGTACGCCTTCAGCATTATCTGTGTTTTTGAAGATATAGCGAACTCCACGATTGCCTTTTTCATAGGTTAAAATTTCGTAGCCGTCATACTCAAATTCTCCTTGGTGCGCCTGTCCGTTTTCATAAAAAGTTACTTGATTTCCTTCAATCACAATGCGCTCTGTTTCCGTTTTATAGCCGATTTCATAATAAGCTTTAAAGTCTTCCGCTGTTTGTGTTTCGTCTTCTTCAGCCTTATGCTCGAACACTTCGTCTAACGTACCATCCTGCAGGTAAGGGTAGACAGATTGCCAATCTCCAGCCCAATCACTTAGTTCGCGATCCTTTACTTGTTCATCTTCAAAGTAACCTGCATGAATATTCTCAGCCTCTTCATCATGGCTATGATTATGTACATGTTCTTCACTCTCGTTTGTTTCTTCTGCTGCCACATCAGTTGCTTGGGTCGCTTCAGCTGACTCAGTCTTAGATTCTTCTTCTGCACACCCAACTAACATTGCGCACACCGCTAAAATACTTGCCCATTTTGCTTTTTTCTTCATAATCATTCTCCTTTTTGCAAATTGTAATGGTTACGATTTATGATTATACATACAAAATTTACAATGGTCAATACAAATAGTAATCATTACGATTTATAAGGAGAAGGTAGTAGTGATGAATTGTTCAATATGAACGGTATATATGTTAATATTATCCATGAAAGTAGACGATAGTTATGGAGAATGAAGGATTATTTATTTTATAAACTGAAATAACAAAGGGGAAAAATTTAGATGTTACAGCAAAATAAAGAATTATCGCATGAACAACGGGAAGAGTTATTAGCAACATTGAAAGTTCGTTTTGAAAACAACATGAATCGCCATGAAGGCATTGAATGGACAAAAGTACAAGGTAAGCTAGAGTCGAAATCAGAAAAACAGTGGTCACTTTATCAGATGGAAGTAACCGGTGGAGAACCGGATGTAATTGCTCAGTGTGAAGAGACCGCCGATTTTATCTTTTATGATTGTTCAAAGGAAAGTCCAAAGGGGCGAAGAAGTATTTGTTACGATCGGGAAGCGCTAGAGTCACGAAAACAGAATAAGCCAGAAAACAGCGCTATAGACATGGCAACTGAAATGGGGATTGAGATTTTAACTGAAGAACAGTATCGCATGTTGCATACGTTAGGAAAGTTCGATATGAAAACATCGAGCTGGGTTCAAACTCCTGCTAATATTAGAAAACTCGGTGGAGCAATTTTTTGCGATTACCGTTATGACACAGTCTTCGTATACCACAATGGAGCGGAGTCCTATTATGCTGCAAGAGGATTTCGCGGTTCTTTAAGAGTTTAATGGTTAGCTAATAAAAGGGGGGAAAGCATGGAAGTAATTACAGGGGTCTTGTTAGGTGTTTTACAGTTATTTTACCCATTGCTGCTCGCATCAGTCATTCTTTTTATATACGCGCTTATAAAGCGCTCGTGGATTTGGATGCTGGTCAGTGGCGTCTTACTCTATCCAGATGCCTGGTATTTTAGTGGCTATCCACCATTTCCTTGGGTGAAAATTATTCCATTAATCCACGTAATATTGGCGATCATTCTTTATCTCTTAAGCAGAAAAAAAGAAAATATTATTAGTAGTTAGCGAAGTATTTATGCTAAGTTTTGCGTTAATCCAAAGAGGGGATTAACGCTTTTTTTGTTTATTTGAAATATAAATTGGTTTAGATTCCATTCTACTGATGCTTCTATTAAGGAAAAAAGGGTGCCAAAACGAGCAGAATCACTGAACAAAAAATTAGCGAAGTACCAACTTTTTTGGAAAGCTTTTCTTTACCCGTCCCCTTGTAAAATCCAGAAAATTGAAGGTTATTTCTATATAAAACAAATAGTAAAATAAGAATTGCTAACCCCACTAGCCAAGAACCAATAGTATAATCTAAATCAATACCAAAACTCGAATAGATTACATTCATAGAAGCGCCCATTAAACTGCCAAGAAGGAATATTATTGCTGTAATTCGAATCAATTCCAAGATTATGCTCAAATCGGGTTCATCCCCTTTCGAAATTCCAATATTAATCCAATTATAGAACAACTTTATAAATTCTTCATTAGAAAAAACAAAGCCCGAAGCTCTAAAGGAGAGCTTCGGGCTAAATATTTAATAGTTATCAGAAATAGCATTGAAATTAAAAATATACTGTGGTAATCTTATAAAGATATACGCATTATTTTATTGTAGTTTAATATTATCCTTACTTTGATTGTAATGTATATTTTGTTATTCGTCAACCCATTTATAAATATTTTTAGGGAGTGTTTGCTATGAAATCAGAATTCCAGCTAGAACAGCAACGAGTTAACCGTGTTATAGCAATAATTGCGGATCGGATTAGTGGGTTGGAGAAAGAGACTTCCCGTCGACGGGATGAAGTGGTTAATATTCGCAAATACTTTTGGGAAGAGAACAAAGTAAATCTTGATAGCTTCGACGATTTTCTTGAAACAATCATCGGGCTAAGACAAGAAGCACAAAATCTGTCTGAAAGCCAAAGTATGCATCGGCATGCGTCTACAAGGTTGTCGACTTTAAATCGCATGAAAGAGAATCCTTACTTCGGCCGAATTGACTTCGTTGAAGAAGGTGTGGGAGAGCAGGAACAAATTTATATAGGGATCTCCACGTTGATGGATGAAAATGAAGAGGATTTTCTAATATACGATTGGAGAACACCGATTGCGAGTGTTTACTATGATTACCAGCCTGGACCCGCTCAGTATACTACACCTGGAGGTTTAATCGAAGGTACATTGGAGAAAAAATGGCAATATTTAATCCGTAATGGAGTGCTTCAGTCCATGTTCGATACGAGTCTTACGATTGGTGACGAGATTTTGCAGCAGGTACTTGGCAAAGGGTCTGATAAACAGATGCATAGTATTGTTGCAACGATCCAACAGGAGCAAAACCGAATCATTCGGCATGATAGCGGGAAACTGCTTATTGTTCACGGTGCAGCAGGCAGTGGCAAGACATCGGCCGCCCTGCAGCGTATTGCTTTCTTGCTATACAAATATCGAGGTCGCCTAAAAGCGGATCAGATTATTTTATTCTCACCAAATTCCATGTTTAACAGTTATGTGTCGAATGTACTGCCTGAACTTGGCGAAGAAAATATGCAACAGGTGACATTTCAGGACTATTTAATACATCGGTTAGGTAAAGAGTTTGAAGTTGAAAATCCCTACGAACAACTAGAATATATTTTAACTGAAACGGATGCTCCTTCGTACAGCACAAGGGTTGCGAGCATCCAATTTAAAGCATCTAATCAATTTTATAATGTAATCGATTCATATAGAAAATCCCTCGAGTTATCTGGAATGTTATTTAAGGATATTACGTTCAGAGGGAAACCAATCATAACGACTGAGCAGATTACAGAGAGGTTCTATAGTCAAGACACTTCTCTTCGCTTACCAAACAGACTTGAAAAATTAAAAGATTGGCTGATTGAGCGAGTAAAAGAAGTTGAAAAGGCTGAGCGACCTAAAGAGTGGGTGCAAGAGGAAATTGAACTCTTAAGTAATGATCAATATCATAAAGCTCATAAGTATTTAGCGGAAAAAAGAGGGTTTAAAAGAGAAGAAATTGGCGATTACGAAATGGAGCCGCAAGCTCTTGCCTGGTGGATGGTCCGTCAAAAAATGAAACCAATACGAAAAAGAATTCGAACATATCATTTTATCGATATAAAGGCGATATATAAGAATCTTTTTTCGAATGCTGAACTGATTAAGCAGTGGGTTGAGGAACCGCCAGCACAATGGGAGGAGATTTGTCAGGACACAGTGGTAATGCTAGAGAAGGGCAAACTTTCTTATGAGGATGCGACTCCATTCTTACTTTTGAAAGAACTGCTGCATGGCTTTCAGACAAATCGCACAATCAAGCAGATACTTGTTGACGAGGCGCAAGATTATTCACCGTTTCAATTTGAGTTTTTAAAACGTTTATTTCCTTCAGCAAGGATGACGGTGCTTGGCGATTTTAATCAGGCAATATTTGCACATGCAAACGAGAAGGTGGATTTCCATACCCTTACTAGTCTTTATGGAGAGTCTGAAACGGAAGTCATTAATATGTTGCGCAGTTACCGATCGACAAAACCGATTATTGAATTGACACGTCGTATCGTTCCGAATGGAAACCAAATTATCCCATTTAACCGTGATGGCGAAAAACCAGTGCTTACTCAATTGTCCGATTACGCAGAATTGCATCGCCAGATAGAAGCCAAAGTAAATGAATTGAGAAGTCTGGATAATAACAGTATCGCGATTATCTGCAAATCAGCGGAGGAAAGTAAGCGTGCGTATGAAGCTTTAGCTCATATTGATGGCATTAAGCATTTGAAACATGGTTCGGAGTACGAACAAGGAGTCGTTGTTATCCCATCATACCTGGCAAAAGGGATTGAATTTGATGCGGTGATTATTTATGATGCATCGGCAAATGTCTACGCGAATGAAAGTTTGCGCAAAGTGTTCTACACGGCCTGCACAAGAGCCATGCATTATTTGCAGCTATACAGTGTAGGTGAACCAACTCCATTTTTGAATAAAGCTTTAAGTGAAGGCTATGTTCAAATTTAAATGAAATAAGAGACTGCATGGGAATGTTTTTTCGAATTCCCATGCTTTTTTATTTTGCATTCAGTTCTTCACTCTTGCTTTCGATAGGGTAAATACTCTAAAAAGCTTTTAGCTGCAAGTGACAAGGATTTTTGCTCTCTCATCGCAATGCCAATTGTTCGAAAAGCAGGAACTTCAAGTTCTTTTGCGACAATTCGATAGGGAATACGGTTTAAGATTAACTCGGGCAAGATACTAATTCCTAGCCCGTTTTCCACCATTGACATAATGGCGTAGTCATCCCACGTTGTAAAGGAGATTTGCGGTGAAACTTGGTGTTTCTCAAAAATCTCGGAAATCTCTGCCTTTGCTCCTTTTTCCAATAACATAAAGGGACTGTTCAATAATTCGCTGATTGGAAACAAGTCGCAATCGGCGAGTGGGTGATCTTGAGGGATTACTACCAGCAAACGGTCCTGTTCCACAAACATGGTTTCTATATCTGCTTTTGTCGGCAGTCTTAAGAAACCAAAGTCAACGCGTCCTTCAATAATCCAGCTTTCAATTTCTGTATAATCGCCTAACAGCAGTTCAAATTCAATATTTGGATAGTCCTTTTTAAAGGCTTTAATCATATTCGGGAGCCAGTGAGTTGCCACGCTTGAAAACGTTCCAATACGGATTATCCCAGATTGCATATTGTGTAATTCTTCAATCTGAGTCATTAAAATTTCATGCTCGTTACAAATTCGCTGTAACTGGGGCAATACCTTTAAACCATCAGAAGTTAAACTGATTCCAGCACGCCCTCTTTCAAAGAGTGCAAGTCCCCATTCCGATTCTAAATCGTTCATCATACGGCTAATGCCAGACTGTGTATAGCTTAATGCATCAGCAGCTTTTGTAAAACTCCCATATTCTACTACTTTGACAAAAGCCATATATTTTTGGATATTCATAGTGTCTCCATCCATTCCTATTTCTCATGCGAGATATGAGAAACATTCAATTTTGGAATATATAAGTGTATGCTATGCTATTGCCAATGAGAAATCAAGTTTGGAAAGGGAGAGTAGAATCTGTCAGCTCTATTAATAGAAAAGGGTGATTAAATGAAACCTGCATATTTTAAGTATGTCGCTGCTTTGCTCCTTTTTGGCTCCAACGGCATTGTGGCAAGTTACATATTATTAAATAGTTATGAAATCGTGTATTTACGGACATTGATTGGCAGTATATTTTTGATTTTCGTTTTCGTGCTGTCAAAGCAGAAAGTGCAGTTTTGGAGTAATAAATCCCACTTTCTTTATTTAGTAATTTCCGGCGTAGCAATGGGGGCAAGCTGGATGCTCTTATATGAGGCATATGTGCAAATCGGTGTTAGCATTGCCACCCTTGCTTATTATTGCGGTCCTGTAATTGTCATGATTCTCTCGCCGCTATTATTTAAAGAAAAGATGACAAGCGCGAAACTGCTTGGGTTTGTTGCCGTCATCATTGGAATGCTTTGTGTAAATGAGCAAGCTTTTACCCAAGGGAAAATCTCTTTAGGATTGATTTACGGAATATTATCAGCCATCATGTATGTCGTTATGGTGGTTTTTAATAAAAAGGCGACAAGTATAGCTGGTCTTGAAAATGCCATGGGCCAGTTAATGATTAGCTTTATAACAGTGGCAATTTTTATTGGAGTGAAGCAGGGTTTCACAGTTAATTTAGTAGATGGAAGTTTGATGCCAATTCTAGTGTTAGGTGTTATAAATACTGGGATTGGATGTTATTTCTATTTCTCTTCGATTGGTCGTCTGCCTGTTCAATCCGTATCGATCCTTGGCTATCTCGAACCACTATCGGCTATAATCTTCTCGGCTGTGTTTTTAGGTGAAAAGTTAGGCTTTGTTCAAATTGTCGGAGCTGCTTTAATCTTGGGCGGAGCAGCATACGGAGAATTGTTCCGTTCGAAAAATTCCTTAAAGAATGAGGAGTAAAATAGCAGGGAAGTAAATCTTTATTAAAAAACATATCTGAAACAGAATCCAATTTTGATGAATTTTTTCAAAATTGGTTCTTTTTATTTGCCCAAAAAGCGAAGTGACAAGACTTTAATAGAAGGTTGTATTTGAAAATTGCGAGTCCTATGGTTTACAAATAGAATGATACATTGTATAGTTGATTACACGACTAATCAACCGGTCAACTTGTGAGGAAGTGATAAATTCGTGAAAGTTGTTTTTGATGATTCAAAACCTATTTTTCAGCAAATTTCAGATATGATTGCAAATGAAATTGTGGAAGGGGAGCTGTTAGAAGGGGATCAAATTCCTTCAACCACTGAAATTTCAAAGTTCTATCAAATAAATCGCGCAACAGTTCAAAAAGGACTTACTGCCCTTGTCGATGCTGGATATGTCTATAAACAACGTGGTGTTGGGATGTTTGTGGCTGAAGGTGCTAAACAAAAGTTGCTTGAAAAGCGCAAGGAAGATTTCTATAACGAGTATTTGAGACCCATATTGGAAGAAGCTAAACGGATTGAAATGACAAAACAAGAATTACAACAATTGATTGAGGAGGAGTACGAGGATGATTAAACTCGAGAATGTTTCGTTCTCATATGGACATAATCCAGTCTTAAAGAATGTCAATATTTCAGAAACGGAACCGATTATTTTAGGACTCTGGGGTAGAAATGGCTCTGGAAAGACAACACTTATGAAGGTATTATCCGGGATGGAAAATATCGATTCAGGTTTTATCAATGTAAATGGTATCGCGCCGTATAACAATAAAGAAACGATGAAAAACATTACGTATATGCAAGAAAATCATCCATTTTCAGATTTATGGGATGTGGAAGACGCTTTGCGCTTTGGAGCATACTTTAACGAAAAATGGGATCAAGAGCTAGCTGAAAATCTAGTGAATCTATTTAAGCTTCCGAGAAAAAAGAAAATCAAGAATTTCTCAAAAGGGATGCAAACAATGGTACAGATTGTCGTTGGACTTGCTAGTAAAGCTCCTGTAACGATTATGGATGAACCGACGAATGGGCTTGATGCTTATATGAGAAAACAGTTTAAAGATGCACTTTTGAATACGGTTGAGGAAGATCCTCGACTTATTATTCTTTCAACACACCATATCGATGAAATTGAGGCATTGTGCGAAAAAATTGCAATCATCCATCAGAACACAATAGTCCGTTATGAAGAAATGGAAGAGCTAAAAATGCATGGTGTTCATTTATCTGGAACGGCTGAGGCAGTGGAACGATTAATGGAAGGCCATACAATTCTAGAAAAGAGAAGACTAGGAAAACAAATGAATGTGATGCTTGACGCTGCTTATTCAGATGAATGGAAAACAAGGGCGAAAGAAGCTGGTGTAACTGCAGAAAAGGCAGCGTTGCAGGATTATCTTGTGAACTTTACGACTAAAAAAGAGGTGTCGAAAATATGAATACCTTTGTTGGACCATTCCGTTTGATGATGAAAGAGTTGGGCCCTACATTTTATATAAATGCTCTCATTACTTTCGTGCTCTTTATTTTCTTTACCATTTTAGGATTTAGTAATGCGGATTCGGGGACATTTATGTTGTTTGGACCGCTATTTATTATCTTTTTGTTATATCCTTTTATTAACTTTAGAGGTTATCGTTATATTCTTTCTTTAGGCGGAACTAGAAAGCAATTCGTTTTGGCATTCTACCTTGCTGCCTTCATTTATAGTGTAAGCGGTGTGCTTCTTCTAAATTTGTTTTACTATATTAGTACACATATGAGTGAAAAGAATTCGGTGAATTTTATTCACTTAGCGAATTTTGTAAATGACTCAAATTGGTTTGTCAATCTTTGGGTAGATTTCTCATGGATTGTCTTTGTCTTTGGGTTGGGGATGATTGCAAAAACGATTTTGTTTAATTACGGTACGCTAGTATCCCTTACCATCACAACAGTCCTCTTAATTATCAGTGTGATTGTGTTTGTTTTCGGAGATATAAGCTGGTTATTGGATTTAATATTCAATCAGCATCTTTTATTTGTAAATGTGATGTTAGGAGTATCTGTTTTATTTCTTTCTTTCTCCTATATATTAATGAGAAATGCCCCATTGGAAAAAGGGAATCGATTGAATATCAAAACAAAAAGCTAATAAACTATTCTAAGGCGCGGTTTCCAGTGGGAATTGCGTCCTTTCTTTTTGTATAATTAGGGATGTAAGTTTATGTCTTTTATGTAATAATTAGATTTCGAGCAAGGGGAATTTACAATTTAGATTAGTGAAAGTGGGAATCATAATGGCAACGGGAACACATACAGTAGAAATTCCAGCAGATGTACAAGCAGTTTGGGACTATGTCAGCGATTTAGAAAAATGGGCAACAGCAGTACCTGCTTATAAGGAACATAAAATCGTAAATGACAAGCAATCGATTTGGACGTTTGAAGGCAGTGTAAAAGGCATTAAAAAAACAATCCAAGCGCAAGTTGATATTACGGAATGGCAGGAACCTTCTAATATTAAGTTTGAACTAAAAGGGTTATCAGATAACTTTACAGGAAGCGGCCTCTTTACTGCAGTGGAGTCTAATGGTAAAACAACGATGACGTGTACGTTGGAAGTTCGTGCTGGTGGCTTATCAGGAGCGGTATTAACACCAGTAATTAAATTGGCAGTTCCAAAAGTAGCATCACGTTTAACAGAATCAATCGCACGCAAAATAGCAGTATTCTCATAATTTTATATTGAAAAGAAAGCCTGTTACTAGCGTTGTTGAGTAACAGGCTTTTAGATTGTTAGAGTTCAAACGGTGGTAGAGAGGCTGTGTTTTTGCGACGATTGAGCGTCTAAAAGAGTTCGGATGGTAGCAAAGTGGCTGGGGATGCAACGATTCGGCGCCTCAAGAGTTGGAACAGTAGCAAAGAGGCAAGGAATGCGACGATGTAGCGCTTCAAAGAGTTGGAACGGTAGCAAAAAAGCAGGGAATACGACAATGCAGCAACTCACCAACAATAAACGGTCGCAATACCTCTAATTTAAAAGAAAAAGCCTGCTACTTAATCGCTAAGTAACAGGCTTTTGCCATTTATATTGCATGTTGATCTTGTTTTGGAATGGATCTCTTCGCTTGAGGGCGGTGATGGAACAGGTAATATAGAATCACTGATAGCAATGTGATAATTCCTGCTACTGCGTACATTGTACTGTAATTCACAATCGAAGCGATTAGCCCCATAAAGTAAGAACCAAATCCGTACCCTAAGTCAAAGAAAAGTAAGAAGGTTGCTGTTGCAATCCCTCGGCGATGAAGTGGAGAAACTTTAACCGTAAGTGCTTGGAAGCATGAAAAGAGAGCACCATATCCGACACCCATTAATAAGGCTGAGAATAATACCATCTTTCCAGAATGGGATTGACTTAACATTAATAGACCGACACCAAATAGCAAGATTGCTGGATAATATAAATAATGTTCCTTATATTTATCAAATGCCTTCCCAACGAGTGGGCGGAATAATACAATCATCAAGGCAAACACCATAAAGAATAAACTTGCTACTTGCGTTTGGTTAATTTCCGCAGTAAATGAAGCTAAAAAACCAGATAGCGAGCTATATGAAAAAGCAAGTAAAAAGGCTAGAAAAGCTATTGGCAGAGCCTTCACTTCGATAAAATCACTTAATTTCATTTTCTTTTTCTTAGTTTGCTCAGTAATCTGAACGATTTCTGCAGGTTTTTGTTTTGGCTGCGTTGCTCGTACTGCAAGCGCAAATAGGAGGGAAAGTGCCGAAATAATACAAGCGGCTAAAAGCAATACGGTGATGTTCTTGTCTTTCCAAAGTAAAAGCCCGAATGCCGGTCCAATAACCATGGCAAGGCTCATAAACATACTAAAGTAGCCTACTCCTTCACCTTGTCGTGTAATCGGAATCAGAGATGCGGCAATCGTATTTGTAGCAGTAGAGGCAAGCGCATAGCCCATCCCGTGAAGAAAGCGAATTACCAAGAATACAACGATTCCCATTGCCCCAAAATAACAAAAGGAGGCGATTAGAAAAACGGCTAACCCGACAATCGCCATTTTCTTATTGCCGAAACGGTCTACCCACTGACCAGAGAATGGACGAAGCAGTACAATCCCTAGTGAATAAATTGTGATGGCCAATCCCATCTGTTGTTCGTTCCCGTGCAAAATATCTTTCACGTATAAAGGGAAAGCTGTAGCGAGCATATAAAAGTTTAGTGATACAAAAAAGTTGCTTAAACAAACAAAAATAAAATCTTTTGTCCATATTTTTTCTCTCATATATTTCTTCTCTTCTTTCTTACATAAAATCATAGTGATTTCGAATCTTAATGATTATATAGTTAAATAACATTAATGTATAATTATAATTATTAATAATCATATTAGTTAAGCTTATATAAAGGAGATTAGGATGAATTTTGAACAGTTGGAATATTTAAAGGAAGTATTGGAGACGAAATCAATGTCGATTGCAGCCAAAAATCTGCATGTGACGCAATCGGCCATTAGCCAATCGATTTCTTTATTGGAAAAGGAATTTGGCGTGCAACTCTTTAAACGCTCTCGAAATGGAACCATTCCAACAGAGGAAGGGAAAAATATCCTTACCAAAGTACTTGAAATTCTAAAAAAAACCGAGGAGTTAAAAGAGGAAGTTCAATCATTAACCTCTACTTTTAATGGGGAGATCAAAATTGCCACAGTTCCTAGCATATTTATGACCTATTTGCCGAAAGCACTTTTTAAATTTAAAAAGGACTTCCCGCAAATAAAAGTAACAATCATTGAAATGGAAAATAACGAGGTAATCGAAGAGGTCAATCATAACAGGGTAGATTTGGGCTTAATATTATTTAATGCTGTTGAACATCGATTTCTTGAGCATATTGCATTTCACTCATTAGACTCTCAAGGGACCTTTAATGTAATCGTTCCGAAAGATTCTGTATTAGCTTTAAACAAAGAACTGCAGCTTATGGACATTAGAGAGCATCCATTTGTGATTTATGGAAAGAACTTTTACAACCACCTTATTGAAGATTTTGAAAAGGAATTTGGACCGTTAAATATTATTTTCAAATCAACCAACTCTGAAGTTATAAAGAAATCTGTATCAGAGGGCATAGGGATTAGTTTATTTTCAACCTTGATGCTAATTGATGACCCCTATATAGAAAGTGGACGAATCATTTCAATTCCACTAACCGGCTTCCCCCTAAATTTCAACCTAATCTTTGGTGGAATTTACTCAAAAAACCGAAGCCAATCCAGATTAATCAAGAAATTCCTCGAATATTTTGAAGGTGAATAGATGGACTCGAATACGCAATTTGTATTCGAGTTTTTCGTTTGATATTAAGTAGCGAGTCCAATTTTCATACATACGTATTAAAGATAGAAAATATTAGTCTATCTATTGTTAAATAGTGGTAAAATTAAGGTTAAGTTAAAGCGTTTGAGAATGAAAGGTTGTTTCCAAATGATAATTAGAGAAGCGAAAGTATCCGATGCAAAAGAATTAATTAATCTAATCAAGGAAGTTGAAGCTAAATCCGACTATATGCTAATGGAGCCAGGTGAACGGAAAACAACTCCAGAGCAGCAAGCCGAACAATTAGAACGGATCGAAAGGCAAAACAATGCGGCCATTCTAGTTGCTGAAGAGAACGAAAAGTTACTAGGTTATTTAGTAGTCATGGGAGGAACGGTTAAGAAAACAAAACATGCTGCATACATAGCAGTAGGAATACTAGAGGGTTTCCGAGGCAAGGGCATTGGAACAGCTTTATTTGAATCTGCAGAAAAATGGGCAATTCAACATAATATTTCACGCTTAGAACTAACTACAGTAACCGAAAACAAAGCAGGCATAGCACTTTATAAAAAAAGCGGCTTTGAAATAGAAGGAACAAAAAGAAATTCACTCATGATACATGGAAAACCATTTGATGAATACTATATGGCTAAATTATTATGATGCCATATAAATTGCAAAAGATAATTCGAAAAGATAGAAATAATTGGAGTCTATGGAATGTAAGAATCCCATTAGTTTTGTTCCTTTTTGGAGCAACCGCTGCATTATATCAGTCGTTGCCAAACTTATTTATAGTTGCAAACGGTTTTCTTGTGAGTGCACAATATATAGGAAGTGTTATTCTTCTGTTTTTATTGTTTGAAAAAATAGGTTTTAATCAAAGAAAGGTTCATTTTACTCTGGGAATTTTACTTGTGGTGACAGGTTTCCTGTTGGATCGTATTTTTAGTTAATATAAAATGGTTCATACTTCAAATCAAAGGGGAAAAATATTATGAAAATCATTGTTACGTGTATCTTCGTTCAAGATCAAGAAAAGGCATTAAAGTTCTATACAGAGAAGCTGGGATATATTAAAAAACATGACGTGCCCGTTGGCGAATTTAGATGGATCGCACTTGTTTCACCCGAGGCATTTGATGGAACGGAGCTTATACTCGAACCAAATAATCATCCTGCTGCCAAAGCTTATCAGGAGAAGCTATTTGAAGAAGGTATTCCTGTCACAATGTTCGGTGTGGAGGATGTGCAGAAAGAATATGAAAGGTTATTGGAGCTAGGCGTGAAGTTTACCATGAATCCGACTAAAATGGGTGATAATACTTTGGCTATTTTCGACGATACCTGCGGAAATCATATACAGATTATACAGCAATAACAAAATTGGGGATAAATGAATGAAGAAAATCGGATTTTTTTTAGGAGTAGTATTCATCTTAATAGGGGCGGGTTTTGCCTATATTCAATTTAAAAAGTCGACTGTCGAAAAGAGTGTTATTGACTATTTAGTTACAGAAGAAAATATTCCTAAAACAGAAATTGCATCCAGCATCCCTTTTATTGCAAACTTACAGGGTGACAAAAACTGGATGGTAAGTATAAAACTAAAAGATGATGATAAAACCTACTACTATTACAAGCATCAAGGTGAAATTATCTTAGAATCTATTGTCGTAAATGGAAGAGAATATAGTGAGAAAGAATATGAGGAACTGAAAGAATAATCTATTGAATCGCTTATACAATGTGATTCATCTAAATAATTTTACAATTAGGAACAAATTCCATATACGGGATTTGTTCTTTTTTTTGTATTTTTTCATATATACAATAGCGAAAAAACATTTGATGCGATTTGTTAATTTATATTGACACTCCACATAGCCTAATGTTAGGATAACTAAGTCCTATAGTTAGGATAAATAATATTAGGATAAAAGGAGAGAAATTAAAATGACGGTTTTATCAATAATTTTACAAGTACTATTGGGCGTAGGATTCCTAATGTTCGGTTTTATGAAATTCACTTCACAAATGGTGGAAGGGTTTAAGCATTTCGGTTACCCATCATGGTTTAGAATATTTACAGGATTAGTGGAAATTCTTTCTGCTGCTTTAGTGATTGCAGGTATTTGGAATGAAACGTTTGCTGCCTGGGGTGCTCTATTAATGGTTGTCACAATGATCGGGGCAATTCTTACGCATATCAAAATGAAAGATTCTATTAAAGGAATGATGATGCCGATTATTCTATTGGTTTTATCATTGGTACTTTTAGTTATCAATTTTGGATCATTAGCTTAAGTACAAATTATTTAGCAGAAATTTGCACGCTGCTAATTGAGATTCCGGCTTAAGTTGATTATCCTTATTATATAAACTTAGTTCGCTCTTACAGTTAACGGGGGTTAAGCCAATGGATGATCAAAACAATCTGGATTTAAAGCTGTTTCGTGTTTGGATAAAGGCAACAAAATCTATTGTTGATAATATACAAAAAGATATCGCCAATCATAAGATTAGTAGTGAAAATTTTATGATCCTTGAATTGCTATACAGTAAAGGGCCGCATCCAGTTCAAAAAATTAGTGAGACGCTTTCTATCCCAAGTGGAAGCATCACATATGTGGTAGATAAGCTAGAAAAAAAGGGACTCGTGGAAAGGCAGCCTCTTCCTAATGACAGAAGAGCGTCAAATGTTGTGCTAACTAAAGATGGAAAACAACTTTTTGATGAAATTTTCCCTAAACACGTAGACACCATTTCTCAAAATCTATCATTTATTTCAAATGATGAAAAAGAGCAGCTCATTGATTTACTTAAAAGAATTGGAATGGGTGCACAGAGTTTAGAAAAATAAAACATAATGCATTATCAACTTCTAAAAACATATTTTCATAGAATATCAGATACTGCCTAAAGCGGTGTTTGGTATTCTTTTTATTTACCAAAGTTGATTAGGCAAGACTTGTGGTAATGTAATTGGAAGAACAACTCTTTCACAGGAGGTGCAATGATGACAAATGAAAAGAAATTTAATGGCAAATCGGAAGTTTACTCAAAATACCGTCCAGATTATCCTGATCAATTAGTGAAGGATTTAGTGGCAAAAAATAAGCTGAATAAAAAATCCATGATTGCCGATATTGGCTCGGGAACTGGAATCATGACAGCAAAATTATTAAATTTAGGCATCAAAGTATTTGCAGTGGAACCTAACAAAGAAATGCGCAACACTGCAATCGAAAATTTAAAAGATTACAAAGGGTTCTTTTCTGTAAGTGGAAGTGCAGAAAATACAACGATAGATGAAAATAGTATTGACCTGATAGTAGTAGCTCAAGCATTTCACTGGTTCAATGTGGAGGAATTTCGCAAAGAATGTCAACGAATTCTAAAACCTAGTGGTATTGTTGCGCTCGTTTCCAATGAACGATTGATAGAAGATGAAATTACTAAAGATATCGCAGCTGCTTATCGAAAATACTGTCCAGACTTTAAAGGCTTTTCAAATGGATTGATGGATGCCTCAGAAATTTATGACACCTTTTTTGAAGAGGGGTATACCTTAAACACCTACGACAATCCCATCATTTATACTAAAAGCAGCTTTATAGATCGTCATTTATCCTCATCTTTTTCGCTAAAGCCCGATGACGAATTTTATCCAATGCTCGTAGAATCGTTAAGGAATATCTTTGAAAGACATGAGAAGAATGGATATTTAACGCTCTCTAACATTACGAAATGTCGCTGTGGGGTAGTATAAATAATATTGAAGAACGTATTTCCTTCGGAGGAATGCGTTTTTTTATTTTACAACCATCATGCAGCGGCACAGTATTAGTCTATTTATCATAAGATACCTCTAAGGTTTGGATAAAATTTTAAGAAGAAAGGATCTTCTAAAATGAATAAAGACTATCCAGGTTACCCCAATCTTGGTCTGGTACAAAAGCTTGTTCAACAGCCAATTGCTTTTCCGCCGCAGCATCAAGAACGTGCACCTGGCTTGGAATGGGTGATGCACCCACGGCCGATTTTTGACTATGAAGACTTTAAAGGCAGTGGGAAA
>Ga0182745_1002136_pt1 | contig 18212 bp, 16 predicted proteins | sample eDN3rd30CKraftBY_FD_128523 | JGI IMG/M metagenome (GOLD analysis project Ga0182745, IMG submission 128523) | Enriched backyard soil microbial communities from Emeryville, California, USA - eDNA 3rd pass 30_C Kraft BY (version 2) (version 2) | ecosystem: Environmental > Terrestrial > Soil >...
GCGATGATCCAGGTCGCGGTCTCCTTGTCGAAGCCGACGCTGTTGAACAGGAATTTCTGCATATAGGTGATGTAGGTATAGGCGCCGAGCCCGCCGCCCGCCGACAGCATCCCGACGAGGATGCTTTCGCGCCGATGCTCCTTCCACAGCAGCTTCGCGGTCGAGACCGGGCGGTCGACCGCCTGATTCTCGAACGACGGCGTTTCCGCGAGACTGCGGCGCAACACATAGACGCCGAGCGCGAGCAGCGCGCCGATGACGAAGGGGATGCGCCAGCCCCAGGCGGTCAGTTCGGCCTCGGTCAGAAAGGCCTGCAGCACGATCGCGACGAAGATCGCGCAAAGCTGGCCGCCGATCAGCGTCAGATATTGGAAACTGGCCCAGAAACCGCGATGCGCGCGCGGCGCCATTTCGGAGAGATAGGTCGCGCTCGCACCATATTCGCCGCCGAGCGATAGCCCCTGCAGCACGCGCGCGGCGATCAGCACCGCGGGGCCGAACAGCCCCGCCTGCGCATAGGTCGGCGCGGCGGCGAGCAGCAGCGAGCCGCCGAACATCAGCGCGACCGACAGCGTCAGTCCCGCCTTGCGCCCGCGCGCGTCGGCGAAGCGCCCCATCACCCACGCGCCGATCGGCCGCATGACGAAACCGACGGCAAAGATCGTCGCGGTACTCAAAAGCTGCGCGGTCGGGTCCTCCTTCGGGAAGAAGACCGGGGCGAAATAGATGGCGAAGGCGGCATAGGCGAACCAGTCGTACCACTCGACCAGATTGCCCGCCGAGCCGCCAATGATCGACAGCAGGCGCTTGCGCGGTATCGCCAGGGCTTTCATTCCGTCCCCCAATTCTATCGGTCTTCACCCGTCATCCCGGCGAAGGCCGGGATCTCACCCTATCGTTCTGACGCACCGGCGAGATCCCGGCCTTCGCCGGGATGACGAAGATCAGGTTGGCCGTTTGAGCCCGATCACCGAAATCTGCCGCCCATAGCCATTCTCTTGCCTGTGGCACGCGCGGCGATAGCTGAAATATTCCGCGTCTTCCGCATAGGTATCCTGCCCACCGATCGCGACCGTCGCGACCCCGGCGGCGGCGAGGCGCGCGGCGACATAGGCGGCGATGTCGAACATCGCGTGTCCCGGCTGGCCCGCCGCGAAAAAACGCTCGTTCGCCGGATCGTCGGCGACGAAGCGCTGCACGAAAGCCTCGTCGACTTCGTAGGAGGCGCGGCCGATGCACGGGCCGATCGCGGCGACGATATGCGCGCGGTCGGCGCCCAGGCTTTCCATCGCGTCGAGCGTCGCGTCGGTGACCCCGGCGATTGCGCCCTTCCATCCCGCATGGGCGGCGCCGACGACTCCCGCTGCCGCATCGGCGAACAGCACCGGCACGCAATCGGCGGTGAGGATGCCGAGCAGCAGGCCGGGGGTGCGCGTCGCGAGCGCGTCGGCCTCGGGCCGCGCGGCCAGATCGCTCGCCGCATCGACGATGACGCAGCGGTTTCCATGCACCTGATAGAGGCCGGTCAGTGCCGCGCCGGGCAAGACCGCTTCGGCGGCGCGGCGGCGGTTCTCGGCGATCAGCGCCGGATCGTCGTTCGATCCGAGCCCGCAGTTGAGCGAGGCGAGATCGCCGCTCGACACGCCGCCGCGGCGCCCGAAGAAGCCGTGCGGCACGCCCGCGAGCGGCGCGGCGGTGGTGAAAGGCGGGGTCACAGATCGAGTCTCCAGATGCGGTCTTCGTCGATATGGTTGCCGACGCGGAACGCGTTGCGTCCGATGTCGACGAAACCATAGCGGCGGTAAAAGGCCTGCGCGCGCGGATTCTCTGTAAAAACCGACAGATAGAGGATCGACGCGCGGTCCCGTGCCCAGGCGATGCCCCAGTCCATCAGCGCCGCCGCGACGCCGGTGCCCTTGGCCTCGGGCGCGACGTAAAGCTGGTGGAGTTCGGTCGCGTCGCTGGTGGGATGGCCTTCGGGGATCGGGAAATCGATCGGGCCGAGCTTGGCAAAGCCGAGGATCGCGCCGTCGTCGCTGCGGATCAGCGCGATCGTCCATTCGGGATCGGCGATCTGCGCCGCGATGCGCGCGGGCGGATTCCAGTCGGCGAGGAAGGCGGCGAGGTCGGCGAGGTCGTAGATATGCCCGAAGGTATGAACGAAGGACGCCTCGGCGAAGCGCGACAGTTCCGCGGCCTCTTCGGTTTTCGCGATCTGGATGGCGGTCATGCGGGGCCTCCGGGAAAAGGACCGGCTCGCGATGGATCCCATATCTTTCCCCGTAACACCGATGTGTTCCCCCGTGAAGGCGGGGGCCCATCTCCGGCCATTTCCTCCTGCCGCCACGCGGGTTCGGAACGATATGCCCGGAGATGGGCCCCCGCCTGCGCGGGGGAACAGGGGCGGGGAGAGCTATCCACGGCTGTTTCCTTCAATTTCGGCGAACCCGGCGGGATGCGGCCAGCCGGAGGCGGTGACGGCCATCACCTTGAACAAATCCCCCATTGCATCGGCTTCGACAAGCCGGTCGCGTTGGCCCTTGAGGTCGTCGGCGCGCTCGGGCGCCGCGGCCGTCAATGTCTTCAGCCGGGCGTCGATGCCCAGCCGAAGCAGCCAGTCGGCCTGCGTTGCGAGATCGCTGACCGCCACGCCGGCGGGCCGCGCCGCCTCGGCGAGCGCGGTGAAATCGACATGCGCGGTCAGGTCGGCCTCGCCGGGATCGGCGAAGGGATCGGCGAAGCGATGCGCTTTGACCGCCTGCAACGTGTCGCCCGCAGCGGGCCCGGCATGACCATAATCGATCGTCAGCATCGCGCCGCCCTGGCGCGCGAGGCGGAAAGCGCAGCGCTGGATGATCGCGGCCGCGACAGGCGCGGTTTCGACGATCGTGCCGTCGGGCTGGCCGCGAAGGGCAGGGGGGATGGCCTCGTCGGCTGGAATCTTGCCCGCGACCGGCGCTAGCGTTCCGTTGCGCCGCTCGACCATCCGCTCGCGCCAGCCCCCGGCGGTGCGGACATATTGGTGGATCGGCAGCGCGTCGAAAAATTCGTTGGCGACGATGACCAGCGGCGCATCGTCGGGCAGCGCATCGACTTCGTCATGATGCTCGGCCTCGGGCAGCCGCGCCGATTGCGCGGCGCGCAAGGCCGGGCTCGTCTCGACCAGATGGATGCCGAGCGGCGCGCAGCCGAAGCGTGACGCCGCGCGCAGCGCATCGACGGCGAGCGTGCCGCGGCCGGGGCCGAGCTCGACATAGCGGAAGGGCGGGCTCCCCGCGCGGGTCCACAGGTCGGCGATCCACAGGCCGATCAACTCGCCGAACATCTGGCTGATCTCGGGCGCGGTGGTGAAATCGCCCGCCGCGCCGAGCGGATCGCGCGTCGCATAATAATGCACGTTCGCGGCCGCCATATAGTCGGCGACGGTCGTCGGCCGGGCCGCGGCGATGTCCTGAATCAGCCGTTCGGGGGTCGGCGGACCGTCACGCAACGCTGTCCGTCCCCGCGACCGGCTCGACGCGCTGGCGGCGTCCCTTCGCGGTTGCGACGAGCCAGACACCGGCGAGGATCATCGGCACCGTCAGCAACTGGCCCATCGACAGGCCAGTCATGTCGACCACCCACTGGCGCTGGACGTCCGGCTCGCGCACGAACTCGACCGTGAAGCGGCTGAGGCCATAGACGATCGCCGCGAGCCCGAACAGGAAACCCGGCTTGTAGCGCGCGTCGGTGCGCCAGAAGAAGAAGGCGAGCACCGCCATCATCACGATTCCTTCGAGTCCGGCTTCGTAAAGCTGGCTCGGATGGCGCGGTTCGGGGCCGCCGTTCGGAAAGACGATCGCCCAAGGGACGTAGGCGACCCGGCCCCACAGCTCGCCGTTGACGAAATTGGCGAGCCGGCCGAGGAACAGCCCGATCGGCACGACACAGGCGATATAGTCGCAAAAGCGCAGAAAGCTGAGCTTTTCCTTGCGCGTCACATACCAGATGGCGATCAGCACCCCGATCACCCCGCCGTGCAGCGACATGCCGCCGTCCCACAGGCGAAAGATATCGAGCGGCTTTTGCGAATAGACCTCGAAATTATAGAAGAGGACGTAACCGAGCCGGCCGCCGAGGATGATGCCGAGCATGGCATAGAAGATCATGTCGTCGGCATGGCGGCGCGCCATCGGGGCGCCGGGCTGCGCGATCAGCTTGAGCAGATACCAATAGCCGAGGAAGATTCCCGCAAGATAGGCGAGCGCATACCAGCGGATCGGCAGGCCGAAGACGCTGAACGCGATCTCGCTATGCTCTCCCATGAATTCCCGGAAGTTAAGATATTGCGTCGCTTCGGCTAAGGTTGCAAAAAGAAACATATAGTCGCGCTGTCCTTCCCCAGGAGAGGCCTTCCCCATAGGGGGTAAGGCGAGCGAGACCAAGAGGAGAGATGCCCCATGCCTTCCGCGCTCGATCTGCGCCTGGACGCCGCTTATGACCTGATCACCGGTCCGGGCGGTCCGATCGCGGTCGGCTCCGTCGAACGTTTCGGCCGCGAGCTGCCCTTCATCACCAACGCGCCGACGAATCTGGCCGACTATGTCGCCTATTTCAGCGGGCTGCACGGCGATGCGACCTTTCTGGTCGAGGGCGACGAACGGCTGAGCTTTGCCGAGGTCCATGCCGCGGCACGCCGGGTCGCGGCGGCGCTGATCGACGGGCACGGCGTGCGGCGCGGCGACCGCGTCGCCATCGCGATGCGCAACGCCAACGCGTGGTGCGTCACTTATCTCGGCATCCTGCTCGCCGGCGGCTGCGCGACGTTGCTTAACGGCTGGTGGCAGGGCGCCGAACTGGCGGCGGGGATCGGCGATGCCGAAGCGATGCTGGTCATCGCCGACGTTCAGCGGGCCGCGCGGCTTTCCGAGCCCGGCGTCACGCACGGCGCGAAGCTGATCACCCTCGACATCGCGCAGCCGCTCGACGCCGCGCTCGCGCCGATCACCGGCGCGGGCGGCAGCGCCGACACCGCGCTGCCGGTGCTGACCGGCCAGGACCTCGCGACGATCCTCTTCACCTCGGGCTCGACCGGCCAGTCGAAGGGCGCTTTTTCGCGGCACGAGGCGGTGGTGCAGGCGATCTTCAACTATGTGACGCAGACCGCGAGCATCGTCCATCTGCTGACCGAGGACGGGCAGATGTCGGATATCCAGCCCGCGACGCTGATCTGCACCCCGCTGTTTCACGTCACCGCCGAAATCCCGGTATTCCTCCAAAGCTTCGCACTCGGCCGCAAGCTCGTGCTGATGCCCAAATGGAGCGCCGACGAGGCGATGCGGCTGATTCAGGACGAACAGGTCAATTATTTCGTCGGCGTGCCGCTGATGAGCTATGAAATTCTCGTCAGCCCGAACCGCAAGAATTACGATCTGTCGACGTGCAAGAGCTACGCCGGCGGCGGCGCGCCGCGCCCGCCGGAACATGTCCGCCGCCTCGCGACCGAGATGGGCGACGGCAAGCCCTTGCTCGGCTATGGCCTGACCGAGACCAACGCGGTCGGCTGCGGCATCATCAACGAAAATTACCTCGAAAAGCCGCTGTCGACCGGTCCCGCGTCGAAGCCGCTCGTCGATCTCGCGATCCTCGACGACAATGGCGACGAACTGCCGCAGGGCGGCGTCGGCGAGGTGTGTATCCGTTCGGTATGCAATTTCGAGGGCTATTGGAACAATCCCGAAGCGACGAAGGCGGCCTTCTTCGACAATGGCTATTTCCGCTCGGGCGACCTCGGCTATGTCGACGCGGACGGCTATCTGTTCATCGTCGACCGCAAGAAGGACATCATCATCCGCGGCGGCGAGAATATCAGCTGCCAGGAAGTCGAGGCCGCGACCTACGAGCATCCCGAAGCCAATGAATGCGCGGTCTTCGGCCTGCCCGACGAGCGGCTGGGCGAGGTGGTCGGCGCGGTGATCTGGATGAAACCCGGCAGCGCCGTCACCGCCGAGGGCATGACCGCTTTCCTTGGCCAGCGCCTCGCGCCCTACAAGGTGCCGCTCAGGATCTGGATGTCGAACGACGCGTTGCCCAAGCTCGGCAGCGAAAAGATCGACAAGGTGACCCTGCGCACGCGATACCGCGAGGAATATGCGGCGGAGATGGTCGCCTGAAGCACAGTTCCCTTGCGTGAAAATCCTGTTCCCCCGCGAAGTCGGGGGTCCAGAGCGGGCTGGCGCTGGCTGCTCTGGACCCCCGCCTTCGCGGGGGAACACGGCTTTTCCATAAGCCTACAGCTGAAAATTCCCACAATCCCTAATGCGCTACGCATTGATTATGAACGCAATCCCGCTATCCTGAATCGGCAGGGGCCCAAAAAAGATCATGAGGTCGCGCCCATGTCCATTCTCCGCCCTTTCCTGTCGCGCGTCATTCGTCACGGCCGGCTGACCGTCATCGATCCCGACGGCGGAGCCGAGCATTTCGGCGAGCCCGCGCCGGGCTTTCCGGACGTCGCGGTGCGCTTCGCCACCCGCCGCGCGATGCGCCGCGTGATCCTCGATCCGCGTCTCGGCGCGGCCGAGGCGTTCATGGACGGCGAGATGGAACTGACCGACGGCGATATCATGGCGCTGATCGGCCTCCTGCGCATGAACACGCCGTGGGATCGCGGGGCGAAGCTCAAGGACAAGACGTGGCTCGGCCGGCGGATCGAGGGGGTGAAGACGCGGCTCGGCTCGGTCAACCGCCGCCGCCGCTCGCGTGCCAACGTCCAGCATCATTACGACATCGGCAATGATCTCTACCGCCTCTTCCTCGACGCCGACATGCAGTACAGCTGCGCTTACTGGCCGCGCGCGGACATGACGCTCGATGAAGCGCAGGCGGCGAAGAAGGCGCATATCGCGGCGAAACTGGCGCTGAAACCCGGGCAGCGGGTGCTCGACATCGGCTGCGGCTGGGGCGGGATGGCGATCACCCTCGCGAAGCTCGAACAGGTCGAGGTGCTGGGGATCACCCTGTCGGACGAACAGCTCGCGCTCGCCCGGCAGCGTGCCGAGGCGGCGGGGGTCGCCGACCGCGTCCGCTTCGAGCTGATCGACTATCGCGACCTTGCCGCGCGCGCGCCGGGGCGGTTCGACCGCATCGTCTCGGTCGGCATGTTCGAACATGTCGGCGCGCCGAACTATGACGTCTTCTTTCGCGCCTGCGCGAACCTGATGACCGCCGAAGGCGTGATGCTGCTCCACACGATCGGGCGCTTCGGCAAGCCGGGCGCGACCGACGCCTTCACGCGCAAATATATCTTCCCCGGCGGCTATATCCCCGCGCTGAGCGAGACGTTGGCGGCGAGCGAGAAGAGCCGCCTGATCGTCACCGATGTCGAGACGCTGCGGCTGCATTACGCGCTGACGCTGCGCCAATGGTATGCGCGCACGCTCGCGCACGAGGCGGAAATCGCCCAGATGATGGGCGAGCGCTTCTTCCGTATGTGGACCTTCTACCTCGCCGGGGCGACCGCGGCGTTCGAGAGCGGCGGGATGGGCAATTACCAGATCCAGTTCGCGCGCAGCCGCCACGCGCTGCCGCTGACGCGGGAGTATATGGCCGAGGCCGAAGCGGCCTATCGCGAAGCGGTCTGAAGAGAGGAGTCCCGGCGCGAAAGGCTTGGTTGGAATCTCCACGGCCAAAGAGCTATGAGCCGTCCGGGGGCCGTCCCCTCTCTATACTCTTGCGGGATCGCACCATGACCAATTCGCCCCCGTCGCAGGGCATCGAGCCGTTCCGGGCCATCGAGATCAGCGCCCTCGCGCGCAAATTGCGCGCGGAGGGCCGGTCGGTGATCCATATGGAGTTCGGCCAGCCCGCCGACGGCGCCCCCGCCGGCGCCGTCGCGGCGGCGCGCGCCGCGCTGGACGAACCCGACATGGGCTATTGGGAAAGCGTGCCGCTGCGCCAGCGCATCGCGCGCCATTATGGCGAGCATTATGGCGTCGATGTCGATCCGCAGCGGATCTTGCTGACCTGCGGCGCCTCGCCGGCGCTCGTGCTGGCGCTGCTGACCGGCTTCGCGGCGGGCAGCCGCGTGATGACCGCGCGGCCCGGCTATGTCGCCTATCGCAATTCGCTGCGCGCGTTGCAGATGATCCCTGTCGAGGTCGAATGCGGCGCGGCCGACCGCTTCCAGATTCACGCGCGCCATATCCGCGAAGCCGATCCCGCGCCCGACGGCCTGATCGTCGCGAGCCCCGCCAATCCCACCGGGACGATCATTCCGCCCGCCGAACTCGCCGACCTTGCCGACGCCTGCCGCGAGCGCGGCGTCCGCATCATCTCCGACGAAATCTATCACCGGCTGAGCTATGGCGCCGAAACGCACAGCCTGCTGCAATACGACCCCGGCGCCTTCGTCATCAACAGCTTCTCCAAATATTACGGCATGCCCGGCTGGCGCCTCGGCTGGATCGTCTGCCCGCCCGATCTGGTCGCTGGAGCGCGCGCCCGGCTCGGCAATCTGTTCCTGTCGCCGCCCGCGCTCAGCCAGCAGGCGGCGCTCGCGGCCTTCGACTGCGAGGAAGAACTCGACGCGCGCGTCGCCATGTATCGCCGCAACCGCCAGTTGCTGATCGATTGCCTGGCCCGGATCGGCATCACCGACATCGCCCCGTCGGACGGCGCTTTCTATGTCTATGCCTCGATCGCGCATCTGACCGACGACAGCCTGGCCCTGTGCAAAAGGCTGCTCGAGGATACCGGCGTCGCCACCGCGCCGGGGCTCGATTTCGACCCCGAGCGCGGCGCCAGCTTCATCCGCTTCAGCTATGCCGTGACCACCGACATGGCGCGCGAAGCCTGCGCGCAGCTGGAGGCGTGGTTTGCCAGCAATATGCCGGGCAGGCTCGATTAGACGCGCGCGCTGCATTTTGTGCTAAGCTCGCTGTCACGATAGTCCGGAGTCGGGAGGAAAGGCGAAGGATCATGCGGCCGCTTTCATCCAGCCTGCTGCTGTCGCTGGTGCTGCTCGGCCTGATCGGCGCCGATCCGGCCTTCGCGAAACCGCCGGAGCCGGAACTGACGCCGCAATCCTATCGCCGCAACTGCATGATGTGCCACAAGACCGCGGTTCCCGAAGGCCTCGACCCCGCGATCACTGCGGGCGTGCGCCCGCCCCACCCGACCCGTGCCCGCGACGCGATGCCCGACGTCAAATGCTGGCGCCGCTGCGAAAAATGCTGGCCCCATCCGAGCAAGGTGAAGCGGTGACACGTGCATAATTCCCCAATTAGAATTTAGGAATTGTTGCACCTGTCACCGTAATTTCGCGCCTGTCTAATATCAGGTTTCCAACACCCGGTTTTCAGTGGCGGGCATCCCCGAAAGGGGTGCCTTCGGCTGTGAGGGGCGTGTGGACGAGGGGCAGAAACGTAACGGATTCGGACAGGGGCGGCACAGCTTCGGCATTTGCTTGAAGCTTCAGAACTTCTTGAGAAATCCATCAAGACTTGTGCGGCGTCTCCACGATAGCACGCACGTCGTTCCAATGCCGCAGCGCGTCATCGTCGAAGAAAACGCGCACGTCAGCGAAGCCTGACCAGCAAAGGCTATAGAAGGAGAGTGAGAGTATGCCCGCCATATCCCTTAAGAGCGCCGCCCTTGGCCTTACGGCCTTCGCCGTGACGGCCTGCGGCTCGCAGTCGTCCGCCAGCGATAGCGCCAATGCCGCCACTCCGGCGAACGGTGCGGCTGCGTCTGCCGCCGTTTTGGCGCAGGCGGCGCAAACTGCGCCCGCCGCCGCATCGCAGACGGCGTTGCCGATCGGGCAAGGACTTTACATCGCTGATTACATGGGGAGTTGCGCCAGCGCCGATGCGGCATTTTTCTATGACGGGGGCAACTATGGCTACATTCTTCAAGCCAAGGCGGGGGACAGGATGAACAGCGCCCGCCCTGCCAGCGCAGAGATTTACCCTATCCGGCGCGTGGGCACTCCGGCACGCGGCAGCAGGGACTATGATGCAAACTTTGTCGGCTTCATGCGCATCTGGCAAGCCGAGGAGGTTGGGAGCGAGGTCCGGGGAGTGAAGGCGGCAGGAGCCGGACGCTTCACATGGCGCGAGGGCAGCGCCAGCGCCCGACAGATGGAATATGACGACACCACCTATCAGCAATGCGCCTTCACGCAGATGTCACCACAGATGCAGGCAGCGGTGCGCCAATATCGCCCGCAACTGGCAAGCGGCACCGCTCCGCAGGCCAGTGCAGGCACGCAAGCGCCGGGCAGAGTCGCTTTTCCGCCCATCGAAAGGGGCTACTGGGCAGAAGACATCAGTTGCGCTGAGGTGGTCCGCAATTACGACGATTACGCGGCGGGAGACGCGCCTCTGCATTATCTCGCTGACAGATCGGGATCATTATCAGCCAACTTCGAGGTCCAGCGCTACGAAGCATTGGGGGGCAATCGCTATCGTTTGCACGGGCGTTGGCATAACGAAAACGGATCAGAGGCCGGACATCAGGACATCACTGTCGCCAGCCGCACGCGTTTTACCAGCGAGGGCGAGCTTGGCGGTCAATATGAACATTGCCCGACCTCGCAGATTCCTGCATCAATCCGTAGGGATTATGAGGGGTAAGCTTCACGCTAGAGCGGATTTCGATCAGTCCGGATCGTAACCGCATGAGCTAAAGTAGTTTGCGCATTCGGCAGGCTCGAAGAGATCGACGAGCTGGCCGATGAGGTGCAAGAGGCCGGAGACGGTGCGCGAATTACGGTGGAATTACGAATTACGGTGACACGTGCATAATTACCCAATTAGAATTTAGGGATTGTTGCACATGTCACCGTAATTAATTCCCATGGGCGAGATCTATGGGAGTTTGGATGTTAAGTAAACTGTCACCGTAATCTCATACTTATTCCCTCTCTTTCGGCCGGGCCGACTCGATTAGTTTACATATTGACGATTCAGTGGCCCTCTCTCGAGGTCCATCATTAATGCGGAACATTCTGCAATTACGCCTCCACCACGTGTCGCCGACTTCATTGTCCATTGACGGAGTCAGCCCAGCTGCGTCACGCATCGCGAAAAATGTGAGTGAGTCAGGCAATACTATCTGTGGACGATCGAGCAAAAGCTTCGTGAGCTTCTCTGTCTTGCACGTACCATCGGTAAGGCATTCATCTTGCGCTTCGAGCGCAAGCCAAAGGTACCAGACGGAACGGGACTGATCCTTGGAAAGACCTTCCGGTTCAGATTCAGCAAAAATGCATCGGCGCGTCTCAAGTTGTCTTTCGAAATCGGCGGAACTGCCAAACGTGAACGATCGCGGATTGGGCCCAGCAGCGCCCCATCCCGCCCGAATGCGACAACCAGTGAAGTTTCCTTCCAGCTTTGCAAGATCCGCCAGTCTTTGCAGGCGGCCAGCGTCACACTCTGATTTAGAGCTTTCAAGAGCGCAAAGCCGCAAAACCGCTTCGATCCGAGCAGCGCTGTAATAATTAATATCATCTATCGACTGCGGCCAGAACGGCAGGCGTCCTATCGATACGTTTTCGCTGGTAATATTTCCATTGTCGGGCACGAGAATTGTCTGGACTCGCTCTTTTCCCTCTATGAGTTCGCGGTATAGCGCTGCTGCCGCGGCGATCCCATCTTTCCCCTGAGTTTCAAATTTCTTGGCGCGGAACAGTAAGCTCTCGCTCGATTCTGGGCGCGTGGTGGCTTCTAAAGAGTTGTGACCAGTAATTGATCCGCAACCCGGGAGGAAGGCAAACGCCGCAAGGATTACAAAACTGCTCTGCACTTTGGAAAAAAGACGCCGCGATACCGAACTCGGCGGTTTGGTCATCTTTTCGTCCTTTGATTACGGTGACAGTTTACTTAACCCCCAAACCCCGCCGGGGCCACCCTGAAAAAAGCTGTCCTACAAAACGGGCGTGCCTTAGCTTCCTCGCATGCCGTGCCGTTTCTTCCCCTCCGCCTTCTCCGCGTGCCCGTCACGCGCCCGCAGCACAGCTTTCGGGGGGCGGGCCATCGGGGCCGAATGTGCGTAGGGGTGAACTTTTATGAACTTTGAACCCATCCGCTGCACCGTGAAGGGGGCGTCGAAAAACGGAATCGCGAGTGAAGTTGCGCAGTTTTCCGCCCGTTCGCCCGATCAGGCCGTTGCGCCGCGCGGGCGGGCCTGCTAGCCGCGCCCGCACTGTCTCCCGCCAGAAGGTGTCCCCATGTCCGAGTCCATCAAGCGCGTCGTCCTTGCCTATTCGGGGGGGCTCGATACCAGCGTCATCCTGAAATGGCTGCAGGTGACCTATGGCTGCGAGGTGGTGACCTTCACCGCCGACCTGGGGCAGGGCGAGGAACTGGCGCCGGCGCGCGCCAAGGCCGAGCTGATGGGGATCAAGCCCGAACATATCTATATCGACGACGTCCGCGAGGAATTCGTGCGCGATTTCGTCTTTCCGATGATGCGCGCCAATGCGCGCTACGAGGGCGATTATCTGCTCGGCACCTCGATCGCACGGCCGCTGATCTCGAAGCGGCTGGTCGAGATCGCGAAGGAAACCGGCGCCGACGCGGTCGCGCACGGGGCGACGGGCAAGGGCAATGATCAGGTGCGCTTCGAACTGTCCTGCTATGCGCTCAATCCCGACATCAAGGTCATCGCGCCATGGCGCGAATGGGATCTCACCAGCCGTACCGCGCTGATCGACTTTGCCGAGAAGAACCAGATTCCGGTGCCCAAGGACAAGCGCGGAGAGAGCCCGTTCAGCACCGACGCGAATCTTCTTCACACCTCGTCGGAGGGCAAGGTGCTCGAGGACCCGTGGGAAGAGACCCCCGATTATGTCTATTCGCGCACGGTGAATCCCGAGGACGCGCCCGACGCGCCCGAATATATCACCATCGATTTCGAGCGCGGCGACGGCGTCGCGCTGAACGGACAGGCGATGTCGCCCGCGACCCTGCTCGCGGCCTTGAACGACCTTGGCCGCAAGCATGGGATCGGCCGTCTCGACCTCGTCGAGAACCGCTTCGTCGGCATGAAGTCGCGCGGCATGTACGAAACGCCGGGCGGCGAAATCTATGCCCGCGCGCATCGCGGCATCGAATCGATCACGCTCGACCGCGGCGCGGCGCACCTCAAGGACGAGCTGATGCCCAAATATGCCGAGCTCATCTACAATGGCTTCTGGTTCGCGCCCGAGCGCGAAATGCTGCAGGCGGCGATCGACCATAGCCAGGAAAAGGTCAGCGGCACGGTGCGGCTCAAGCTCTACAAGGGCAACGCCAGCGTCGTCGGCCGCAAGTCGCCGCACAGCCTCTACAGCGAACGCCATGTGACCTTCGAGGACGACGCGGGGGCCTATGACCAGAAGGATGCGGCGGGCTTCATCAAATTGAACGCGCTGCGTCTGAAACTGCTCGCCCGGCGCGATCGCTGATCCTGCGGGACGGCGGGCGCGTCCCTTCGCCAGCGGATTGGCGATCGGGCGGCGGAATGCTATAGGATTCGCGGGGGTGCTGCCGACAGAAAGGTTGGTGGCCGATGTCCGACGGCCTGCCCGAAGAATCTTCGCCCTATGAATGGCGGCCTTGTTCGCTGCTCTTTCCCCGCATCGCGAAACTGATGACGCGCGACGGAACCTATACGCGGCTGATCCTGCCGGGGGACTATTTCGCGCGGCGGTCGCGGACCTATGGCTATTGGATGTATCGCCACCGCCACGAGCATGACCACGACCAGGGCGACTGATATTGGGGCTGGCGCGGCCACCGGACAGGCGGCAGAAGGGATGGCCTTTCGCCGCAGGGGACATCGCCGGTGCGCAATTTCGATTTTTCCTCGTGGCAGAGCATCGGGGCCACGCTGCTCGGGCTGGCGCTCTTCACGCTGATCGGCGTCGGCATCCGCCTGGTGGTCATGATGACGATCCAGCAGCGCCGCGAGCGGATCAATCGCCAGATCAACGAACGGCTACGCACGCTGATCGCGGCCTACAAGACGCTCGGCGGTTCGTTCACCGGGAATCTGGCGGTCGATCCACGCCACCTGCGCGACCTTCGCCGCGCCGGAACGGAGGCCGGAGAACCCGCCGTCGATCCCGCGGGCGGCGACTCGGACCGGCCGCGCCGGATTCGCGACGCGGTCGAGGCGGCGCTGTCGGACATCATCCTGCTCGGCACCGCCGACCAGGTCCGTCTTGCCAGCCGCGCGGCGCGCGAACTGGTCGAGGGGCGTCCGGTGCATGTCCATGATCTGGTCGTCGCGCTGCGCGATTTCATCCGCGCCGCGCTCGACCTCGACCCGGTGCCGTCCGACTCGGCGATCCCGCTGCAAGGCCCGACCCGGCCTTCGAGCGGCGGAAAAGGCGGCGGTTCGGGCCGCGGCGGCGAAGGCGGCGGGGGAGGAGGGCGCGGCGGCGGTGGCGGCGGCATGGGCGGCGGAATGGGCATGGCGGGCGGGCTCGGCGTCGTCGGCGGTGCCAGCCTGGCGCATGGCGCGACAGGCGGTGACGATACCGACGATCCGGCGGGACTCCCAAAGAATTAATGCGTTAGCGCGGCGCGCCTTCCTGCGCTAAGGGGCGCCTCGATGACCGCCTCGCGCTTTTTCTCCGACAACGCCGCCGCCGTGCATCCCGCGGTGATGGAGGCACTCGCCGCCGCCAACCATGTCGACACCGCCTATGATGGTGACGCGCTCAGCCAGTCGCTTGATGCCGCCTTTTCGGAGCTGTTCGAGACGACGTGTGAAGTCGTCTGGATTTCGACCGGAACCGCCGCGAACAGCATCATCCTCGCCCACTTCGTGCGGCCGTGGCAGGGCATCCTCTGCTACGAGGAAGCGCATATCGAGGTCGACGAATGCGGCGCGCCGACCTTTTACTCGGGCGGCGCGAAGCTGATGACGCTGCCCGGCACGGGGGCGAAGATCGACGCCGAGGCGCTGAAAGCCCGGATTGCCGGCATCCGCAAGGACGTCCATCAGGTGCAGCCCGCCGCGATCAGCATCACCAACGCGACCGAATATGGCCTCGCGTGGCGGCCCGATGAAGTTGGCGCGATCAGCGAGATCGCGAGGGCCAACGGCATGAAGCTCCACATGGACGGCGCGCGCTTCGCCAATGCGGTCGCCTTCCTCGGCTGTTCGCCCGCCGACGTGACGTGGCGCGCCGGGGTCGATGCCCTGTCCTTCGGCTTCACCAAGAATGGCGCGATGATGGCCGAAGCGCTGGTCTTCTTCGGCGGCAGCGGCGGCGCCGGGGTGCGCGAGCTCAAGAAGCGCGGCGGTCACCTGCTCAGCAAGGGGCGTTTCGTCGCGGCGCAGATTCGCGCGATGCTGAAAGATGATCTCTGGCTCGCCAATGCGCGCGGGGCCAATGCCGGCGCGGCGGTGCTGGCAGCGGCATGCGGCAGTCGGCTGATGTATCCGGTCGAGGCGAACGAGCTGTTCGTCCGGTTGAGCGCGGCCGAAGCGGCGACGCTGCGCGGCCGGGGCTTCGATTTCTACGACTGGGGCGAAGGCGCGGCGCGCCTCGTCACAAGCTGGGATCAGGACGCCGCGGCGGTCGCGCCGCTCGCGGCCGCCATCGCGGCGCTATGAGCGAGCAGCCGGCGACGCTGCTCAGCCCGCGCATCCTCGTCCCCTTCGCGCTTGTCACGCTGATCTGGGGATCGACGTGGATCGTCATCAAGGGGCAGCTCGGCATCGTGCCGCCGAGCTGGTCGGTCACCTATCGCTTCTCGGTGGCGGCGATCGCGATGTTCGCCTTTGCGGTGATCCGGCGCGAACGCTTGCTGCTGGAGCCCAGGGCCATGGCCTTCGCGGTGCTGCTCGGGATCGCGCAGTTCACCTTTAACTTCAATTTCGTCTATCGCGCCGAACAGCATATCACCTCGGGGCTCGTCGCGGTGCTCTTCGCGCTGCTGATCGTGCCGAACACGCTGCTCGGGCGTCTGTTCCTGAAATCGCCGCTGGAGAAGCGCTTCCTTGCCGGTGCCGGAATCGCGATCGTCGGCGTCGGACTGATGATCCTCCACGAATATCGCGCCGCGGCGCTCGGTGCGGGCGAGGTCCTGCTCGGCACCGCGCTGACGCTTGCCGGCGTGATGAGCGCATCGACCGCCAATGTCATGCAGGGAACCGCGATCGCGCGGGCGCAGTCGATGGTCGTGATGATCGCGTGGGCGATGCTGTTCGGCGTGCTCGCCGACGGCAGCTATGCCTGGATCACCACCGGGCCGCCGGTGATCGAGCCGACGCCCGTCTATCTCGGCGGCATCCTCTATCTCGGTATCGTCGCGAGCGCGGTGACCTTTCCGCTCTATTTCAATGTTATCCGTGCGGTCGGGCCGGGGCAGGCGGCGTGGTCGAGCGTGCTGATCCCGATCATCGCGATGGGCTTTTCGACGGCGTTCGAAGGCTATCGCTGGGCGCCGCTGTCGATCGCGGGCGGCGCGGTCGCGCTCGTCGGGCTGGTGATCGCGGTGGCGAAGCGGCCCGAACGGCCGTCGGTCAGCGGCAATATGGTGTCGGTGCCGGTCGAACCGGAGTCCTGATTGTCATGGCTGTCTTATGTCGATAAGACGGCCTCATGAAAATTGTCTCCATCGCCATCGCCCTTATCGCCGCCGCTGCGGCAACCCCGGCATCGGCCCAAGACACCTGCCAGCCCGGAACCTATCGCGCCGCGGACGGCGATTTCGTCGTGCTGGTGCCGTCGCCGGCGGTTCCCGAACCCGGCCTTCGCTATCAGTTTCGCGACGGGCGCCGCGGCGCGACGAACGAGGCCGGCGCGCCGCTGGCCTGCGATGGGGGCGCGGTGAGCGTCGGGGGCAAGGCATGGACGCGGATCGCCTTTCGCGAAACGCCCGCGACCTTCGACAGCGTCGAGACAAAGCTGACCGGAATGCTGATCGAGCCGCCGGGCGCCGACCCCAGGCGCCCGCTGGTGGTGATGGTGCACGGTTCCGAACGCAGTTCGCCGATCGGCGGCCTCTATGGCTATGCGATGGCGGCGCAGGGACTGTCGGTCTTTGTCTATGACAAGCGCGGCACCGGCGCCTCGGAGGGCGATTATACGCAGAATTTCGAGCTGCTCGCGACCGACGCGGCGAAGGCGCTCGACACGGCGCGGCGGATGGCGGCGGGACGGTTCGGTCGCGCGGGCTTCTTCGGCGGCAGCCAGGGCGGCTGGGTCGCGCCGCGCGCCGCGACGCTGACCAAGGCCGATTTCGTCGCGGTCGGCTTCGGCCTCGTTGCCTCGCCGATCGAGGAGGACCGCGAACAGATGGTGTCGGAAGTCCGCGCCGTCGGACTGGGCGCCGATGCCGAGAAGCTCGTCGACCGCCTGTCGAAGGCGACCGCGACCTTGCTGCTGTCGAACTTCGCGCAGGGCTATGCCGAGCTCGATGCGGTGCAGCGCGAGATGGCGGGCAAGCCGTGGGCCGTGAAGGTCGAGGGCGAATATAGCGGCGCGATGGCGCGCCTCTCCGACGCCGAGCTGCGCCGGATCGGGCGGGCGCGCTTCGACAATCTGGAACTGATCTGGAACTATGACGCGGTCGCGGTGCTGCGGAAACTCGACACGCCCTTGCTGTGGGTGCTCGCCGGCGAGGATCGCGAAGCGCCGATCGAAACGACGCGCGGCGCGCTGATGGACCTCAAGGCGGCGGGAAAGCCGGTCGATGTCTATCTCTTTCCCCAGACCGATCACGGCATGTGGGAATATGTCCAGCATCCCGACGGATCGCGCGACGTCACGCGGCTCACCGACGGCTATCTGAAATTGCTCGGCGACTGGATCAAGGGCGATGTGGCCGGGCGTTACGGGCGTACCGAGCATTTGACCGGCAAACCCTGAAACCCGTCCCCGTGTCCCCGCGAAGGCGGGGACCCATCTCCGATCGGTTCAAGATAGCGCCGGCAGGAGATGTGCACCCGCATTCGCGGGTGCACATGGCATTTTAATTCAGGATTGTTTATCCCGCGCTGATCCGCTCGATGTCGGCGCCGACGGCCTGGAGCTTCTCTTCCAGCCGTTCGTAGCCGCGGTCGAGGTGATAGACGCGGTTGACCTCGGTCTGCCCCTCGGCGGCGAGGCCGGCGATGATCAGGCTCATCGAGGCGCGCAGGTCGGTCGCCATCACCGGCGCCCCGATCAGCTTGTCGACGCCGCGCACCACCGCGCTGCGGCCGCGCACGTCGATGTCGCAGCCCATGCGCGC
>Ga0182745_1002138_pt1 | contig 18188 bp, 17 predicted proteins | sample eDN3rd30CKraftBY_FD_128523 | JGI IMG/M metagenome (GOLD analysis project Ga0182745, IMG submission 128523) | Enriched backyard soil microbial communities from Emeryville, California, USA - eDNA 3rd pass 30_C Kraft BY (version 2) (version 2) | ecosystem: Environmental > Terrestrial > Soil >...
CGATATTTTTAATAAGCATAGTGGTGGCAGTTGGGTATGTATTCCTTTTTGGACAATTCGAACTCCTTATGCTGCTGTATCGTCGCATTCCCGCTTCTTTTGCTACCGTTCGAACTCTTTAAGCCTCTGTATCGTCGTAATCCCAGTTCTTTTGCTACTGTTCGAACTCCTCAAGCCACTGTATCGTCCTAATCCCAGTTCTTTCGCTACTGTTTGAACTCCTTCTGCTCCTACATTGACGCATTCCCGCTTCTTTTGCTCCCCTTCGAACCCCCTTATGCTGCCGCATCGTCTCATTCTCCCCTGTTTACCACCACTCGAACTCCTTAAGCTGAGCAATCGTCGCATTTTATCCTCACTTTACCAATCTTTAGCTAATCAGCTGCGCTAGCCACTCACCTCCCCCTCCCAAAACCAACAAAAAAGCTGCTCATCAAGTCTTTTTCAGACTTAACGAACAGCTTCTATTAACGATTTACGCTAGATATTGTGATCTTTGGTTTTCAATCCATACTTTCATCGTGCGGAACAGCAAGATTACGATGACCATGAGCATAATGCCTTTAACAAAATTGAAAGGCAAAATCCCTGCCACAATCATTTCTTTCATATTAAACTCGCCCCAGCCTAGGAAGTATGTGTACATTGGCAGGAAAGCGACATAGTTTAGCAGACTCATACCTAGTGACATTACTACAGTACCAACGACTAAGCCGATGCTTAACCCTTTGATGCTAGGGAACTTTTTATAAATATAGTAGACAGGTAGGATAAATAAAATACCTGTTGCGAAATTTGCCATATGACCAACCGGAACTCCTGTAGGTGTACCAGAGAAAATCCAGTCTAGAATATTTTTAAATAATTCTACTAAAATACCAGCTACCGGACCCATGATAATTGTAGCAATCAGTGCAGGAACATCACTGAAATCGACCTGCAAGAATACCGGGAACAATCCTGGCAACGGAAAATTTAGTAGCATTAAAATGAATGAGATACTACTTAGCATTGCGATTGTAACAAAAGAACGTAATTTAAGCTTTTGATTTACCATCGTACATCTCTCCTCTTTGCTGATTCAACTCGCAAGAAGAAAGGACAGCCATTTCCTGATTATTCCTTTCAATGCAAAAATAAAATCCCTTACACAAATTTGTATAAGGGAGAAATTAGGCACATTGAAAATAAGCAAAATTGTATGTTAAACAAAGCATCTAAGTATAGATACTTTTAAAAACAGTAAAGCAAATACGTAAAATCGCGTATAAACCGTACCTTTAACATACAGCTTCCTTCGAATAACGAAAAGAGACCGTACCTCCATCTTCTCCCATCCAGACTATACTGTCGGCTTTGGAATCGCACCAAATCCTGCTCATAATAAGCTCGCGGGCTGAAAAAGCTATGTGCAATATTCCTCCAAGTTAATGGTCAGAACTCGCAGCTTTTAATACCGCCGATCGGGAATTTCACCCTGCCCCGAAGATGAATCAATATTTAATTTGATATTACAGTCTCATTATATCTCGAGATTGAGATGATGTAAAGATGTAGAAAAAAATAATTCCTACTCAATTACTAAACTTTTTCCATACCCTTTACTCTAACACTGTTGAATATGGAATTTCATTTGCTCCAACCGGCATTGGCAATGCTGCTGTGAAATCAAATCCACCCCATTCTGACTGCAGAACGTTTTCAAACTGCACACTCATGTCAAAATTGGCAGCGGTCAATAAAATCCCTTCAATCATTTGCATTGCTTCTGCTTGGTCAAAGCTTTCCAAATTGAGCTCTTCATTAAATGTAACCGTCACTTGTTGGTTTTCTGCTGTTACTTCAAAATCCACATTCGGTAAAATAACTGATTCATATATATCGTTTGTCTGTTCTTTCATGCCCGAAATTGCCTCTTCCACCGTCGTGTAGGTTTGCCGATTGTTCGGCGCTAGATAAGTTGTACCATCTGCTTGGGTATGTCTAAAGTAGTTAAATTGAGTCGGCTCTCCATTTAGAGCGATCGGTTCTGTCGGCTCACCAATTTCACTAAAGACAAAAGGAGAACCTTCTTCATCTAATACTGCAGCTTCTTCATATGAGCTATCTCTAAAAGTATCCATTAATGTTGCGAAATAGGTCATCATACCAGCTGAACCAGTATCGTAGGGCTGATCGCTCGGCAATGTGTGCATGACTTGAGTGCCTGATTCCGCTATCGTCCCTGCATATGGATGATACTCTGTAAATTCGATTGCACTTTCGTTAAATAATGGGGCATAAAAATTATAAAGCTCTACCACTGTCGGTGTTGCATCCCCAAAGTCCTGCTGAATTCTTTCATTTGGAATTAAGACCGAAATAGGCAGGCTATCTGCTGCATCACTAGCTAACCCTAAACGGAAGAGCGTATTACCTTCTAGCTCTTCTGCATAAACAGCGGTACGAATATCTGTCACATCAGCTTTTAGAATACTCGTCTCACTTTCCTCATTGGTTGACTCCGAAATGTCCATTTGCTGAGAATCCATGATTTCAGTCGCCTTCAAATCTGCACTTTCTTCAGAGGAATCCTGATTTATAAAGGATGGTACTAATATCGCTAGTAAGAATAGAGCAGCGATCGAAACCACAATTGGAATCCAGTTCACTTTTCGTTTTTTCGTTCTTTTAGGAGCAGTACTTAAAGGCTCATCATCCAAAAGACCGTCTTTTTTGATGCGATTAATAACTTCTTCTTTTGAACGTTGATCATGAATCTTTGGCACTTTTCCTAGTAAGTCTTCGATTTTGTCGTCGTCCCACTTATCATGACTCATTGATTTGCCTCCTTATGTTTTGTCGTATTGTTTAATAGCTCCCGAAGCTTCTGGATCGCTCGGTGCTGGGTCGTCTTAACCTTTCCTTCTGACCAATTTAATATGGCCGCCGTTTCGGCAATTGATAACTCCTGAAAATACCGCATAATAATAACCATTTTTTGATCACCAGAACACTGTTCTAACGCCTCTAGCAATTGACGCATTTCATCATTTAACTCGGTTAAAATTTCCGGCGACTTCATCGGCGAGACCAGCTGTTCTGTCTCCCAGTTAAATGCATCAAAAGTGCGAGAGGAACGCACCGAATTCTTTCTGAAATAATCAATTGCTACATTTTTGGCAATGGCAAAGAGCCATGTTTTTTCAGAGCTTCTTCCCTGAAATCGTTCGTAGGATTTTAACACTCTCACATAAACCTCATGGGATAAATCTTCAGCGACTGAGCGATTTTTAACGATATAGATTAAAAATTGGAAGACATCCTGATGGTAAGAATCATACAAACGATGGAATATGGATTCGGTTTCCTTCATCCATGCCACCCCCGTTCTCATAGAATTTGTCGAATTCGAAATAAAAAAGTTTCAGTTTAAAATGAGCCTATTATAGCTTTTTCTTTAAAGCAAAGTGCAATGGCTTCTAGTTTAGAGTTCTAGTCGCAAGCAACCTTACTCTATTAAAAAAGGTATCCCTAAAGTCTATGTAAATTACTTAAACTTTAGAGACACCTTAATCTATATTTCCCCTAGCTGCCGCTAAGTAAACTTTGTATGATAAAATCTTCCGTTTTACAATCGCTTTTCTTATAACGGTAAATAGAAAGTAAATGTTGTTCCTTGAGACACTACACTATCGACACGGATATTTCCTTTATGTGCTTCAACAATGTTTTTGGCAATCGCAAGCCCTAATCCCGTTCCGCCTTTTGAGCGAGTACGCGCCTTATCTGCTTTATAAAAACGCTCAAATACATAAGGTAGATCCTCTTGCGGAATTCCTTCCCCAGTATCAGCAACCTGGATTCTCGCATACGAAAGCTCATGCTCCACTGAAACCGTTACACTACCTTCTACTGGTGTGTGGCGAATCGCATTGTCAATTAAATTCGTTAACACCTGTTCAATGCGATCTTCATCCATACTGATTAAGACGTTCTCCGCAAGATCTGTCTTAAATTGCAATTGGACTTTCTTTTCCTTGGCCACTTGCGTAAATTTTTGAGTAATCCTTTCAATGGCAGGCACTAGCTGAACTTCATCCTTGTAGAGTGTCGTATGGCCATTTTCCATCCGTGCTAAATCAAGCAAATCATTTACAAGACGCCCCATCCGTTGTGATTCGTCATAAATAATACGCGTGATTTCATTGCGCTCTTCCTCATCAGAAACCACATCATCTATTAATGCTTCCGAATAGCCTTGCAGCATAGCAATCGGTGTACGCAGCTCATGGGACACATTGGCAATAAAGTCTGAACGCAACTTCTCTAACCGCAAGCGATCTGTCATATCACGAATTACAGCAATTGCCCCTCGAATAGATTGCTCGCTATTCTTCAATGGACTAATGGTAATTCGGTAATAGGAGCCATCGAGTTCGATGTCTTCCTCTAATTTATCCTCAAAGCTTAAAACGTGTTCGAGCATTTCGAATATTTCTTGCGGTACCGGACGATCATTCTCGCCTTTTTTGCCTAAAAACCACTTTTGAAGCAATTTTTCAGCTGGTGGATTACTTAATAAAATCGTTCGGTCACTATTAAAGGTAATCACACTATCTGTCATGGAGGTTAAAACACTTGCTAATTGCTCTTTTTCTTGGTTAATGACTTCTAAATGATGCTTTAGCTGCCGTCCCATCTGGTTAAAGGCCACGGCTAATTGACCAATCTCATCATTTTGTGTCGTTGGCAATGTCTCATCAAACTTCCCTTTTGCCAGCTCAAAGGCATGTTCACGCATTTTGCGCAGCGGCCATGTAATTCGAGAAGAAAGGAAAAAGGCAAAGAATGTTGTCAGCACAAAGGCGATAAAGGCAGAAAGAAAGACAATCTTCGTCGTTTCTTGAGACGCTTTATGAAGCGCACTAGGGTTTTGGTAGATAAAAATTGCCCCATGTACTTGGTCATCACTTTTCAGTGGATAGCTTAGTACGATGTAGGTTTCCATCTTGCCTTCTTCAAGCTGAGAAGGTAAAATCATGCGATCCAGAATTGGTTCAGTTGATTCAAAAACATCATCAAAATTTTTATTTTTTAAAATGCTCTTTTGGATTTCATCGCTATTATAACCTGTTTGGAAGGCTGAAACGACTTCCTTTTCCTGCGAAGCGATAAAAGCATTTGTATCGTCTGTAATCATCTCTTCAATAATTTCGTCTGTCAGCTGCTCCAAGTCATAATTATCAACGATACTTGCGATAGTAGAGGCGGTTTGTCTTAAGGATATATCAGCTTGTTCCTGGTGATAATCTTCTAAAAACTCCAGCATTAAAACAGTAAAAACAAACAATACAAATGAAACGAGAAGCAATATGGTTAACCATAGCTTCCCGACAATACTGTTCCATATCCTATTCATTGACAACCTCAAATTTATATCCTACGCCCCAAACAGTGACAATCATTTTCGCTGCATCCTCTGATACACGATTTAGCTTCTCACGTAATCTCTTTACATGAGTATCAACTGTTCGTAGATCCCCGAAGAAATCGTAGTGCCATACTTCTTTTAACAATTGCTCACGGTCGAACACTTTGTCCGGTGCTTTCGCTAAGAAATATAAAAGCTCATATTCTTTCGGCGTTAAGTTTACTTCTGTGCCGTCTGCCGATACGCGGTGAGCATCATGGTCAATTGTTAAATGCGGGAACACCACTAAGTCTTTTGAAGTAGACGGACTTGAAACGGGTGAAAATGCTGACGAACGGCGTAAAATAGCTTTCACACGCAGAATCACTTCACGCGGACTAAATGGTTTTACGATATAGTCATCTGCACCAAGCTCAAACCCTTGTACACGGTTTGCTTCCTCGCCTTTTGCAGTTAATAAAATGATTGGTGTTGTTTTCTTTTCACGGAGTTCCTCACAAACCTGCAGGCCATCCTTTTCAGGCATCATAATATCTAATAGTATACAATGATAGTCCTTTTCAAAAGCCATTGCGAGGGCCATTTCACCATTTTCAGCTTCTTCTACTTCATACCCTTCACGTTCAAGGTACATTTTTAATAAGCGGCGAATACGATCTTCATCATCTACTACTAATATAGAAATATTTTCAGACATAGGTTTTACCCCTCTCATTCTTTCTCTTTCCTATTGTACAATTTCAATTTAAAAAATTAAAGGACCTAGTACAAATCTTCCATCATAGGGCATTAATTGGAGAATTTGAGACTATTTTGAGCATATTGTAGCATTCTATAAAGAAAGTTCTTCCCTTTTTTTGAGAAGAACTTTCATCATAACCCTTAATTTGATGCGTATGAATGCAATCCTGCAATTACTAAGTTTACTACGATTAAGTTAAAGAGAATAATCGCAAAGCCGATTACAGCAAGCCATGCAGATTTCTTACCTTCCCAGCCCTTTGATAAACGCAAGTGAAGGTAAGCTGCATAGAATAACCATGTGATGAGAGCCCAAACTTCTTTTGGATCCCAGCCCCAGAAACGCCCCCATGCTTCCTGTGCCCAGATCATCGCAAAGACAAGTGCTCCTAAAGTAAATACAGGGAATCCGATTAATACTGAGCGATATCCAACTTCATCTAATAGGTTCAAATTCACTTTTTGCACTAATGGATGCAGCATATCTAAAATACTTCTGCGAGTAATCAAACGAATGACTAAGTAAATGATTGAACCAAATACAAATGCCCAGAATACTGTTGTTAACTTTTTCGCGTTAATTACAGGCGGCATTTCAACAAGTGGTTCCATTACATCGTCTGTAAGTAATGTATACTCATTCATACCAAAGATTGCTGGCATATTATAAACCATTTCTGCTTCAGCATCTTTTGTATCAATGTAAGTGAAGTTTGCTTCATATCCGATACCTCTGAAAATGACCGTTGCCAGGATAAATCCAACAACTAGAACACCAAAGTAAAGTACCGCTTCCATCCAAAAACGGCTTTTGGATTTCGCTTTTGGGTCAATTGCTTTTAATAAATACAATAATCCTGCAACAGCACTAATTGCTAAAATAGACTGCCCCATTGCTGCCGTAATAACGTGGATGTGCAACCAGTAACTTTGCAGTGATGGCACTAGAGGATCCACATCATTCGGGAACATAGCCGCATAACCGATAATTAGAATGGCTACTGGTAAAGCAACAACCCCAAGAGCCGTTAAACGGTACATATAGTAAATTAAAATGAACGCCGCGATAATGAACATACCAAACGCAGTAGTAAATTCGAACATATTACTTACAGGTGCATGTCCTTTGTAAATCCAGCGTGTTATGAAGTAGCCTAAATGTGCTAAGAAACCGATGATTGTCACAACAAGGGCAATCTTGCCCCATTTGTCAGCACGATTTACTGCACCATCCGGTTTAGTGCTTTTAATCGCCCCACCAAAGAATAATGTCCCGACTAAATATGCTATAAATGCAACAAAGAGCAGGTTGCCACTGATATCAATTAAACTCATAAGGTGCTGTCACCTTCCTTTTCTTTTTCATCCTGATCATCTTCTGATTGGTCGATATAGGTTGGAAGATGCGCAAATGCCGTTACAGCATCTAAATCTTTCTTAATACCAAACCAGTTTTTGTTTGTATGAGCTGCTAGACGAATTGTTCCATCCTCTAATTGCTCCACCCATAATCGACGGTGATGCCAATAGGAACCGATTACGACACCAATCATAAAGATTGCACCACCAATAGCAAGCATTGGAATCGTACTGTCCTTATGAACCGTTAACCCGGACATATTCCGTGTTTCCACACTGTTAAACGCCATTTTGTGTGTATTATCACCGTTTGGCTCGATTGTTTGCTGAATCGCTACAAAGCTGATTTCACCCTCAGGCTTATCAGGCGTCACCATTTTGAAGATAAATGCCGGATTATTCGGTGTTGGTGTTGCCGTTTGAGGTTCCCCATTCTCAAAACCTGAGAAGTCCGGGTAATAGCCCATTAGTTCGACTTTCGTTTGATCATTAATCACATATTCGTCCTGAGGATTTGCTAAGTCAATGCTCACTGCCCCTAAAGACGCGCCTGTTTCTTTATTTGTCAGCTCAAAGTTCATGGCTTTAATCTCATTCAAACGGAAGTCCATTTGATAAAATGCATAGCCATCATGCTGCAAAGGATGATTTACTCGAACAGAGTATTCTTTCACCAATTCTAAATTATCTGCTTGTCCTGGGATTGAATTGTCTGCTTGCTTATATAACTTAACATCAGTTTGATAGTTTTTCGCTACGACGTTAACCCCTTGAAGCTCTTGGTTTTCTGTCTGTTGATTATCATGGGTTTCTAAAATGAACTTTTCATTTTCGATGAAATAACCTTCCATACCAGGCACTGCACGCATTTCGCCTTCACGTATCCACATAGACTCATCTACATAGAAGCCTGGAACAAGACGAAGCATGACAGCCGTTAGGAAAACGATTAACCCAACGTGGTTTATGTATGGGCCGTATCGAGCAAAGCGGCCGCGCTCTGCAAGTAAGGCATTGCCATCACGACGCACTTTGTATCTTAGCTTCTTCATTTTCTCTTCCACTAAGTTCATTGTGTTAGCTGAATCGCCCTCTGTAACCGCTCCCTCAGCAATAATGCGCTGACGCTTCATAAAGCTTTCATGGCGTTTGACACGCTGATTTTTTAGAGATTTATGCAGAGGGATGCCACGGTCAATACTTGCCACAATAATTGAAATCGCAAGGAGACCAACTAGTACTTGGAACCACCAAGAACTATAGACGTTCGATAACCCCAGTTCATAATAGAGTTTCCCTAATGAACCGTACGTTTTTTCATAATAAGCCGCTTTTTCCGGCTCTGTAGAAACACTAATATAAAATTCTTGAGGAAAAATCGTTCCGATTGATGCTGCAATAAGATTAATGATAATTAAGGTAATTCCTACTCTTACACTAGAAAAGAAATTCCAAATTTTATCAATAATTGACTTATTGCGTGTTTTTGAGCGAATCGCAGCACCATCGTATTTCATGTCGACGATTTTACTCGTTTTCGCTTCTTCTGTTAGTGGCCGACCACACTTTCCACAAAGTTTGGTACCAGCTGGATTTTCATGACCACAAACACAAATAATTTTTTCCATTTAAATTACTCCTGTTCTGGTTTGATTGATTCCATATATGAGGCGATTTGCGCTTCGTTCATTTCACCAGTAATAATTTTTTCAACTTCACCTTCAGGATTGATTAAGATTGTTGCTGGCAATAAATCAACATTATAAGCCGTCATAACACTTTTTGTTTTATCAATAGCTACAGGAAAGTGCACATCTAAACTTTCAATAAATTTCTTCACTTCAAATTCAGATTGCGCGATGTTAACCGTTAATACTTCGACACCTTGATCCTTATAACTTGCATATTGATTGGACATGGCTGGCATCTCTTTTTTACATGGTTCACACCAAGTTCCCCAGAAGTTCAGGAAAATCCCTTTCCCCTCATAATCTGAAAGTCGATGTTTTAAACCGCTTTCATATAAATCCACTAGTTCAAAATCGGGTGCTTTGTCACCAACTTGTAGAACCTCAACTTTGTCTTTTGTCGCAGAGCTATAGACTGTATAAGCAATTGCTGCTAAAAGAACTATGAGAATAACACCACGAGTTATGGAACGTTTCTTTTTCTTATCCATTTGTCGTTTCCTCCCCCGAAAACTATACAATCTTTTTCATTATAGCAAACTAAAAAAAATCATTTCCAGTTGTTTTTGACTGAATTATGAACGTTTCAACGGACCATTTAGGTTAGTCAATTTTCCCCGTATCCGCAAGAACACGCAGTAATTTCACTTCATGCTTTGTTAGCTCGCGGTATTCGCCTGGCATTAAACCTGTTAAGTCCAGAAAAGCAAAACGCTCACGCTTCAACTTTACTACCGGTGTGCCAATCGCTTCAAACATACGACGCACTTGACGATTACGCCCTTCATGAATCGTAATTTCACAAATCGCTTTTCCAGCTTGCTCATCAAAAGAAGTCATGCTTACTTTTGCAGGGGCTGTTTTCCCATCTTCTAATTTGATGCCGCGCTGTAATTTTTTAAGACCTTCGATTGTCGGTACACCTTTTACGCGAGCAATATAAGTCTTGTCAATTTTAAATTTCGGGTGGGTCATTTGATAAGAAAATTCTCCGTCGTTCGTTAATAACAATAATCCAGATGTATCATAATCTAATCGTCCAACCGGGAAGATTCGTTGGTGTACACGTTTTTTGAAAATGTCTGTTACTGTTTTTCTTCCTTTATCATCCGTTACGGCTGAAATCACAGCTCTTGGTTTATATAGCAAGAAGTATACTTTATCCTCTTTTTCAAGCTTAACGCCTTCTACTTCAATTGCATCCGAGTTCGACACTTTCGTTCCAAGCTCTTTTACTACTTTCCCATTTACTCTAACTTTACCTTCTAATATTAACTGTTCTGCTTTACGCCTTGACGCAATACCAGCATAAGCAATTACTTTCTGCAATCTTTCCATTATTCCACCTCATTCATCCGTGTAAGCACATATATGTCTGCTTCGAAAATTATGTCATATTCTAGTGCATTATTAAAGGAAAATAGCTTAATTTCAAAGTTGTTTAACTATTTCGAAAGGAGAATCTCTTACTTTCTATAGTTCCCACTACTTTTCCATTCTATTATTTTCGACATTTTTCTCTAAGTATGCAAAAAATAAGACTGCTCAACACGCAGTCCTAAAACATAATCGTTTTCTAATACTTTTAAAATTTATTTTACATTTACTCTTGTTGCATAGATGCTTTCGTTATTTAACATGACATGCCAAATTCCAAATTCACCCTGTTTTCTTGACAAATGAAGAACGTTTTTCACTTCTTTTTCTTCTTCTTTGTTAAGCAAGATGGAAATTGGTTTTGCTAGTTCTACCTTTTTGTTGCCAGACGCCTGGTATTCCCCTTTGTCTGCAACAGTTACATACTTATAGTTATCAAAAACTTTATTTGCAAGCCCTTTATGTACTTGCCAATCATTTGATTCACTTAAGGTTACAACAACAACCTCTTTTCCATCCTTTTCAAAATAAGTTGCCAGCGTTCTTCCTGCTACTTTAGTAAAACCTGTTTTCCCAGCAACCGCCCCCACCTGTTGACGGAGCAATCGGTGTTTGTTTTGCCATGTAACATTTGTATCTGGGTTTTTGTAGTTGATTGTTGAAGAAATCTTTTTAAATGTGTCATTTTGTAAAGCAATTCTTAACATTTCCGCCGTATCATAGGCAGAAGATAAGTGAATATCATTATGCAAACCAGATGGGTTCGTAAATTCGGTATTATTTAAACCGTATAAATCTGCTTTTTCATTCATTAAATCCACGAATCCTTCCAGGGAACCACCCGCATGCTCGGCTAAAGCGTAGGCAGCATCATTCCCCGAACGAAGCATTAGCCCATATAGCAAGGTTTCCACTGTAACCTTATCCCCCGGCTCCAAATAGATCGAGGAGCCTTCGCTCATTGCGGCTCTCTGAGAAATGGTTACGACATCATCAAGCTTACTATTTTCAATTGCAATAAGAGCTGTCCAAATTTTCGTCAAACTTGCGATTGGCATCTGATCATTTGGATTGCTGCCTTCTAATAGTCTGCCTGTCTTCGCATCGACCACTGCATAGGAAGCATGTGCTGCTTGTGCAACTGAGAAGAAAACTACCATTGTACACATAAACGCAAAAAATACTTTTGCAATTGTTTTCAACAAGCCACTCCTTCTTAAAATCAAATCCTAATTTTTAATACCAATCACACTGTAATGCCTCGACCAAAAGTTAACCTACTTACTCCGGAACGTTAAATGCTTCTTGGAACTTCGTCATAAATAAATCTGTTTCTTCGTTCTCATCTGCCGCATTTCCTTCAGGTAATGGAGGAAGCTCTGTTAAATCCTTTAGACCAAAGTAATTTAAAAACTCCTTTGTTGTCCCATAGAGAATTGCTCGTCCAGTTCCTTCTGCTCTTCCCACCTCTTGTACGAGTGCTCGGGAAACCAATGTCTGAATCGGTCGTTCACTTTTTACGCCACGCAAATCCTCAACTTCTGTTCTTGTAATGGGCTGCTTGTAAGCAATAATGGCTAACACTTCAAGTGAAGCGGTTGTCAGTACTTGACTATTTGGGTTTTCGACCAATTTTTTAATGGTTTCGGCCAATTCAGGCTTCGTTGTAAGTTGGTATGTACCTGCTAAAGTTTTTAGTGTGAAGCCGCGTTCTTCTGATTCGTTGTAATGCGTTTCAAGCTCACTTAAAGCTGCTTCAATCTCCATTTCTTCCACATCTAATAATTGAGAAAGCTGCTTTACGGTCATGCCATCATCTCCTACTACGAATAGCAGTGCTTCAATTTTGCTCATCAAACTGTTCAAGTTCATCGCCTATATCCTCCTTTTGTAAAATCACTGTTAAGTCTTCGAAGTTATGTTCTTGTTCTACAAATACGACATGGCGTTTCATTAGTTCTAATAATGATAAAAACGTTACAATTATTGTAGATTTGTCTTCATAGGGGAATAAATCCGAGAAATTAGCTCTCCCACCGCTCAGTTTTAGTGAGTCGATTACAGCAACCATTTGGGCTCTAACCGAAATTTCCTGTCTTGCTACTCTCGTTGATAACGGTTTTTTCAACTGTTTACGACGCAGCAGCTTTTGAAAAGCACTTAACATATCGTATACATTAACATTCATATCAAAGAGTGCAAGCTGTTCATCCGGTACAAAGCCTGTTAAATCACTTGGTGGCCTAGTGAAGACCTGCGCACGATTTTCTTCCAGCTCTTTAAATTCAATAGCTGCTTCTTTATATTTTTTATATTCGATTAGTTTTGTTACGAGCTCTTCTCGAGGATCGGGCCCGTCTACTTCAAATTCTGCATCTTCCATTTCACCTTCATGAATTGGAAGAAGCATACGGCTTTTAATCGCCAGCAATGTTGCTGCCATCACCAAATACTCACTTGCTTCATTTAACTCTAGCTCTTTCATAGCATGAATATGATCAATATATTGCGCAGTTAGCTCTGCCATTGGTATATCATATATATCAATTTCCAAACGATGAATTAAGTGTAATAATAAATCAAGAGGTCCTGTAAAGGCTTCTAATTTTACTTCATACATGGGTCAACCACCTGACTTTTGTTCGTTTTCTTTTATAGTTATAAGAGTATGTGTTACTTATGTATTTTAAATCAAATTTTAGTAATTAGGAAAGAGGATTATTATGCATCCATTGCTCCACCCATTATATGTAGATTTTTGTACATATTTTAATGGCAATCAAGATTATTTTGAATGTCACGAAGTTCTAGAGGAATATTGGAAACTATGCGCTCCTGGTGAAAAAACTCACCCATTGGTAGGATATGTCCAACTTGCAACAGGCATGTATCATTGGCGAAGAAACAATCGGATTGGTGCTATGAAAATATTAAAAAAAGCACAACAGAACTTTACGCTAAATGAATCCTCTCCCTTTTTTGAGTTTATAGACTTTGATGATTTATGTAAAAACTGTGAGATTACCCTAAAAGCCATAGATAACGAGGAACCCTTTAGAGCGTTTAAGCTTTCACTGCAAAACGAAACGCTCCTCTCTCTGGTCAACAGCAAATTGGCAGAGCTTCCCTCGTTACCAAAAGACTTTCTCCTTCATAAACATATGCTGCGCGATCGTTCAGATATTCTCGAAGCCCGTAACATTAAAAAACTTAGCAAGGCGCAACAACCTTTTAAAGAAAAATAAGAAGAAGAGGCTGACGTTACTTCTCGTCCGCCTCTTCCACTATTGGTAAGCATCTCTCGATGAAAGGTTTTGTATCCTCGCTCGCATGCAGCTCTTTAAATTGCCCTGTATTTAATAGTTCTTTCAGCATTGTAATGGCTACCCCTTCTCCTCGGTAAGAAGGAACCACTGTAATGTGTTGAATCGTAGCCACCGAATCCTCTTCCAAAACGCCTAAAATGCCGATATATTCTTCATCTGTTTTCCATAAATATAAATGCCAATTGTCTTTTTCTTCATATGCATGGATTGTTTCCATTAATCGCTTTACATCCTTCTCAGAAGGCATGAACGAAAGCAGACCCATTGCTATTTTTTCAAATGATTTTTTATAGCGTATTAACATGAATAACATTCCCTCGTTTTCTATCAGTACAACATCTTTAAAATATACTACATGATTTAAAGAAAGGAATCAACCGTATTACCATTTATTGACATACTTAAACTCATATAGTACTACGCTTTTAATCAATTGAGACATTTGGCATAATTAGAAATAGGTCTATCAATGCCCAAACAATACAAATGACTACTAGAATACCAAGAAGCCACCATTTTGATATTTTCATAAACTAATCACCTTTTTTTAGAGATAGCGGGAGATCATTTTGAATAATATTTTCGTAGCTTTCTCTGTTGATCGCTAATTGATGTTGACCGTCTTCTACAAACACAACTGCTGGTCTAGGGATACGGTTATAGTTTGACGCCATAGAATAACCATATGCTCCTGTACAGAAAATTGCTAAAATATCGCCAGGTTCTGCTTGCTGTAATGCAGCATCGACGATTAGCTTATCGCCTGATTCACAAAGCTTTCCTGCAACTGTATAAGTATTTGTTTTTTCTTCGTTTGCTTTATTAGCGAGTACCGCCTCATATTTTGCATCATATAGTGCTGGACGGATGTTATCACTCATCCCGCCATCCACTGCTATGTATTCACGAATATTCGGAACGCTTTTGTGTGAACCAACTGTATATAGAGATGTCCCAGCATCCCCTACAAGTGAACGTCCTGGTTCAATCCAGATCTCCGGCATTGCTAATTTTAACTTACCAGAAAAGGCTTGTACAGTTTCGATCATCTCTTTTACATAGCTTTGCGGTTCAAGAGGTGTATCCTCTTCTGTATAGCGAATTCCGAATCCACCGCCTAAATTTAAAACCGTACACTCAAAGTCAAATTGCTCTTTCCATTGACTGATTTTATTCATCAACTTTTCTGCTGCTAGACTAAAGCCATCTGTTTCAAAGATTTGAGAACCAATGTGGCAATGCAAGCCTAAAACATTCAAGTACTCGTGGTCTTTTACTAATTGAAAGGCTTCATCTGCCTGACCATTATTTAGGTCAAATCCAAATTTCGAATCAGCCTGACCTGTTGTTATAAAGTCATGTGTATGTGCTTCCACACCTGGTGTCACGCGCAGTAAAATACGCATTGGCTGCTGCTTTAGTTCAGAAATTCTTTTTAATAAGTCGATTTCATAGAAGTTATCCACAACAATACAGCCAATTTTAGAATCAAAGGCAAGCTCTAATTCATAAGCCGATTTGTTGTTCCCATGGAAATGTATTCTTTCTGATGGGAAGCCAGCTTGAATGGCAGTAAATAATTCGCCGCCTGACACAACATCCAATGACAGATTTTCTTCTTTTGCCAGCTGGTAAATACCGATGCATGAAAAGGCTTTGGAAGCATAGGCTACCTCTGCTTTTACGCCTAATTGCTGAAATGTTTCGATAAATCCGCGTGCACGTTCTCTTATTAACTGTAAATCATAAACGAATAGTGGAGTGCCATACTCTTTTGCAAGCTCATTTGTGTCAACTCCACCAATCGTTAAATGGCCATTTTCATTTACTTTTTGTGTTCCATATAAATGCATTTTACTCTCCTCCGTTGCGTGCGAAATGAGGGAGCGCCCTCACTTTCGCATGGTTTACTACCTTATGATGAACTTTAACATAGGTAGAATTGTTGCGCAACGGCATATTTATGCACGTTTTCTTTGCTTCGCGCCGACAATATATGGTCTAAGCGCATCATCAGCCATTGGGAAACGAATAAATATACGAGAAAATGCTTTAGGGAAGAATGGTACAAGTGGCCACATATAAGGCACGGTCATTGGCTTTAAGGCACACAAGTAGGAGAATATAATCCAACCGGCTAAAAAGAAGCCGCTAGGTCCCGCTGCCACTGTGGCAAGCAGAATGAAGAATTGAAAATACTTTACTGCCGTACTTAACTCGAAAGTTGGAATCGAGAAGGAGAAAATCGCGGTTACTGCCGTGTAAAGGACAACTTCCGGAGAAAACACTCCGACATCAATGGCAATTTGCCCAATAATAATCCCGGCTACTAACCCCATGGCGGTCGAAAGCGGCGTCGGGGTATGAATGGCTGCTATTCGCAAATATTCCAACCCTAAATGGGCGATGATGATTTGCAAAAATAGCGGGATTTCCGATTCTTCTTTTGAACCTATAAAGGACAGAGCTTCCGGTAAATAACTTTCGTGCGTAGCAAGCAAATACCAAATCGGCAATAAGGTTAAACTGAAAAATGCTGCAAAATATCTTAAGAATCGAAAGGTTGTCCCAATCAATGGCGCTTGGCGATATTCTTCAGCATGCTGCAGTAAATGGAACATGGAAATCGGCATAATCATGACAGAAGGAGAAGTATCTACAACAATGGCAACATGTCCTTCAAGTAAATGCGCCGCCACAATATCAGGCCGTTCACTATAGCGTACAAACGGCAATGGATGGAACTTCTGTTTGAAAATCCATTCTTCCAATGATTTATCAGCCATGGTCAGACCATCATGCTTAATCTCTTTTAGCCTTTTATCCAGCCATTCCAAATGTTTTGGATTAACGATATCCTTCATATACGTAATCGCGATATCGGTTTGCCCAAGCGTCGATACTTTATGAAGTTCAAAACGCAATTGAGGATCGCGTATACGACGGCGAATTAATGCAGTGTTTAACATAATATTTTCTGCAAATCCATCACGCGAGCCTCGAATTACTTTTTCATTATCCGGTTCATCCGGCTGACGACCTGGATAGCTTCTTAGCTCCAGTAAATAGCCGTAGCCGTGTGCTGTAATGAACCCCACCTGCCCACTTAGCACACCAAGTATAAATTCGTCTTTATCTTTCGGCTCAGATTTCCCATAAAAGTTAAAATGGTCATCAAAATACTTCGACTCATCCTGAATCTCAATCTCATGATTATTTTCATTATCATAAGTATGAGTGAACAGAGGCGTCAGTTGAACCGTAAGTGTGGCGCCATCCACAAGCCCACTTATATAAACACATAATACCGGTAAAGTTCGAACATGAAGGTCCTTGATACAGACATCAAAGGATTCATCCTTTCCAAATTTACCGTAAAGAAAATCTTTTGCTTCATCTATAGATGCAAAAACTTGGTTGCTCATTTACTCACCGTCTTCTTAGTAGTTCGTGATGAATTGGTTTCCATCCAAGACTTAAGTTGCGCCAAAATCTTCTTTTCTAACCGCGAAACTTGAACTTGCGATATGCCTAACCTTTCTGCAATATCGGTTTGCGTCAAATCTAAGTAATATCTTAGATAAATAATCGATTGCTCTCGTTTATCAAGCTTGGTCAAAACTTCCTTCAATGGAATATATTGAAATGGAAGCTCTGACTTTTCGTCCTTCATCTGATCCATCAACGTAATGGAGTCGCCTTCACTTTCAAACAGCTGCTCATGCAAGGATGCCGGATCGCGCATTGCATCATTGGCAACAAGCACCTCATCCTGTGTCACCCCTAAAATGTCGGCAAGCTCTGAAATGGAAGGCGGTTTTTCATTCGTTTTCATAAATTCATCCGTTGCATGACGAATTTTATAGTTTAGCTCGCGGATCGACCGACTCACCTTCACCATGCCGTCATCCCGTAAAAATCGCTGGATTTCTCCAATGATCATTGGCACAGCATAGGTTGAAAATTTCACATCGTAGGATAAATCAAATTTATCGACGGATTTCATCAGTCCGATACACCCAATTTGAAACAAATCTTCAAGCTCTACTCCGCGCGAAGCAAAGCGTTGAACAATCGACCATACGAGCCGTGTATTGCCCTCAATCATTTGTTTTCTAGCTTCAACATCACCCGTCTGCGCCTGTTCAATCAGCGTGCGCATTTCCTCCTGTGTCAACAAAACATTATTGGACGGCTGTTCGATTGTCCTCATCCCCCTAACTTCTATCAAATACCACCGTATTTGCGTCCACATAAAATTGATAGTTCTTTCCAATTGATAAA
>Ga0182745_1002139_pt1 | contig 18177 bp, 13 predicted proteins | sample eDN3rd30CKraftBY_FD_128523 | JGI IMG/M metagenome (GOLD analysis project Ga0182745, IMG submission 128523) | Enriched backyard soil microbial communities from Emeryville, California, USA - eDNA 3rd pass 30_C Kraft BY (version 2) (version 2) | ecosystem: Environmental > Terrestrial > Soil >...
CCCAGTCGGTTCGCGGGTCGGGGAACCGCAGCAGGGCGAGGGCGTGGCGGGAAGCCGGCGGGGGGATCGCGGCGTCGTCCACGGAGGTGATCAGCTCGAGGCCGACCGCTGGAGGAGGCCGCGGTCGGCGGCATCGAGGATCTGGGATGCGACGACGCTGGTGGGCCGCACCAAGACGCCGTCGAGGCTGCGCTCGATCGCCGTGGCCAGCTCGGTGGCGTCGACCGGCTCCACGAACGGGAGCAAGACGAGCGCGCCCTTCGCCCACGGGATGATCGGGGCGGCGACGGGCAGCTGCGACCGGACCGAGGCGACCAGCACCTCGAGCGGCAGGTCCGCGGCTTGGCCGTACGCCTCGATGGCCGAGAGCGTCTGGTTGTAGCGGCTGCGCTGGGCGATGCGGGCCACCTGGTAGCTCATGTGGACCGAGTCGACGACGATCCGGACGTGGCTGCCGCGCACGGCTCGCCAGTGGATCGGCACCTCGCGGATCTCCATGCCCAGGCGGTCGGCGAGGGCGAGCAGCTCGACGTCGAACGCGTAGCCCCGTTCCCGGATGAGGTGGAACAGCAGGCGTCCCGTGGCGGCTCGGAACGCCTTGAACCCGCACTGGAAGTCGGTGATGGGCAACCCGGTGAGCGAGCGTGAGAGCGTGTTGAACAGCCGGTGGGCGGCGTCGCTCGACGGGGTCACGCCGCTCGTGATGGCCCCGGGGGCGCTGCGCGATCCGATCGCGACGTCGACCTCGTCGAGCGAGGCGACGAGCGGGTCGAGGAAGTCCAGGTCGGTCGCCAGATCGGCGTCCATGAAGACGATGTTGCGTCCGGTGGCGCGGGCGACGCCGGCGCGCACCGCCGCCCCCTTCCCAGCGTGGCCGCCGAGCCGGTACACGCCGGCCAGGGGCAGGCCGCGGAGCAGCTCCGTGCCGATGCGCACCGTCTCGTCGGTGCTGCCGTCGTCGACGACGATCACCTCGGTGGTGCCGGACCGCTGGGCCAGGTGCTCGGTGAGGACCGGGATCGACACCGGCAGGCGCCCGGCCTCGTTGAACGCCGGCAGCACGATGCTGAGGTCGGGGCGCGAGCGCATCACCTGCAGCGACGGGCGTCCGGTGCCGACCGGGATGCCGGCGAGCTCGGGCGAGGCGCCGTCGCCGTCGTCTTCGCCCAGGTACTGGTCGACCGTCACGCGGTCGTCGGGCCCGGTCCACGAGCCCGGCGGCAGCTGCAGCGAGCGCCGGTGGGACTGGACCGCCTCCTCGCAGATCTCCTCGAACCGGTCGACGGTGGCGTCCCAGCTGCAGGCCGCCGCCCGCCGGAGCGCACCGGCGCGCAGCCGGTCCCGGAGGGGCTTGTCCTGGGCGAGCTCGAGCCACCGCTCGGCCAGCTCCTCGGGCCGGTCGACGAGGATGCCGCTCATCCCGTCGACGATGGAGTCCTGGAGGCCGGGCACGCGGAAGGCGAGCGCGGGGGTCCCGTAGGCGGCGGCCTCCGTGATGACGAGGCCCCAGCCCTCGTGGCTGGCGGGGTGGACCATGAGCCACGCGCTGCGCAGCAGGTCCTCCTTCTCCTCCTCGCTGATGCGGCCGGGGATCTCGACGCCCGGACCCGCCAGCTCCAGGAGCCGCTGGCGCTCGGGGCCGTCGCCGGCGATGACGAGGCGCCCGCCGATGATCGGCTGGATCTGGTTGAACGCCTCCACGGCCAGCTCGAAGCGCTTGTGGGGCACGAGGCGCCCGAGCCCGACGAAGAGCGGCTCGGGGGCTTCGGCGCCCACGGTCTCCGGCAGCTCCGTGCCGTTGATGATGATCCGGATGCGGTCGCGGTCGACGCCCATCGACTCCAGCAGGTCCGCGGTGGACGGCGAGACGGCGACGAAGAGGCGGTTCCGGTAGACGGCCGGCATGGCCTTCAGCTCGGCCGTGCGCCCGAGGGGGGCGACGGGCCAGGAGAACCACTGGTCCCACTGCTCGGTGTGGATGTGGTTGACCAGGCAGATCGACGCGCCACGGCGCCAGAACGGCGTGTAGAAGGACACGCCGTTGGCCACGTCGACCACCAGGTCGACGTTGCGGTAGTTGCGCAGGTAGGCGAACGGCGCCCGCAGGTACTGGTCGACGGTGCCGCCGTTGGGGTGGACCCGGTAGGTGTGGCCCTCGCCGATCGGGTTGGCGCAGAGCAGGGTGACGTCGTGGCCTCGCTCGGTCATGCCCGCGCAGAGGTGGTCGATCAGGACCTCCGAGCCGCCCGCGAGGTCGTTCGCCAGGTCCCGCCACGCGGCGATGAGGATGCGCATCAGGCGCTGGCTCCGGTCCGCGCCGTGATCTTGGGTCCTTCGGCCGTCGATCGGGTCATGGTGGTCCTTGCGCTGGGGCCGACCCGGCGGACGACGTCCTCCCGGCGGCATCGTGCCTCCGCCCGGCGGGCGGAGCGAACAACAGTAGCGTGACCGGTCGCTCGCGGCCCCGGACGGATCGCGTCGAGGATGCCCGTGGTACCCACCTCCAACCCAGCGCTGCCGGCCCCGGAGCGGGGAGCCGTCGACCCCCCGCCGGGGTGGCGGCTTCCGGCGTGGTGGCCGTGGGGCGTCGGCCTCCTCCTCGGCTTGGTGGTGCTGGGCCCCGGTCTCTCCGGCGGTTCGCTCCTCAGCCTCGATCTGCTGGTGACCCCCGACATCCCCGTGCCCAACGGGATGTACGGCCTCGGCCCCGCGCTGTCGCAGCGGGTCCCGCTGTTCGCGGTGCTGGGGCTGGGTTCGGCCGTCATCGGCGGACCCGCCATCACGAAGCTCCTGATCGTCGCGTTCCTCGCCACGGGCTTCGCGGGGGCCGCCCACCTGGCTCGGGTCCTGGCCCCTGCCGGCATGCGGGTCGGCGCGTGGGGCCAGCTCGCCGCCGGGCTCCTCTGGGCCGCCGGCCCGTACGCCCTGACGCGGACCGGTGTCGGCCACATCAACCTGCTCTGGGTCGTGGCCGTCCTGCCGTGGGTCCTCCCGCGGCTGTGCCGCCCGGCCGACCACCTGCCGTCGACCTACCTCGCCGCGCTGGCGCTGGCCCTCGGCGGTCCCGGCGGCGGCACCCTCGGGATCGCCGCGGCTGCCGTGGCGCTCGTGGTGCAGCCCCGGCCCCGCCGCTTCGTGCGGCCCGTGCTCGCGGTGGCGGTGCCGCAGCTGCTGTGGGTGCTCCCGACCGCGGTCCTCCTCTGGGCCGGGGCCGGGGTCACCGGTGCCACGGGCTTCCCGACCCGGGCCGACGGGGTCGGCGGGTGGCCGTCGCTCCTCACCGGCGCCGGCTTCTGGCGGGCCGACTACCAGGTCGGGGCCACCGGTGCGGTCGGCGCCGTGGCCGGGGTGGCCGTCGGCGTGCTCGCCGTCGCCGGGGGCATCCGCATCGTCCGCACCTCCGGCTGGGGGTCGTGGCCCGGCGCGGCCACCGCGGTGGCCATCACCGGGATCGTGCTCACGGCCGCCAGCGCCGTGCCCGGCGTCCGCATCGGCTACGAGGCGGTCTCGGACCTCCCCTTCGGCGCGCCCCTGCGGGAGAGCCAGCGGTTCTCGGCGCTGTGGGTGGTGTGGGCCGCCCCGGCCATCGTGATCGGCGCTTCGGACCTGGCCGGACGCGCCGCCTCCCGCTCGACCGGGCTGCGCCGAGCCGCCACCGTGCTCGCCGCCCTGGTGCCCCTCGCGGTGGCGCTCGCCGTGTCGGTGCCGGGCTGGTGGGGGCTCGACGGTCGCCTCGACCCGGTCGAGTACCCGGTGAGCTGGGCGATCGTCCGCGACACCATCGCCGAGCGGCCGGGGACGGTGGTCGCCCTGCCGTGGCTCGAGTACCCGTCGCTGTCGTTCGCCGACGGCCGCCAGGCGTTCAACCCGCTGCCCGACTACCTGGGCGGCGACGTGATCAGCAGCTACGACCCGCTCTTCCAGGCCAGCGGCGTGCACCAGGAGCAGGTCGACCGGCGCTCGGTGGCCGTCGACGAGCTGGTCGACCGGGCCCGAGCTGGTGATCCCGTCGCCGCGGACCTGGCCGCGCTGGGGGTGCGCTGGGTCGTGCTGGCCCACGAGCGGGGGTCGGAGAGGTTCGGCGTGTTGGCCGCCGATCCCGGTCTGGACCGGATCCTGGCGCTGCCTGACGCCGATCTGTACGAGGTGCTGGGTTGGGACGGGGCGGCCGTCGCCCCCGACGGCACGGCCCACCGCCTCAGCCGGCCTGTGCCGCCGATCCTGCGCACCGACGCCCCGGAGGGCTCGGTCCTGAACGTGGCCGGCGCTCCGGGCTGGGTGCAGGGCTGGGGTCACCCGGTGGCGGTGACCGGCGACGGCCGGCTGCGGCTGGAGGGGACCGGCGAAACGCTCTGGTTCTGGCCCTCGATCGTGATCTTCGTCACCGACGTCGCCATCGCTGGCCTGGGAATTCGTTGCCTCGCCTCACGTCGCCGCCGTTTTGGCCGAATACTTGCCCCAGTTGGGCCGCGCGGGTAGCTTCGTGGTCACCGTTGCGGGAATCCCCTGCGTGTGAAGGGTGGAAGGTACAGACCCATGATTCGATCCAAGATGAAGGCAGCAGTGCTTGCGGGTGCGATCGTCGCCCTGGGCCTCACGTTCGCTGGTGCCAGCCCGGCTGGTGCGCAGGACTGCGGCTACGACTGCCCTCCCGGCTCGACCAGCACCACCACGACGGCGGTCCCGGAGATCCCGACGGTCACCGTCGTGCGCGGCGAGACCATCGACGTCCGCGGCGAGGGCTGTGCGCCCGGCGCCGAGGTCGTCGTGACCTGGGATGACGGCACCGTGCTCGGCACCTTCACGGCCGACGAGAACGGCGACTTCGTCACCTCGATCACCATCCCGATCAACGCCACCCTCGGCGTGCACCTCGTCACCGCCACGTGCGGCGACGTCGAGCAGTTCCTCAACGTCAACGTGCTGGCCGAGTCGGTCAACAACGTCGACAACGGCACCCTGCCCCGCACCGGTAGCTCCAACACCGGCCCGCTGGTCGGCATCGGTGTTGCTGCCGTGGTCCTCGGTGGCGCCTTCCTCTACGGCGCTCGCCGGCCCCGTCAGGCCTGAGCCTTCCGCCGGCGCTGAGCCGGCACACCCACCCTTCGAGAACGACCCCGCCCCTCGGGCGGGGTCGTTCCGCGTTCTGGCGCGGTCTTCGGGCCGATGGGGGCCGGCCACTAGGGTGCGAGGATGCTCTTCGCCCACCTCCTGGCCAGCGGCCCTTGGAAGCCGGAGTTCTGGCTCGAGAAGGCGGGGGCCAGCGCCGCCTGGGTCATCGCCGCGATCATCTTCGCCGAGTCCGGCTTGTTCTTCGGCTTCTTCCTGCCGGGCGACTCGCTGCTGTTCCTGGCTGGGTTCTTGACGTCGGCCGGCGCCGAGGAGTTCGTGCAGACCACGGCTGGGGCCCCGCTCGCCACCGTCGTGGACCACATGCCGTCGATCTGGGTGCTGCTGCCGCTGTTCTTCGTCATGGCCGTCTTGGGCGACCAGGTCGGCTACTGGTTCGGCAAGGGCGTCGGTCCGGCCCTGTTCACCCGGGAGGACTCGCGCCTCTTCAAGCAGAGCCACGTGACCAAGGCCCACGCCTTCTTGGAGAAGTACGGCCCCAAGACCATCTTCTTGGCCCGCTTCGTGCCGATCGTGCGCACCTTCGCCCCGATCGTGGCGGGCGTCGGCCAGATGCGCTACCGCACGTTCCTCAAGTGGAACATCCTGGGGGCGTTCGCCTGGGCCGTCGGCGTGACCCTGCTCGGCCATGTGCTGGGCAACGTCGAGGTCGTCCGCGAGCACATCGAGATCGCCATCTTGGGCATCGTCGCCATCTCGCTGACCCCGGTCTTCATCGAGGTGTACCGGAGCCGCAAGCACGGCCGTGGCGACACGCCCGACGGTCCCGTACCCGGCGGTCCCGAGGGTGCCGACGAGGCCGAGGCGACGGCCGGGGCCTGAGGCCGCCGAGCGGGGTCGCCGCGCCCAGGCTGCGGTGCAAGCGGGCGTCAAGCGGACTTCAGGGGGGGCGTGGGACAACAGGGGCATCCCCCGACCTGCGAAGGAGCTCCTTCACCCTCGGCATCCACGTCGCAACCCGTCGCCCACCCAGCGCCCCAGCGGTGCTGCAGGCCTCGGCGGACGCCACCGAAGCGATCGGTTACCCTGCGCTGTGGGTCGGTGACCGGTTGATCGAGGGGGAGATGGGCCGGTCGCTCGCCGCCCTCGCCGCCCGGATCAGGTGGCGTCGCTGTCCGTACCGCCGGAGGAGACCGCCGTGCCCATCCTGAACGACGCCGCCCGCGCTGCGCTCACCAGCGGCCACCTCGCCCACCTGGTCACGCTCGACCCCGATGGCAGCCCGCAGCTCAGCATCGTGTGGGTCGGTCTCGACGGCGATGACATCGTGCTCGGCCACCTCGGCCGGGGCCGCAAGCTCGCCAACCTCGCACGGGACCCGAGGGTGGCGCTGTCGCTCGAGACCGGGCAGCGCAACGAGATGGGGCTCGACGAGTACCTGACGGTCCGGGGGACCGCGGCGGTCGAGCCGGGTGGCGCACCCGAGCTCCTCCAGCGGCTCGCCCACGTCTACCTCGGTCCTGACGTCCGCTTTCCGCCGATGGACGAGCCCCCGCCCGGCCACGTCGTCCGCATCACCCCCGTCAAGGTCGGCGGCGTCGGCCCCTGGACCGACTGACCAGGGCGGCGGGCGGCGGGAAGCCAGCGGCCGTCGGCGGCCACCACGCGCCCGTCACCAGCCCATCCCTGCCCTGCCCGACCGTCCGCTCCCGAACCCGTGCGCGTCGAATCGACGTCGATTCGACGCGCACGGGTTGCCGGCGACCACCTTGGTCTCGTCCGAGGCGACCGTCTTGTCGACGGTCCGCCCGTCGATTCGACCTGTGCCAAGCCAATCCGTCGAATCCGTCGAATCCGTCGAATCCGTCGACACGGATCGACCGGGCCGATCTGCCGATCCGTCGACGGCGTCGACTCCGACCGGGCCCGGACGCACCACCGGCGTGCACCCCGGCCTCCGTGCGGAGGGGGATGCACGCCGGTGGGCCGTGCTGGGCGGGGCGGTGACCCCGTCGGCCGTCAGTTGGCGGCGGCGGCAACCACCTCGGCCTCGGCTTTGGCCGCGGCGGTGTCGCCGGCCTTCTTGGAGTAGGCGATGGCGGCGATGACCACGACCGCCGCGACGACGGCGATGAGGATGGCACCGGACTTGGGGGACTGCTCGAGGACCGACAGCTTGGGCTTGCTGTACATCTTGATGATGGCGGGGAGGATGAGCAGCGAGACCAGGTTCATGACCTTGATCAGCGGGTTGAGCGCGGGGCCGGCCGTGTCCTTGAACGGATCGCCGACGGTGTCGCCGATGACGGCCGCCTTGTGGCCCTCGGAGCCCTTGCCGCCCTCGGCGCCGTCTTCGATGTACTTCTTGGCGTTGTCCCAGGCGCCGCCGGCGTTGCTGAGGAAGTTGGCCATGAGCTGACCGACCACGATGACCGACGCCAAGAAGGCGCCGAGCGAGATCGGGCCGAGGCCGAAGCCGATGATCACCGGGGCGAGCACGGCGATGATGGCCGGCGTGGCCAGCTCGCGGAGCGAGGCGGCGGTGCAGATGTCGATGGCGGGGCCGTAGTCGGGCTTCTTCTCGCCGCTCATGATCTTGCCGTCGGCGAACTGGCGGCGGACCTCCTGGACCACCACGCCGGCCGTGCGGGACACGGCGCGGATGGCGAGCGAGGAGAAGATGAAGGCGATCGAGCCGCCGACGAGGAGGCCGATGAAGACCTTCGGGTCGGCCACGTTGATGACGAACGACTCGCCACCGGGCGAGGCGCCCCGGCCCCAGAGGCCGCCGAGCTGCTCGATGATCGTCTCGCCGTAGGAGGCGAACAGGGCCACGGCCGCGATGACCGCGGAGCCGATGGCGAAGCCCTTGGTGACGGCCTTGGTGGTGTTGCCCACCGCGTCGAGCGCCACCATGATCTTCTCGGGCTCGCCCTCGAAGTTGCCGGACATCTCGGCGATGCCCGCGGCGTTGTCCGCCACCGGGCCGAAGGTGTCTTCGGCCACGATGATGCCGGTGGTGGACAGCATGCCGATGCCGGCGAGGGCCACCAGGTAGACGGAGAACTTGAACGAGCCGCCGCCGAGGGCCACGGCGCCGCCGATGGCGACGGCCACGGCGATGAGGGCCCACACGGCCGACTCGAGGCCGAGGGACATGCCCTCGAGGACCGTGGTAGCCGGGCCGGTGCGGGTCGCCTTGGCGATGTCTTGGACCGGCTTGGTGGTGGTGGAGGTGAAGTAGGCGGTGATCTTCGAGGCAGCGAAGCCGAGGACCACACCGACGAGCACGGCACCGAACATGCGGGCGCCGGGGTTGCTCACCGCCAGCTGCTTCCCGGGCTCCGTGATGGGATCGTTGCCGACGTAGCCGAACGCCAGGGCAGCCGCACCGACGATGGCGAGGACCTGGGCGACGCCGATGCCGCGGTTGATGGCCTGCAGCGCATCGGACTCGCCCGGCCGGGCCTTGACCAGGTAGATGCCGATCAGCGAGGCGACCAGGCCGAACGCCATGACGGCGACGGGGAACACCAGGCCCTTGGCCGCATCGGCCTGGCTCACGTTGATCGCCCGGAAGGCGCTGACGCCGAGGATGATCGACGCCACGAGGGTCACGCCGAAGGACTCGAAGAGATCCGAGGCCATGCCGGCGCAGTCGCCGACGTTGTCGCCCACGTTGTCGGCGATGGTGGCCGGGTTGCGGGGGTCGTCTTCGGGGATGCCGGCTTCGACCTTGCCGACGAGGTCGGCGCCGACGTCGGCGGCCTTGGTGAAGATGCCGCCGCCGACGCGCAGGAACAGGGCCAGCAGCGACCCGCCGAAGCCGAAGCCGACGAGGATCGCCGAGCTGGTGTTCTGGAAGATCAGGATGATCGTGGTAGCGCCGAACAGACCCAGGCCGGCGGTGGCCAGGCCGACCGAGCCGCCGGTGCGGATGGCGACCCTGAGAGCTCCCGGGTAGTCGCTCTTGGTGGCGGCGGCGGTGGTGCGGATGTTGCCGCGGGTAGCGAGCCACATGCCGAGGAAGCCGATGGCCCCGGAGAACAGCGCACCGGTGATGAACGCCAGCGTCCGGTAGAGGCCGGACTGGGTGAAGCTCAGGGCGGTGTCGTTGTTGTCCTTGAGGATCTCCGCCGAGGTGAAGAACACCACGAAGCACAGCGGGACCACGATCATGAGGATCGTGCGGAACTGGCGCGTGATGTACGCCATCGCCCCCTCTTGGACCGCGGTGGCGATCTCCTGCATCTCCGGCGTGCCGTCCTCGGAGTCGATGACGCCCTTCGCCATGAGGGCGGAGAAGCCGAGGGCCAGCAGGGCGATGGCCAGGGACAGGATGAGGAGGGTCTTGTCGGACCCTCCCAGGATGAAGGGCTGATAGCCGCCTTCGGCTGCGAGCAGGTGCACCGTGGATCCTTCGTCGGGTTCGGCGTTGGTACAGGAGCGTCTGCCAGGGCCGCGTCGCACCACCCGAACGGGTGGCGCGGGGCGCGAGCGAGTCCCCGCAGAACGGCTCTTCGCTACTACGCCCGACGGGCGTGACGCAAGATGACACAAGGGTTCGCGGGGCGTGAGACCTCCTGTCAGGCCCGCGTCAGACCGAGTTCAGGCATCGGGCGCGGGCGGCGGTGCGCCCGGTCGAGATCGGCGCGCTTCGTTCGGATCCGGTCGCTGCTGCCGGACGAGCCGGAGCTCAGTTGCCGGCGTAGGTCTTGGCCTGGGCCTTCACGTCGGAGACGAGGTTGCCCATCACCAGGTTCACATCGACGAGGTGGAGCCCCCACTGCGGCGTCAGGTCGCCGACGATGTCATCGGCCCGCGGCCCGGGATCGGGGTGGACCGTGGCCGCCAGGTAGTGGAAGCCGCCGGTCGACTCGCACGCGCCGCTGACCAGCCCCGGCAGCCGGACGAAGGGGGTGGTGACACCGCCCGCGGACGGGTCGACCCAACTCGTGCCCTTCGTCGTGGTCCCGAGCGAGGACAGGATCGACGCCTCGGAGTTGGCGGGCAGGTAGGCGTCGAGATCGCCGGAGCCGCCGCCGACCGCCGCGGGGTTCACGCATCCGGCGGCCAGGCCGTCACGGCCGGACCGGCCGAAGAACGAGTCGCTCGGCGGCGGCGAGGTCGACCGGAACGTGACCCAGTTGACGACGCAGCCGGTCTCGCCCTGCTTCGTGCAGAGCGGCACCGAGTCGAAGTCACCGCCGACCGCCTTGCCCTCGGGCACGCTGACCGAACCGCCGGCGAGGTAGGCGCCCACCAGGAGCTTGCGCACGTCGGGGTTCGGGTCGATCTCCTCGCTGATGAGCTGGTGGAGCATCCCGGTGCCCTGCGAGTGGCCGATGAGCACGACGCCGCGGCCGTGGTTGTCCTCGGCCATGTAGGTCCGGAAGGCGTCGAGGACGTCGGCGTACGGGTCGCCCTGCTCGTCTGGCGTCTCGCCGTTGATCCGGGCGGCGAGACCACCCAAGGTGCCCTGCCGGTAGACGGGTGCGAACAGCCGGCACTCGGACTGGAGGCGCGCCGCCTGGTTCAAGGTGACGTACCCCTCCTCCTCGTCGGACGCCTCCCAGTCGCTGTAGGCCCCCTTGTCGCGCGAGATCGTCGGGTACACGTAGAAGCAGTCGACGGGCGGGTCAGCCGACGGCGTGAACGGCTCGACCGTGAGGGTGCCGTCTGCCTCGACCACCGTGGCATCGAGGCCGTGGTCGCAGATGTCGTCCTGGTCGGGACGGCAGACCCAGTGCGACGGGTCGTCGTAGCTGGCGCTCTCGTAGCCGGCGTAGCGGTCGATGGCCGGTCCCTCGGGCTGGAGCATGGTGGTGGTCGTCTTCTGGGTGCCCTTGGTGGTGGACGGATCCTCGGCCCCGTCGCTGCGGCCCGAGCTGCAGGCGGCGAGGGCGACGAGGAGCCCCATCACCAGGCCCGCTGACCAGGCGCGTCGACGGACAGAGCGGGGCATCCGGTGACCGTACTGCCGACCCGCGGGCCGTGTCGTCCTCACGCAGGCCATGGGTAGCCGAGGCGCGGCAGGAACCCGGTGGGTCACACCGTCCGGTCCACGACCGCGAGGTGGGCGGCATCGCCGAGCGAGCGCAGCGACCAGATGTGGTGGCCGGCCAGCGGCGTGAGGACCAGGAGGGCCACCGACGCGTGTCCCATGGAGAAGCGGTCCCACTCCCAGGGCTCGGGGGCGGCCCCGAGGAGGTGGGCGATGATCGTGGAGTTGGTGCCGCCGTGGGCCACGGCCACCACCCGGTCGATCGTCCCGTCGGCGGCGGGCCCGGCCACGTCCCACAGCCCATCCTCCGCGGCTGGCGTGATGCCGATGTCGGCCAGGAGGGCGCGCAGGCCGGTGGTCACCCGCTGGTGGAACGCTCGGAGCGACTCCCCGCCTTCGTGGCCCTGCCACCACACCTCGCGGGACTGGGAGCCGAGCGTGACGAACGCCTGCTCGATCTCCTCGATGGGTGCGCCCTCCCATGCATCGGGGTTGCGCAGCTCCCACAGCCACTCGTGGGTCTCGATCGGCAGGTCCAGCGCGGCGGCGATGGGCCCCGCCGTCTCCTGGGCCCGGACCGCGGGCGAGGCGAACAGCCGGTCGACGTCGCCGCGCCCCGGCAGGTCCTCCGTATCGGCCAGCCGCGCCGCCGCCCGCTCGGCCTGGCTGTGGCCCAGCTCGGTGAGCCCGGGGTCGTTGCGGCCCTTCCCGTCGGGCGTGGTCCACGCCGGTTGGCCGTGTCGGACGAGGATCAGCTCCATGCCGCCGACCCTACCGACCCCCTCCGACACCGACGGCTCCGAAACGACCGAGGCCCGCACCGGATCGGTGCGGGCCTCGGAGCGGAGCGGGATGCGCCTACTTGCGGCTGAGCATCCGGCGGTTCTTGAACTTGGAGGCCAGGTAGTCCTTGTTCATGAGGGCGATGAAGTCGATCGAGATCTCCTTGGGGCACGCCTCTTGGCACTCGCCGTGGTTGGTGCAGGACCCGAAGAAGTCCTCCATGGTGTCGACCATGGCCTCCACCCGGCTGTACCGCTCGGCCTGGCCCTGCGGCAGCAGGTTGAGGTGGCTGGCCTTCGCCGACGTGAACAGGTTGGCGGCCGAGTTGGGGCACGCCGCCACGCACGCGCCGCAGCCGATGCAGGCGGCGGCGTCCATGGCCGCGTCGGCCACCGGCTTCGGGATGGGGGTGAGGTTGGCGTCGGACGCGCCGCCGGTCTCGGCGGTGATGAAGCCGCCGGCCTCGACGATGCGGTCGAACGCCGAGCGGTCGACCATCAGGTCCTTGACGATGGGGAACGCCGTCGCCCGCCAGGGCTCGATCACGATCTCCTGGCCGTCGTGGAACTTCCGCATGTGGAGCTGGCAGGTGGCCGTGCCCTTCTGCGGTCCGTGGGCCTGGCCGTTGATCATCAGCGAGCACGTGCCGCAGATGCCCTCGCGGCAGTCGTGGTCGAAGACGATCGCTTCCTTGCCGTCGTCGATGAGCCGTTCGTTGACGATGTCGAGCATCTCGAGGAACGACATCTCGTCGTTGATGCCCTGGGCTTCGATCGTGTCGAAGGACCCGGGGGCGTCCGGCCCGGCCTGGCGCCAGACCTTGAGCGTGAGGTTGAGATCGGTCATCGCTACTTGTAGCTCCGGACGGCGAGGTGGACGTTGTCGAAGGTGAGGGGCTCGGTGTTGCGGATGGGGTTGCCGGCGTCACCGGTCCACTCCCAGGCGGCGACGTGGGCGAAGTGCTCGTCGTCGCGCTCGGCCTCGCCCTCGTCGGTCTGGTGCTCGGCTCGGAAGTGGCCGCCGCAGGACTCCTCACGGGTGAGGGCGTCGAGGCACATGACCTGGGCGAGCTCGAAGAAGTCGTCGATGCGACCGGCCTTCTCGAGCGTCTGGTTGGTGGACTCGCCGTCGCCGGTGACCCGGAGGTCCTTGCGGAACTCCTCGTGCAGGGCGGGGATGTCCTGGAGCGCCTGGGTGAGGCCCTCCTTGGTGCGCTCCATGCCGCACTGGCTGAGCATGATCTTGCCCAGCTCGTGGTGGAAGGAATCGGGCGACCGGGTGCCGCCGATGGCGAGGTAGCCCTCGAAGCGGCTCCTGGCCGCCGCCTCGGCTGCCTGGAACTCCGGGTGGTCCGTGGGGATCGGGGTGGTGCCGAGCTTCGGGGCCAGGTAGTTGCTGATGGTGTTCGGCAGCACGAAGTAGCCGTCGGCCAGGCCCTGCATGAGCGCCGAGGCCCCCAGGCGGTTGGCGCCGTGGTCCGAGAAGTTGGCCTCGCCCGTGGCGTAGAGCCCGGGGACCGAGGTCATGAGCTCGTAGTCCACCCAGAGCCCGCCCATCGTGTAGTGCGGGGCGGGGTAGATGCGCATCGGCGTCTTGTACGGCGACTCGTCGGTGATGCGCTCGTACATCTCGAAGAGGTTGCCGTAGCGCTCCTCGATGACGTGCTCGCCCAGGCGGTTGATGGCGTCGGAGAAGTCCAGGTAGACGCCGTTCTTGAGGGGGCCGACGCCCTTGCCCTTCTCGACTTCCACCAGGGCGGCGCGGCTGGCGACGTCGCGCGGGGCGAGGTTGCCGAAGCTCGGGTAGCGGCGCTCGAGGTAGTAGTCCCGGTCCTCCTCGGGGATCTGGTCGGCGGGCCGGTTGTCGTCGGGCGACTTCGGAGCCCAGATGCGGCCGTCGTTGCGGAGCGACTCCGACATGAGGGTGAGCTTCGACTGGAACTCGTCGCTCTGGGGGATGCAGGTCGGGTGGATCTGCGTGTAGCAGGGGTTGGCGAACGCCGCCCCCCGGCGGTGGGCCCGCCAGGCGGCGGTCACGTTGCAGTTCATGGCGTTCGTCGAGAGGAAGAACACGTTCGAGTAGCCGCCGGTGGCCAGCACCACGGCGTGGGCCGAGTGGCTCTGGACCTCGCCGGTGAGCAGGTCTCGGACGACGATGCCGGCCGCTTCGCCGTCGACGACGACCACGTCGATGAGCTCGCTGCGGTTGTAGAGGGCCACGTTGCCGAGGCCGATCTGGCGGGCGAGCTGCGAGTAGACGCCGAGGAGGAGCTGCTGGCCGGTCTGGCCCCGGGCGTAGAAGGTGCGGGAGACCTGGGCGCCGCCGAACGACCGGTTGTCGAGCAGCCCGCCGTACTCGCGGGCGAACGGGACGCCCTGGGCCGTGGCCTGGTCGATGATGTTCACCGACTCCTCGGCCAGGCGGTACACGTTGGCCTCACGGGCCCGGAAGTCGCCGCCCTTCACGGTGTCGTAGAAGAGGCGGTAGATCGAGTCGCCGTCGCCCTTGTAGTTCTTGGCGGCGTTGATGCCGCCCTGGGCGGCGATCGAGTGGGCCCGGCGGGGCGAGTCGTGGAAGGTGAAGGCCTTCACGTTGTAGCCCTGCTCGCCGAGCGTGGCGGCGGCCGCACCGCCGGCCAGCCCGGTGCCGACGACGATGATGTCGTACTTGCGGCGGTTGGCCGGGTTCACGAGCTTGCGGTCGAACTTGTAGTTCGTCCACTTCTCGGCGATGGGGCCCTCGGGGATCTTCGAGTTGAGTTCCACAGTGGCTCCTAGTTGCTCACGATGCCGAACTGGACGGCCAGCGGGAACGAGACGTTGCCGATCACGATGATGGCGGCGAAGGCGATGGCGAAGTTCCGGCGCCACACGTTGAAGCGGGGGTTGTTCCACCCCATCGACTGGAAGAGGCTCCACGCTCCGTGGAAGAGGTGGATGCCCAGGGCGATGTTGGCGGCCACGTAGAAGGCGGCGACCACCGGGCGGCCCAGGCTGCTGACGACGTTGGCGTAGGCGTGGCCCCGGACGAAGGTCATCCCGGGGGTGCCCGTCCAGCTCAGGTCGAACAGGTGCCAGACCAAGAAGAGGCCGACGATGATGCCGGTCCACCGCATCGTGCGGCTCGCGAAGTTGGCCGCCACGTAGTCGCGCGGCGACTGGTACTTCACCGTGCGGGCCGCGTGGTTCATGCGGGTGAGCGAGTAGGCGCTGTGGATGTGCAGCGCGAACGCCCCGATGAGCCCGATCCGCAGGATCCACAAGAACACGGTCCGGGGCAGGATCGGGACCAGGATCTCCCGCAGGAACTCGGCGTACTCGTCGTAGTGGACGGGCCCCATGTACATCTTGAGGTTGCCGACCATGTGGAAGAAGACGAACCCCATCAACATGATGCCGGTGATCGCCATCACGTACTTCTTGCCCAGCGCCGAGCGGTAGAGCTCGACGGGGAAGGGGGCCTTGCGCTTGGCCCGCTTGGCCCCGCCGCTGGCGGGGCCTCGGGCAACGGTTGTTTGAGCCATCGCTCTCGACGCTACCCCTGGTCGCACCTCGCGGAACAAACGCTGGGTCGGGTCGCTCCGGTCTGTTCGCGGGCCGACCCGCCGTCGCGGCCCCCGGCGCAAAATCGGACATCAAAACCGCAGGTCACAGGTGGTGCTGCCACTCATTAGTCTGTCGATTCCGAGGGCGCCGTCATCGAAGGTGGTGCGCATGGAAGGTGACCTCCAACACATCGTCGGGGCCAACGTCCGACGACTGAGGCGGCAGATGGGGCACTCGCAGGAATCCTTCGGCGAGCACGTCGGATGGCACCGGACGTTCGTCGGAGCAGTGGAGCGGGGCGAGCGGAACCTCACCTTGCGGACGGTCGAGCGCCTCGCCCAGCAGCTGAGCGTGCACCCGCTCGCCCTGCTGTTCGACGGTGTCTCGGCGTTCGCCCCGGTGCTCGAGCCGGGCCAGCGGTCGCGCTCGATCACCTTCGCCTCCGACTCGCTCGACGGCGCGCCGCCGGCCGCGCCGTCAGCCGGGGTGCGGCGGCGAGCGCGCCCGCGGCCAGCGTGACGGCACCGTCCGCTGTCAGAGCCCCGATCGATACTGGACCGGTGGAGCGATGGAACCCCTGGGCCGCACTGCGGGCGTCGTCGGTCGAGCTGTGGTTCGCTCCCCTGGAGGGCGAGCGGGGCCGGTGGATCCGCCACGACGGCGGGGACGAGATCCTCTTGGACCAGGCACTGGACCGCAGGGCGCGCCAGGAGGTCCTGGCCCACGAGCTGGTGCACGTCGAGCGCGGCGTCGGCTGGCCGCACGCCACCGCCGCCACCATGGAGGCCGAGGAGGAGCGGGTGTGGCGGACCGCCCTGCGCCGGCTCGCCCCGCCGGCGGAGATCCGCCGCTTCCTCGCCCGGCGCGGCACGGTCGGCCCCGTGACGGTCGCGGACCTGGCCGAGGAGTTCGACCTGTCGGCCGATGCCGCGGCGCGCGTCGCCCGGCTCTACGCCGTGACGGGTGCGTCAGCCGACGACGATGCGTGAGCGGTCGGTGCGCTCGATGGGGTCGTCGCCGAGGCCCCGGCCCGTGAGCGACAAGTCGAGCACCAGCGGACCGGGACGGTCCGGGACCTCCACCTGGAGCGTGCCGACGCGGGCACAGGTGTCGGCGGCGATGGCCCCGCCGAAGCGCCAGCGCTGCTCGCCGCCCGACCACGACAGGCGGGCGGCCACCTCGAGCTCCTCCACGGGGGTGCGCAGGTCGCTGATCACGTGCACGTCGAGGGCGAGCGTGTCGCCGCCGGACACCTCGGCCGGCAGGCGGTCGGCCACCACGACCACCGGCCGGCACGCCTCGGCGAGGGCGGCGTAGGCGGCCTTCGGGATCCGCTCGTGGTCGAGCACGGCGCCGGAGACCGCCGGTTGGCTGTCGGCGAACCCGACGGCGGCGAACCCGCCGGTGGGCCGGTACTTGAGCCGGCGGAGCGTCTCGACGTGGTGGCGGAGGAGCTCGGCCTGGTAGTCCTGCGTCGCCTGGCGCCACGCCGCGAACGAGGGGTGGTCCACGGCGGGCAGCCGGCGCTCGAACACCACCGTGGCCAGGCCGTGGTGGTCGGCCAGGGCCTCCCAGTCGAGGTTCGGCCAGGACTCCGGGTGGGCGAAGCCGGCGGACTCGGGCACCGAGTGGGCACCGAAGCCGGACACGAACCGCACGAGGCGCGGGAGGGCCCGGGCGAACCCGGCGAGGTCGCGCTCGTCGCCGTGGTTCCAGCCGAACGACACGTGGGTGTCGGTGCCGTCGAGCTGGGGCGGGTGGGGGAGCACGCCGGAGTGGGCGATGACGGGCCGGGTGCCGTCGTTCTTCTCGATGGCCCGCTTCACGGACCGGTCGAGGATCGACCGGTTCCAAGACGGCAGCTCCTGGGCCAGCACGTAGCGGGCCGGCGCGGTGAGGTCGTCGAGCCCGGCGCCGGCCTGGGGATCGATGGTGAGCGGCTCGTCGTGCGCACACCAGATCGCGACCGAGGGGTGGTGGGCCAGCAGGTCGACCGCCTCGCGGGCCTGGCGCTGGGCCTGCTTGCGGATGCTGCGGGCGTAGCCGCGGTAGAGCGGGAAGTCCTGCCAGATCAACATCCCCGCCTCGTCGGCCGCGGCGTAGAGCTCGGGCCGGCTGATGTGGGCGTGGAGGCGGAGCAGGTCGAGGTTGGCGTCTTTGGCGAGCGCAACGTCGCGCGCTAGGTCCTCGGCTGTGGCCTCGGCCAGGCGGGCGTTGCTCGGGCCCTGGCTCGCCCCCTTGAGGAAGAGGCGCTCGCCGTTGACGTGGAGCACCCAGTCCTTGAGGGCGACCTCGCGGAGGCCGATGCGCCGGGTGACCCGGTGGCTCGGGCCATCGCCCGACGGGTTCGACGCATCGTCGAGCGGCGTGACCTCGACGGCGGCGTCGTGGAGCGGCTGGTTCCCGAGCGCGTGCGGCCACCAGAGCGTGGGCTCGTCGATGCCCATCGTCCACTCCACCTGGTTCTCGCCGGCGGCGAGCCGCCGGTGCTCCACCAGCTCCCGGTCGCCGACGGTCGAGCGCACCTCGACCTCGCAGGCGGTGGCGGCGTCCAGCACGGTCCGGAAGGCGACGGTGGCCAGCCGGTCGTTGGCGTCGCGGCAGAGGATGCGGACGTGGCGGATGCGCACCGGTCCGGTGCGCTCGAGGCGCACGGGCCGCCAGATGCCCGCCGGGTTGCTGGCCGGGTCGAGGTACGGGGCGTGCTGGAACGAGCCGGTGATGTTGCGCTTGGCCGTCAGGTCGCCGGGGCGGTGGCACGTGACCTCGACGCCG
>Ga0182745_1002140_pt1 | contig 18169 bp, 14 predicted proteins | sample eDN3rd30CKraftBY_FD_128523 | JGI IMG/M metagenome (GOLD analysis project Ga0182745, IMG submission 128523) | Enriched backyard soil microbial communities from Emeryville, California, USA - eDNA 3rd pass 30_C Kraft BY (version 2) (version 2) | ecosystem: Environmental > Terrestrial > Soil >...
ATGCGCAAAAATTTTAACGTTTCTTCATCAATAGGGAAAAAGCCGCAAGTTGCCCCGTATTCTGGTGCCATATTGGAGATGGTCGCCCTGTCCGGGATGGAAAGCGTCTTCAAGCCAGGTCCAAAGAATTCAACAAATTTCCCGACGACATTGTGCTGTCTTAGTAGTTGAGTCATCGTTAAGGCGACATCAGTTGCCGTTACCCCCTCCTTTAGTTGCCCGGTAATTTCAACACCTACTACTTTAGGCACGGACATACTAATCGGAATCCCAAGCATGGCTGCTTCTGCTTCAATCCCGCCAACACCCCACCCGAGGACGCCTAAAGCATTTACCATTGTGGTATGGGAGTCCGTACCGATGACTAGTTCAGGGTGCGCAATCCTTTCCTGTTCTTGACTAGTTACTTGTACGACTTTCGTTAAGCATTCCAAATTGACTTGATGGATGATGCCATTGGCCGGCGGGACGACAGATAACCCTGTAAAGGATTTCTGCGCCCACTTTAAAAACTCGTACCTTTCCTGATTGCGTTCATATTCGATTTCAAGATTAGTTGAAAATGCTGATTCCGTTCCAAAATAATCGACTTGAACCGAATGATCAATTACCAAATCCACCGGAATCACGGGATTAACATCACTTGGATTGACCCCTTCCTCTTGCAATCGTTGACGAAGGGACACCAAGTCGACTAAGGCCGGCACACCTGACGCATCCTGCATTATCACACGTGTGGGCACCACCGGGATTGCAATCGGTTCATTGGCTCCTATTTTTGAAGTCAATTGCATTATATCCTGTTGTGTCAGTCCTAGCCTGCTTTGATTTCTTAGAAGCGATTCAAGCAAAACCTTCATTGTATAGGGCAACTCTTTCACATTCACAAGTCCACTTTGCTCTAACGACTGCAAACTATACAAAGAAAATGCTCTATCGTCTATATCTACCATTTGCTGGTACACGCCTCATCCCCCATTTCTCTCCTTCCTATAACTCTACTTTTTGCTGCCCCTTTGGACTGGCGGATAAATCTGAACATTTGCCTGCTTTTAGAAGAAAGCTATCTACATATTGCGGAAGACTATCTTGTAAATCTTTAGCCACGTTCAGCACTTGATCCAAGGAAACATTCGTACGAATTCCCATCTCTTCAAATCCATGTATCAAATCCTCCGAAGCAATATTGCCACTTGCACCTGGTGCATAAGGACACCCGCCCAGTCCTCCGGTCGAACTGTCAAAATGGACAATGCCTTCCTCCCAGCCAGCTACCGCATTGGCAAATGCCATCCCTCTTGTGTTGTGCAGATGAAGGGAAAAGGTGAATTCAGGAAATCTATTTCTTAATTCACGTACATTATTTTTGATGCGCAATGGATTGGCCATCCCTGTTGTATCTGCCAGAGAAACTTCTGTAATGCCTAATGAACGATAACGTTCACAAATCATTACTAGCCTTTCAACTGGAACCTCCCCTTCATAAGGACATCCAAAAGCAACCGAAATCGAGCCTGATATTTTCATGGCCTGATGTTCTGCAAGACCAATCAGCGGTTCATACTTCTGTAAAGCTTCTTCTGTTGTGCAATTTGCATTGCTAATGCTATGAGAATCAGAAGCAGATAGCATCAGCTTTACCTTGTCTACACCGGCTGCAATGGCTCTTTCCAACCCACGGCTATTCGGAACCAGTGCTCGCAGCTTTACATCGGAAGAGCGTTTGATTTGTTTTAATACATCATCTGCATCTTTCAATTGCGGAATTGCTTTGGGGTGCACAAAAGAGCTCACCTCAATTTGCTTGAATCCGCAATCAATTAAGCGATTAATAATTCGGACTTTTTCTTCTGTCGGAATCCATTCACTGATGCTCTGAAACCCGTCCCTTGGACAAACCTCGGTAATCGTCACTTCACTTTTATTCACCAATTTAGAACCCTCCTTATATCACTTTTTTCTCTTTTAAACGTACAATGGTTTCTTCGTCCAATTCCAAAAGCTTTGTTAGAATTTCATCGTTATGTTCGCCTAAATCCGGTGCAATTTGACGAATTGAACCTGGAGTTTCAGAAAATTTCGGAACGATGCCCGGAATTTTTACTTTCCCTAATCGTGGATGTTCTACTTCCACAATATTTTCTCTTTCTTGGTACTGGGGATCTTCAAAAATATCTTTAATGTTATAAATTTGACTTACCGGTACGCCGCATTCGTCAAGAAGGGACTGGAGTTCGTCTTTTGTTTTCGTTTTCACCCAATCAGAGACAATCCCATTAACTTCATTGAAGCGAGTCAATCGTACCGAGTTTGTATGATAACGTTCATCCGTCAGCATATCCTCCCGGTTCATGGCTTTTGCCAAACGTTCGAAGGTTTTGTCAGAGCTCGTCACTAAAATCACCCACTGACCGTCCTTAGTCAAGAAGTTCCCTGCTGGTGCGGAATGACCGCTTAGCCCTGGTGATCTTTCTTTGATGTTTCCGGTTTGGTCAAAGTCAGTAACCAAAAACTCCATCATTCGAAACATCGATTCATATAAGCTGACATCGACATACTGCCCGGTTCCTTCATCTTGACAATCCCTGTGATACAAGGCAGTAACAGCCGCAAAAGCGACATAAATACCCGTCACATAATCCGTTAATGAAAAAGAAGGACTGATGGGTGGACGATCTGGATAGCCGTGCAGATACGTAAATCCGCTGAAGGCAGTAGCCGGTGTGCCGAACCCTGCTTTGTGGGCATAAGGGCCGGTCTGTCCATAGCCTGTTACTCGGATCATGACTAAATCAGGATTGCTTTTTTTCAGCTCTTCATAGCCAATTCCCCATTTTTCCAGTGTGCCTGTACGGAAATTTTCAATCACCATATCCGATTTGCTCACTAGCTGCCGAAGAATTTCCTTGCCCTCTTCCTGGCGCAAATCGAGCGTAAGCGACTTCTTGTTTCGAGCCAAGCCCGGCCATCTTAACCCTTCCCCATTATAGTAGGGTCCTAGATTACGCAGCGGGTCACCGACATCTGGCATTTCAATTTTAATGACTTCTGCACCAAAATCACCAAGAAGCGTCGCACCATAAGGAGCCGCAATCACGGTGGATAAATCTAGAATACGGATTCCGTCTAAGGGACTTCTTAAATTCTTTGCTTTCATATATGATCACGCCCTTGAATTGATATTGTAGTTCATGACTGCTCTTTTAAGAAAAAATAAAAGGCTATATCCAGGAAAATAGAAAGGAATATAGCCTTTGAAATGCTTGTGTTATACCGTGACAACCGTTCTTTCTTTGTATAGCCAATCCAAATAGCGGTAATCGTCAGCAGAACGATTCAGCATGATTGTATCGCGCAAAAGTCGTGTCACGGAATCTTCTGCATGCTTGATTTCGCCCCAAGTTCGTGCACCACGCTGTACCTCTGCAGTTCTTGGGATTCGTTCCTGTTGATAGTCATCTAATGCTTTTGCAATATTTGAACCGTTCGCGCGTATTTTTTCCGTTAAACACACCGCGTCTTCCAGCGCTTGGCAAGCCCCTTGTGCCAAATATTGCAGCATCGCATGGGCACTATCGCCAAGTAATGTCACGCGATTGGTTGACCATTTTTCCAAAGGTTCAATATCATAAAGCTTTGTGATCATCCCGCTTTTGGCAAATTTCAGTGATTCTTTAATAGTTGAGCAGCTATTCGCAAACATTTGATCGAGTTCCTCTACAGTCCCCCAATCATCATTGTTCTCATTAAATTTGTAGCTTTTGAATACCGCTACTTGGTTAATAACACTCTTATGACGGACTGGATACTGGACTAAGTGAATGCCAGGTCCAATCCATGTTAATTTCTCGTCCCAATCGATATTAATGGTCATTTCCGACATTGGAACCGTAAAACGATACGCGACATATTGAGATACCACTGGTTCTGCTTGACTTACAAGCTTCCGTGTTACCGAGCGGATTCCATCTGCTCCAATTACGGTTTCTGCTTGTAGGACCGCGCCGTTTTCACAATGCAATTCAACATAATCATTGAACTCCTGGATAGATGCCAATTTATGATTCGTTAAGAAGGAAACGTTCGTTAACGATTGACAAGCCTTCAGTAGAACACTGTGCAAATCCGAACGGTGAATAACGATGTACGGGTACCCAAAACGATCACTAAATGAATCGCCAAATTGTACAGCAGATAGCTCCTTGCCCCCTAGCGCGTCCATAAACACATGCCTGCGTGGAAATACCGCGAGCTTATAGACTTCATCCAGAACACCTAAAGCATCCAGCGCCCGTAAGCCGTTAGGTCCCACCTGTAAACCAGCGCCCACTTCCCCAAATTCAGGTGCTTGCTCTAGAAGTGTTACTTTTTTTCCTAATTTAGCAATTCCGTAAGCAGCAGCCAAACCGCCGATGCCGCCGCCTACTACGATTACCTCTTTGACTTCTCCCACCATGATCACCCCTCTATAAAATCGGATTATGATTCAACTAATCTAGCGCTATTGCATCCTCAGAGTACTCAGGCTCAAAAACAGATTCAATCTTTTGATACCCGTCGTTTTCCGGATACGCTTCCTCTCGTTCAAAGCCAAAGACTTCCATTATCGGCAAATCATTTGTAGAGAATAAAAATGCCTCTTCTGACTCGGATGTATTCACATGCTCATGCCACGTCCAGGCCGGAACTACGAAGAAATCGCCCGCTTCCCAATCAAAACGAACACCGTTTATTACCGAATACCCTCTGCCTTTGTGCACATGGTACACCGAGCTATGCACATGGCGATGTGCTTTACCCTTGTACTGGGTTGGCAGCTTTTGCATTCTCGCACCGACTCTTCCATTGGCATCTTTGCCTGTAGAAGGATTAATATATTCCACAGCAAAGCCGTCGAATGAATCCGGCTTTAACTCACTCTGTCCATCGAGTGCTTGCTTCGTCAAATCCCATGTGTATCTTCCAAGTGGTGCAGGGTTAGGCTTACGATCGGAAATTGGTCTTACCATCCCTCCAGCATAGCGCTTTGTGCCGTAATCATCAGGAAACTCGAGCGGCTGCTTCTCTTCTGGATACATCTCGAAGAATGAACTTGTCAGTGCCGAAGTGAAAGGAATATCTAAACAGTCCATCCATAGCACTGGTTCAGTTCCTTCATTAATATGATCATGCCAGCACCACTCCGGTGTAATCACATAGTCACCCGGTTCGAAATGATATTTCACTCCGTTTACCACACCAGATGCCCCTTGCCCTTCCATAATGAAACGCAGTGCAGATGTCATATGGCGATGAGGTGGCGCGACTTCCCCTGGATTAAGGGCTTGAACCGCAGCATAGAGCGTTTGCGTTGCCCCGCCCCAACCGTGAGGTTCCAAATTTTTCATCCCTGGATTAACTAAGTACACAGCTCGGCGGTCAATGGAACCTACACCTACCTGCAGTAGTTCCTTCGCTTTATCCAGCATGTCGAGAATGAGCTGCTTTTTCCATAAATAAGGCACTGCACGCGGCTGTGGCTGTGATGCGCTGAATACCGAAGCCCATAATGGCCCCATGTTCTTATCCTTCAACTCTTGATGAAAATCAAGTAATTCCGGTGTCCATTGTTGTTTTGCTTTATGTTCCGACATATTCATTCCCCGCTTCCTTCATATAGTAGTAAACTTGTTTAAAATAAGAGAAAAAGAGATTTTAAGACTAGTTAAATACCTGGTTTGTAGTCTACCTGTACAGAAAATTCACCGATTCTTTCTATGTTAATGCGAACCGTATCACCTTTTGTAATAGGCGCTACGCCTTCTGGAGTTCCTGTCGTTACGATATCTCCTGGAAGAAGCGTCATCACACTTGAAGCCGCCTCAAAGAATTTAAAACAATCGTAAATGAGATCCTCGGTGTTGGCCGATTGTCTGATTTCATCGTTAACCCACAGATTCATTTGCAGATTGTTTGGGTTCTCTACTTCGTCCCCTGTCACAATCCATGGACCGATTGGAGTAAACGTGTCAAAGGATTTGCGCCATGGCCGATCTTCCTTCCCGCGAACTGTAATGTCCATTAATGCAAGGTAACCAAAGATGTACTTAGACGCATCCTCTGCCTTCACATCTTTAGCTTCCTTGCCTACTACAAAGGCAATTTCTGCTTCATGATCCACTCTTCGGTCTTTAAACGGCAAGAGTACCGTTTGATCCGGCCCAATGATGGAAGAAGGCGATTTTAGGAAAAAGCCGAGTGCATCCACGGTCAAAGCTGTGTTCATCTCTTGTTTATGCAGAATATAATTGATCGGCGCCGCCACGATTTTACTTGGATTTGGAACAGGTGCACGTAAAGTTACATCCGATACAGAGTACACAGGACAAGCTCCTCGTCCTGCTTCGATTTGTGGTCTCAAGGCGTCAAATTCTCCCATAAGCTTCACTAGGGAGGATTGCGGCTCCTCGGTGTTCCACTTCGTTAATTCAGTAATATCGATTACATCGCTGCCCTCGACAATACCTACGCGATTTTCGTTGAACAATGCAATTTTCATTTTATTTGAATCCCCCTTCCATTTGATTCATATAGAATCAAATCATTTGTTTTGACCGATTCTTATTCAATTTAGTATGGATTTTGCTGATCCAATCACTAAAGCCTGTGTTTTCGTCCATTTGTAAGCCTTGTTGATACAGTTCGTTCCCGATTCGCTCTAGGTCTGCTTGATTAAGCGAGTCTTTTGTATAATGACCTAAACAACTGATCCATTTTTCACAATGCGCCTTTTCTTCCATGGGATTTCCCTTGGATCCTGGTGCATGCAGAATCGTTTTGTCATACCATTGCCCTTTTGTTGTTTTAATTTGAATGGCTACAGGTAATCTGCGTTGAAGCCGCTTGTCTTCCTCTGATTCTTGCATTTCTAGCACAGTGATTTTAGAAAAGCGGTTTTGAATGTCCGCACGCTGGACTCGGTCATCTTCAAAACTGCTCAAGTTCACATATCCATCGGCTAATGCCGCAAGTACGGTATATTCAGCACTAAACTTACCTTGTAAGCCTGTCACCGGGCGGGAATGTACCAAAGGCAACAGACTTCTTGGCTGTGCGCGGAGCACAATTTCTTCTACATCTTCTAAGCACAGCTGATGCTCTGCTTTTAAATCTAGTACTCCTTGGATAAAGCGATGTGTGCCAAAACAGCATGGAAACTTCTTGACCGAAAGACTCTCTAACAAATCGTAAGGTTCTCCGAATTGGATAGCGTCCATTGCCTTATGAAGTTCCTCCTCATCTGCCCCGCCGCTATAGGCTAGGAAAAAGCCGCGACTTCCGAAAATGTCTCGATTCCCGGTAAACCCTTGTTCAGCAAGCATGGCCGCTTGAATGCCGTGCGAGGCTGACAGTCCTACGTGGAGCGACTTGGTCATGGAACCAAAATTCTTCTGTAAGCCGCCGGTCATCGAGGCAGCAATGGCGATTGCATGTGCACATTGCTCGGCCTTAAGCTGGAGGAGCGAAGCACATGCTGCCGCCGCTCCGATGGTACCCAACGTATCAGTTGCATGCCACCCGAGATTGTAATGACGGATTCCCATCACTTGCCCTATGCGAATCATCACTTCCGTCCCAATGGCATAGGCTGTAATGACCTCCTTGCCTGTGATCTTTTGCTTTTCGGCAAGCGGTGTGATCGCCGACAGAATCGGTGCACTTGGGTGGATGACGACGCCTGCTGATGCATCGTCATAATCCAATACATGAGAAGCAGTACCATTAAGGATGGCGGCCTTATCGCACTCAACCTTTACGTCCTCTCCCCATAGAGAAGCAACACCACCCTGAGAGTTTCCCTGTGAAGCGTATACTTTTTTGGCCATTTCAACTGCAGGTTCATCCCACCCAGCTAACGCTACGCCAACTGTATCGATGATTGCTTTTTTAGCTAATTCCACCATTTCTTGTGGAAGCTGATGATAGGAGGTTTCCGTAATAAAGGCGGTAAGCCTCATCATCAAGTCGTTATTGATTTTTCCATCTTGGTTTGCGCTTTTCATTAAATGCCGCCACTCCCTCTACACGGTCTTCTGATGTCACCAACCGGTTGTATGCCGCAATATCGAGCGCGTAGGCTGTATGGAAGTCTGTTTCAAAACCGTTGTTGATGGAAATTTTCGCCGCTCTTACTGCCATTGGTGCACTAGCTGCAATCATTTCTGCCACTTCCAATGCGGTTTCGAGCGCATTTCCTTTCGGGACGACTCGGTTGACCATACCCCATTCGTAGGCTAAAGTCGCATCAATTTTTCGACCCGTATAGATGAGCTCCTTCGCTCTTCGAACCCCAATTGCTCGGGCTAGGTTTTGCAGCCCTCCACCACCTGGCAAGATTCCTCTTACCGCTTCTGATAAACCAAATACAGCAGTTTCTGAAGCAATGATAAAATCCGCCGACAAGGCAAGTTCACAGCCTCCAGCAAGGGCATAGCCTTCTACCGCGGCGATGATTGGTACCGGAAAGTCTCGCGTCAAGAGCACTAAATCCTCTATGACATGATGCTGCCGTTTCCAAGTGCCATCGCTCATGCCATTGCGTTCTTTTAAATCTCCTCCGGCACTAAATGCTTTCTCACCTGCTCCGGTAATTACAACGCATCTTAACGTTTCGTTGTAGGCCTGTTCGCGAAACAGTGAAAGCCTTTCTTCGAGCATTTTGGTGTTCATCGCATTCATCACTTCTGGTCTATTAAGCGTCACAACTAAAATTTCGTTCTGTTCTCCTTTAAATTCAACCTTTAACATGTCATAAGATTCTTGTACGATGCTCATAGAGTCGCCCCTTTCTTAATAGGATCTTGGCAGTTTTAGTACGTGCTGGCCAACATAGCTCAAAATAAGGTTCGAAGAGATTGGTGCAATCTTCATCATTCGTGCTTGCATCCACTTGCGGTTAATATGGTACTCATTTGCTGCAGCATAGCCGCCGTGCGTTTGCATACAAATTTCCGCTGCATCATACGCCGCTTCTGAGCACAGGTATTTCGCCATATTAGCTTCTGCCCCAGCCGGTAAATTGTTATCAAATTTCGTCGCTGCTTCATACATCAGCGCCTCAGCTGATCGAAGCTCAATATAAGCCTTCGCAATCGGGAATTGGATGCCTTGGTTTTTGCCGATTGGGCGGTCAAACACCACACGTTCATTTGCGTATTTCACAGCTTGATCAATAAACCATTTGCCATTGCCGAGTGCCGATCCAGATACCAGAATGCGCTCTGCTACCATGCCGTCCATTACACAGGCAAGACCTCTTCCTTCTTCGCCGATTAAGCAATCTTCTGATACTTCAAGATCGTTGAAGAACAATTGATTTGTATCTCCACCAAGCATCGTCGAAATTTTCGTTGCTTCAATGCCTTCGCCCACTTCCCGCGTATCAATCAGGAACAAGCTAATGCCGTGCGTTTTCTTTTCAACTTGGTCAAGCGGCGTTGTACGAGCAAGGAGCAGCATTAAATCTGTGTTGTTATAGCGGGAGATGAAGATTTTTTGGCCGTTAATAATGTAACGATCGCCTTTCTTTACAGCGAATGTTTTAATTTTCGTCGTATCTGTCCCTGCGTCAGGCTCTGTCACTGCAAACGTCTGTAATCTTAGTTCCCCGCTTGCAATTTGCGGTAAGTATTTGCGCTTTTGTTCCTCGCTGCCGTGTCTCAAAAGAGCCCCCATCGTATACATTTGGGCATGAACTTGGTTGGCATTACCGCCTGATCGGTTAACCTCTTCCAAAATGATGGCACCTTCTGTAAAGCCTAATCCTGAACCGCCATACTCTTCTGGAATTAGCGCCCCTAACCAGCCTGCATCACTCATTGCTTTTACAAACTCTGTCGGATAGGTGCCTTCCTCATGGGATTGTCTCCAATATTCTAAATCGAATCGTGAACAAACCTCTCTCACACCAGCACGAATATCATTTTGTAGGTCCGTAAAATTCATTCTCTTTTCCTCCTAATCTCTTTTTCTATTTATCTATCATCCTTGTTCTTGCAGCCAAGATCGTGGTCGAATGTCTGAAAGAACGCCGCCTTTTGCTAAATGCCCTGGGAGCTCTCGCCCTACAATCCCTTCTGCCATCTTGCTGCATTCAACTAAGGCATCTAAGTTCAGTCCAGTAGCGATACCCATTTGTTCACACAAGAACGCGACATCCTCTGTCGAAATGTTCCCGGGTGCCCCTTTCACTGCTGCAAAAGGACATCCGCCAAGACCCGCAATCGCTGTATCGAATTCCCAAAGACCTTCCTCTAGCGCTGCGTAAACATTGGCAAGACCGAGTCCGCGTGTATCATGCAAATGCAAATGGATTTGAAGTTCAGGCCACTTATCCTGAATAGCCTGAACCGTTCGCTTAATCTGTTGTGGGTTGGCCCAGCCCATTGTGTCCGCTAGTTTCACTTTCTGAATCCGTTCTCCAGAGCTTTGGGCTAAAGCAATGACCTTGCCCATGATTTCGAGCAAATGTTCCAAATAGATGTAGCCTTCAAAGTTGCAGCCAAAGGAGGCCATAAAGCCCATTTGTTTGATGGGAATGCCTGCTTTTTGGTAGGCTTCAATCCATTCTGGCAGCTCTTTTAGCATTTCACTTGTCGTTTTATTCATATTGCGCTTTGAAAAGGCATTACTTGCGGATAATACCAGACTTCCATCCAATGTCACGTTATTGGTTAGCGCTCGCTCTAGCCCTTTTAGATTCAGATAGGCTGCCCGATACGCCACGCCAGGAACTCTCTCAATACTCTTTAGCACTATTTCGGCATCGGCCATCTGTGGCACCCATTTTGGACTAACAAAAGAGGTTACCTCAATATTTTTGAGTCCGGTCTGGCTCATAGCGTTAATGAAGGCAATCTTATCCTCTGTGCGAATCGAGCCGGCTTCTGATTGAAACCCTTCTCTTGGCCCTACTTCATACAATTCAACGCGTTGGGGTAATGTCATGGTTCTGCCTCCTAACCTACAATGCTTTTACTCTTCAACTCTTCCAGCATTTCGGTAGAATAATTGAGTGAGGCTAGAATTTCATCAGTATGCTCTCCTAAGAGTGGTGGCAGCGATTGCAAATTGCCTCGTTCTTCATTGATACGGAATGGAAGATCGACCATTCGGAAATCAGAAACCCTAAAATCTTCTACCGATTTAATCATCGCAAGCGCTTTCACTTGTTCATCGCGAAGCACTCGATCCAATGTATTGATTGGACAACTCGGGACATTGTGTTCAGCCATTAAGTTGACCAGGTCGTCTACATCGTATTGTAAAGTGCATTCTTCAATAATCCGATGCAGCTCTTGTCGATTTTGAACCCTCGCTGAATTCGATTCAAATCGAGGATCCTCGACTAGTTCTTGTAATTGAAGTGCCGCACATAGATTTTTAAACAGGCGATTGTTTCCAGCTGCAATAATTGCCCATTGCTCCCCTTTGGTTTTAAATGCTTCATAAGGTGCTGTTGTCGCCATGCCCGTTCCCATTTTCTTCGGAAGATTTCCGGATGCCATGTACGTAGAAAGCTGTAACGTCACCCATGCGAGACCTGTTTCTAATAGACTGTTGGCTACTTTACAGCCTTCGCCAGTTTCGTTGCGCTGATGAAGAGCACTTAGAATCCCAATCAGCGACCACATCCCGGTTGCCATATCCACGATGGATACACCGACGCGCGCTGGGTCATCTCCTTGATTTCCTGTTAAACTCATGATGCCGCTGTATGCTTGAATAAGCGGGTCGTAACCCGGCTTGTTTTTCATTTTCCCCATATCGCCAAACGCGCTAATTGCCGCGTAGATTAATTTCGGATTGTTCTTCGATAACTGCTCATAGCCAAGCCCGCGAGATTCTTCACTTCCAGGCTTCAAGCTATGGATGAAAATATCTGCAGTCTCGCATAATTGTTGGACAATTTTCTGTCCTTCCGGGTGATTGAGATCAACGCAAAAGCTTTTCTTATTGCGATTTAACGCCAAGAATGTAGATGATTCCCCTCCCCATAACGGCGGATGCCAGTGTCTTGTATCATCTCCATGACCAGGACGTTCAATCTTGATGACCGCCGCGCCTAAATCTCCTAACATTTGTGAACAAAACGGGCCTGCAACGTTTTGCGTCACATCAATGACCGTAAGTCCGGAAAGAATATTTGCCATTTTCGTTTCCCCTCTCTTTTCTTTATACAGGAACTTTTCTGAACTCCTCGATCAACATCGGCACGACCTCAAATAAGTCGCCTACAATCCCATAATCCGCCACTTTGAAAATCGGAGCTTCTGGGTCTTTATTGATCGCTACGATTATTTTCGAATTCGACATCCCAGCTAAATGCTGAACCGCACCAGAGATGCCGCATGCGATATATAGATCGGGCGTTACCACTTTTCCAGTCTGGCCGACTTGCATAGCGTAATCGCAATAGCCTGCATCACATGCAGCCCGTGATGCACCGATAGCCGCCCCTAAAAGTTGCGCTAACTCGTTAATTGGCTTGAATCCGTCCGCACTTTTTACCCCGCGTCCACCAGAAACAATAATCTTCGCTTCTGTCAAATCTATGGTTCCCGCTGTCTTTCTGACGACTTCTTTAATAACTGTGCGAATATCGGTAATCGTTGCATCAACGTTGATTACGTCAGCAGTGCGACTTTCATCTGGTTCGCATTTTGAGATATTATTCGGGCGAATGGAAGCAAAAATGATTCCGTTCGTTATTTTTTTCTTTTGAAACGCTTTCCCTGCATAAATCGGGCGAACAAAGATTACGTCATCCCCGATAACTTCCACATCCGTACAGTCAGAGATCAAACCTAGATCGAGGCGGGCAGCAACTCGAGGTGCCAAATCACGTCCCATGGCTGTATGACCCAGCAGTATGGCATCCGGTTTTGCCGTATCAATGACCTCTGTAATCGCTTGCATAAATGCGTCTGTCGAATACTCATTCAATTTTTCATTGTCCACCACGTAGACTTGATCCGCTCCATAATGCGCCAACTGATCCGCCTCCGTCTTATCCCCCTGGCCGAATAATACCGCCATCACTTTCCCGCCGTCCGCAATTTTTTGAGCAGCGGCAAGTACCTCGAATGAAACGTTTCTCAATTTCCCGTCACGTCTTTCAGCAACAACTAACACATTTTTACTCATTGATGCCTTCCCCTCCTTAAATGGTAAAGTCCTATGAATGGTTTACACCACTTTCGCTTCGTTCCGCAGCATTTCAACCAGCTCTGACACTTGATGAGGAAGTTCTCCTTCAAGAACTTTACCGGCTGTTTTCGTTGGCGGCAGATATTGGTCTACTATTTCTGATTTCGATGGAATTTCTTCCATGTTCAGACCTAAGTCGCTAGCCGCTAAGTGTTCGATTGGCTTTTTCTTTGCCTTCATAATTCCTGGAAGTGATGGGTAACGCGGCTCATTTAAGCCCTGTTGTGCAGTGAGCAATACCGGCAACGCTGCTTCGATGATTTCCGTATCACCTTCAACGTCTTTTTCCACCCGTATTTTACCGCTTTCAATTTCTAGTTTTGTAATCGTAGAGATATGAGGAATCTCTAACTCTTCTGCCAATCGCGGACCTACTTGCGCAGCACCGTCATCCACCGCCATATAGCCTCCAAGAATCAAATCATACTGATCTCGTTTCGCTACAGCAGCCAACACTTTCGCAATTCTAAACTCATCACCGAAAACAGATTCATCATCCACGATGATTGCTTTATCGACTCCTACTGCCAAAGCTGTACGAAGGGCTGCCTCTGCCCGGGATGGACCAACCGTCACAACGGTTACTTCTCCACCTTGCCTTTCCTTGATGGCAACGGCCTCTTCCACAGCGTACTCATCATAAGGATTAATAACGAACTTTACTCCCTCTTCACTTACTTTCCCATTGGAGAGGACAATTTTTTCTTCTGTGTCAAAGGTTTGCTTGAGTAACACCAAAATTTTCATAAGTACCTCCTGAAAGTAAAATAGCATTCTATTTTTAAATGTTTTTTAAACATTCTGTATATTAAAAATTTAACATGCATTTAAGTATATTACTAATATCTATTTAATAGCCTTCCCATACGATTTAAGTATTGTAAGAGATGGAACTCTTTTGAAACAACTCCCAATTCAGCTTCGATTTTCGTTATCTTTGCTAGACTCAGGCAAAGGACGCGTCATATATCCAAAAGCCAAAAGAACAGCCCCGCTCCCCCAGAAAATAGCGGAGATTCCTATCAGACTACCTATTCCTCCAAAGATTAATGGAATTCCAAATTGAGAGACGCGGTTAATGGTCATCTGTGCTCCAAGTACTTCTCCACGCCGTTCAGGCAAGGTAGCTTCCAAGACAGCAGCCGTACTCAAGGGCTGTGCCAAACCAAGACTAGCTCCTAAAATACCAATCAATAAAAAAAGCAAGACAATGGAAGGAGAAAATGGGGCAATAAGGTAAATAACAGCAGTCACAAAAAGCGACCAAGTCAGTATATTCATGCGACCAAACGAGCGGACGAACGATGTTTGGGTAAACCGAATAATCAGCATGGTCAGGCCACTGAATGAGAGGAGGATTCCTGTCATTGTGGGGCTAATGCCCATATTGTCAGCAAGCAGCGGAAAATATACGCTGAATAGCTCCCGATTGGAAAAAAGCAATCCGCCAATAAGCATGGCATTCCGCAAGTCATGATTTCGCATCAATACCCAGATTGATTCTTTTTCCTTCAAATTGGGCTGCTGTATTCCATTTGATTGTAAAAGTGTCTTTCCGTCTGTATTTCGCATGCCTAGCTCACTGCTCAACGCAATGCCAATGAGCACCATATTAAAAAAGATGCAGCTCTCGTATCCAAAGCGGTCATACAGATAGGAACTCATTGTGGGTCCAATCATGGCGCCAATCGAGCCGAACAAACTGTAGTTCGCTACCCTCCTATCGATCTCACCTCCCAAGCTGCCAATTCGCTTCTGCAAACAGAGCATTAGGCAAGTGGAGGCAATTCCGATCAAGGCAAGTTGGATTAAAAACGTGAGAAAGCATGGATAGACGACACTTAACAATAAGGCGACTAGAAACATGACATTTCCGATTACTACAATGGGACGCGTTCCGATATAATCGATCCATTTGCCGATTTTCAAAGCCAAAAGTGCCGGAAATAATGCTGAACTCGCGATAATAACACTGATTTCTTGTGGGGATTGACCTAAGGAGTAGGCATATAAAGAAACCACAGGCTTGGTTCCCGTAATGGTGCTAATCAGGATTGTATTCATAAGAATAATAATGTAATAATTCAATAGGTTCACCGCCATGATAGAGGTATAGAACTATTTTGTAGATAAAAAAGAACTTCCCCAACTTGGAGAAGTTTTGCATAACCAGATTGTAATACTCAATGGAGGTAACTATGATTTTTGCTTATGGAAGTTAATGCCGTGATAGTCAATAAATTCATCAAACACCTCAATCGACTTTTCTCTTCCGATGCCACTTTGCTTGACGCCCCCAAACGGTATAGTTTTTGACCCTAAAGGTGTTTGGCCATGCCCATTAATGAAGGTCATCCCCGCTTCGATTTGATTCGCAATGTTTAAAGCACGGTTAAAATCCGAAGACCAGATGGAAGAACCCAAACCGAATTCTGAATCATTGGCCATCTGAATCACTTCTTCTTCCGTCTGATAGCGAATCAGCGGAAGTACTGGTCCGAATTGTTCACAGGTCACAATCTCAGCGCTTCTGTTGACATCCCGTACAATCACTGGTTGAAGATAATAGCCATTCGCCCAATTTTCAGGTTCAAGCTGCTTGCCTAATTTGACTAAATGGGCGCCACTTTTTTCTAGCCTATCAACCAATTCATTGATTCTTTGATATTGCAGTTCGTTATTTATGGGCCCCATTGTCGCCTCTTCATTCAACTGATGCCCAATTTTGTAGGCGTCTGCAACTGCACAAGCCTGTTCATAGAACGCATCATACAGCTTATCGGGGATATATACTCGTTTAATTGCAAAGCAGAATTGACCGGTTCTTCGAAAAGCCCCTTCGACAATTTTGGGAACGACTTCCTTCAAATCGACGTCATCGAGGACAATCGCTGGATCGTTCCCTCCTAATTCAAAGTGAACACCTTTAAGTGTTTCAGCTGCTGATTTCATAATCGAAACAGCTGTGTTCCCTCCGCCAGTAAACGAAATCTTCCGCACAAGCGGGTGAGAAGTTAAAGCACTTCCTACCTCCCCACCGCCAGGCACCACATTGATAACACTTGGCGGGAAGGATTTTGCCATTGTGGCTAATAAAGTAACGACCCCCATGGAAGCTGTTGGAGATGGCTTTACCACAATGGTGTTGCCGGATAAGAGAATGGGCGCTATTTTTTGTAACGTTAGAATAATGGGCGCATTCCAAGGAACAATACAAGCAATCACACCCATCGGCTTTTTCACTACTCGGACCCAGCCGCTTTCATCCTCTAGTTCTCGTGATTGCAAGGCTGAAGGTGCTAAGTCGACCATATTTCGCAAATCCATCAAGCCTAATTTAACTTCATCTATAGTTCTACTGAGTAAAATCCCGTTTTCTTTTGCCGTCACACTGGCAATGAAAGAAGTATTTCGCTCGATTTCTTCCGCAGCTTTCAAAAGGATTTCAATTCTTTCATCAAGGGAAGTTTGACTCCAGGAACGGAAGGCTTGATGTGCCGCCTGTACCGCTTGATCGATATGGCTGGCCTCTCCTTTTGCGATAAACCCTACGACTTCACTTAATCGGCCTGGGTCCCTTACTTTCGTATATTGCTCGGTTGGCACTTCTTTATTGTTGATAAACAAGTTCACCTTCATGTGCCTTCACCTCCCGTTTATTCTTTGCTTACATTTCCACATCATCTGCCAAGTGGCCACGCTTATTTTTCACGCCACTATAGACGCTAAGCGCAAAGATTAGAAGAACAATGCTCATAATCACGGCTGAAATTGGCTGTGTGAAGAAGATAAAGAAGCCGTCTGTTGAAATCGATAAAGATTGCAGCATCGATGTTTCCAATTGGGACCCCAAGATAAACGTAACAATCATCGCAGACATCGGGATATCCAATTTTTTCAGGATATAGCCGATTACACCAAAGATAAGCATCATCCCTACATCCCAAAGGCTTCCATTAAGACTGTAAGTTCCAACCAAAATGACCATCAAGATAATCGGAAACAGCAATTTATACGGAATTTGGGCAATTTTCGCCCACATACCGACTAACGGCATATTCATGATCAGCAATAACAAATTTCCAATAAACATACTAGCAATCAAGCCCCAAACAAAGTCCGGATTTTTCGTAAATAGTGCCGGGCCTGGCGTTAGTCCATGCATGATGAACGCACCTAAAATAACTGCCATTGTCGGCGAGCTTGGCAGACCTAAGGATAATAAAGGAATCAGGGCCGCTCCACTGTGCGCATTATTGGCCGTTTCAGGTCCTGCTACCCCTTCAATGGCACCCTTCCCAAAACGAGATGGATCCTTCGCCACCTTCTTTTCTAAAATATAGGAGAAAGTGGACGCTATAATCGAGTTTGCCCCTGGAATTACGCCCAGCACCATTCCGATACCCGTTCCCCTTCCAATAGATTTCAGTGTTGATCCCCATTCATCCCGGTTCGGCAAGAGACCCTTGACCTTTTCTGGTTTATTCACTCTAGTTGGGTTTTCTGCATTAATCAGGATTTCGGAAATCCCAAAAAGCCCCATCGCCATAACTGCAAAATCAATGCCATCCATCAACTCGATGGATCCAAATGTAAAACGGAATTGTCCAGTAACCATGTCTTGTCCAACCATTGCGAGCAATAGCCCTAGCACTGCCGCAATTAAACCTCGAACCAATGACTTCCCCATCAAAGCAACAATCATGAGCATACCTAGCAACATAATCGCAAAGAACTCTGGCGGACCAAATTTTAAAGCCACTTTAGACAAAGTCGGACCTACAAAAGTAAGGGCCACAACCGCCACAATCCCACCGATAAACGAACCAATGGCTGACACACCAAGAGCTGCACCCGCACGTCCCTTCTTCGTCATCTCATACCCATCAATACAAGTAATAACAGATGCCGCCTCCCCTGG
>Ga0182745_1002142_pt1 | contig 18164 bp, 16 predicted proteins | sample eDN3rd30CKraftBY_FD_128523 | JGI IMG/M metagenome (GOLD analysis project Ga0182745, IMG submission 128523) | Enriched backyard soil microbial communities from Emeryville, California, USA - eDNA 3rd pass 30_C Kraft BY (version 2) (version 2) | ecosystem: Environmental > Terrestrial > Soil >...
CTGGGCGCGGCGGTGCGGACCGCCGAGGGCGCCCGCCCGAAGGCCCAGGTCCAGGCTCAGGCCCAGTCGTAGGTCCGTTCGACGGCCTTGTTCCACTCGCCGTACAGCCGCTCGCGTTCGGCCTCGTCGAGGGCGGGCTCCCAGGTGTCGCCGACCGCCCAGTTGCGGCGGATGTCGTCCTCGCCCTCCCAGAATCCGACGGCGAGACCGGCCGCGTAGGCCGCGCCGAGCGCGGTGGTCTCCGCGACCACCGGACGCACCACCGGCACTCCGAGGATGTCGGCCTGGAACTGCATCAGGGTGCGGTTGACGACCATGCCGCCGTCGACCTTGAGTGTGCTCAGATCGACCCCGGAATCCGCGCGCATCGCCTCGATGACCTCGCGGGTCTGGTACGCGGTCGCCTCCAGGGCGGCGCGTGCCAGGTGGCCCTTGTTGACGAACCGGGTCAGACCCGCGATGACGCCGCGGGCGTCGGGGCGCCAGCGAGGCGCGAACAGCCCGGAGAACGCCGGCACGAAGTAGGCGCCGCCGTTGTCCGGGACGGTCGCGGCGAGGTCCTCGATTTCCGCTGCGGTGCGGATGATTCCGAGATTGTCGCGCAGCCACTGCACGAGCGATCCGGTCACCGCGACGGATCCTTCGAGCGCGTACACCGCCGGAGCGTCACCGATCCGGTAGCAGACCGTCGTGAGCAGGCCGTGCTCACTGCGCACCGGCGTGGTGCCGGTGTTGAGCAGCAGGAAGTTTCCGGTGCCGTAGGTGTTCTTGGCCTCGCCGGGCGACAGGCACGCCTGTCCGAAGGTGGCGGCCTGCTGGTCGCCGAGGATGCCCGCGACCGGAACCCCCGCGAGCGGACCGCGTTCGCGTGCGTAGCCGTACACCTCGGACGAACTGCGGATCTCCGGCAGCATCGACATCGGGATCCCGAAGTCCGCGCAGATCTGCGGATCCCATTGCAGCGTCCGGAGATTCATCAGCATCGTGCGCGAGGCGTTGGTGACGTCGGTGACGTGCACACCCGGTTCCTGCGTGCCGTTGCCGACTCCGCCGGTCAGATTCCACACGATCCAGCTGTCCACGGTGCCGAACGCCAGCTCGCCGGCCTCCGCCTTCTCCCGGGCGCCTTCGACGTTGTCGAGGATCCAGCGCACCTTCGGGCCCGAAAAGTACGTCGACAGAGGCAGTCCCGTCGCCTCGCGATACCGGTCGACGCCGGCGTCCCCGGCGAGTTCGTCGATCAGCCGATCCGTGCGGGTGTCCTGCCACACGATCGCGTTGTACACCGGCTTGCCTGTGGTGCGGTCCCACACCACGGCGGTCTCACGCTGATTCGTGATGCCGATCGCGACGACCGAACCGCGCGGCAGGTCCGCCTTGGCCAGCGCCAGTGCCGCGACCTCGCGGGTGTTCGTCCACAGCGTCTCGGGGTCGTGTTCGACCCATCCCGAGCGCGGGAAGATCTGTTCGTGCTCGGTCTGCGCGACCGAGACGATGCGGCCGTCGTGGTCGAACAGGATGCAGCGGCTCGAGGTGGTGCCCTGGTCGATCGCGGCGATGTACTGGTTCACGGCGGCCTCGCTCGAAATCGGTGGTCGGAAGGTTGCGTCCGGGTCAGCGGTACGACCTGAAAGCTACTAGCCTGGGTCCGGATACGTCGACGAGGCACAGGAGTGGCGCGGTGACCAACCAAGCGGGTGTGCAGATCCTCGGGCCCGAGCAGCGCCGCGAGGCGTGGCAGCGACTGGGTTCCGAACAGTTCGATGTGGTCGTCATCGGTGGAGGCGTCGTCGGTGCCGGTGCCGCACTGGACGCCGCGACCCGCGGCTTGCGGGTCGCCCTCGTCGAGGCACGGGATTTCGCCTCGGGCACCTCGAGCCGGTCGTCGAAGATGTTCCACGGCGGTCTGCGTTATCTCGAACAGCTCGAGTTCGGTCTGGTCCGGGAAGCGTTGCGCGAGCGGGAACTGTCGCTGACGACGCTCGCCCCGCACCTGGTCAAGCCGCTCGAGTTCCTGTTCCCGCTCACCCACCGGGTGTGGGAGCGGCCGTACATTGCCGCAGGGATCTTCCTCTACGACCGGATGGGCGGGGCGAAGTCCGTACCCGCACAGAAACACCTGACCCGGTCGGGTGCGCTGCGCATGGCGCCGGGTCTCAAGCGGTCGTCGCTCATCGGCGGGATCCGCTACTTCGACACGGTCGTCGACGACGCCCGGCACACGATGACGGTGGCGCGGACGGCGGCGCACTACGGCGCGGTCGTGCGTACGTCGACGCAGGTGGTCGGGTTCCTGCGGGAAGCGGACCGGGTGTCGGGTGTGCAGGTGCGCGACTCCGAGGACGGATCCGTCACCGAGGTGAAGGCGCACGTGGTGATCAACGCGACGGGTGTGTGGACCGACGAGATCCAGGCGCTGTCGCGGCAGCGCGGCCGGTTCCGGGTGCGCGCCTCGAAGGGCGTGCACATCGTGGTGCCCCGCGACCGCATCGTCGCCGATTCCGCGATCATCCTGCGCACCGAGAAGTCGGTGCTGTTCGTCATCCCGTGGGGCAACCACTGGATCATCGGCACCACCGACACCGACTGGAATCTCGATCTCGCGCACCCCGCGGCGACGAAGGCCGACATCGACTACATCCTCGACCACGTCAACGAGGTGCTCGTCACCCCGCTCACCCCCGAGGACATCGACGGGGTGTACGCGGGTCTGCGTCCGCTGCTCGCGGGGGAGAGCGACGAGACCTCGAAGCTGTCCCGCGAGCACGCGGTCGCGCGCGTGGCGCCCGGGCTGGTGGCGATCGCCGGCGGCAAGTACACCACCTACCGCGTCATGGCCGAGGACGCCGTCGATCTGGCCGCCGAGGACATTCCGTCGCGCATCGCGCCGTCGATCACCGAGAGGGTGCCGCTGGTGGGCGCCGACGGGTACTTCGCGCTCGTGAACCAGACGATGCACCTTGCCGATCGGTACCGGGTGCACCCGTACCGGATCAAGCACCTGCTCGACCGGTACGGCTCGCTCGTCGAGGAGGTGCTCGCCCACGCCGACGGCAAACCCGAACTGCTGCAACCTCTCACCGATGCGCCGCAGTACCTGCAGGTCGAGGTCGTCTACGGAGCCGCCGCGGAAGGCGCGCTGCACCTCGAGGACCTGCTCGCGCGGCGTACCCGGATCTCCATCGAGTATCCGCACCGCGGGGTGCACTGCGCCGAGCAGGTCGCGCGGCTCGTCGCCCCGATCCTGGGCTGGGACACGGAGACGGTGGAGCGGGAGATCAGCACGTACCGCGCGAGGGTCGACGCCGAGGTCCGGTCGCAGAGCCGACCCGACGACGAGTCCGCGGACGCGTTGCGCGCGGCGGCACCCGAGGCCCGCGCAGAGATCCTCGAGCCGGTGCCGGTCTGGGGCTGACCACCCGGGAACCGTCGCGCCGGCCGAGATCCACCGCGCGGCCCGCTCACAGCTCGGCGAGCAGGCTCTTCCAGAATGCCTTCGCGTCGTCCACGGAATCCGGGGACGGAAGCCGGTTGTGGGCCACCGCGATCCGGCTCCTTCCGGGACCGCTCTCGCCGATGGTGACCTCGACGCGGGTGCCGTCGTCGAGTGTGCAGCGCCAGTATCGCCACTTCGGCGTCGTGGAGGTCGTCGGGTCGCCGGCGAGATCCCGATCGGCAAGGCGGGTGCGGCCGCCGATCAGCGCGGTCCACGCCGCGAGCGCGTCGTCCGGTGAGCCGTCGACGGTGCGGCTCGCGGCAGCGGAGAAGGTTCCGTCCGACTGCTGGCCGGGAACGCGCCGGCCGATGTGCTGTTCGTAGGCGACGGTGACGGACTGGGCCCACCATCCCGCGTTCGCGACGCCGAGCGAATCGAGTTCACGTTGCACGTGCGGGGCGATGTCCCGATGAGCCAGCTCGGCTGCGCCGAGTTCGTCGAGCCGGCGGACCCACTGTTCCCACGGCCGGGAGGTGCTGCGCTCGATGGCGGTGATGTTGGCGGGCGCGGTCATGCTCCGACACTAGTCCCGGTACGGCCCGGGATCCGGCATTCGGCGGTCCCCGGTCAGTGGGTGAGCAGGACCTTCGTGAGCACGACCGACAAGGCGACCAGCATGATGACCGCGGCACTCGTGAGCCAGCCCTTGCTGGGACGTTTACCGTTGAGTCTGCCGATGACGAAGACGATCCCGCCGATCCGCACGAGCACCGCGATCTCGGCGAGCAGCTGTGCGGTACGGGGCTCGAGCCAGCCGATCCATCCGATCGCCAGGATCACGCACGGCATCACCGCCGAGCTGAGGATCGGCACCGAATTGCGGACCTCGGCCCAGCGTTCGGCGGCGGTCAGCGGCGTGCCCACACGCACGCTGTGCCCGATCGCCTCGGCGAAGACGTGCGCGACGAACGTCGACAGCGTGGTTCCCAGGACGATCGCGATCCCGACGTACTGCCGGTCGGTCACCACCGGCACGAGCGCCGCCAGCACCAGGATGTTGCCGTAGATGTAGGCACTGATGCGGCTGGCGGCGTTGCTGCGGTCGAGGGGCTGACTCCGCGAGAACAGGGGACCGTGCAGCACGGCGTGGGCATCGACCTTCATGCAGACAAGGGTGGCATGCGGCGACCGTGTTCGCGTGCTTCTGTCGTCGGCGGGGTCGTCGTCGCAGGGGTCGTCATCGGCTTCCGTGCACGGGAACCTTCGGGCTGTAGTGGATGGGCAGGTCGCGGCGGTCGAGCGGGGGCAGGTTCCGTGCCGGGGTGTGCACGAGCGGCGCATCGCTCGGGAGCCGACCGGCTTCACGGTCCCACCCGGCGCGGGCCCGCGGATGGTAGCGATAGCGCCACGGCACGAGCCGGGTACCGAGACCGATCGCCCGGCCGATCAGCCGGTGCAGGCGCTCCTCGGAGCGTGACCACGAGAAGCCGAGCAGGTCGCGCACGGGCTGGTCGTAGAGGCCGACGGTCAGCCACAGGAATCCGCGGGTGACGACCGGACGCACGGCCCGCCAGATCGGTTCCGGAATCCACCGGAGGAACGGCGGCCGGTCGAGCTGCGACAGGTCGAGGACGTCGCGGGTGGCCTTGTTGTCCTCGAGGACGTTCCGGCACATGTGGTCCCAGTACTCGAGGAACGTCTCCCACGACTCGGGGACGGGGCGCATCGACATCCCGTAGAGGCGGTACCACTGCACGTGCTCGTCGAACAGTCGGTGCTTGTCGGCGAGCGAGAGCGGGCCGTCGAACCATTCGATCGACACGACCAGGCTGTAGAAGAACGTGGCGTGTGCCCAGTAGAACGTGTCGGGGTCCAGCGCGTGGTACTTGCGGCCGCGGGCGTCGACGCCCTTGATGGTGTCGTGGTATCCGCGCACCTGACGTGCGGTCTCGGGGGCACGGGGTCCGTCGAACACGACACCGTAGATGGGGTACAGCGACCGGTACAGGCGTTCCCAGCGTTCGTCGAAGAACTTCGAATGCTGTTCGACGCCGGCACCGAGGCCGGGGTGCATGTTCTGCATCGACCCGGCCCACGGCCCGAACAGCATGCCGCGCCACCCGCCGAAGTACTTCCACGTGAGCGAATCCGGCCCGAGCGGCACCGGCGAGTTCTGACTACGCATGTTGTCAGAGTAGAATTCCGGCGCGCAGGGGTCAACGACAGGATCGAGCCGTGGAACCAACGCGCCGCAGTTGGGCGGGCACCGCCCTCGAGGAGCGTCGGCGCGTGAGACGCGAGGCCCTTCTGGAGGCGGGAATAGAGCTGCTCGGGGCCGTCGACCGGTCGGCCTCGAACGTGCGCGCGGTGTGCCGCGCCGCCGGACTCACCGAACGGTACTTCTACGAAAGCTTCGGCGACCGGGACACGTTCGTCCGTGCCGTCTACGACGAGGTCGGCGACCGCGCGCGCAGGGCACTGATCGACGCGGTCGCCGGAGCACCCCCGAACAAGCGCGCGGACGCCGCCGTGCGCGTGTTCGTCGAGCTGATGGTCGATCAACCCGCCATGGGACGGGTACTGCTGCTGGCGCCGTTGCGTGAACCGGCGATCGGCACCAGCGGCGTCGAACTGGCACCCCAATTCGTGACACTCGTGCGGGAGCAGCTCCCCATCGAGGACCCGGAGAAACGGCAGATGGTCGCGGTCGGGCTGGTCGGGGCACTGACCAGCCTGTTCATGGGCTACCTCGAAGGCACGATCGTCGTGCCGCGAGAAACGCTCGTGCAGCACTGCGTCGAACTCGTCGAGCGCGCGGGACGCGGTTGATCCTGCACCCGTGATCCTGCACCTGGGGGTCGCGGTTGCGCGGACCCGAGGATGGGTATCCGTCACCCGACGAAGGGAGAATGCGATGCCGAACCCCTCGATCAAGGACGAGAAACTCTACGAAGAGCTTCGCGACGACGGTGCTTCGAAGGAGAAGGCCGCGCGAATCGCGAATGCCGCCGCCTCGCGCGGACGGTCGTCGGTGGGGCACAAGGGTGGCAAGTCCGGTTCGTACGAAGACTGGACCGTCGCGGAACTGAAGAAGCGCGCCAAGGAGATCGGGCTCACCGGATACTCGTCGAAGCGCAAGAGCGAGCTGATCAAGGCCCTGCGCGATCACTGATCTGCACGATCACCGATCCGCGCCTCGCTGACAGGACGGGCAGTGGTAGAACACCCGCTCCGGGTCGCTCGCGGCACCCAGCGTGCCGGACACGACCGTGCTGCCACAGCGAAGGCACGGTCGTCCGGCCCGCCCGTACACCCACAGGTTCCGGCCCGGCCGGCGGTCGCCGGTGGTGATGCGCAAGGCGCGGTCGCGGTTGGCGGCGAGCAGTCGATGCGCCAGGTCCACCCACGCCGCGAGGTCGCCGGCGTCGGCGACGGGCACTGCGGGATGCACCCCGCGCAGGAAACACAATTCGCTGCGGTACACGTTCCCGACACCGGCGAGGACCCGCTGATCGAGCAACGCCAGCCCGATGGGCCGGGCGGGATCGCGTGCGAGATTGGCGGCGGCCAGAGCCGGATCCCACGACGAGCCGAGCAGATCCGGACCCAGATGCCCGATGGCGTCGGACTCGCGGTCGTGTGGAAGGACTTCGACGATCCCGAGGTCGAAACCCACCGCCTGCACATCGGCGGTCTCGAGAACCAGGCGCGCACGGAAGCCGGGTTTGCGCCAGCGGGCACCGCGGGCGTAGATCTGCCATTCGCCGTCCATCATCAGGTGCGTGTGCACCGTGTATTCGGGCAACCGCGTCAGGATGTGCTTGCCGTACGCGACGGTGTCGGTCACCTCCGCGCCGGACAGATCCACGGTGGCGTAGCGCGGAACCCGGAAGTCGGATCGCGTCAACGTCTTTCCCGACAGCGCCGCGTGCAGACGCGCCGCGGTCCGGAACACGGTGTCGCCCTCGGGCATGTCAGGCCCGCAACCGGTAGCCGCGCGGTGTCGCCGAGAACCCCGCCTCGGACAGCAGCGCCGCGAAGTCGTGCCCGTGGATCGAACGCCCGTCGACCTTCTCCACCACGATCTTGTCGACGCTGCCCCGCTTGACGGTGGTCGCGAGCGACGCACACGCCACGCGCAGCGCGCCGGGATCGTCGTCGAACGTCAGGAGGGTGCGGCCGCCGCGCTCGACGAACAGCACCAGCCTCCCGTCGACCAGCACCACCAGACCGCCGGCCTTGCGGCCCGGACGGTGCCGAGTCGTGTCGTCGGCGCGCGGCGCCGGCCACGGCAGCGCCGCGCCGTACGGGTTGGCGGGGTCGCACGCCGCGAGCGTCACCGCCGGGGTCTCGGCGTGGCGACCCTCGAGGGATTCACCGTAGGAACGCAGCCGATCCACGACCTCGGGCGTCGAGAACTGGGCGCCGCCGAGCGAATCGACGAAATAGCCGCGGCGGCAACGGCCCGATTCCTCGAAACGGGCGAGCACCTTGTACATCAGGGCGAATCCCCCGGGCACGGACTCGCCGGCCACGACCCCGCGCGTCACCACCCCGTACCGTTCGAGAAGTAGTTCGGCGGTCGCGTGGGCGCGCACCGTCGACTGCGGTTCGGGTTCGGGCAGCAGCGACCATCGCCCACCCACCGTCGGTGGTCCGGTCCGCGACGGCAGCGCCGGACGACCCCGGTACATGCGCGAACGCGGCGCGCGGCGGGGTGCGCGGTGCGCCGGGGTGGCGCGGGACGTGTCGCCGATCAGGGCGCGCAGAGGCGCGAGGGTGTCGCCGCCGATGTGCCCCGCCCACACCAGATCCCACAGCGCCGCCGCGGCTGCCGTGTCGCCGACCTCGAGGCCCTGTGCGGCCAGCGCGTCGGCGAGCTGACGGAAGAAGAACCCGCCGCCGCCGGCCAGCGCGTCGAGGATCGCCCGGTGGGTGTCGTTCAACTCGATGTCGGGGGGTGGCGCCAGGGTGGTCGGTGCCGCATCGGCCGGGTGCAGACACACCCAGCCGTCCTTGCCCGAGATCGAGCCGGCGCCCGACCACAGCACCTCTCCGGTCGCGGTGAGCTCGTCCAGCATCGCGGGGGAGTAGTCCCGCACCCGGGGCGCGAGCACGAGCGGTTCCAGGGCACTGGCCGGGACCGGGAACCCGGCGAGCTGGTCGACGACGGCCGCGACCCCGTCGATGCCGCGCAGCCCGCCGCCGATGTTGTGCCACGCGGGCAGGAATCGTCCGAGGGTCGCGGTGCTGACCGGTTCCACCTCCTGGCGTGCGGCCGCGAGGGAGCGGCGACGCAATCGCCGCAGCACCTCGGTGTCGCACCATTCCGATCCGGTCGCGCCGGGCCGGAATTCGCCTGTCGTGACGCGTTTCTCGTCGGCGAGGCGACGCAGGACGTCCTGGACCACGGCGGCGCCGAGGCCGAACCGCGCCGCAGCCTCGGCAGTGGTGAACGGTCCGTGGGTGCGGGCGTACCGCCCGACGAGGTCGCCGAGCGGGTCGGCGACCGGTTCGACGAACGCCGTGGGCACGCCGATCGGCAACGGCACACCGAGGGCGTCGCGCAACCGGGATGCATCCTCGATCGCGACCCACCACACGTGACCGGCGAACGACACCTCCAGCACCCGGTTCCGGGCGGCCAGATCGGCGATCCATTCCGTCGGGTCGGCGGTGCTGCGCTCCCGCAGTTCGGCGAGGGTCAGCGGCCCGAGCAGACGCAGCAGATCCGCGATGCCCTCGGCGTCGCGGGCGCGCCGGTCCGGAACCAGCCGTTGCAGTTCGTGTTCGGCCGCGACGATGACGTCGGCGTCGAGCAGTTCCCGCAATTCGACGCGCCCGAGCAGTTCGGCGAGCAGCGACGAGTCCAGCGACAGGGCGGCCGCGCGGCGTTCGGCGAGGGGACTGTCCCCCTCGTAGAGGAACGCGCCGACGTAGTCGAACAGCAGCGAACTCGCGAACGGGGACGCGGTCGCGGTCTCGACGTCCACCAGGCGGATCTGCCGTCGGGCGATGCGTCCCAACAGGTCCCGCAGGGCGGGCAGGTCGTAGACGTCCTGCAGGCATTCGCGGACCGTCTCGAGCAGGATCGGGAACGTCGGGTAGCGGCGTGCCACGTCCAGCAACTGGGCCGAGCGTTGCCGCTGCTGCCACAGCGGTGCGCGTTTGCCGGGGTTGCGGCGTGGCAACAGCAGGGCGCGGGCCGCGCACTCCGGAACCGGGACGCGAACAGGGCCGACCCGCCGACCTGTTCGGTGACCAGATCCTCGATCTCGTCGCGGTCGAAGACGAAGATCTCCGCGCCGGGCGGATCGTCCTCGGTGTCGGGCAGTCGCACGATGATGCCGTCGTCGGAGGCCGTCGGATTCGATTCGACACCGAACCGCTCCTGCAGGCGAGCGCCCACGGCCAGGGCCCAGGGTGCGTGCACCCGCAGTCCGAACGGCGAGTGCAACACGAGCCGCCAGTCGCCGAGTTCGTCGCGGAACCGTTCGACCACGAGGGTGCGGTCGGTCGGCAGCTGCCCGGTCGCGGTGCGCTGTTCGTCGAGCAGCCGGATCAGGTTCCCGGTGGCGTTGTCGTCGAGTCCGCTCTCCTTGCAGCGGGTTTCGGCGTCCTCCCGGGTGGCGTGTCCGAGTTCGCGGACGAACTCGCCGAGGGCTGCGCCGAGCTCGGCGGGCCGGCCCTGGCCGTCGCCGTGCCAGAACGGCAACCGGCCGGGTCGGCCGTAGGCGGGGGAGACCAGCACGCGGTCGAAGGTGATCTCCTCGATCCGCCAGCTGGTCGCGCCGAGCGCGAAGACGTCGCCGACCCGCGACTCGTACACCATTTCCTCGTCGAGTTCGCCTACCCGCGTGGCCTTTTCGCCGACCATGTAGACGGTGAACAGACCGCGGTCGGGAATCGTGCCGCCGGAGGTGACTGCGAGACGCTGCGCTCCCGGGCGTCCCGTGAGGGTGCCTTCGGTGCGGTCCCACACCAGACGCGGTCGCAGTTCGGCGAATTCGTCCGAGGGGTACCGTCCCGCCAGCAGATCCAGAGTGGACTCGTACGCCGAACGGGGGAGTGTGGCGAACGATCCGGTGCGGCGCACGGTCTCGAACCAGTCGTCGACGTCGAGTGGTTCGAGCGCCGCCGCGGCCACGGTCTGCTGGGCCAGCACGTCCAGCGGGTTCGCCGGTACCTGCAGGGCCTCGATGCGGCCCGCGACCATTCGTTCGACGGTGACCGCGCAGTGGATCAGATCGGTGCGGTGCTTGGGGAACAGCACACCGCGGGAGACCTCGCCGACCTGGTGGCCGGCGCGCCCGACGCGTTGCAGTCCGCTGGCCACCGACGGAGGAGCCTCGACCTGGATCACGAGATCCACGGTGCCCATGTCGATGCCGAGTTCGAGGCTCGACGTCGCGACGACGCACGCGAGCCGGCCCGATTTGAGATCGTCCTCGATCAGTGCACGCTGATCCTTGCTCACCGAGCCGTGGTGGGCGCGGGCCAGCAGCGGTTCGGCACCGTAGCTCACCTCGGTCGGCGCCCCGATCTGCGCGGGCGGTCGTGGTTCCCGGTCCACGGTGGTGCCGGTGCGTTCGGCGTGAATCTCGTTGAGCCGTGCCGTCAGTCGCTCGGCCAGACGCCTCGAGTTCGCGAACACGATCGTCGACCGGTGGGCGGTGATGAGGTCGACGAGTTGTTCCTCGACGTGCGGCCAGATCGAGCCGGCCTGCGGGGTGGCCGGGAAGGGATCCTCGCCCGGGATCTCGCTCTCCGGCGCCTCGACGCCGAGTTCGGTCATGTCCTCGACCGGCACCCGGACCGTGAGGTCCCAGGTCTTGGTCGCGGGTGGTGCCACGATGCGGATCGGGGCCTGCCCGGTCAGGAACCGCCCGACCTCCTCGTGGGGGCGCACCGTCGCGGACAGGCCGATCCGTTGCGCCGGGCGTGGGAGCAGCAGGTCGAGCCGTTCGAGGGAGACCGCGAGGTGCGCGCCGCGTTTGGTTCCGGCGACCGCGTGCACCTCGTCGACGATCACCGTCTCCACACCGGCGAGCGTGCTGCGGGCCGCCGAGGTGAGCATGAGGAACAGCGATTCGGGGGTGGTGATGAGGATGTCCGGCGGCTTCTGGACGAGCTTGCGCCGGTCGGCGGGGGTGGTGTCGCCCGAGCGCACCCCGACGGTGATCTCGGGTGGTTCGAGCCCGAGGCGCTTCGCTGTCTGGGTGATCCCCACCAGGGGAGAGCGCAGGTTCCGTTCGATGTCGACGGCCAGTGCCTTCAGCGGCGAGACGTACAGAACCCGCGTCGTGCGGGTGTCGCGGGGTTCGGCTGCCAGCCGGTCGAGCGACCACAGGAACGCCGAGAGGGTCTTGCCGGAGCCGGTCGGTGCGACGACCAGGGTGTGCAGCCCCGACGAGATCGCCTCCCACGCCCCGAGCTGGGCGGGAGTGGGAGCCGCGAACGCGCCCGCGAACCATTCGCGGGTGGGCGCGGAGAAGCGGTCGAGGACGGCGTCGGTCACTCGTCCATGGTGCACCCGGGGTCCGACATCCGGTCGCAGCCCGCCAGGTTTGCCCGGCTGTTCCCACGGGTAGGCCACGGAGGTCCCTGCCAGCGATCCTCCTGGCCCGAAGGCACGAGGGTTCTGCCGGCCGGCAGAACTCGAAAGAAGGGAACCGTCATGGCCGAGCACACGACCCGCAACAGGACGCGAACACCTGTCCAGGCCGCCGCCCTGGTGATAGGGGCACTGTTCCTCCTCGTCGGGATTCTCGGGTTCATCCCCGGCATCACGACGAACTACGACACCATGACCTTCGCCGGTCATCACTCCGAGGCGATGTTGCTCGGCGTGTTCAACGTGTCGATCCTCCACAACATCGTGCACCTGCTCTTCGGTGTCGCCGGGCTCTCGATGGCGCGCACCGTCCCTGCTCCCAGGGCTTTCCTCGTCGGCGGCGGCGTGATCTACGCGGTGCTGTGGATCTACGGACTGATCGTCGACGCGGACAGCGCCGCGAACTTCGTTCCGCTCAACACGGCCGACAACTGGCTGCATTTCGGTCTGGCGGTCATCATGATCGCGGCCGGTGCGCTGCTGGAGCCGCGTAACGATCGCGCGCTGCGCAGCGAGCGCGCGCGGTAACGCACGCGGGTCCTTTCCGGACGCCGGTTCAGTCCGGATCGGCGTCCAGGATTCGCGCGACGATCGAGCGAGCGGTCTCGGCGGCACGCGGATCGTCCAGGCGCAGTGCGGTGTTGGTGGCTGCGAGGACGGCATCGATCTCGAACGCGACCTCGTCCGGGTCGCGATCCGGGACGGTGCCGTCCTCGCGCGCGTGCCGGTATTCGCCGGCCAGCAGACTCAGCCAGTCGCGGCGGTCGCGGGCGAGTGCGTCGCGGACCGGTCCGGGGCGGCTGTCGAATTCGGCGAGTGTGGCGGCGCGGAAACATCCGCCCGGAAACGCCGGTTCGATCGCGTAGTCGAGCCACCGGTCGATCAGGGCGCGGAGTCGCGGAAGTCCCGCGGGTTCGCGCAGGGCGGGCCGGACGATCCGTTCGACGAATACCTCCCGGGCGGCGTCGACGGCGGCTACCTGCAGGTTCTCCTTGCTGCCGAACAGTGTCGCGACCCCGCTCTTGCTGAGGCCGAGGTCCGTGGCGAGCCGCCCGATGCTCACCCCGTTGAGGCCCTCGACCGATGCAACGTCCACCGCGTGCCGGGTGATCGTTGCGCGGGTGCGCGCACCCTTGAGCAGTCGCAGGTCGGACGTCGATGCGGATTCCGTCACGCGAATCATCCTCTCACGTCTTGCCTAAGTGGACGAACGGTCGTACTGTCATATGCACGAACGATCGTACTCTCTTCTTCAGTCGAGACCGGAGGCTCAGCCATGACGAACTCGATCTCTCGAACCGCCCCTGCGTCGCCCTGGACCGAGGCGACGGACCCGATGTGCCTGCCCGCGGCGACGCAGGCGGCACTCCTCGCCGATGCCCCGTGGACGCGGTATGCCGTGATGGGCGACTCGATCGCGGAAGGCATCGGCGATCCCAGCCCCGGGTACGCGACCTCACCGTGGGCCGATCGGGTCGCGGCAGCGCTGCGTGCGACCCACCCGGACCTGGCGTATCTCAACACCGGACGCATGGGCGCCACCAGCGGGCAGGTGGTCGCGGCCCAACTGTCACCCGTGCTGGACTTCGCACCGGACCTGATCCACATCACGTGCGGTTCCAACGACCTGTGGTCCGCCCGTCCGGACCTGAGGCGCACCGCCGACAATCTCGAGTCGCTGTTCGCGGCGGCTCACGACACCGGTGCCACCGTCACCACGCTCACCCTGGCCGACGCATTCGTCGGCGAGGACATGCTCGCACTTCGCGACGGTGTCATGGCGGTGAACGACCTGGTCCGCACGCTCGCCGCCCAGTACGACGCGGTGCTGCTGGATCTGTGGCAGCACCCGCTGCGACTGCGACCGGAACTGCTCAGTGCCGACCGGATCCACTTCACGATGACCGGGCACGCGGTGCTGGCCACCGAAATGGTCCGGGCACTGCACGCGAGGATGTCGCGGTCCGTCAACCCGCCGCGGTAGCGGACCGATCGCGGCGGGGCAGCGAGAGCAGCGCAGAGATCAGGAAGCACAGGGCGCCGACGAATGTCCCTGCGTTGGCCCAGAAGTCGCTCGCCTCGGCGCCGCTGGCGGTGATGAACGCACCGGCCGCGGAGATCCCGAACGCGATGCATCCGACCAGATTCACCCACACGGCCCAGCCGTCGCGACCGCGCGGCGCCCACGTCCGCGCAGCTTCCTGGTACACGCGGAGCGCCAGCACACCGCTGATCAGGAACGCCACCGACCCCGCCGCATCGGGGCGCCACACGAAGTGCCGCTCCTCGGTGACGTCGTAGGCCTGCAGGGCGGCAGCGGTACTGACGTTGAACAGCACCGTCCCTACGCTCTGCACGGCAGCCGACAGCCATTCGGCCCGGAGCAGCGGTTCCCCGCCGGTCTCCGTTGTCATCGGTCCGCTGCGCAGAAGCTGGATCAGCCCGGCGGCGGTGAAGAACCACGCTCCGACGAAGAAGAAGGCGTTGGCGCGCGAGGTGCCGAGGAGGCCGGCGAGCACGGGTGCGGATCCGATTGCGAAACAGGCCGATCCGATGACGAAGCCCCAACACTGCTTCCGCAGCGTCGGCCGCACGTGGATGCCGGAATGCGCAGCGGGCGGAACGTTGTCCATGGCAACCTCCGGTCGGCTGGAAACGACCCATCGAGTATCGCCGGTGCGCTCGTCCGTCGGCCTCGTCTCGGTGAGACCGGCCCGGGTTCCCGCCGAATCAGCGTTCCGCCGTCAGTGATTGCAGGGGGATCCGGGGGGAAGTCAGTCCGCCTGCGCGAACCTGGCGAGTTGCGCGCTGTGGTTGGACGCCTCGAGGCACTTGCCCTGACGCATCAACTCGGTGACCAGGTGCCGGGCGGCGGGCCGCCACGGCAGTGCGTCGAACTGCTCCCTGCTGTCCACCGTGTCCGTCCACCAGATGGTTGTCGTCGTCGGCTGCGTACGGAACCGCAGCTCGGGGTTGGCGGCTTCGAGACCGCCGACGCCGGTGCCGGCGTCGCGTTCGAACACGGTGGTGTCGACGGTGACGAACCCACCGAGCCGGCGCTGTCCGTCGGGCCTCGTCTCGACGTAAACGCACGCGGTCTCGTACGCGCCCGCGTGCACGCTGCACAACCGTTGTGCGGTGTCCGCCTCGGAGGTGAAGGGCAGGCACACCACAGCCCAGTACTCGCGTTCACCCATCCTCGGGTTGGGCACCGACGACTGCACGTAATCGTGCAGCCACTCGGTGACCGTCCCGAACTCCGGGTACGTCTCCAGTTCCCGATACCGGGTGTCGCGCAGCGGAAGGGCGGCTGCGTCGTATCGCGTCTGTCCGGTCACTCGTCGGGCTCCTCTTGCACGACGACACGGTACTCGATCACAGGTCAGAACAGAACGCCCGGATTGAGGATCGCGTTCGGGTCCAACGCCTCCTTGACCCGCCGCGTCAGATCCATGACGTCCGGGCCGACCTGGTCGGGAAGCCACGCCTTCTTCAACCGGCCGACCCCGTGTTCGCCGGTGATGGTCCCGCCGAGGCCGATCGCCAGATCCATGATCTGGCCGAACGCGACGTGCGCCCGGGCCGTCATGTCCTCGTCGGCAGGGTCGAAGACGATGAGCGGGTGGGTGTTCCCGTCCCCGGCATGGGCTATCACCGCGACCGTGACCGCATTCCGCTCGGCGATCTCCGCGATACCCCCGACCAGCGCGGGGAGCGCCGGCAACGGAACCCCGACATCCTCGAGCAGAAGACTGCCGGTGCGCTCGACAGCGGGGATGGCCATCCGCCGTGCCGCCGCGAACGCTTCGCCCTCTTCCGGATCGTCGGTGTCGAACACCTCGTCCGCGCCGGCGTCGCGGCACGCCTGCACCATCATCGCGATCTCCTGGGCCGCAGCGGCACCCGGCGCATCGGACCGCGCGATGAGCATGGCCTCGGTCGCGCGATCGAGCCCCATGTGCAGGGCGTCCTCGACGGCATTGATGGATGCGCGGTCCATGAACTCCAGCATCGCCGGGCGCAGCTTCCCGGTGATCGCCAGCACCGCGTCCGCCGCGGCCTGCACCGACGAGAACGTCGCGACCATCGTCGACGCCGGTGGCTGCGGCGGCAGCAACCGCAAGGTCACTTCGGTGATGATCCCGAGCGTGCCCTCGCTCCCGACGAACAGTTTCGTCAGGGAGAGTCCCGCGACGTCCTTCAGGCGCGGGCCGCCGAGCCGCACGACGGTGCCGTCGGCGAGCACGACCTCGAGGCCGAGCACGTAGTCGGTGGTGACTCCGTACTTCACACAACACAATCCGCCCGCATTGGTGGCGGCGTTGCCACCGATCGTGCAGATCTCGAACGACGACGGGTCCGGTGGGTACCACAAGCCGTGCTCCGCGGCGGCTCGCTTGACCTCCGCGTTGAGCAGTCCCGGCTGGACGATCGCGGTGCGGGTCACCGGGTCGACCGTGATCTCACGCATCTTCTCGGTGCTCAGCACGATCCCGGCGGCGAGGCCGCCGGCGCCGCCGGACAGGCTCGTGCCTGCCCCGCGTGGCACCACCGGAACCCGATGGGTGTTCGCCCATTTCAGGGTTGCCGACACGTCCGCGGTCGTACGCGCCCGTACCACCGCGAGCGGCACGGACGCGTCCGGATCCATCGCCCGGTCCTGCCGGTAGCCGGCGAGGATGTCGGGGTCGGTGACCACTGCCCCGTCGGGCAGCAGCCGGGCCAGCGCGTCCAGGTCGGCTGTGTGCTCGATGTCGCTTCCGCTCATGGTGTCCTGGGTACCGCCTGCGCTCATGGTGTCGGGGTCAGGTAGCGGGCCCGCAGCTTGTGCTTGACGAGCTTGCCGGTGGGGGTGCGCGGCAAATCGTCGGAGAAGTCGATGCTGCGCGGCGCCTTGAACCGGGAGACCCGTTCCCGCACGTAGTCGAGCAGTTCCTGCTCGAGCTCGGGACTCGGCTCGATACCGTCGACGAGCTGAACGACCGCCTTGACCTCCTCACCCATCTCCTCGTTCGGCACACCGATCACCGCGACGTCGAACACCTTCGGATGCAGGGTGAGCACGTTCTCCGATTCCTGCGGGTAGATGTTGACGCCGCCGGAGATGATCGTGAACGCGGCGCGGTCGGTCAGATACAGGAACCGTTCCTCGTCGAGATAACCGATGTCGCCGCTCGTCGTCCACGTCGGATGCGCGGGGTGCGTTGCCTCCTCGGTCTTCTGAGGATCGTTGTGGTACTCGAACGGGCGCTCGTCGCGCTCCCACCACACGGTGCCGATCGAGCCGATCGGCAGTTCCTCACCCTTGTCGTCGCAGATGCGCACGAATCCCATGACCCCGTCGCGACCCACCGAACCGGGGTGGGCGAGAGCCTGAGCGGAGTCGATGAACGTGGCGCCGGAACCCTCCGTGGAGGCGTAATACTCGTTGATGACCGGGCCCCACCACTCGATCATCGCGCGCTTGATCTCCGGCGGGCACGGGGCCGCAGCGTGGATCGCGACCTTCATGCTGGACACGTCGTACTTCGCGCGAATCTCCTCCGGGAGTTTCAGCATTCGCACGAACATCGTCGGCACCCACTGGCTCGCGGTCACCCGGTACCGCTCGATCAGGGCGAGTGCCTCCTCCGCGTCGAACCGGTCCATGAGGACGACGGTGCCGCCGACCGACTGGATCGTCCCGCAGAAGCGCAGCGGCGCAGCGTGATACAGCGGTGCCGGGCACAGGTAGATCGTCTCGGCGTCGAATCCGTACATCGGCGCGAACACGGCCGTGTAGGGATCGGGGATGTCCTGCACCTGCCCGTCGGGCAGCTTCGGCTTGATGCCCTTGGGGCGGCCGGTCGTGCCGGACGAGTACAGCATGTCCTGGCCGCGGGGCTGATCGGCGAGGGGAGTGGTGTCGAACCGGGCGATGGCCTCCGCGTAGTCGTCGAAACCGGGAAGGTCGCCGCCGAACACGACGCGATGGGTCACGGCCGGGTACGCGTCCGGTGCGAGGTCGACGGCCTCGACCGCGTCCGCGGACACGACGAGTACCTTCGCGCCGCAGTCGTTCACCACGTAGGCGGCTTCGGCGGCGGTCAGATGCCAGTTCACGACGGTGATGTA
>Ga0182745_1002143_pt1 | contig 18161 bp, 12 predicted proteins | sample eDN3rd30CKraftBY_FD_128523 | JGI IMG/M metagenome (GOLD analysis project Ga0182745, IMG submission 128523) | Enriched backyard soil microbial communities from Emeryville, California, USA - eDNA 3rd pass 30_C Kraft BY (version 2) (version 2) | ecosystem: Environmental > Terrestrial > Soil >...
ACACGGAGGCGTCGCACCGCTTCGAGCGCGGCGCGGACATGGACGCGGTGGTGCCGGCCATCGACCGGGCGGCGCAGCTCATCGCGGAGCTGGCGGGCGGCACGGTGGCGCCGGGCCGCGTGGACGTGTACCCGGCGCCGAAGCCCCCGCGGAAGGTGACGCTGCGCTTCGCCCGCGTGGAGCAGGTGCTGGGCGTCGCCATCGCGGAGTCGGAGATCCGCCGCATCCTGGCGGCTCTGGGCTTCCAGGCGGTGGAGGAGGGGACGGGGCAGGCGACGTACGAGGTGCCCCGGGCCCGCGTGGACGTGGAGCGCGAGGAGGACCTGCTGGAAGAGGTCGCGCGCATCTACGGCTACGACAACATTCCGGCGACGCTGCCGCGCGGTCTGTCCACGCTGGCGCCGGAGCCCCCCCACGCCGAGGCCGAGCGCCGCATGCGCCAGGCGCTGGCCGGGGCGGGGTTCGACGAGGTGGTGAACTACTCTTTCGTCGCGCCGCGCAGCCTGGAGGTGCTCGGTGGGGCGGAGAAGCCGGTGGCGCTGCTCAACCCGCTGAGCGTGGAGCAGTCGGTGATGCGCACCAGCCTGCTGCCGGGCCTGCTGGAGAACCTGTCACGCAGCGTGCGGCACCAGGTGGAGGCGGTGGCCCTCTACGAGACGGGCCGGGCCTACTTCCAGGACCCCGAGGGCGGGCAGGGGCAGCGCCCCGCGGCGCGCGAGGTGCCGAGGGTGGCGGGGCTGGTGTGGGGCCTGCGGGGTGGTGGCCGGAGCTGGACGCACAAGGATGCCCGCGCGGACTTCTACGACGCGAAGGCGGCGGTGGAGGGGCTGCTGGGGGCGCTGCGCGTGGAGGGCGTGACGTATTCGCCCGAGGGGCCGGCGGCGTACCACCCGAAGGCAGTGGCGCAGGTGAAGGCGGCGGATGGGACGGTGCTGGGCCATGTGGGTGAGGTGCACCCACGGCTGGCGAAGGCGCTGGGGCTGCCGGAGGGGGTGTTCGCCTTCGAGCTGGACACGGAGCCGCTGTACGCGGCCGCGAAGCTGGTGCCGGCGTACCGGGCGCTGCCGCGCTTCCCGGCGGTGCTGCGGGACCTGGCGGTGGTGGTGCCGCTGGAGCTGCCCAACGACGAGGTGCGCCGGGTGATCCTGGAGGTGGGCAAGCCGCTGGTGGAGGACGCGCAGGTGTTCGACGTGTACACCGGCGAGCAGATTCCGCAGGGGCGGAAGAACCTGGCGTACGCGCTGCGCTACCGCTCGCCCGAGCGGACGCTGACCGATGTGGAGGTCAACGAGGCGCACCAGCGCATCGTGGACGAGGTGAAGCAGCGGCTGGGGGCTGCCTTGCGCGCCTGAATTCCTGAATGAAGTCAGAGGGTTGACACGTCTTCGGGAAGGCTGCAACAGTGCCCGGCGTTCAGCCCCGAGGGCTTCCCGAGGATTCGCATGACGAAGGCGGACATCATCGAGGGTGTCTACGAGAAGGTCGGCTTCTCGAAGAAGGAGTCGGCCGAGATCGTGGAGCTCGTGTTCGACACGCTGAAGGAGACCCTTGAGCGTGGGGACAAGATCAAGATCTCCGGGTTCGGCAACTTCCAGGTTCGCCAGAAGAAGGCGCGCGTGGGCCGCAACCCGCAGACGGGCAAGGAGATCGAGATCTCGGCGCGCCGGGTGCTGACCTTCCGGCCGAGCCAGGTGCTCAAGAGCGCCCTCAATGGTGAGGCCCCGCCGGAGGACCATGCGGAGATCGACGCCCGGGAGGAGGCCGCGGCCGACGCGGCGGAGGCCCGTGGCGAGGACTTCGACGAAGAAGGAATGGAGGACATGGAAGGGTGAGTTTTTCGGACGGTGCCCTGCTGCTCGTGCTTGACCTGAGCGTCATGTGGGGGCATAAGGGCGCACCCTTTCACGGCAGCAGCAGTGCCGGGGCGTAGCGCAGCCTGGTAGCGCACTTGCTTGGGGTGCAAGTGGTCGCAGGTTCAAATCCTGTCGCCCCGACCATCGAAGGCCCTGGAGATTCACGGGTTTCCCGTGAGCCTCCAGGGCTTTCACCTTTTGGGCTCCCGGACTCCAGCAGCAAACTAGCAGCAAGCGGAGCGGGGGCGGCGCCAGCAGCAAGCAGCGCGTGCGGAACGGCCTCGGCGGGGCCCGGAACCGCGGGCCCGAACGCGAGCAGGTTGAGTCCCTTGCGCATGTCCTCCACGTCGAGGTGGCCGTAGATCTCCGAGGTGATGGCCGGGTCCGAGTGGCGCAGGATGCGCTGCACGGTGGCCAGCGGGACGCCCGCCTTGAGCAGCAGAGTGGCGGTCGTGTGCCGCAGGTCATGGAAGCGCAGCGGGCGAGGGAGCGCCCGGGGCCAGAGCTTCATGCCGCAGCGGGGGCAGGGCTCGAGTACGGCGTGACTCTTCTTCACCGCGTAGCCGCAGCCCTTGCGCCGGCAGACGTGGTTGTAGCCCTCCACCAGCCCCGCGCGTCCCAGGGCCCGGCGCAGCACCTTGTGCAACGCGGAGTCCGGCGGACGCTGTGAGCCGTCCTCGGCGGGAAAGAGCAACTCCGAGGTGGAGGTGGTCATGGCCTCGCGCAGGAAGGGCACCAGTCCCTCGGCGATGGGAAGAAGGTCCGCGTGGCCGCCCTTCGTCGTGTCGCTCGCGTGCGACCGGGCCACCACGACGGTGCCCGCCGTGAGGTCCACGTCCGACTTGCGGAGCGCCAGCAGCTCGCCCTTGCGCATCCCGGTGTAGACCGCCGTGGCGAACAGCGGACGCCAGCGACGCTCCAGGGCCGCGAGCATCAGCGGGACCTCTTCGGCCTTGAGGTACCGCGGCAGCTTCTTCGGCTTCTTGAAGCGCGGGACGGACTTGGCGGGATTGAGGCCGGTGAAGAGCCCGCGCCGCAGCGCGAACTCGAAGATGCGGTGGAGGAGGGCGCGCAGGTGGTTGAGGGACTCGGGAGACAGCTCTCCGGTCTTCGCGTTGAGCAGCACCTCCAGGCGCGACGGCGTGACGTCCTTGAGAGGCAGCGGCCTCAGTTCATCGCGCAGGTGCTTCTCACCGAACGAGCCCCGCCCATTGGTGCGTGCGGGGAAGGAGGCGGCTCCAGAGGTCTCCGCCGCCGTCCAGGTCCACGAGGTCCGTCTTCCACCAGCCGAGGCGGGGGTGCTGCCCTCCGGGCGACTCGCCCGCCCAGGCGAGCGCGAGTTGAAGGGCGAGGAGCTCGTCGAGCTGTTCAGGGGCGAGGCCGTGCGGCATGGCGGACTTCTACCAAAGGCGCGCGTTCACGTGCCGACGGATTCTTTCAGGGACCTGTATGTGGAGGTGTGCGCATCATGAGCAGCGCTCGGGTGCCCCTTGCTCCAGCCAGGCGCGGTCATCGGGGGCGGGAATCCCCGTCCAGCGGAGGACCCGTCCATCCAGGCTCGCCTCGACGATGGGCACCTCCTGGGCTTGCTGAAGGATGTCCGGGCCGTAGCGTCCCGTCAGGAAGACGAGTTCCTGGTTGGTACTGCCATGCCAGCCCTGTCCGTCGTTGGCGAGGCGCTGCACGAAGGGCCCGGCGATGAGCAGGTCCGTGGCGGCAAGGAGGTCCTGGACCTCTGGAAGCGGGGAGCGGCGCAGGAAGGCCCAGCTGTAGCCACTGTAGGTCACGACGGACAGGCCATGCGTGCGGACCTGTCGTGCGAGCCGTGCACAGGCGGCGGCCTGCTCAAAGGGCTCCCCTCCCAGGATGCTGAGCCCCTCGATGTCCTCTGCGGCGAGGCTGTCGGCGAGTTCCTCGGGAACGACGAGGTGCCGGCGCTCGTGCGCATGGGTCTCCGGGTTGAAGCATCCTGGGCAGCGCAGGGTGCATCCCTGCACCCAGACCGCGGCGCGCCAGCCCGGGCCATTGACACGTGAACGGCGCATCAGCCGCGTGACGTTCAGCAGCATTCAGCCCTCCAGGTCGAACTCAAACGTCGAATCACCCATGGCGGCGATGACGGTCCGCCCCTTGCGGAGTTGGTGGTGCCGCTCGAAGAGGAAGCGCGACAGCGGATTCACCAACTCCCGCTCGATGGCGTTCAGGAGACCTCGCCCGCCATGGTCCGTGCGAGCGGTGCGCACGAGCCGTTCTTCCACACCGGGCTCCAGCCGAAGCTCCACTCCCCAGCGCTCACGGAGGTGCTCCCGAAGCGGCTCAAGCTTTCGCTGCAGGATGCCGCGGCGGATGGCGTCGTCCGCGATGGGATGGAACACAACGATGTTGTCGCCCAGCCGGTTGAGCAGCTCCGGTCGCTTCAGTCCCCGGACGAAGTGCTCCTCGACGGCCCGGCGGAAGTGGCTCTCCCTCGCTTGCGGGTCCGCATCAGGGGCCGGAGCATCCGCTGCTCCGAGATTGCTCGTGAAAATGATGACCGTCTCGCTGAACCACGCCGTCTCGCCGCGCCCGTCGGTGAGCCGGCCGTCCTCCAGCACCTGGAGGAACTTGTCGAGCACCCTCCCGTGGGCCTTCTCGACTTCATCGAAGAGCAGCACGGAGAAGGGCCGCCGGGTGACGGCGTTGGTGAGCTGTCCTCCCTCCTCGAAGCCCACATAACCTGGCGGTGCTCCCACGAGCCGCTGGTCGCTGTGCTCGTGGTTGTACTCGCTCATATCAAACCGGATGCAGGCGCTCTCGTCGCCGAAGAGGAAGGCGGCACAGGCCTTGGCCAGCTCAGTCTTGCCGACGCCCGTAGGGCCCACGAAGAAGAGCGTGCCCTTGGGCTTGCCGCGGCGAGCCGAGTGCTGCAGGCCCGCGAGCCCGAGCCACGCCCGGATGAGGAGCGTGGCCACGTGTTGCACGGCCCCGTCCTGGCCCACCACGCGCTTGCGCAGCACCGTCTCCACGTCCCGGAGCTTCTCTGCGGACAGCTCCTCCCAGGGGGAGCGCTGATCGCCCAGACGGTAGAGGTTGAAGAGCCGGTCGGGGAGCAGCTCGGTGGGCGTACTGCGGGACAGCGACAGGAGCTGGCGCAGGTCTGCCGTGGTGAGCTGGTCGGTGAGGTCGGCCAGAGGGGCGGCCAACGCCTCGCGGCTCGTGACGGCCGGCGTCCCTGGCGCGGGTCGGGGCCGCGCGCAGCGCAGCTCATCTGCGTGGCGGACGAAGAATGCCCGCCGCTCGGACCGGGTGGGCGAAGGAATGTCAAGCAGGCGGACGCGGGGCTCCCCTTGATACAGGCTCGGCGGAAGGGCGCCCAGGCTGGCGGCAATCAACACCAGCAGGCCCGTGCCTCGCTTCAGTCTGTCGCTGTCGAGCGGCTGGACGGAGTCGCCCACGAGCGCCTTGCCGAGGGTGAGCATCCACTCGCGTTCATCGGCGGCCGGGTGCGCCGGCTGCGTCACCAGCAGATGGGACCAGTCCACCACCAGCAGCGGGCACTCCGAGCCGTCCGCCAGAACCTGGCGGAAGGTGGGGATGAGCTCTCGCAGTGGTATCCGTTCCCCCTGCGTCCCGCTGCTGCGCTCCGGGGGGGCCGGTGCGTCCCCAACATCGTAGGGCGTGCCCGCGCCGGGACCGCCGCCCAACCGCCGCTGCCGAAGCTCCTCCCAGCGGCGTGCTTGCGCCGGGGTGCCGAACCGGAGGCCGTCCGCCTGGTCCCAGACGGCGGTGATGGTGAGCCGGCTGGAGGGGGCCCGGCCCAGGCGGCGCGACACGAGCTCGGACAGCGTCAGGTAGTCCCGGCTCTCCGGATCGAAAAACACATCACGTGTGTTTCCGTAGAGCACGAGGCCGGAGCGGATCTGGGCTTCGCGCTGGAGCGCCAACTGCCAGTCGGGAAGTTGGGGGGCTGTGGTCGTCACGCGTGTCTCCTACCGCCCGCCTCGGGACCGATTGCCCCCAGGGAGCTCCAGCGCACCTTGTGAGAGCCTATCCGGATTCTTCCACACCACTTGTGGGGGGCCCATCGTCACGCCAAAGCGGTCGCGCATGGCCGTCTCCACCTTCTCCATGTCCTGGGCACAGGTGCGCCCCTCGTAGCCATCCAGGTCGAAGCTCATCTGGCCATCGACCTTGACCTCGAAGTGGGCTCGGCGGCCCGAGGGCAGCCGTCCTTCAAGGATGACAACGTCCGCCGAGAGGCTCGGCCCGATGATGACAAAGCCCATGTCCTTCAGGGTCGACAGGAGGCCTCGCACCACCTCTTTTCGGACCTTCTCATCGAGGCTCGCGGCCCGCGCCGAGCCCAGCGCTCGCTCCGCCTGCTCAAGGTGCTGTCGCGCCTCCGCATCTGCTCCACGGCCTGCGAGCGTGCGCGCATCCTGTACCAAGCGGCGCGCCTCCTCCATCTCGGGGCCGGTCTGGTTCTTCTGGGCGGACGAGACGGCTTCGATGCGGCCCGCGAGGGTTTCGAGCCGTGCCTGAGCTTCGATCTGGGCCTCCGACCGTGCCCGTGAGCGAGCCTGGGCCGCCGCCAGGGCGGACGTGAGTCGTTGCTGGAGCCCTTGAATCTGCTCAAGCGCGGCATCGGGAGCCTCCTGAACACGCGCTTCTGCCCCGCGGAAAGCGCCGACGAGCTCTCGCAGCTCAGCGGCTGCGTACTGCTGCACGGCGGCATCCCGTACCCCGGCAATCGTCTCCTGACATACCGCTATCAGTGCCCGACTCTCGCTCCGCACCTGCTCCAGGCGCAGGGCTTCGCGGCGCGCACGTTCGAGCTGTAGCGCTCGCTCTCCCTTGATGCTCATCGCTTCTTCCCCTTCTTGTTCTTCTTGGGGTTGTTCGCCGGCACAGTGGGCGCCGCGGGTGGCTCGACGAGTGCTTCCAAGGACGCTCTCGCCAGCCCCAATTCCTGCCAGGCTTCGATGATCTGCCCCCAGAGGGGCGACGTTCGCTGGCGTGCGTCACGGAGGGCGCCCACGTGCCGGGTGAGCGCGGTGCTCGCTGTGCGCTGGAGGTCGGGCCCGAGGACTTCAGCAACACCCCGGAGCGACTCCAGCCACCACACCAGCCCCTCGACGCGGACCGGAGGCGGCAGTGTTCCCACGAGCGCGTGGGCCCAGGTGCGAAACGCCAAACCTGCTCCGGGCCAGTCCTTTAGGCGCCGCGAGAGCTCTGCGATGAGAGGGCCATGTCTCTCACTGGAGTAGCCCTGCGCCGGGACGATGAGGAGCGCCTGCAGATATCTGTTCCACGTCTCATCGCTCAGGGAACCCTGCTTCCACACGCTTCGGCTGGCGCTTCGCAGGCCCATGAGGCGCTCGGCCTGAATGAGGAGGTCCTCCGAGACAGGGATTGCCAGAATGCTCGCGACCGCCTCGGACGCCGCCAACAAGCCCTGCGCCGGGCGCAGTTGCTCGGACAGGTGCTCCTCCGTGCGCGCGGGAACGGCCGCGATGAGGACCTTCCACTGCTCGGTATGGTGGGTGGTCAGCGCGGGGCCGAGCAGAGGGCCGAGGGGCTCGTGACGCTTCCTCCACTCGACGAAGTCCTGAAGCTGCACGGGGGGCGGCCAGAGCGCCACCACCGCCCAGGCCCACCGCTGTGCCCGGTCCGTCGGGACAATGGCGGCAACGAGCCGTGCGAGCCCGGCGAGGCCTTGCGCGTCCGGTAGCGGCGGTACGACCTCCAGGCAGCGTTCCATGGCCGTGAGGAATCCTGGGCAGCGCAGCGCTGCTCCCTGCCAGCGCCCGTCCATGAGTGTGCGGAGTCGCCCCAGAAGGCTCAGGGCTTCCGGCGACTGTGTGGCCGGCCTGGGGTGGCTCCACTGTGCGACGAGTGGCTCGAGGACCGCTTCAGGCTTCATCTCTGGCGGAGCAAGGCGGATGAGCGCACGCAGTTCGTCGTCTGCAACCACCAGGGGCCCTGCGGCGAGGATGGCCATGTGGAAGGCCCGCCACGCGGTAGCGCCCGCGCTGCTCCACGGGGCGGGCGTAGAATCCGGTACCAGGCGGCCCGCGAGGTCCGCCACCTGCTGGATGGCCGCGACCCGGTCCGAGCCCTGGCACCGAATGGCCAGCCATGCCTCGATGCCGGACCAGCATTCCGGCGCGGGGTCCAGGGCCAAGCGGGCGAGGTCCAGGCGCAGCCGGGGCTCCTCAAGCAGGCGCGGCACCGCGGCATCGGTGGGAGGCGCATGGCGGACATCGAATGGAAGGGGCGTCCCGGACATGGGGGAGGGCAGTGCCTTCAGGAGCCCTTGGCGCAGCTCCGCACCCAGCGCCGCGGCACGAGCGCGGGTCCCTCCGACAACCTCGAAGGTGTACCGCCCCAGCTCTTCCACCTCGGCGCTCACCTCTTCGAGGAGCAGCGCTTCGCGCCCGTCCACCACGAGGACTCCGGGGGCCTCATCCGGGTGCATGGCTTCGATGATGAAGCCCGGCGCCCGTTGCGGTGCCGTGGACCACTCCTTGACGCTGGTGGTGGCCGCACCGAGCACGTAAATGGCCACGCCCCGGCTGACAGCGGCGGTGAGGGCGTCGGCGATGCCGGGGGCGGCGGCCCACGCGGCTTGGAGCAGCACCTCCCGCCGGGCAGTGGCAAGAAGTCGTTTCGCTTCCTGCACGGCGTGGGCAATGGGGACAAGCCGCTCCATCGAGGCGCTCCACTCCCCCAAGGGCTGGCCGCCACGCCGGAAGGGCGGGTGGGGGGCCCACTCATGCGTCACCGCTTTCGCGGGGTTGACCCACTCGCTGAGGGAGTACTCCGTGAGCCAGCTTCGCTGCTGTGGGTTCAGTGATGGCGTGTGCAGACGGAATCGTCCCTCCGGGGTGGGGACGAGCGTGAGCGGGTGCTTCACCCAGCCGAAGCCAGAGCGAAGCTTTTGCGCCTCGCCGCGAGCGAGGACTCTCACCGCGCGGATGCGGACGTCCGCGCCCCCTACTGGGGGACCGAGTTGCTGGACGATGGTGCGGAGCCGCTCCAATCCTACTTCCTCCCGGGGCCCGGGGAGCTGGGAAGGATTGATGGCCGGACAGGCTGCGACCGCCGTACTTGGCGTATTGACGGAGAGGGCCTCATCCGTGATGGCGTCGAAGCACAAGCCATAGCCCTGTGTGGAGGGCGCTCCGTCCACCTGTCCCTTACGGAAGAGCTCCAGGCCTCGTTCCGTGAAGAGGACCTCGCCGAGCTGGGTGGCCTCGTTCACGCCGGGACGCGGGTGGAGGGCCTCCTGAGACAGCAGGCCCCGCACGACGTCGACGAGGAAACGTGGCTCGCCGAGGCCCAGCTCCTCCGCGAGCTCCTTCAACGAGGGCGGGGCATCGCCAAACGCTTCCAGCACGCGGAGCACGGCCCACTCCAAGGCGGTGAGGCGACGCGGCTCGACCACCTCCAACTGGCAAGCGACATGCTCGACCGGCCAGTCGAGCGGAATCTCCCACCAGGGCGGCGACTCAGGTGAGGAGCTGCCACGCATGACGCCTCCCGCCTGCACGTACGGCGATGTCGAGGATGCTCTGGTAGACGGCCTTTTGAGCCGGGGTTCCTCCCTCGCGCGGGTCCAATGGAGGCAGCTCGATGAGCGCACGCTTGAAGGTCTCGGCGGCGCCGATGATGACCAGCAGTTCCTGTGCCCGGGAGAACCCCACGTTGATGCGCTGGAACTGGCGAACGAACTCGCCCATGTGCTGCCCCTTCACGGAGCGCACGAGGCTCGCGATGATGATGGGACGCTCCATTCCCTGGAAGCGGTCCACCGTGTTGGTCCGTACCTCCATCGCGTCGAGCTGCTCACGCTCACGATCGATGGCCTCGCGGAGAGCCTTGAGGTGGGCTCCGTAGAAGGTAATCACCCCGACCTGCCGGCGGGCATCTACGCGGATGGTTTCTCCCGCCTGGACCTGCCGCGAGGGCTTCTGTGAGCGTCCCCCCACGCGAATCCGTTTCTCCTCGAAGAGGTCGTCGAGCGTGGCATCGGGGGGGGGGACCAGACGCGCTCGGACGAAGTCCCGCATTGTGAGCCCGGCCTCGGAACGCTCTACCCGCAGATCCAGTTCGCGACCGCCGTACCCCCGCTCATAGAGGGCCACATTGAGCCGGCGGAGGGTCTCCATCACCAGCTCCACCTCCAACGGGTTCGCCTTGGAGGTGCCGCGCTGCTCCTCCCAGCAGGGACGCTGCTGCGCATCACGGGAGGAGTCCACCCACAAGAGATGCTGATGGGGCTCCAGGAACTGGCCTCCGCGGCCATCTGGGATGCGCAGGTGGTGCTGCCGCTTGGCGTCGAGCTTCTCCCGGGGGTTGCTCTCCCCAGGACCTGCCCCGGGTTGGAGCTTGCCCCCGTAGAACTGATTCACCGCATCCATCACCTGGGGATGCATGCGGTACTGCACCCACAGCATGGCCTTGAGCTCGGCGGGCGCGGCCTCGAACAGCTCCTGAAAGAGGCTGGCCGTTACCAGCCGTTGGTACTTCTTGAATGTGGCGGCGTCGATCTCTCCCTCGGATTGAGCCTCGGCGAAGCTCGCCTCTCTCTCTCGAAACATCGGCGGGAGCTGGCGGTGATCTCCCACGAGCACCACCTTGCGGCCCAGCAGCATGGGCATGATGAGCTCGGTGGGCGTGGCCTTGCTCACCTCGTCGACGATGACCATGTCGAACGGCTGGAAATCAGGGGCCTGGAAGAACTTCTTCTTGCCGGCCTCGTTGCAGGTCATCCCAACGACGTTCGCGTGCTGGATGTAGAGCGATTGGAGGTGCTCGCGGTCGGACTCCGACACGCGGCCGAGCCGCTGGCGCCACTCCTTCTGGACCTCGCTCCACCGCCGGCGGTGTGCGAGCTGCGCCTCTGTGTCGCGCAGGGCCTGCTGCTGGCGCTCGGAGGCAGCCGTGAAGGCTTCGGCGGAGGGAGCCTGGGGCGGCTCGTTTCCCGAATGAAGGACGCGCCAGGCTTCGTTCCATTGCTCTCGGGCCGTGTCCATCGCTTCTTGGTGCGTGCGCTCGCTCTCCAGCAGCCCGTCCAGCTCTGCCTGGGCGTGTCCGAGGTCAACCTCGGCTGCTCGCAGGCATTGCTCCAGCCGCTCTCTGCTCGCCTGTGCCTCGCGGGTACGCGCGTCAAAGGCCCGCGACAGTTCGGGCAGGGCCTGAATGACTCGCTCACTCGCCGCTGCCGCCTGCGAGGTGAGCACGTCGAGCGCATCGAACGCCGGCAGCAACTCTCTGGCGGGCTGGAGGGCATCGATGATCTGCTGCACGGCAAACGGCGCCGGAGCGCCCCAGACCTGGGAGGCCCAAAGAGAGAGCTGTTGTGTGAAGTGGGACCACGCCGCTCCCTGGAGTTGTTTGATTCTTCGATTCAGCGCGGGGAGCCGGGCCGTATCGGCCGCATCTTCGGACATGGAGAGCCGCTGGCGCTCGGCCAACAGGGTGGCCAGCTCGGCCTGGGTGCCTCCTGGAACGCCTCCCTCGCAGCTCCGCCTGCCCTCTGTCAGCAGGCCTCCCAGCATCTCCAGAGCGGTGCTCCGGCTCGAAACGGCGGTCAGGAGCGCGAGACCTCCCAGGTAGCCCACCGGGTCGTCCGGTGACAGCCGGGCGCGTATGTCTCGGAGGACGGCTTCGAGCTCAGGCAGCTCGAGATGTGCTGGAAAGGAGGGCGCTTCCGCTACGCCGTCGGCCCAGGCTTGGAGTGCACGGAAGACTTCAACTCTGCGGTGCGCTCCTTCCTTCTCTTCGCGGGCGGCTCGGACTTGGCGTGCGCGCTCGCCCGGTACATGTCTCGCTTCGTTGAGCTGCTCTTCGAGGAGCCGCAAGGCCGTCTGTGCCTCGTCGTGGGCTCGCAGCGCCTTTTGCAGGTTGTCGAGCCGCTGCCGGGCCTGGGCCACATCGTGTTCCAGCCGGGCGGTCTCCTCAATGCGCTCCGTGCAGGCTTCGGAGATGGTGGAGAACCACCGGTCCACCACCCTGTCGGCCAGGAAGTCCTGATAGTCCTCGTCCACCTTGTCCGCGTTCCCCAGCCGCAGGCGGCGGATGTTGGGTCTGTCCGCGAGCCTGTTGAGAGCATTGCCCACCGCGAGATTGGTCTGGGACGCGACCAGCACCCGGCCCCCTTCGGCAGTCACCCGCAGGCACAGCTCGGCAATCACCGTGGTCTTCCCGGTGCCTGGGGGACCCTGGATGAGGCAGAGGTCCGGCGCGGCGAGGGCCTTGGCTACGGCCTCGGCCTGCCCGGGGGTCAGCGAACGGGTGCCAGGCAGGTGGGCCAGCTCCGGTAGGGGACCGGCCGGCATGCTCGCGTGGGTGGCCGAGAAGAGAAAGTCTGCTAGCCGCGGACAGAATCCCTGGCTGTTCTGGAGCCGGTTGATGGCCTGCATCTGGTTGCGCAGCGGCGCCAGGTCCCCCGCGATGGAGGAAACAAGGACGCCTTGGATGGGGAGCAGACCTTCCTTCTGGTGGAGCCGCTCCGCTAGGTCCTCCTCCAGCCGGATGATGACCTGACCATGTGATGCATCGTCTCGCAGCGCACGGGCCCAGGACTCACGGGTACGCTCGTCCCTTGGGTGGATGGCGGCGACGCGTTCCACCTCGCCGAGCTCGAAGGGGTCGGCGTCACGCCGACGCTGCTTCCTGGAACGGTCCTCCGCCGGACGCTCCTCTTCGTCCTCTTCAGGTGGAATGGCGCTGAGCTCCTGACCATTGAGGCGGCGGTTTCCAGGGACGGGGTATTTGACGAGGAAGGCCAGGCGGTGCTCGTCCATCCACCTCCATGCGAGGTAGGGCACCTTGACCTGGAGCTTCTTCACGAGATCCTCCTTCCAGGTGAGGTACTCGCGCCAGCTCTCAAGCCGCTTTCTCGTCTCTTCGCGGTGAAAGGGCAGCCGGCCGAGGACATTCAGGTCCCCGGGCTCCATCCACAACTCGCGGGAATTCCAGAAAAGCGGCGCGGTAAGCACCAGCTCATGGCTCCGTGGTGGAACGTGCGGCGTCACCTCGAAGCGCTTCACCACGAGCCGCCCCTGACGGCGGTATGCCTCCATACCGAGCGTCTGGTGCGCGGCGGCATAACTGCCCGCCTCCGGGCCCCAGCTCACCGGACGCAGCAGCCATTTCGGGTGCTGGCGGTCGAAACTGATATTGGAAGCAATCAGGGTGGTGGGAACGCCGTCGGGCCACACGCGCCGGAGGAAGCGGGAGAGCAGGGGGCCTTCACCTTCCTCCAGCCCGAGCTGCCCCCGGTACCGCTGGAGGAAGTCGTTCGCCCCCTGGGGCTTCTCGAGGTCGGACTCGTTCAACTCCAGGCAGAGGCGGGTAAAGGCGCGAGGCGCGGCGCTGGTTCCGCCGACGCTTTCCTCCGTGTCCTCGGCGGAGGTTTCGCTCTCAGCCCAGGCCTCGTCATCCAGGTCATCGATGACGCCGGGGCCAAACGGAAGGTGGCGCATGTGGTTCCCCTGCTTTCCTCGAAGCGTAGAGTTCAGGGGAGAGGATCATCCGGCCGCGACTTCCTCGTCCTCGGCTTCTTCATCCAGGTCATCGAGGTTACGGAACAGCTCGAACGGATCCACCGCCTCCAGGTGGAGCTTGCTGAGCGCTGCCTGGAAGCGGTCCTTGTCGAACGGGTCCTGCCACTCGCCGTTCTCGAACCAGAACTCTGGCAGGAGCTGCTGAAGCCCCGTTTTCTGGTGGCGCATTAGCAGGCGGAAGGTGGCGCGGATGGGGCTGGTCGGCTTCGGTTGAAGCTGCAGGCGGGAGAACTCCTCGGCCATCTCCTGCTCCCGGCGTGCAACCCAGAGGACGAGGAGACGGAAGGTCGGGATGACGAACCGGGAGGGCTGGAGCTCCTCGTACTTGTCGATTTCTTTCGTGAGGTCCTGCAGGACGAGCTTCGTCGTGCGGTAGGCGTTGTCGAGGAAGAGCAAGAAGCGGACGGAGCGCAGATGCTTCTCGTGGAAGACGCGCTTGTACTGCTCCTGCGAATCGAAGATGCGCTGCGGGCTCTTGGCGAGATCGAAGCCGAGGGTCCGGCTGGCGGCAGCCACGCAACGCGCAATGCTTTCGATTTCGAGCCTGCCATTGATGAATGTGCTGGCGTGGTTGGGGTCCGCGTTGTTCAGGTGGTCCCACGCCCCCTGCTGGCGCTCGTAGAAGATGTTCAGGCGGGCGAATCGGTCCTCCAGTGAGAGCTGGACCGGATCATGGGCGTAGAAGGCCGAGGAGTTGATGCTCGTCTGGCGATTCGCTCCAATTGTGACCTGGCGGATGCGCTCGTCGTCCCGAGTCAGTACCAGGCGGATGGGCACCCGAATGCGCTCCCATCGGGATTTCCAGGCCCCGTCTGGCCGGCGCTTGGACCATTCTTTGAAGAACTTCCACGAGGTGTAGACGGTCTGGCAACCATTGAGCACGTGGATACCTTCTGTCCCGGGCTCGAGCAGGACCCCCGTCTCCTCTCGCTTGCCTCGAGCCGCCGTCAGGGTGATGCCGTTGTGGAGAAGCGCGAACTGCTCGACGGGCAGCTTTTCATTGCAGATGCCCTCGAGCGTCTGGCGAATCTGGTTGGCGGCGCTCTGGTCCTTGCTGGCCTCTCGCCGCAGGAACATCCGCACGTTCTTCGCGAAGAGGTGGTGCTGGTACCGCTCGTGGAGCTCCACGAAGTCCGCGAGCCGCCCCAGGCCCAGCATGACCCGGTCGCCCCCGGGAATGTCGAACTCGGTCCCTTCGAACTGCATGCGGCTGGTCGGCGCGGGAGCAGGAATCACGTCAGCCACGTCCAGTTCCGGCGGGCCGAGGAATTCGAGGCTCGCTCGTCCAGCCAGGGCACCATCGCCCAGATCGTTCAGCAGATCCCTTCGGAGCTTCTGCACGTTGGGGGATGACAGCCACAGCTCCTGCTCCTTGAGGAGGTGCACGAGGACGAGCCGCACCTGCAGCTCCTGCTGCCATCCGGCAGCCAGTCCGTACAGGGCCGCCCGCATCCTCTGGATGACGCGATTCTCACTTGGGAGTTCTGAGTCTCCTTGGACCATGAGCCGTTCCACGAGTCCCGCGGCACGCCGGAGGTCCTCCAGCCCCTTGCGGACCAGGGTGGGGTTCTCCGACAGCTTTGCCTGCAGCACATAGAGGAGCGGGCGACCCTCGCGGTCGCGCTGAAGGGCGAAGCCATCGACGCCTCCGTCATGGTTTCCGTCCGATGCCTGTACGAAAGCTTCCTGGGGCGTCAGCCGGTACCGTGTGTGGAGAACCCAAGGTGCGAAGGCGTCCTCGACACGGATGGTTGCACCATGCTCGCGGTGGAACTGCTCGACCCCGGTTCGGATTGCTGCAGCGGTTGCCATCATCCCCCCTCTTGGGTGATGAGATTCTGGCCGGAGGTGCTCCACTTTAGGCAAGCCCTTTCCGCAGCCCCTGGGATGGAGCCCCTGGGGCGGAATCGACACACCCGCGGGGAGTAGGACTGGAGTCATCCGCCTCCTGGTGGCACGGCGCCCATAGGGCTCTTCGTGCTGGGGCGGCGGAGAAGTACTGTGAGCGACCGCCCGGAGTTATGCCCACGCGCTTGTGACGCTCTCACCAGAGGCAGACCAACCCATGAATCTTCAGTTCCAGAACCGATGTGCCGCCTTCCTGCTGGGCTTGTGCCTCGCATGCTCGCCTGCGCCCTCGGCCGCGCCTTCTGCGGGTAGCGCGGGGGCGTCGGCGGCGAAGAACGCGCCTCCTATTGCCGACGGGGCGTCCTCACGATCCGCGCCGCAGGCTCAGGCGTTGGATGCCAGTGGGAGCTCAGGCGGATGGAATCCTTCGGATGCGTGCTTCTACTTGGAACAGGTCGCTGGCATGAGGACGGGTAGTTACAAGCAGCTCGAAGACGACGAGTACGCTTGTTTCACCCCGTACAAAGTGCTGGGCGACGACGGGCCTGGGCTCGCAAACAACATCGCCTATTACGTGGACGGGAATTCCAAACGGGCCGTACAGCTGAAGTTGGTGCTCAACGTGAATGACCGGGCGAATGAGAAATCTGCCCTATCGGAGTTCCGCAAGAGCGCTGAAGCACTGACCGCGAAGGCGCTCGGCGCGCCCGTTCCAGCCGAGGTCGCTCGCGCGCTCTCCTCGGGCAAGGCGGGGACGTGGGCGGTCCATGCGACGCGGATCGAGGTGCGGCGGGATGACTGGCCGACCGGTAAGGGCTACTCCGTGCACTATGTGCTGCGGCGGGCAGACTGACACCGGTAGCGGCTGGAGTCCTGCGGCAATGAACTCGGACAACGTCTGGGCCGTGACCGCTCTGCGAACTTCCAGTTCGTGAACTAGGGCACCAGCGGAGTCACGACGTGGTCTACGAGCCAGTCCAAGAGCGTCGTTGCCCTTGTTTGATCCTGTGCGTAGTCATCACCGGCGTGAAGCCATGAGAACCCTGCGTACAGCCTTTCTGGGGCATCTTTACCTTGCCTCATGGTGAAGTGTGCTCCTGGTGGAGGCTCGGGCAGCGCTGCGCAGACCACTCTGAGCCGAGGTGCGGACATATCCGTGAAGACGTGGATACGCATTTCACCGTCTACGAGTGCGTCCACACCCAGGTACATGCCCTCGGCGCAGCGGACGCACCGATAGTTGCGATCCACTCCGGATACGGACCACCCTGGATACCGAATACCGAGTTCCTCCTCCGCCCAAGCCAGGAAGTTCTTGCGGTCGATGGGCACTGTGAGGCGCCCGAGCACGGCCTTCAGTGTTGGGATGTGCTCTTTCGAGTGCAGTTCCGGCCAGGAGCCGACTTCGCCCTCGCTCCCGTGGCCACGCATCAAAATGCCCGGATGCACCAAATGGACTGTGGGCACACGACTCTTACCATACACCACATGGACGGGCGGCTTGCCCAGAAGCTGCTGCCGTCCCGCCTCGCCGCTCACGCCACGCACGACCCCGGCGACCTCAGCTCCAAGAGTCACCACGAGCTTGGGCTTGGCGAGTGCAACTTCTTCCGCGAGCCAGGTCAGAGACTTCTGCGCGAGCTCCTCAAAGTGTTCACGGAGATAGCCCTTTGGTACCTCGGACCCAAGACGCGCGTACTTCTCTCGATGACCCGCCTTGAAGAGGAATACCTTCACGAGGTCGGTCACCCAGCACGCGTTTCGCTCAAGCCCAAGAGGAGTGATGTAGTTGCGCTGGAGCTCGTCGGCGGAAGCCTGCACTCGGACCCGGTCTCCATCGAAGTAACGTTCGGGCTCGAAAGGCCCCAGGTTGTCGCCAACCGGCACATCACGCTCGGTTCCCACGGTTTCGAAGCGCGCGGAAGGGTATGCGCCAACGATGAGTACTCCACCGACCGCCACATCGAGGGGGACCACGGGCCGGAGCCGGCTTCCTCCATGATAACGGGCATCGGATGGCAGCCCGATGCTGCTCGTGTACTCCGCAAGCATCCTTCGGCGCAGCTGGCGGATGGCAGTACTCATGATCGCCCCCGAGCGAGTGGAAGCGGAAACACCACAAGGAGTGCGTGATAGTTGTCGCCTAGGGGAACCGAAGACCACCGCGTGGGCTCTTCTCCCAATAGTGCGTACAACTTCGCCCATGGCTTCTTTCTGCGGACTTCCGCAGGCGGTTCGCTGCCATCCACCCACCAGCGCCTATAGGTCTCGTTTCTCGTGGACGCAATGAGTACTCCGTAGACCTCGTGGACCTCCATGGCCGGCATCTTGGCATGCGGGAAGGACGCGATGCGATCCACATCCCACAGCATTCCCTCAAGCTTTTCGGTCGAGTAACACCTCTTGCACTCCCCGAGCACGAGGATGCCCTTCTTCTTGTGAAAAGCGAGGAGGTCGAGTCGCCGGTTCGGCTCGTCGGGGAAGTTGGCCTCTCCAAAGGAGAGGAAGCCTTCGTTGAGGAGCGCGTGTGCGGCATAGAGCGAGAGGTTTCGCTCCTTCGCGTCGTTGTTCCCGGCCGAAGGCCAGTAGACCTCGTAGGCGCACCGTAGGGTTTCAAGGCCACCTTGGATGACGTCCTCCAGCCAAGCGGCTGTTTTGGTGGGCGCTGGTTTACCCGTTCTCATTGTTCCCCCATGTCGACTACGGGCCATCTTGAGACCGTTCCCTTGCAGCCGCAATCTGTGCTGGATGCACATCACGTTTATCCGCTGAGCTGTCAGTAGCGCTAGCAGGCTGTTGAGAAAGTCCCTGGGCGGGGGATCGACACGCCGCCCCTACTCATGAGAGGAGACACGCATCGGAGGACGCGATGCGCGGGACGCCCAAGCAGCAAGCGACGATGTTCAGC
>Ga0182745_1002144_pt1 | contig 18160 bp, 14 predicted proteins | sample eDN3rd30CKraftBY_FD_128523 | JGI IMG/M metagenome (GOLD analysis project Ga0182745, IMG submission 128523) | Enriched backyard soil microbial communities from Emeryville, California, USA - eDNA 3rd pass 30_C Kraft BY (version 2) (version 2) | ecosystem: Environmental > Terrestrial > Soil >...
GGAGGGTTAAGAGAGTCGAGGATGAATTCAGCGGCTTTCTAAACGCGTTCCGGGGTTTCGCGAGTACGCTCCAACCCCGGCCACCCGGACCGTTCCATTACGAAAGGCTCCTTCTACAAATACGACAGTAAGATTCAGGTTGGTCCTAAGTGGATAGTGGGTAGCAAAAAGTCTGGTAGACAAGCTTCGCGGGCAACGTGAAACCGGGATGTGATTTTGGAACTGTTCCTATAGACGGTTGCCGGAAGATCTGCAGGAGAAACACCATTGGTCCGACCGGCAATCATATGAAGATCACGATGACAGGGCAAAATCGATTCCGCGTGCTTTCTCTGGTGATGTTGCTTCTGCCGGTTGTCAGTCTGGCGGCGGGATGCAGCAGGGACGCGGATGTTTCGCGGGAGAGAATGGCAGCCGCACCGGAACGGCTGTCAATCGCCGCTGCGGCAAATCTCAAGTTTGCCTTTGATGAAATACTGACCGCGTTTCGTCAGCAGCATCCTCAGATTGACGTCGAAATCACCTATGGATCGTCCGGGAATTTTTTCGCTCAGATTTCACAGGGTGCTCCCTTTGACATCTTCTTCTCTGCTGACACGACATCTCCTCAGAAGCTTGTCGACGAAGGATTTGCCGAGAGAGACTCCTGGTTTTTGTATGCGTCGGGGCGAATCGTCGTCTGGGTCCGGAATGATTCCCCTCTGGATCTGGAGACGTTGGGGATTCGGGCAGTCATTGATCCCGGAGTGAAAAAAATCGCCATCGCCAATCCACGCCTGGCTCCTTACGGAGTCGCTGCGGAAGAAGCGTTCAGGACATTCGGCATCTCTCGTGACGAACTGGATGCCCGGCTTGTTCTGGGAGAAAACATCACACAAGCGGCTCACTTCGTGGTCAGCGGCGGGGCGGATGTCGGAATACTTGCCTTGTCGCTCGCATTATCATCTGAGATGAAACGACAAGGGAGATACTGGGAGATTCCCTCCGATGCCCATCAGCCAATCGATCAGGCCGCGGTTATTATGACTCATTCCAGAAACCGTACAGCGGCCGGCAAGTTTCAGGACTTCGTCGCTGGTCCTGAAGGACGATCGATTCTGACCAGATACGGATATTCTTCCCCCACCCGAAAGTCAACATGGACTGGACAGCCGTCTGGCTCACCCTGAAACTGGCAACCTGCACCACGGCGATTCTGTTCGTCGTGGGTTTGCCGCTCGCCTGCTGGCTGGCGACAACGCGCTGGCGCGGGCGGTTTCTTGTCGAATCGGTGGTCGCCATGCCGCTGGTGCTTCCGCCGACGGTTTTCGGCTTTTATCTCCTCGTGGCCACAGGATCAAAGAGTCCGCTCGGACAATGGTATGAGCAGGTCACCGGATCGCTGATTCCCTTCACTTTTTCTGGCATTCTGCTGGGCTCGGTGCTGTACAACCTGCCGTTTACCGTTCGTCCTTTCACTGCGGCACTGGAGCAGGTGAACCGGAAGTTCATTGAAACATCATGGTCTCTGGGAGTGTCCCGCTGGCGAACGTTCTGGCGGGTGACGTTTCCGCTCAGCTGGTCCGGGATTCTGGTCGGAATGGTTTTGACGTTCGCCCATTGCATCGGTGAGTTCGGAATCGTGCTGATGATCGGCGGGAATATCCCCGGCGTCACCCGAACTCTTTCGATCGCCATTTATGATGACGTGCAGGCACTCGACTATCAGTCCGCCAGCCAGACGGCATTGCTGCTGGTTATCTTTTCCCTGATCGTTCTGACGGCGACGCAATACTTAAGCAAACGCGGCTGGCCAATCTGAGATCTGGATGGGTGGCCGGGGCGCGGAAAGAATTTCCCGATGTCACAGGACGTTCACGGCCCCGGTAACGCGCCGCATGGTCTGCGCGTCCCGGGGCTGGGAACGCTTTTCTTTGTGCCCACGCACCACTGAGTCAATGCCTTCTCGACCCGCAACGATCACACCGCGCCCCGGCCACCCATCACAAAGTGGGGAATGCATCCCTATCCCTCAGGAATGACCGCAACGAAAATCCACTGAGCGGAAGGAACCGGTGCAAACAGGAAGATTGATGCCTCGCCGGTGACGGGATCGATGCCTTGGGACGAGCCGGTTTTATCGTGTCGCATCTCTTTTGCAATTCGACGAAACTCTGGAGTATCGGCTCCCAGATCGGTGATCGTCAGCGGTTTCTTTCCTGCGGCCAGACGCTCAGCAAAATCGTACTCTGCATGTGGATGGCTGATAATCATTCCTGATTGACTGACGACGAAGCCGTAACTTCCTTCTCCCAGACTAAGATCTCCCAGCCAGCTCCGTAGAACTTCGAAGTAGTCTACCGACAGATCCAGTGAGGTGACTCCGATAAACTTGCCGTTCCGATGCATCGGGATCGCATAGGTCACCATCGGGATGTCCCCCCCACCGGTGTCGACGAACGGCTCAGTCCAGAGTGCCCGTCCTTCCTGCTGCGGCCGGGTGTACCAGTCCCATTCCCGATACAGCGGAGTGTAGTCTGGCGGGACAAGTACTTTTGCTTCGATTCCATTGTCTCCGTGAAAAACATAGAGATCGAAGTCCTGAATCTCGGGGCGGAACTGGCCCGGTTCAAAGGCCACGTTGAGGCCAAACACTGCCGGTTGACGATCCAGAACCATCCGCATCCGACGCTCCATGGTGGCCTGATCCCAGTCGGTATTTTCTTCGACGAACGCGGCGAAAACGTCGGCAAACACAGCCAGTCGACCCAGATCTCCGCCAAGTCGTTCGGCGACGTTGCGGCACATCGTCTCTCTGGCCCGATCCCGTTCTGTTCTCATTTCCGTTTCGGCGAGAAGTGCCTGCCGTTCCGCTCCGGTCGCGCGAACCGCCTGCCAGATACAGAAAAGAGAACCGCTGATCAGAAACAAGAGAAACAGTCCGGCAACTGCGATTTTGACCTTATGCTTGCGAACCAGATGCTTGAGCCGGTACGACGCGGACGGCGGACAGGCTTCCACCGGTTCGTTCGCGAGGAATCGTTCGACATCACGGGCAAGATCCCTTGCCGACTCATACCGTCGTGTCCGGTCTTTCTCCAGACATTTCATGACGATCCAGTCGAGGTCTCCCTGCATGAACCGGCGCAGCTTCACCGGATCTGACTGACGGACTTCCGGGATTTTGACGTCTGCGGAAGTGTTCGAGATTCGTGTACTCGGTCGGGCAGGTTCCTTTTCTGCAATCAACCGGAGCATCTCCGGCAGACTGGTCTGGTGCTGGTTGAAATTCAGGGGAGGCGTCCCGGTCAAGAGTTCATACAGCACCACCCCGAGTGAATAAATATCGCTTCGGGTATCCACCCCCTGTTCACTGAACTGAGCCTGTTCTGGGGACATGTATTCCAGTGTCCCGATCACCGCGCCGAACTGAGTCTGATTGCCTGATTCTTCGGAGGGAGTTTCCATCGCCTTGGCGACGCCGAAATCGATGACTTTGGGAACCGGCTTGCCGTCAACGGTGGTTACAAGAACGTTTGACGGCTTGATGTCGCGGTGAATGATCCCTTTTTGATGGGCATGCTGAATGGCCTGACAGACCGGAATAAACAGCCGCAGTCGTTCGCGAAGATTCAGGCGGTTCTGGTCGCAGTAGTCGGTAATAGGAACGCCCTGAACCAGTTCCAGGGCAAAATACGGGCGACCGTCATCGGCATTACCGGCATCCAGAACCCGGGCGATGTTGGTGTGATCCATCATCGCGAGTGCTTGCCGTTCCATCATGAAACGGGCGAGAATCTGAGGGGAATCCAGTCCTTTGCGGATCAGTTTCAAAGCGACCTGACGCCGGACCGGTTCGACCTGTTCCGCCCGATAGACGGTTCCCATTCCCCCTTCACCGAGAACATCCAGCAACTGATAAGGGCCAATCCAGACGCCTCCTACCGGCCCGGAGTATTCCCCTGGAGGAGCGTCGTTAGATGTGCGCCCCGGCACAATCGTTTCGAAAGATTCGGGAGGTTTTGGATGATCCGATAACACGTGTTCCCCGACATCTGTCGCAATGATGGCGTTTTTTCTTCGAGCAGTCTGAAAAAGACAATTCTTGCCATTTTAGATCATTTTCGTGCTTCGTGTGCAGGGGACAAGGGGACCGGAGTCTCTTTTTTCTCCCGTTCGGTTCGGACGGTCCCGACAATCGATCATCCAACAATAAGAAGTCCTGTCAAAACCTGTCCCGATCCGCTCGCGGAAAGAGAATTTTCACTGTTCAGTGAAGTTTTGTGCGCGGCACTAAATACAATAAAAAAACTCCGCCTCAACTGAGACGGAGTTTCGATTCCCCAATTTTCCAGTCCAGAGCATCGCCCCCGGAGGTTCCGCTCTCCCAAAGGAGAACAGATGATGACAAAGCCGCCGAAACTGGCGTAATGCCTTGTCAGATCATGTACTGGGGGAGAATCAATTCAAACAAGACCGAAGTGTCATCATAACCTGATTGCCATCATGCCTTTTTAAGATGGTGGCATCACGTGGCGAAGGCTTTCGCTTTATTGAAAATCGCTTGGGAGGGCGAGGCTCCCGCCGAGTCGCAAACGATGGCAAGCGTGATCTTTCATGCGGCTCAGCAGGAGCTTCGCCCTCCCGGAAATTGCCCGTCTTGAAACAGGCAAAAGCCCTGTCACACGGTGACGATAATCAGCGTCGCCCTAAAATACGTCTATCGTATAGTGATTTCCCCAGTGGTATGGTTTCTTTTCGGGGTAGAAGTTGTACCAGCTTTTGTTGTACACCGGAATCTGCCGCTGTTGGGGATAACGGTTATACAGGTGGTCCCGACTTTCATTTTGTGGTTGAAAGTTGTGTGGATAATAGACATACGGATAATAGTAGAATCGTTGCCAGTTTGTCGGCTGTCCCGGAGGAGCCGCTTCCACCTGTGTGGATCCCCAAATGGACAGTGCCATCAGGGTGATCGCGAACAGACCGGCGGTCAGAATTCGCCTGATCATACAATTACTCCTTCGTTACCGTATCTATTTCCGGCATTCATCAGATGATGGATGCGACGTTGCGACCACTGCATTTCGATGTCGACATGGACACCCTATGGGTTTTTCGGCTACAAGCGGCTCATGCAACAGGAATTTTCAGGAGATTCAATGCAACCGCTACAACCTCTTGCCCAAGTCGACCCGAAATTACGCAAACAGCCCAGAATCTACTGCTCCGATTTCAGCCGCTTCATTTTCTCCTGCGTATTCATCTGGCTGTGTCTGGTGACGACGGGGAGCCACTTGTTCGCACAGGAAGTTGAGAACACAACAGCTCCACCGGCAATCACTGCCGATCAAATCCGGCCCCACATCGAGTACCTCGCCGACAAGGAACGGCAGGGACGACGGGGCAAAGGGAAACATCAGGCAGCCGATTACATCATTTCGCAGTTCCAGGGGATGGGGCTGTATCCGCTGTTCTCAGGGAGGTGGACACAGGAAGTCCCGGCCCGCGTCAGTGATGAGAGCAGTGGCAGCGGAGAGGCCGCGCAGGTCGGTTACAACCTGGGTGGGTTCATCCCGGGAACCGACCCGGAACTGAAGAAGGAATGGATCATCGTCAATGCCCATTATGACCATCTGGGAATTCAATGGGGAGAAGTCTTTCCGGGTGCCGACGACAATGCATCCGGGGTGTCGATGTTGATTGAAGTCGCCAGAAAATTGAAAGTGGCTCCTTTGAAGCGGAGTGTCGCCTTTGTCGCGTTCGACTTTGAAGAATCGTTTCTATGGGGATCACGCTGGTTCATGGGGCATACCCCGATGGAGACCGATCAAATCAAGTTCTGTGTCACCGCCGACATGATTGGTCGTTCACTCGGAGGGCTCACTCTGCCGACCGTCTTTGTCATCGGAGCCGAACACTCGCAAGTGGCCCGAGACGCTTTGTCCAACGCGGTTGTTCCCGTGGAACTGGAAATTGCTCAACTGGGAGCCGACATGATCGGAACGCGCAGTGACTACGGACCGTTTCGTGACCAGCAGATTCCGTTTCTCTTCTTCTCAACCGGAGAGCATCCCGACTACCACACCCCCGGGGACACGGCGGACAAAATTGAATACGACAAGGCGGCCCGTATCTGCACTTTGATTCGTGATCTGCTGATTGAGATTGGTAATACGAAGACCACGCTGGCCTGGGAACAGCCGGTCTATCAGAAGCTGGAAGAGGCGAAAGCGGTCCATCGGGTCACCCAACAACTGCTTGATGCGGAAGCGGAAGGAACGGTCGCGCTTTCGTCGATGCAACGCTTTTTCGTTTCTCAGGTGAAAGCGAAATCCGGCTACATGGTTCGAGTGGGGCGAGTTTCCGACGACGAACGAAAATGGGTGTCCCGAACCGCCCAGATGCTGTTGATCGCCGTGTTTTAGTACTACAGTTGCACTTGTTGAAAAGCCCAATGTGTTGAGTGTTTTTGCATGATAAAAACGGTGTTGGGAGGGCGAGGCTCCTGCCGAGCCGCAACCCAAAGGAACGCGTGATCTTTCATGCGGCTCAGCAGGAGCTTCGCCCTCCCGCATGCCTGACCATCGAAAAATAAGGAAAACACAATCTGCAACTGTAGTTTTAGAGGAGTCCTGAAATCGATTCGAGGAAAAGTGGGTCGTGGGCATTTGAGAGTGGGCAGCAAAAATTCCACGCAGCGATTCCAGGAGTTCCGACTGAAATTCTGACTATGAGACGCTTTAAGATTCTCCTCGTTGCTGTTTCCTGCCTCATCATTCTTGCAGTAATGGACTACGCCGCAGTGCAATACAAGGATTCACATGTCAGCCGTATTGTAAGTAATCTCGGAGGGAAGACGGGCTCAATTCCTGCGTGGCCCCTTGGTACAGAATATCGGATTTCCTTCGAATCCCCTTTGACGATGGAACAGATCAACTTCTTGACGCCCTTGAACGATTTGAGAGGGGATGTCTGGGTGGCATTTCCGGAGTGTGCTTTCTCTGAAAATGAGGTCCGAGACATCAGAAGCAAGCTCTATCGTTGTCACTTGCATTCAATCACGGAAGATAACAGTCTCGTTCCTTTGGCCAGTTGTTCAGACTGATTCCATTCGGGACAATTCTTTCACGAGACTTCAATCAAGCAAAAGCCCTGCAATTGTTGATGTGTGAGTTGCATCCTTCAAACGATCGGGGGAGACTGTGTTTGCTTCAACACTGATATGGTTTCTCTGATGAAGAGATTCCGTTTCATCCTCTTTACGGAATGGTGTTTCATGCTCACTCGGATCCTGTTGCTCGCAACGATTGTTCCTCTCTGGCTGATGTCCACACTGGCTCAGGCCGATTCGAAAGATGGCAGGCTTGATCTGTACTTCATTGATGTCGAAGGAGGAGCCGCCACGTTGCTGGTCACTCCGGGTGGGGAATCCATTCTCATCGATTCCGGATACCCTGACTACAACGGACGAGATCGCGACCGGATTCTCAAGGTGGTTCGTGACGTCGCCAAACTGAAGCAGATTGATCATGCCGTCGTTTCCCACTGGCATCTGGATCATTATGGAAACCACGCTTCCATTGCCGCTGTCTTCCCGGTCATCAACTTCTGGGACCGTGGGATTCCTGATGCGCTTCAGGAAGACAAGAAATTTGATGAACGGATCGCCGCGTACCGGGCTGCCAGCCAGAATGCTTCGAAATCACTCAAGGCAGGGGAACGTCACGAGATCTCCGGACCTGATCTGCCGATTCAGGTCACCATTCTGACCGGAAGTCGGGACGTGATTCAGAACACCGGTAAACCGAACCCGTTTGCCAAAGACCATCAACCTCAGTCGGAAGACAAATCCGACAATGCCGCCAGCTTGTCGTTTCTGTTTGAATTCGGGCGTTTTCGCTTCCTCACATGTGGCGATTTGACATGGAACATCGAAGCTCAACTGGTCACTCCCAATAACCCGATCGGTCAAGTCGACCTGTACATGGTGACCCATCATGGGCTGGGAGTCAGCAACAATCCGGTACTGGTGAAAGCGGTGGATCCCGTTGTTTCGGTGATGTGTAACGGCCCGAGTAAAGGGGGAAATCCGGACGTCATCAAAACGATCCGGTCCTGTGATTCCTTCAAAACTCTGTACCAGCTTCATCGCAATCTGTCTTTGACTGCCGAACAGCAGACACCGGCAGAATTCATTGCCAACACCGGCGAGACCGAAGGATGTGCAGGGAACTGGATCAAAGCGTCGGTTGCTCCAGATGGAGAAAGCTACACCGTTCAGATTGGCGCTGAAGGTTCTCCTCGTGAATACCAGACCCGACCCGTTTCAAAGTAGAGCATCTTGGAAAATCATCTTCAGCGTTCCGCAGGCGAAAAGCGAGGCATCGCGTGCCGAAACACCCTCAATCGCCTGCACATGGTAGAGCAAACTGCTCTCTGAGAACCCCTGACAAAACCGTCCGCGATCCGCTCGCGGAAAGGGAATTCTCACTATTCGAGAGGTTTTGTTCGCGGCACTAAAAAACAATGTCGCTGCACGGTGCCATCGTGCAGCGACATTGCGCCGTCAACCGAGAGATTGATTCAGTTCAACTTCATTCCGTCCGTTATTTCAGCAGGGCGGCTTTACGAGCTGTTTCCAGTTCGCCGATGGGCAGGAATTCCAGCGACAGGGCTTTTCCGGATTCCATTGAGGCTCCCCCGACAACCACGATTCCATGATTCCAGGCGGGAGATTCATGGAAGAAACGGGGAGATTTCAGCTGACCTAAATTCTCCCATTTCGAGCCATCTGCGGAGAGTCCCTGAATCGCACCTGACATGGTGGTCACGATCAGTTTTCCATCGACCGAGAACGCTGCGCTTCCAAATCCGTCCATGCTGCTTCCGAGCAGTTGTGGACCTTCACTCCAGGTGGATGTTTGCGGATCAAAGATGGCGACTTTCTTTGTGATTCCGTTTTCGGACTGCATTCCTCCGATGACGTAGAGCTTGCCGTTGTGGGCAGCGGCGGAAATCGCACGTCGTTTAAACGGAACTTCCGGAAGTGCTTTCCATTCTGCTTTCTCTGCATTCAAATCGAGTGAATAAGCCGTCGTCAACCAGCCGTCATCGTTGTTACCGTCGGCGGATTTCATGGACCATCCTCCGACAACATACAACTGGTCTCCCAGAACAACGGCGTCCAATGAAGAACGTGGTTCCGGAAGTGGAGCCAGGTCTTCCCAGGTTCCTTTCGCGGGATCGAATCGGGCAACGCTGTTGCTGGAGTTCAGAACGGCTTTCGGTTCTGCATCGGTGACGGTAAATCCGCCAACGCGATACAGCTTGCCGTTGTGAGCCGCCATGGCGAGACCGGTCAGTTTGGGACCGCCTGCCAGCGATTCCCATTGAGCTCCTTCTTTCTTCAGATTCAATCGGATGAAATCACCGGATTGATCTGCTTCGGCGTACTGATGTCCGCCGCCGTAGTTACCGCCGTAGACGTACAGATTGTCATCAGCAACGGCTGCTCCAAAGCTGGTCATCCCCTTGGCGAGATCGGGCCACTGCTGATCTGCTGCGACGACCTGAGCTGGAGAGTATGGCAAGGCGAGTGTCGAATAATGCCGAATCTGCTTGTAGGGTTTGCCATCCAGTTCACCCGGTGTTTCATCGGTCAGTCGGGCACGAACGGAATACAGACCCGCTTTGTCCAGTTTCGCTGTGAAAATTCCTTCGGCGTTGGTGTCCCCCTGGAATTTGTCGGCGAGTACAGGGCTTTCAATGGTGACCTGACTTCCAGCGGCAGCTTTCCCTTTCCAGAGAACCTTGAAGGCCACTTCATTTCCGGCAAGTTCAGGAACGATTTCCAATGGAAGATCTTCCTCATTCCCGATCGTGGACCAGTTCCCGGGGAGGGTATTGGTGTAAGCCTTGCCGTAATACATCAGCAGGAAGGGCTCTGGACCTTTGGACATCACGCCGTAAGTATGCTTCAGGTAAACGGCACTTCCGGCTCCCTTTTCGGGAATCTGTCCGACGAGTGCATCACCATCGATTTTCATTTCCAAAGCGGTGGGCTTGCCGTGTCCGCTGGTGGTCCAGGCCTGAGCCTTGGCAATCATCTTGATCAGGGCGGGATCGTCCCCTTCGGCCAGTTCACCGAAATAGGCCTTCACGACCGTCGGGTTCTCTGCGGGTTCCGGAACAACAAAAATGAAGTGTGCTTGCGAAACTCCCGTCGCCAGCACCATCGCGCAAATTGTCGCGAAAAGAATTTGAAATCTTCGCATTATCACACACTCCTCATGTCAAATTTCGAATCGGTTCCACTCAGAGACCATTGGAATCACTCACTGATATGATTCCCACGTCGTTGCATCCGGCTGCTTCCGTCATAAGCGGCTACGAGGAGCCATTCAAGGATTTCGTTGAATCAAACGAGTGCCTTGTCAGGCTTCAAACTTCGGGTTGTCTCACATATTCCGCGGCTGGTTGGCCGCTCCCGTTTCGATTCTTCCACCCTCACTTTGAATGCTGACGCAACACGAGAGATTCTGCGTTTTCCCCGGTCATGTACCCATCCCAGTCATCACGGTCACTGAGTGATATGACTTGCCATGTTAGATGGCAACTGAGACTCAGTCTCACTATTGTTTATAAGAGTAATCGGACTGATCGATTATCACAAGTATCGACAGCAGAAATTTTGAGGACGGAAAACGATGCTTACTTTTCTTTCCCTTCTGCTGGCTTCGATTCCGCAGACTCAGGGGGAGATGCAGGCTTCTCGGAAGATTCTTCAACAGAAGGTTTTGGAGACTCGTCCGGTTTTGGCGTTTCTGGTTCAGCAATCGGTTTGTCCGAGGATTTCTCTTCCGGTTTCGGAGGAGTCGCCGGCTTGGATTCGTTGACAGGAGATTCTTTTGGAGATTCTTTCTGCGGCATTTCTTTGCTCTTTTCCGGAGGAGCTTCATCCGGTTTGCCCGTCGGCTTCGCGGTATCTTCCTTTGCTGTATCCTCTTTCGCTGGCATTTCCGGCTTCGCTTCTGGTTTAGCGTCTTCAGGCTTGATTGTATCGGGATCGATGCCGGCCATCCTTTGCCATTTGCGGATCAGCAATGCATCCCGACGCGGAGCAAGTCCTGGCGGTGCCTGTGCCAGTAATTTGGCAGCGGCCGCTGGTTCGTTTTCCGCAATCAGGCAATTGGCTCCCCATTCAATTCCGGATCGTAAAATTCCGGTACTGCTCGCCTGTGTACTGACGAGCCGTCCAAAGGTGTTGAATGCCGCAGTGAATTTTCTGGTTTCGTATTGAGCGACTCCCGTCCACAGTGCCGCATATTCGGCGGCCAGATCGTTGGCTGGAGTTTTGGCCAGTTTTGCCGCCGAGCGAATGGGAAGAAAGTCCTTCATCGCGGCGACCTGGTTCCCTTGAAGTTGCTCCACTCGCACAAAATGCAGCGACTTATCAATCGGGACCATCTGATAGTTCCCTTGATCGTCGGTTTGGTGAGGAACATAAGGTCCACGGAAAACGGCGTGGAAGGTCGCCAGCATGCTCCCTTCGGCTCCTTCTCCGCGAGTGAGTTCCATGGCAATCAGCTGCTCTCCTGAAAATTCCCAGAGGTCGACGCTTTCTTCCTTCCACATTCCTTTCTGACCGGCATCAACCACTCGTTGCAGTAATCCGGGAGACCGTAATTCGCTCTCCGCCAGTCCGTCATACAACTCACAACTGAACCGGGAAGGGAGGAGAAACTGCAACTGAGCCGTACGGGGAGCCCACGAACTGCTGGTTCCAATCACGGAGACTTTGATAGATTTAAAGTCTTCGGATTTCAGAGGGTAAGGAGAATCAGGAACATCCAATTTTCGGAACGGTTCATCTGATTCCAGAACCTGTGCCAGAGTTGCAACGGGAAGTTTTTGATCCGCGTCAGTTTCTCCCAGAGGGGGGATCGGCATTCCCAGAGTGGGGTCAAACAGCAACACTCCTTCAGTGGGGGCAATGACTCCGACCAGCCAGTGATTCTCCAGCCCTTCTCCCTGTGGAGAGATGATGACCACATCGGTTCTCATTTGCCGTAAGAGTTCACAGAAAGCCCAGGCCCGATGTTTCGACGTTCCCATCCCGAATACCAGCGATTCATAGGGGGTTAACGGGAAGTCTTTGAGAATTTCTTCCGGCACCAGCATCTGGCTGCGACAGATAAATTCAAACAGTGCAAGATACCGTTCGACGTTATTGGGGCGTCCCTCGGTGATTCGTGTCACGATATCGCGCATCAGCAGACTGTTACGCACGTGTGAGGCATCTTCAGGAAGAAACTTTTCGCTGAGAGTTCTTGTCAGCGTTTCTCCGGAAAGCCGTTGTTTGGCGACTTCGATTTCCTTGCCGGCAGCAGGGGTGTCTCCCACGGTCAGACATTCACTCTGCCAGGTGTTAAGGCGATTGATCAGAGTGATCCGGTCTGAGGAAATTCCCAGACGTCCCGGGGCGATCGCCTCAATCAAATCCGCAAGATCGTCTTCACATTTCCGGCTGATCGCCTGCGACTCAGTGACGGAGTCCGTTTCTGTCGGACCTTGCGTTGTCGTATTCGGGACGAAAATCGTAAACAGCACCGCGATTCCGACCAGAAGTGCAATACTTCCCAGAACACGCGTTGCCAGACTCCCGGCGCGTGAATGAAAATGAAACGGTCGAGACATGAACCTTGCCTTCTTGAAATAAACGATCCTGCGGATCCGCTGCTTAGAGTGGGGCAAAGTCGATTATAAGCGCAGACGGAACAGTTTTCCGCCCTGAAGGATCGTTAAATTTCGAGCAAGTTGCTCTAAACAGAAAGAACCAGACAAGACGTCTAAATGACTCTTGTCTGGTTCTCTTAATCTGTTCTTCAAACACGAACCGCGTCCATATTGCTGAAGGTTTCAGCCGTCAGCCTCAATCTGGCAGTTTCTTGACACGAATATTCTTGAAGTAAACCGTACTTCCGGGGTCGTGTGCCTGCAAAGCGAATGTGCCTGAATCGATCAGTCGCGGGTAATTTTTGTCAGAACTCACGAAATCGTCTGGCTGGGTGTAATCAACAACCGTTCGGCCGTCGATTTTGATGACAACATGTTTCCCTCGAACGGTGATGTCCTGGGTCCACCAGGCATTGTCCGGAATGAGTTGTTGCGTCACATCAACCACGCCATACAAGCTGCCGGTCTTCTTCGGGTCTTTCACATAGGTGTTGTTGACCTGGGTTTCCAGACCGTACTTCGGCCAGTTCTGATCCTGATACTTTGTATGGATATAGATTCCGCCGTTGCTGTTGGGGCCGGCTTTCACGTCCACTTTCAACTGAAAATTCTTGAACGGCGCGAGTGATCCTTCATAGAACAGGTGACTGCGCGGGCCGAATGCCACAATCGCCCCATCTTCAATTTTCCAACTGGCAGGACTCTCGTTGATCTTCCAGTTCTCCCAGGTTTTTCCGTCCCAGAGTTGAACGAATCCTTCTTCCGAATCATCCAGATAGTCCAGTGCTCCTTGCAGATTTGTGAGCGAAATCTCAATGTCGGAGAGTGGGTTCTGTGGGTTTTCTTCGTATTCCACTGAAAGGTTTCGATCGTAGTCAATCGCTCGAAGTGCTTTCAAAACACCGACAATGTTCAATTCACCTTCCCCGAGAATGGTGAAGATTTTCCCTTCTCGGGAAAGTTGAGCAGCACGATTTTTCGGAAGTTCCGCCAGCAGTTTCTGTTTTTCTTCTTCGCTGTGAATGGTTCTGACATCTTTGAGATGGACCCCGAAGACCCGCTTGCCGAGTTTCTGGATCACTTCCACCGGGTCTTCATTGCTGCGGAGATAATGACCGGTGTCGACACAGGCGCCGATCAGAGGATGACGGCCCTCCACCATTTTCAGAACATCGTCCACTTTATCGTAACGATGCCCCGGTCCATGATTGTGAATGGCGATGGGGATCTGATACTCCTCAACCAGCTTTTCCAGCAGACTGAATGTGGCGTCATCTTTTTTAGGATCGGCGGCAATCGCAACCAGTCCCATGGCCTTTGCAAAGTCGAAAACCTCACGGGCCTTGGATTCATTCTCATCAAAGCCGACCACTCCATAGGACAGCAGGTTCACACCGGAGTTCGCAAATCGGGTTTTCTGTTCTTCGATATAGCTGGGAACAGTGCCGACCTTCACATGGCCGGGGAATGTTTCCCAGTATTTCAGTCCCAGTTTTTGAGTGTGCTTGAGCGCGGTGTCGACATCGAAATGGCGAAGGCTGTAACTTTGAAGTCCGACCTTGAATCCGTGATACGGATCATTCGCAGGTTCTGCCGCCAGACCAGTCTGAGTGCCAATCAGTCCAGCAACCAGTCCAGCCATGGCGACCAGACAACGGGTGAGGACCTGTCGGGTCGTCACATGAAAATCCTGTAACATGAAGCGCTTCTCCTCAGTCTGATTGGAGCTCAAAGGTGGGAATCACGGCGGGTCGACTGAACCTATCGTCGCATGTTGACGTCGCATCATTCAACTCTTCCTTGATGGAAACAGAGTATCGCGTGAAAGATTCCTCAGATTCAAGCGCATGCACTTCATACGACCGGTGTCAGCAGCGTTTCCGTCAAGTTCATGGTGACAACCGCCGATCCTGATTAACGACGGAGCATTTTCTTTCAATTGTCGTAACAAACGGAATGACAGCGGCATGCGTCGATTTCGCCAGCAAACATGGTTCTGCATTGCCGCAGTCTGGCTGGCGGGTTCAATCTCGATGTATTGGGCATATGACGTGAATGTCGCCCCGGACGATCTGGTTCAGACGCATGAAAAATCCCAACGACAGGTACTCCGCCGACATCAGGATCTCGAAGCGGTCACAACAGAAACGCAATATTTAACGAATGTGAGGACGAGAACATCACGTCCGGCGGCTGGTTTTCCGAAACAAGAAGAGAGCAAATCAGTTCATCCCCGCCCCGGTGTCGTCCGACTCCCAGACACTGCCCCATCGCGTCCGACGCCTGCCGTTGAACGAGTTGGTTACGAACGTTTTCCGTTACTGGAGGACGTTCCAAATACCGGGAAGACCAGAACTGTCTGGTTCCGGGGGCAAATCGAACTGGTGGAATGACAGGGAAAACAGTCCCGACACGAAATGAAGTGGAATCAATTCGAAATTCAAAATCGGAAATTCGAAACAAATTCAAAATTTCAAATTCGAAACGGCGTACGGTCCTGATCAGGAAGCAGTTCCGGTCTGAATTTTGAATTTTTGATTTCGAATTTGTTTCGAATTTTCTGCTTCGAATTTTGAATTTTCAAACGAGTGTTGCGTCAGCATTCAAAATTAGGGTGGAAGAATTGAAACAGGAGCGGCCAACGAGCCGCGGAACATGTGAGACAACCCTCAGTTTGAAGCCTGACAAGGCACGAGTACAGTCCTCCCGCTCACGTTTCACTGTTACTTCGTGCCGCGAACGGAAGTTGCACCATGTATCTCCAGCATTGGAATCTTCAGCGAAGACCATTCGATGATGGGACAATTCCGGAATTCTATTTTCCGGGGAGCTCTCATCAGGCGAGTCTGCTCAAGCTCCGCTACCTGATTGAACAACAAAAAGGACTGGCCGTTCTTGCCGGAGAACATGGACTGGGAAAAACGTACCTGACACATGTTCTGGAATCAGAACTGGTGAGCACCGGAAAATTTCGGTTTCAGCGTCTCGTTTTTCCTCAACTGAGCCCACTCGGAATCCTCTCTTACCTGGCCCGGCGTCTCGGGGCCAGCGTTGAAAACACCGAATCCGATGCGGCATTACTCGCTGGACTGGAAGAAAAACTCTCCGAGTTACGGGAGTCGGGCACGCATGTCGTATTTCTGATTGATGACGCTCATCTATTGGAGATGCCTCATCTTCATCTGCTGCGACTTCTCCTCAACCTTCGGGAAGAAGGGATCGGCGATTTCTCCATGATCCTCTCCGGGCGTACCGAACTGCTGGCTCGGTTATCGCAACTGGCGTCACTGAATCAGAGAGTGGAAGTTCGAACCACAATTGAGCCGCTTGTCCCGGATGAAGTTTTCAATTACGCCCGACACCGCATTCAGATCGCTGGAGGGGATCCCTCGATCTTGAATGAAATGGCAGCGGAAACGGTCTGGGAACTTTCACAGGGAATTCCGCGACGGATCAATCAGCTATGCGATCTGGCATTACTGGTGGGATATGTCGATCAACAACAGGCAATTCATGCCGTCGACGTGGAAGCGGCTGCTGAAGAACTGATGTCCGTCGCAGCGTGATGGGGACGATGTGAGCGGCCAGTCGAACTTACCGCGATTCTTTGTCGACCGGATACAGCAGGCGACCGCAGACACTGCAGAACATCAGTTTCCCGCTGTTCAACTGCACTTTGTTCTGAGACGTCAGGGAGACGAAGCACTGGTTGCAGACCCCGTTCTCCGATGAGGCCATGGCTTCCGCCCCGTAGGCTTCGACAAGGCGCTGATATTGGGCCTTCATCTCATTGGGAACGATCACTTCTGTTTCCGAGATGCTCTTTTTTAACGCCGCTTCGCGCTGCTGCAGTTCGACCGCTTTGGTTTCGAAATCCGTGGCGAATTCACGTGATTCTGCCTGCATTGTCTTCACACGCTCCTTCGTGTCGACAATGTTTTTCTGAACGCCATCCACCCGATCCAGCCATTCGAGGATTTCATCTTCCAGAACCGCTTTGGCCGCCAGGTCGGCGTCGATCTGTCCCCGAATGATGTCGTATTCCCGATTGGAAGAGGCCGTGTTCAACTTCCCCTGCATATCGAGCAGATGGGCCTCTTTTGAACGGAGATCGAGATTTTTTCGATCGACCGTTGTTCGGGCATCCTTGAGTTCCTGCTCAGTAAGAACAAGCTGTTGTTCGACTTCCGTAATCCGATTTTGTCGGATCCTGATTTGTCGTGGCCCCTTGGCAAGCTGATCCTGAATGTCCTTCAAGCGAACATACAGTGAATGAAGGTGACTGAACTGTGCGCCGACAGATGCCATCAAGGCACTCCATTGTCAAAGACTGGGTGTCAGGGAACGGGATCACTGAAGATCGAGTTGAAAAGAACGGGGTCACAGTCACATGCCAGAAACCGAACCAAATGCAGTTTCGCAGATTTGCCTTCACAATGCCAATCATTTCACACAGAGCGCTGAGTTCGCCGCGTATCATCTCGCTTCGCTTGAACGTTCCGTTTGGAGTAAACTGTTGACGTTCCACTCAGAACCGTTGTCACCTGGAAACATGAATTTCCTCCGAAAATTCCCCCGAGACCAATGCCTCCCAAAAAACTGTTCAACGCGGAACGAAATGAGAAACAGCGGGTTCGCACGATCCTCAACGTGCTGGAGAAAGAATTTCCCGATGCGGTTTGTGCACTGACACACAGCAACCCGTACGAACTGGTCGTGGCGACCATCCTTTCCGCGCAATGCACAGATCGGCGTGTGAATCTGGTCACGCCGGCTCTGTTTGCACGTTTTCCGACACCGGAATCACTCGCGGAAGCCGAATTGCCGGAAATTGAACGACTGATTCAATCGACAGGGTTCTTTCGGGCGAAAGCGAAGAATCTTTCCGGTCTCGCAAAACAACTGGTGAGTCGGCACCAGGGGATTGTTCCGCAAACTCTTGATGAACTGGTGCAGCTTCCTGGGGTCGGGCGGAAAACGGCGAATGTTGTGTTAGGAGTCGCCTTTAAGATTGCCACCGGAATTGTTGTCGACACTCATGTCCGGCGGATCTCCAATCTCCTCGGGCTCACTGCAACCCAGAATGTGGAAGTGATTGAGCGGGATCTGATGCGGATTCTGCCGAAGCCGTCGTGGATCGATTATTCACACCGAATCATTCTTCACGGGCGGAAAACCTGCATTGCCCGACGCCCGAAATGCCTGGAGTGTCCGCTTCTTCCCGTTTGTCCCCGTGTCGGACTCCCCCCACTGATTGGGGAGATTTAACGATTCGTGGAACAGTTTCGTGGTCTGAAGTTGTCCGAGGCCAATCTGCTGCCGAGGGATGATTTTTACCGCAAAGACGCCAAGATCGCGAAGGGGTTGGAAATCATGAGTGAGTCATCTCCTCCAACCAGTCTGTCTGGTCAAAATGGCCTGAATTACGTGTGGAAGAAACCAC
>Ga0182745_1002147_pt1 | contig 18129 bp, 17 predicted proteins | sample eDN3rd30CKraftBY_FD_128523 | JGI IMG/M metagenome (GOLD analysis project Ga0182745, IMG submission 128523) | Enriched backyard soil microbial communities from Emeryville, California, USA - eDNA 3rd pass 30_C Kraft BY (version 2) (version 2) | ecosystem: Environmental > Terrestrial > Soil >...
GATCATTCACGCGACCGACCCCATCGACGTCGAGCCGCTGGAAAGCCGTCCGGAAACCGGGCTGGGTTCGCTGCCGTTTTCGGAAGCCACGCGGGCGCCGGCCTACCGGTATATCAAACGCCTGCACAGCATGGGCGGCAAGCCCTTCGCCGTGGTGGAAGTCATGCTTGACGAGGCCATGTACGAGCGCGCGCCGGAGGCATTCGAGACTCGCCGTGTCATCCATGTGCTCGACGGCTTTCGCGACGTTCGCATATGCGATGCGCGCCAGTACCTGTCCATAGGCGTGGCGGACATCGAAGTCGCGCAGCGGCTGGGCATCGCGCTGGGCGCGCCGCTCGGCAAACTGCGCCGAGTGCTCGTGGACCAGCGAGGCATCGCCGTCCTGGTCGCGAACGTGGTCTATCCCGGCGATCTGGTACGACTCGAAATGTCGCTGCCGCCGGACGGCGCTTCCTCGGACCGCACCTGAAACGGATGCGGACGGGGCGCCGAGGCAATTTTGCCATCGCGCTTCTCTTCTACGTGGACACATCATGAAAAGCTGCCTGTCGCGCCTTGCCCTGTTCGCTTTATTGAGTTCGAGCCCGGGGGCTTTCGCCGTCGCGGCGGCTCCCGCGGCGGATTTTCCGACCAAACCCGTGCGCCTGGTCGTGCCGTTCCCGCCGGGGGGCGCGACCGACAACCTCGGACGCATGCTGGCCGCGCGCATGGGGACCTCGCTGGGCCAGCAGGTCGTCGTCGAGAACCGTCCCGGCGCCGGCGGCAACATCGGCGCCGAAGTCGTGGCCAAGGCGGCGCCCGACGGCTACACCATGCTGTTGACGACTTCGACCCTGGCCAGCGCCCCCAGCATCTATCCCCGGCTGGCCTTCGACCCGCTCAAGGACTTCCGCGCCATCGGCGAGGTGGGCCGCGTGCCTTTCGTGCTCGTCAGCCCCATCGATGCCCCGTTCACGACATTCCAGGCCTTCCTCGAACAGGCACGCGCACAGCCCGGGAAACTCAGCTACGCGTCGCCGGGCAATGGCACGCCCATTCATCTCTATTCCGAACTGCTGCAGCGGCGCACCGGCATCGAACTGATCCACGTTCCCTACAAGGGAGGCAACCAACCCAAGACGGATCTGCTGGCGGGCCGGATCTCGGTCATGTTCGAGTCCCCGGTCACCGCCCTGCCCTCGATCAATGCAGGTCAGCTGCGGGCCCTGGCGACCAGCCGTCCGCTCAAGATGGCTCCCCGGATTCCCACCATCGCGGCATCGGGCCTGTCCGATTTCGAACCCGAGGTCTGGTATGGCCTCGTGGCTCCCGCCGGCAGCCCCGACGCCAGCGTGCGGCGGCTCAGCGCAGCGCTCGCCCAGGCGCTGGCCAGTTCCGACGTGCTGCAGTGGATGGACGCACAAGGCGCCACCGTCGCCGCCGATCCTGGCGCGGAAAGATTCCAGAAGATACTGGTCGACGATGTCGCGAACTGGGCCCGCATCGTCAAAGAGTCTGGCGCGAAGATCGATTGACGCAGCCGAAGGAATCCCGATGATGCTCGAACACGGCCTGCATGCCGATATGGAAGTGCTGCTGTCCCAACGCAAGGCCACCGCGCCGGCCAGCCAGTCGCTGGAAGCGCGCCGCGCCGCCTGGACCGCCTATTCCCGCACACTGGCGCAGCCGCGCCCTCCCGGCATGCGGGTCGAAGACGTGACCCTCGCGATGCCGCACCGGCAGGTGCCGGTCCGGATCTATCGCCCGGCGGATCCGGCCTGCACGGGCCTTGCTCCGTGCACGATCTACCTGCATGGCGGCGGATTCGTCCTGGGCGATCTCGACAGCTCGGATTTCATCGCCTGGGGCATCGCCGAACAGGCTCGCTGCATCGTCGTCAGCGTCGACTACGCGCTCAGTCCCGAACACCCCTTCCCCGCCGCATTCGACGATACCTGCGCGTGCATGGCATGGGTGGCCCGCCACGGCGAGGAGTGGGGCATGGACCCGAACCGGCTCGCCATCGCGGGAGACAGCGCCGGCGCCAATCTTGCCGCGGCGGCCTGTCTCGCCAGCCGTGACCGGGGCGGCCCGCGCCTGCTGGCGCAGGCGCTCGCCTACCCGTGGTTGACGCATGACGACCGGGTCCAGTCGCGCAAGCTTTTCGCCCTGGGCCCCGGGCTGACGACGGCGGGCCTACGCGATTACGGCGCGGCCTATATAGGCGAGGCCCGGGAGCCCCTCGGACCCTACGCCTGGCCGCTCCAGGCGCAGGACCTGTCGGGCCTGCCGCCGGCGCTGATCCACACCGCCGCGCGCGACCCGGTCCGGGACGACGGCCGCGAATATGCCGCGCGGCTGTGCCTCGCCGGCGTCGATGTCTGCCACATCGAAGCGCCGGGCACCATCCACGCATTTCTACGCGCGCGCTTCGCCGGTCCGATGGCCGCCGCACAGTTCGCCCGCTTCGCCGCCTTCCTGCGGCGGAGGTTGCACGCATGAACACCGATCCCGGCCGACACGACGCGCCCCGGGTCCCGCAGCCGGTCGATCTTCTCTCGCTGGGCCGGTCGCTCCCGGGGCCGTGGGCCAGCGTGCCGATCGCCACGCTGCGGATCGGCCGCGCGCAGCTGCGCGTCATGGAAGCACGCACGGCCCCGTGGCACGTACACGAGGACAGCGCCGAAGCCTTCCTGGTGCTGGAGGGCGGCTTCTGGATCGACGTCGAGCAAACCGGTATCCGCGTGGAACAAGGGCAATGGCTGGTCGTTCCGCCCGGCGTCCGGCACCGCGCCCGGGCCACGACGCGGGTGCTGTTGATGGTGATGGACGATTTCGGGCAAGGCGCGGGCGCGTGACGCCGCCGCGGGATTCCGCCGCTGCAGCCTAGACTATCCCGTGGTAGGAACCGCCATCTATCTGCAGGTTCTGACCCGAGATGAACCCGGCCTGCACCGAGCACAGATACGCGCAGGCGCTGGCAAACTCCTCCGGCGTGCCGAAGCGCCTGGCCGCAATGCTGTCCGCGATGCGCCTTCTCGCTTCGTCGTAGCCTATGCCTTCCAGGCGCATCAGTCTCTCCGCCATGGCCTGTTGGCGCGGCGTGTCGATTCTCTCGGGCAGAAGATTGTTGATCGTGACGTTATCGGCCGCGACGTCGAGGGACAGCCCCTTCGAGAACGCGGTCAGGGCGGTGCGGGCGGCGCTCGACAGCGACTGATGGACGCGCGGGGATTTGACCATGGCCGACGTGATGTTCACGATCCGGCCGAAGCGGCGCTCGCACATCCCCCCGACATAGTTCCGGATGAACAGCGCGTGGGGAATCATGTTCTTCTCGAACGCGCCGACCCAGGCGTCGTGGTCCCACTGGTCCATCCCTCCCGGCTGCGGCCCTTCGTTGTTCGTCACCAGGATATCGATTTCCGGAACCTCCGCGAAAACGCGGCGGCGGTCGGCTTCGGACGTGATGTCGGCGACGACGGGGACGACGCGGCCATCCGCAAGCTGGCGGATGGCCGCCGCGGCGGCTTGCAGGCGTTGCGCGTTCCGTGCGTTGATCCAGACGTTGACGCCCTCTTTGGCCAGCGCCGTCGCGCATGCAAGGCCCAGGCCGCTCGAGGAGGCCATGACCAAGGCGTTCTTTCCTTGAATTCCCAGATCCATGTCAGTTCCTTTGTGGCGCCGCGCCCTGCGCATCCGCGAGCTGGCGAACCTTCTCCAGCGCCGGATAGGTCCGGCTGGGGCCGCACACCAGCAGCCTGTAGCCTTCGTCGAAAACGCGTTCGGCGTTCTCCTTCGTCACGTGGGGGTGGGCGACGGGCACATCGAATTCCCCGCATACGGACCGGATCTTCGCCATGGCGTCCAACAACTCCGGATGCTCGTACTGGCGCGGAATGCCGAGTTCCTGGGACAGGTCCCCTTCCCCTATCATCACCGCGCCGATGCCTCGGACCTCGCGCAGGATGTCGCGCAGATTGCCGATGCCCTCCACGTCCTCGATCATCAGCATGACCAGGATCTCGCCGTCGCGGTTCAACGGCCAGGCGTCCGCCTTCCGGTAATACTCCTGCTGGGTCAGGCCCCAGTACCGCACGGCCCCGGTCGGCCCATCGCCGCGCTGGCCGAACGGCCGGTGCAGCGGATGGCTTTCCAGCGTGGGATACCGGCAGGCCGCGACGGCGGCGTAGGCCTGCTCCACGGTGCTGATATGCGGCCAGACGATGCCGTACGCGCCCAGGTCCAGGGCCTGCTTGGCGAGCCACTGGCTATGCTCGGCGCCGTTGGCCGGTATCCTCACGATAGGCGTCACGCTGGGCGCGATCGAACCCGACGCGGCGATCAGGCGCCGGTTCAGCAGGTACTGAAACGCATCGCGCAGCGAAAGCGGATCCCAGGGTTGATGCTCGCACTCGATCATCACGCCGTCGTATTGGGAAGTGCTGAACGCAATGGCCGATTCGATGGTCGGCGGGCAGAAGGAAAGCGTGGCGACGGCGCCCGATTCCAGCTTGCGGATCAAACCGTTCAGTCGTTGTGTCATTGCGATGCCTCGGCATGGTTCTGATTGGAAAGGGCCGCCGACCGCCTCTCGAGCACGGCTTCGAGCCGCGGAAAGACCTTTCTTGCGTTGCCTTCGAACAGCATGTGCCGCGCCTCGGCATCGAGGGAACCGACGGCATCGAGATAGCGGCGCGTGTCGTCGAAATGAAAGCCGGTCTTCGGATCGAGGCCCTTCACCGCCCCCACCATCTCCGACGCGAACAGCAGGTTCTCGAGGGGAATGACGTCGGTCAGCAGCTCGATGCCACGCTGATCGTACACGCAAGTGTCGAAAAAGACATTCCTGAACAGGTGCTCTTCCAGGGACGGCCGCTTCAGCATCAATGCCAGGCCGCGGTAGCGGCCGAAATGGAAAGGCAGGGCCCCGCCGCCGTGGGGAATGATCAGCCGGAGCGTCGGGAAGTCCTTGAAGAGATCCCCCTGTATCAACTGCATCACGGCCGTCGTGTCGGCGTTGATGTAGTGGGCCCCGGTCGCATGAAAGCAGGCATTGCACGACGACGAGACGTGGATCATCGCCGGCACGTCCAGCTCCACGAGCTTTTCGTACAAGGGGTACCAGTATCGATCCGTCAAAGGGGGATCCTTCCACCAGCCGCCGGACGGATCGGGGTTCAGGTTGCAGCCGACGAATCCCAGTTCCTCGATGCAGTACTCCAGCTCGGGGATACAGTTGGCGGGAGAAACCCCCGGCCGCTGCGGCAACTGGCAGGCGCCCGCGAAATTGGCCGGATAGAGTTGGGTCAACCTGAAGATCAATGTATTGCACACACGCGCCCATTGCATGGCCACGCGCTCGTCGCCGTACTGATGGGCCATGCCGGCGGCGCGCGGAGAAAATATCGTCAGATCCGTGCCGCGTTCGCGCTGGAACTTGAGCTGCGCCCCTTCGACGGAAGCGCGGAGCATGTCGTCGCCGATTCCCAGGGATTCGATCGAAGGGTGCATGCCCGGGTCCACCATGCCGGCCAGCTGCCTGGCGCGGAAGTCCCGGAGCTCTTTCGGAGCGGTGGTGTAATGGCCGTGACAGTCGATGATCATGATTATTCCGGTTTTCTAGTTTGAGATGTCCACGACGGCGATCGCCTGGAGCTGCACCAGCATGCCCCCGCGCAGGTCCTGGACACTGGTATGCCGCGCGGGACGATTGCGCGGGTCGGGAAAGCGTTCCAGCCATGCCTCGTTCAGCACCGCCCGGACCGACTCGTGCGCCACCAGCGCCGTGATCGAACCGACGTCGTCCAGTGCCGCGCCGGCCTGCTCCAGCACCGCCGCCAGATTCTCGAAAGCGTGACGGGCCTGGGCCTGCGCCCCGGCGGCCAGCTTGCCGGTGGCGGGATCCTTCCCCGCCACGCCCGACGTGAAGATCATGTTGCCCACCCGCGCCCCCATCGGTATGGGGGTCGCCCCGTGGCTCACCCCGTCGATTTCGATCGAACGTCGCTTGGTCATATGCAAATCCCCTTGATCATTGGCATGGTTCGGACGGCCCGTCATGCTTCCCAGACGCAGAACGCCGCCCCCACGCCGGTACCGGCCTCGGTGCGGTACAGCGAGTGGTACTCCACGCTCCGCAAAGGCAGAAAATCGACGGCGCCGGCCGCCAGGATCCAGTTGAGCGTCTCCGACGTTCCGGATCGCAGCGCATCGGACGGTATCGAGCGCAGCGCCTGCTCGTCCCTGGACTCCAGCGCGCGGATCACCTTCAGGTCGAAGTCTTCCTCGACCACGAAATGCGACAACCCGCCCGATGCCACGACCGCCACCCGCAGGCCGGACGGATGCGCCTCGATGGCCTGCCTGAGCTTGCGCCCGATCTCGTAGCATCGATTCGCGCTCGGCACGTTCGGCGGAAAGTAGGTGTTCAGCAGTATCGGAACGACCGGGATGCTCCGCCGGAACAAGCGCTTGAGGATGAAACCGTACGCGTGCCCGAAGCCCGCCCTGGACGGATCCTTGACGGCTCCGACGGCGGCCACGTCGACCTCCCGCCGCACCAGCCCCTCGATCAGGAAGGTGGCGAACTCGGGCGCCGCCGGCGCCGTGTGGATATCGTCCATCAAATACCCCTGGCCGATCTGCGTCATCCAGTCCGGCACCGGCTTCGTGTATTTGCCGGTGGTGGTGGCCATTTCGCTTCCGTGGAAGATCGCGACCGCGGGCTGATTGTCGGGATCGAACAATTCCGCCTGGTCGTCGCCGACGATCACGACCACGTCGGGCCGGGCACGCTCCAACGCGTCCGCCAGCCGATCGAGCGCCGCCTGGCATGCCCGCTCCTTCGCCTCCATGACGCCGATCTCGATTTCCGCACGGTACCGCGGCCCGCGCAACTCAAGCAATTCGGGATACGTCAGCCTCCTCCCGTTCGACAGATGCAGCTTCTGGTTGGCGAAGTCGATGTCGGCGCGGTGCTGCCATTGCCGCGCGGTGAGATTCAGCATGGGGCTGTGCGTCGTACCCAGCCCTAGAACAATTTGCGCCATAGTTGTCGAAAGACGTTGTGACACGGAGCGTTCGCCCCGCATCGAATTGATGGATCAGAGATCGAGCACCAGGCGCGCACCCGCCGCATGCGACACGCATGCCTGCATCGTCCCCCGCTCGGTACGTTCATCCTCGGTCAGGCAGGTATCGCGGTGGACGACCTCTCCCTCCAGCACCTTGACCCGGCACAGCCCGCAGAACCCGGCCCGGCAGTCGTAAGTCAGATCGACGTCTTCGTCGATCAGCGTATCGAGCAGGGATGCCCCCGGCCGCACGTGCAGCGTCCTGTCGCTGTGCTTCAACACGACGTCGTAACCCGCATGCGCCTCGCCGCCGGCGTCCGCGCCGAACAGTTCGAATCTCACGGCATCGGACGGCCAACCGAGCTTTTCCGCCGCGGCGGCCACCGCATCGATCATCGCCCTCGGCCCGCAGACATAGAGGGGGCGCGGCCCGCCCTGCCGCAGAATGGGCAGGACGTCGAGATGATGGCCGGCCGTCTCGTCGACGTGGAGCCGCAGACCGTCGCCACAGATCGATTCCAGTTCCGCGAGGAGGATCGCCTCGCCGCGCGTGCGCACCGCATAGAAAAAATCGAAGGACGCCCCCCGCCGCCGCAGCGCGGCGGCCATCGAGGCGATGGGCGTCACGCCGATCCCGCCCGCCAGCAGCGTCACGCCGTGGGCGCACTCGAGCGGGAAATCGTTCTTCGGATGCGAAATGCGCAGCAAGTCGCCGGGGCGCACGGATTCGTGCAGTTGGCGGGATCCCCCCGCCCCCGCCTCGTCGCGCCGGACCGCGATCCGGTAGGACGCCTGGGGATCGGAAGTATCGTTGGCCGGATCGACATTGACCAGCGAATAGGCGCGCACCCGATCGGGCTTGCCGGCCACCGGCAAATGCACCGAAATATGGGCGCCCGCCTGGAACCCGGGGAGAGGCACGCCGCTCAGGCTTGCCAGCTCGAAGGCAAGAATGGTCGGGCTGCGCCAGGCGATCTGCATCACCCTCACATCCAGCAGGGGCGGCCCGCCCACGGCTTGCTCACGCCCCGCCGACATCCTTGCCTCCGCGTATTTCCGACAGCGTGCGCGCCAGCAGCCGATGCCAGTCCTCGCCGTCCTCTACCACGCCGCCGATCGAGTAGATATCCGAATAATCGAGATCCGAATCCTGCGCCACCCAAGGCTGTTCGCCCTTTTCGAAATCGCGCACCGCCTTGAGCAGCGTCTGGCGCAGGCGAATCACCTCCGTATCGGCGGCGCACAACTGTTCGTCCGTCCGGTCCAGGATCGGTCCCTGGCTCATGAACATCGCGAAGTCCTCGGTCGCCACGCCGTCGGCGAACCCGGAGAAATGGCCGCGCTTCATGAGATCGCGATTCTGTCCCCAGTTGTCCTGGGCCGGGCCCGGCGGCAGCGGCGGCCAGTTCATGATGTCCGGACTCGCCGACAGGGGCGTCATGCCGAGCGGGCCGTGCACGTTGAAGTGCACGAACCAGGCGCGGTAATGGGTGTCGTCGACGGGCACCGACATGAAGACCGTGGAGGGCCCGCCCGGGTCCGGCGCACAGATCACGCCGGACCACGGGAAAACATAGTGGTTGACCCGCGCATAGGTCCTGCCTTCGCCCAGATTGCGCAAGGCCACGGAGCGAAACCCGAAATGCGTGCGCTCGTACTCGAATCGGGGGTGCTTGTCGACCAGCATGTTCTGCTGCTCGCGACGGCCGCGCACCTGGATCTGCGTCTGGTGCAGGTGACTGACGTGCGAGGAATCCATCGTGGCTTCCACCCCTTGCAGCCAATTCACCGGGACCTCGACCGAGGTCACCGAGCGCTGGCTCCCTGGCAGCGAGGTAAAGGGCAGATTGGGGAACTTGGGCGCCTTGCCCTCGCCCAGCCACACCCAGATGATGCCTCCGCGCTCCTCGACCTGGTAGCTGTTGAAGCGCACCGACTTGCAGAAGGCCTCCTGGTCGCCGTGGATGTTGGGAGCCTCGACCATCTTTCCATCGACGCTGAAACGCCATCCATGGAACAGGCACTGCAATGAATCGTTCTCGTTGCGGCCCAGCGCCAGCGACGCCTTGCGGTGCGGACACTGCTCGTCGAAGCATCCTACCTTGCCGCCATCGCCGCGAAACAACACGTAGTTCCTGCCGAGAAGACGCAGGCGATATGGCTTGCCGCCCGCCGCCAGCGCCGCCGAGGGATAGGCCGGCAGCCAATAGAATTTCCTGAACAGTTTTCCGAGCGGCGCATCGTTCTCGACCCGTGTGATCAGATCGCCCTCTTCCTTCTTCATAGCCATTCCAGCACTCCTAGATTTACCCTGTTGCCACCGGTATCCACGCGCCGCTCAGGGTTCGGCGGTGATGCCGGCCCGCATCGCGGTCTCGCGATGCTTCTTGATCTCGCGCTCGATGAGTTCGGAGAATTCGGCCGGCGGGTTCACGAAGGGTTCGGATTGGATGGAATCCAGGTACTTGCCGAACTCCGCGGACTCGACGATCTCGCGCACATCGGCGGCAATCTTGCCGACGACCGCGCCCGGCGTGCCGGCCGGCGCCAGCAGGCCGTACCAGCTCTGCGTGTCGAACTCCCCGTATCCCTTTTCCGCAAAGGTCGGAACATCGGGCAGCGAGGGCATGCGGGCGTTGCCCGACACCGCCAGCGCGTTCAGCTTTCCCGACTTGACGTGGGGCAGGTAAAACCCCGGGATCTCGAGCGCGAACTTCAATTGCCCGCCGATCAGATTGGTCGCCAGGTCGCTCGTCCCCTTGTAGGGGATGTTCTGCAGCTTCACCCCTATCAATCTCATCAGGCTTTCATTGGCCAGTCGGCCGACACCCGCCGCGCCCACGGTCGGCAGGTTGTAGGCATCGGGATCGGCTTTCAGCAGCGCGGCGAATTCCTCGAGATTCTTCGCCTTCATGCCGGGATGCGTGAACAGCACGAAGCGGTTGACGAGCACCGTACAGATCGGCGCGAAATCGCGCACCGAGTCGTAAGGCAAAGTGGGCAGCACCGAGGGATTGATCGTATGGCTGGTGTTGGCGAACAGCAGCGTGTAGCCATCGGGCTCAGCCTTGGCGACGATGCTTGCGCCGATCACGGTGTTGCCGCCCGGACGATTGTCGATGATCACCGGATGCCGCCACTTCGCCGCGAGCTTGTCGGCAAGAAAGCGAGCCGCATTGCTGGTGCCGCCGCCGGAGGTGAACGGCACGACGATGCGCACCATCTTGTTCGGATAGCCGGCGGCATCGCCGGCATGGGCCGGCATGGCCGCGGCGGACATGCCGAGCACGGCCAAGGCCGCCAGCATCGCTTTGTTCGGAACTTTCATCGTGGTCTCCGTTGGACTTTGGACGAGCGGTACTTTTCTTCATGCATGCGGGGGCATGCTGTACGTGGCGAGAATTCTAGGAATCGGAATTAAAAAGGACAATCAAATTGTCTTTATCCATTATTATTTAGTTGGTTAACAATCCCTGGGGCTCGTCCATCCATGCGAGTGACATTCCGCCAACTGCGGGCCTTCGTCTCCACCGCGAGATTGAACAGTTTCGTCGATGCGGCCCGGGCCCTGCACGTCACTCCGGCCGCGCTGAGCAATTCCGTCAGGGAACTCGAGGAAGCCGCGGGCTTCCGGCTGTTGGAACGCACCACCCGCAGCGTCCGGCTGTCGCAGGAAGGCGAGCAGTTTCTGCCGCACGCCATCCACGCGCTCGATGCGCTCAAGCAGATCGAGCAATGCGCGACCGAGCTGCGCGGCCGCCATCATGTATTGAAAATCGCGACCTCCCGCCTGGTGGGCTGGTCATTGATGACGCGCATCTATCGTGACTTTCATCTTGCCCATCCGAACATCCGGTTGACGCCGGTCGACGTCAAGGTCGACGACATCCGCTCCTCGGTGGAACGCGGCCTGGCCGATCTCGCCATCTCCACGCATACCCAGGTCGGCGAACACTTGATCGCCACGCCGCTCTTTCACAGCCGCATCTGCGTCGTCTGCCCGCGACTCCATCCCCTGGCGCAACGCAAGCGGCTGCGGTGGAAAGAACTTGCCGACGAGCCGTTGATTTTCGTCGGCAGCCTGCCGCAACTGCATCTGGCCAATCAACTGGGGGCCGGCCACCATTTCAGCCAGGTGCGCGAGGTGGAAGACACCACGGCGGCGCTCAGCCTGGTCGCCGCCGGCATGGGGCTGGCCGTCTGTCCGGGCTTCGTCGAGCCCGCCACGCGCGTACACCGATTGAAGGTCTTGAAGGTCGGGGATCCGATCGTCAGCCGCCCGTACTCGCTGTTCGTCGACTCGCGGCGCGCCGGCCGCGCCGAGATCAGGCAATTCACGGATTTCGCGCTCGAGTACTTCGCCAGGGTCGGCAAGCGGCCGGTCGAAGACGCGCCGCTGGAGGTGTTCTAGCGCGGCGCGCCCCCTCTTCACCCCTGGCCGACGGTATCGCGCACGCACCGTACCGGACCGGCGCTCGTTGCCGGATGCCCTCAGGCGCGGTCTTCGTCCGGCCGCCCCGCGACCCGATCGCGACTTCCCTCGTCAGCGGACCGCGCAGCGGTCGAGGAAAAATCTCGAGCCCTTGCCTCCGGCCCGTTCGGGCGAGACACTAGCGAAACGGGACGGGATCCGGCCCGGCCGGGGAGGCTTCCCCAGGCATATGTCCGGCAACGGTAACGGCGCCGGCGAAGAACCAAACAGGAATCCCATCATGACTATCAAAGCCTATGGCGCCCATGCGGGCGACCTGCCCCTCGAGCCGATGGAGATCTCCCGGCGCGCGCCGGGCGCGCACGACGTGCAGATCGACATCGCCTACTGCGGCGTGTGCCACTCGGATCTGCACCAGGTGCGCGCCGAGTGGGACGGCACGCTCTACCCCTGCGTTCCGGGCCACGAAATCGTGGGCCGCGTCTCGGCGGTGGGCGCGCACGTCTCGAGCTTCAAGCCGGGCGATCTGGTCGGCGTGGGCTGTATCGTCGATAGCTGCAAACACTGCGACGACTGCGCCGAGGGGCTGGAGAATTACTGCGACGGCATGGTCCCCACCTACAACGGGCCGACGCCCGATGCTCCCGGCCACACGCTGGGCGGCTACTCGCAGCAAATCGTGGTGCACGAGCGCTACGTGCTGCGCATCCGCCATCCCGAATCGCAACTGGCCGCCACCGCTCCGCTGCTATGCGCCGGCATCACCACCTACTCGCCTCTACGCCACTGGAAGGCCGGGCCGGGCCGGAAGGTCGGGGTCGTCGGCATCGGCGGCCTGGGCCACATGGGAATCAAACTGGCGCACGCCATGGGCGCGCACGTGGTCGCGTTCACCACGTCCGAGTCCAAACGCGACGCGGCCAAGGCCCTGGGCGCGGACGAGGTGGTGGTCTCGCGCAATCCCGTAGAAGTGGCGGCACACGCCAAGAGCTTCGACTTCATCCTGAATACCGTGGCCGCTCCGCACGACCTCGATGCCTTCATGACGCTGCTCAGGCGCGACGGCACGATGGCGCTGGTAGGCGTGCCCGCGACGCCGCACCCCACGCCGCAGGTCTTCAACCTCGTGAGCAAGCGGCGCAGCCTGGCCGGCTCACTGATCGGCGGCATCCCCGAAACGCAGGAGATGCTGGATTTCTGCGCCGAGCACGGCATCGTCGCCGACATCGAGATGATTCGCGTCGGACAGATCAACGACGCCTACGAACGCATGCTCAAGGGCGACGTGAAATACCGCTTCGTCGTCGATTGCGCGTCGCTCGCGGCCTGAACCCACGGGTACCGCCCGCCGCCGCGGCATCCCGGGCACACAGGCCGCCGCGTCCCGCCAAGGAGTCCGCCATGTCCAAACCCCGGCCAGACACACACCGCAAGGCCCGCGTGTTCATCACCGGCTCCGCCGACGGGCTGGGCCGCGCCGCGGCAGAAGCGCTGCTCGCCGCCGGCCACGACGTCATCGTCCATGTCCGCAGCCAGGCCCGGTTGCCGAGCGTGCAAGCCCTCGTGGACCGGGGTGCCGTCGCCACCACGGGCGATCTTTCCGACGTCGCCCAAATCCACGGCGTTGCCGGCCAGGTCAACGCGCTCGGCCGCATGGATGCCGTCATCCACAACGCGGGCATACTCTCGGGTCCGCCCCTGCTGGTCGTCAACGTCATCGCGCCGTATCTGCTCACGGCCCTGATCCGGCGCCCCGCACGCCTGATTTACCTGAGCAGCGGCATGCACCGGGGCGGACACGCATCGCTGGCAGGGATGGACTGGTCCGGCCGCACCGTCACCGGCACCTACTCCGACAGCAAACTGTTCGTCGCCACCCTGGCCGCGGCCGTCGCGCGGAGATGGGCCGACGTGTCCAGCAACGCCGTCGATCCGGGCTGGGTGCCCACCAGGATGGGGGGCGCAAACGCGCCGGACGACCTGAGGCTGGGACATCTGACCCAGGAGTGGCTCGCCACCAGCGACGACCCCGAGGCGCGGACCAGCGCAGGATACTGGCATCACCAACGGCGCCAGGAGCCGCATGCTGCCGTGAACAACGCCGGATTCCAGGATCGACTGCTGGCCGAACTCGCCCGCGCCACCGGCACGGCACTGGCGTAACGGCATCTTCCGTACCCTCGGGACAGCGCTTGCGCGCGCCACCTGCCAGCGGGCCGCGGCCGCGAACGGGCCGGCCGGCGGCCCCGTCTCATCGAGTCACTCGGCGGCCAGGCCGGCCTCCTCGATGACCTGTTTCCACTTGCTGTTTTCCTTCTCCATCAACGTCTTGAATTCCGCCGGCGTCGACGTGCCCACCTCCAGGCCCTGCTTCTCGAGCACGCTTCGCACCTGGGGATCGGCCAGGGCCTGGCCCAGTGCCTTATGCAGCTTCGCGACCAAGGGCTGGGGCAGATCGGCGGGACCCAGCAAGCCGTACCACATGTCCGCCTCGGCGCCCGGATAGCCTTGCTCGGCCAGCGTCGGGACATCCGGCGCGATCGACGAGCGTTGCTCGCTGGCCAGGCCCAGGGCGATGAAGCGGCCCGACTTGATGTACGGCAGCGCCAGATGCACCGGCATGAACATGGCGTCCACCTCGCCCCCGAGCATGCCGGTCATGGCGCCGGCGGTGCCGGAATACGGGACGTGCAATACCTTGAACTTGGCGGTCCGGGCCAGTAGCTCCATCGCCAGATGGTGCGGCGTGCCGGTACCCGGCGTGGCATAGGTCAGTGTGCCGGGATGAGCGCGGGCCTTTTCAAGAAAACCCTTGATATCGTGAATGTCCGTCTTGGGCTGGACCACCAATACCAGGCGCCCCAGGACAGCCAGCGAAATCGGCGTGAAGTCCTTGACCGGGTCGTACTTGGCGGAAACGGGGAAAACGCTGGCATTGAGCACGTGGCCGATCACCGACATGAGCACGGTGTAACCATCGGCCTTCGCGCTCTTGACGGCGCGGGTGCCGATCATGCCGCTCGCGCCCGCGCGGTTGTCCACCACGATGGGCTGGCCCAGGGTCGCCGACATCCCCTGGCCCGCCGTGCGCGCCAGGATATCGATGCCGCTGCCCGCGCTGTAGGGCACGATCATGCGGATGGGGCGCTCCGGATAGCCTTCGTCCGCGGCATGCGCCATGCCCGCGGCCAGGCAAAAGCCGGCCCCCACGCCAAACAAGATCCGATTCAGCCACTTCTTCATGTCACATCCTCCATTGATTGCTCGGCCGCCGCGTAGCGGAAGCTGAAGTTGTCTCCGTCTTTCTCGATGTACCCCCCTGTCGGCGAGGGGAAATGAGCGGGAAACACCAGGGTTCCCGTGTCGCTGTAGGTGTCGAGGAATCGGCGGCGCGACACGCGCGACAGCACCTGGTCGGCACAGAATCGCGTGCTCCAGTCCGGATATCGGCATTGCAACGGCGTGTGCATGACGTCTCCGGCGATGATGGCGCACTGCCCCTCCGAATCGATGCGCACGCCGATCAGTCCCGGCGTGTGTCCCGGCATATGCTCGAACCGGATGTGGGCATCGAGCACGTGGTTCGTGGCCACGAAATCGACCAGCCCCGCACGCACGACCGGCACGATGCTGTCCTCCAGGTAATCGCCGGTGCGATCGAGCCCGGGCCTGCCGGCCTCGCTGCGCCAGTAGTCCCACTCCTCCCGCGTCAGCAGATAGCGCGCGTTGGGAAAGGTCGGAATCCATTTACCGTTCTCGAGACGAGTGTTCCACCCCACGTGGTCGACGTGGAAATGGGTGCATATGACATAGTCGACGTCCTCGGGCTCGACGCCGGCTTGCCTGAGCTTGCCCAGCCATCCCCATTCCTTGTTCAGGAAATCCTTGCGCACGCGATTCTTGCAATCGCCGACACAGGTATCGACCAGGATGATTTTCCCCGCGCTGTGAACCACGAACCCCTGCATGGAAATGATCAACAGGCGCGATTGCGGGTCCTGGAACCGCGGAGCCATCCACGCCAGATTCTCCGCAATCAGCTCGGGAGTGGCGTCGGGCAGAAGCTCGAGCGGATTCAGCCGCGCATACTCCGACTCGACCACGCGCTCGATCGTCACCTGACCGACGCGATGGCGGGTGGAAAAGCCCAGGTCGCGGGCGTCCGCAAAGGTGGGAGACAAAGGCGGTTGGAGATTCGTCATTCGTCGAAATCCTTGACAATGGCCGGGCGCACCGGAATGCCGTATTCGGGCCAGCGCTTCGCCACCTTCTCGTAGGTCGAACGATCCAGCAGCGTGCGGCGCGGAAACTCCTTCAGGTAGCGATGAGGCTTGCAGGCGTTGATCAGGACCTTGGATCCGTACGGCCGCGACTCGGCCGGAAACTTGCTGGGATCCAGGCCCGTAGACCAGGTGTTGCGCAGGAAATCCAGATCCTGGGCCGGATCGCAGCGCGTGCTCATCGCCCACAGCACCTGGTTGATGTCCGTGGGATCGACGTCATCGTCCACCGCGACGATCCACTTGGTAAAGTACGCGGCCCCCGGGCACTGCGCGGTCAGCGCCAGGACCTGCGCGACGTGGCCCGCGTGGCGCTGCGCGATGGACACCACGACCATGCCCCAGCCGGTCGCGGCGGCCGGATGGGCATAAACGCCCCGGATACCGGAGATGCCGAGGCGGTCCAGGTCGTCCCAGATTTTTGCGGACCGCATGATGGCGAAATAGGCGCCGCTCTCGCAGGACGGATAGTTCGCCATCAAGGCCGCGGTCAGAATGGGAGACTTGCGATAGTGCACCGCCTTGATCTCGATCACGGGCTGGGGAGCGCTGGGATTGCCGTAATAGCCGGTGAACTCGCCCAGCGGGCCTTCCATCATGGTTTCGCCGGCACGCACCACGCCCTCGACCACGATCTCGGCGCGGGCGGGGATCGGCAGATCGACGCATTCGGCGTCGGTCAATTCGACGGGAGCGCCCATCAGCCCGCCGGCGCGGTCCAGTTCGGACTCCGTGTAGGGATAGTTCTGCGCGCCGACCATGAACAGGGCGGGGTCCACGCCATAGGCGGCCACGACCTCGCACGGCTCGCCGCGCGCCCACCAGGCCTCGCGGTCGAGGCGCGCATTCTTGCCGGGCGAACACCACATGCCGACCTGATTGCGCGAATGCAGCATCTGCCGGTAGACCCCGACGTTGATGCGCCGCGACTCCGGGTCCCGGGTAAAGGTGATGTCTCCGGTACCGATGTATGGACCGCCGTCGCGCGGCCAGAACCGGGGAACCGGAAACCGGGTCAGATCGACGTCGTCGCCCGTAAGCACGACCTCGTTGACGGGCGCTTCGGACTTCGGGACATGCACCGGCGCGATGCGCCGGTTCATGACACTCCGGGTTTCCCGGATCAGGTCCACGAGCGGAAGCGATGCGTCCAGCCCTACCGACATCGCATAGCGCTTGACGCTGGAGCCGAGCATATTGGTCAGCACCCGCGCGCCCAGGGTGTCCCCCTCGGGACGCTCGAACAGCAAGGCGGGCGCTTCCGTGTCGTTCTGCGTCGCCAGCAGGGTGACCGCCGACATTTCCAGGTCGGTGGACACGGGCGTCTCGATCCTGGACAGGTCTCCGGACGCCTCGACCAGGGCCAGCCATTCCCGCAAATCGCGCCATCCCGGCGCCCTGGGCGCCGTAGACTCATCCCCGTTGCTGGCCTGCGCGCGACCGAAGTCTTCCATGACATCCCCCATTGATCATCGATGACCAATGGTAAGCACGCGCCACTCACAGTACTATCTTTAAATTTTTCATTATTCAGTCATTGACGCGATGAATCCTGTCCTGCCGTACGTTACGCTCAAGCAATTGCGCGCCTTCGTCGCCGTCGCGGAAACCCGCAGCTTCACGCATGCGAGCGACGAACTGCACATCACGCAATCGGCGCTCAGCGCCCTGGTTCGCCAGTTGGAAAGCCAGGTTGGATTCAAACTGTTCGACCGCACCACGCGCTCCGTGCTGCTCACCAAGGCCGGTGAGGAAATGTTTCCGGTGCTCCAGAAGATCATGCGCGACCTTTCCTCGGCGCTGTCCAGTACGCGCGAATTATTGACCAAGACCCGGGGGCGGGTCACGATCTCGGCATCGCCGCTCTTGTCGTCCACCCTCGTGCCCGAACTGATACGGCGTTTTTCCGATGCCTATCCGGGTATAGACGTCGCCTTGCGCGACTCGCCCCAGGGCGATGTCCAGCATCTCGTGGAGCGTGGCGAGGCCGACCTCGGCATCGGCACCTATGACGGCGCCAGCCAGGACGTGCTGGCCGAGGCGGTCCTGGTCGACCGCCATCTGCTGGCCTGTCCGGCGGACCACGCCCTCGGCCAGGCGAAACCCACCCTCAGGCAGGTCGCGGCACTGCCGCTCATCGTGTTTCCGCGCGGCAACTCCACGCGGCAGATCCTGGATCAACGGCTGACCGAGATCGGCGTGACGCTGTCCCCGCGCTATGAAGTCGCGTTCCTGTGGACAGCCGTCGCCATGGTCAAGGCCGGCCTGGGCTATGCGGTCGTTCCCGCGCAGACGGCGGGCATATTCCCACGCATCGCCCTGCTGCCGATCAAGGGCCTGACCACCCGGCGCGAGATCC